>Ga0208197_1001904_pt1 | contig 19538 bp, 14 predicted proteins | sample AD_JPNNA4_MetaG_FD_184444 | JGI IMG/M metagenome (GOLD analysis project Ga0208197, IMG submission 184444) | Active sludge microbial communities of municipal wastewater-treating anaerobic digesters from Japan - AD_JPNNA4_MetaG (SPAdes) (version 2) | ecosystem: Engineered > Bioreactor > Anaerobic...
ACTGGAGGGGATGAACAACAAGATAAAGACGATGAAGCGCCAGGCATACGGTTTTCGGGACATGGAGTTCTTCAAACTCAAGATCATGGCTCTTCATGAGACAAAGTACGCTTTAGTCGGATGAACCAAAAATATAATTTGCCCCATCCTTTTATCAGTGTTAAATTGGGGCGTATATTGAATATAAAATTGCATGATTGTGATCAATGGTTAATATTATATCGATCATTATCTCGGAGGGTTGAAATGAAACAGTCTCGTGTTTACCTTCTGCTTGTCTTGGCCATTGCCGCTTTTACGCTGTTTGGCTGTGGTGGTGGCGGAGGAGGAGGTGGTGGTGCTGTTGGGTCAGGCATCACCTTCCAGGAAAACACGGGTGCAATTAAAGGTAAAATCACTTCGAACGGTATTATTTCGGAAAGCCAGAAGGGCTCGATTTTGTCAGACTCAGGCGTCGTAGGAGTTCCAGGCGCTGAAGTATTCCTTGAAAGCGATACTTCGAAGAAAACAATATCTGATGCAGAAGGAAATTTCATTTTAGAAAATGTTCCAGAAGGTACGCACAACGTAATAAGCCGTAAGGAATCAGATGGTAAATCTTATAAAATGAGAAGTGGGGCCATTGTTGTGGTCAAACTTCAGATAGTTGAAATTCAAAGCATAACCATTGTTGCAGCTTCTAACTCTGTCAGTGGAAAGATTTCAAAACCAAGTGGCGATCCTGTTCAGGGTGTTACTGTTAAAGTGTGGGATCAGATTTCCACATCTGATTCAAATGGTAATTATCAAGTGTTTAATATGCCTGCAGGAAGCTGGGAAGTAAGTTTTAAAAAAGATGGGTTCACTGATTTTGCGGCAACACTATCCTTCGGTGTCGGCCAGGTAACAAATTTTAATCTCGTGTTATCACCCGTAGATTCGAGTCAATCCCAACCAACTACTCCCCAGGTATCGGTCCCACCTGTGATTTCGAACGCAATTGTGAAAAATGATAACCTTCATTACTGGGTTTCTTGGCAGACTGATATTGATTCTAGAGCTAATATCACATTGTCAATGACTGAACCACAAGGAATTTCAGTTGAAACAATGATTGGTGAATATAAAACAAGCCACAATTTTGATCTTGGTAGTCTCAATGATAACTCAACGTTTACTGTTACTATTCAAGCTATTTCAAGAGACAATCAAACCGCAAAAAAGGTGGTGGTTTTTCATACCGAAACCAACTCGGTTAATGTGCCTCCAAGCGATCCCCAGCCCTCCGGAAAAACAGTTTCATTCGTTTCTCTCTTAGGTTCACAGGCATCGAAGCCCACTGTCGATGGCACCAATATTTATGTTCATTTCGAAGGTGGCTACCTGGTGTGCTTTGATACGACAAAAGATGCGCTATCCTGGTCATTCAAAGGCGAAGGTCCGTTTGGGGACGGCTATTTTGGTGTCATACCCGGCTGCCAGTTGGGTGATGTCAACGGCGACGGGACGAAGGATGTTGTTGTCCCGTTAAGAGGGCTAATGACTGCTATTGATGGCAAAACTCATACGGCGTTATGGGAAGTTTCTGCTGGTGGGGATATGGCTTGTGCCCCGGCAGTTACAGACCTTAATGGTGATGGTTATCAAGACGCTGTTTTCGGCACGGTAAACACGTTATATGCGATAAATGGGAAAACCGGTCAAACCCTCTGGTCCAAGAGCATGCAAGCTGTTCACTCCGATATTCTAGCAATTGATATAGACAATGATGGAAAAAAGGAAATTATCGCCTGTGGGACCCACGGTGATAATAAAATATATGCTCTGAAGCCTTCAGATGGTTCTCAAATATGGTCCGTTCAAATGAATAATAAAATTGAATCCGGTCCGGTTTTTAAAGATGTCGATAATGACGGCATTATTGAAATCTTTATCGGCAGTCATGAACCTAGCATTGTGTGTGTTAACAGCCGAACCGGCAGCTTCAAATGGCGTCTTGACACTTCTTTCACGCCATATGAAGGTGGTTGGGAAGCTGGCGTTATTCATTCTCGGCTAAACCTCGAAGAATCAAATGGTAATTTCTATTTGATTGCTCCTTCGAAGTGCGACAGATTGTTTTGTCTTAATGCCAAAACCGGCGCTATCGTATGGAAGCGGGATAAAGATGTAGCCGATTGGTATTGGGGCGGAGTCGGTTTTTACAGTGCCGGTGTTGAGAAATATGTTGTTGTACCAAATTTCAACGACAGAGCCGTGAAATTCCAATCATTGCTTACTGGCGAAGTTAAGGAAACTTTCTCCGCCGGTGGCGAATCATTTTCAAATTACTCTATGCCGGTTTCTGCTAATTCCAAGGTATATTTGCCAACAAATGGCAAAATGTTAGTCATAAAGTAATTGTTTCTACTTGTTACTTGTTACCCTACTATAGCAGCTGCTCAGTTTTTGCCATGCCATTTTCTAAATATGGTATGCTAATGAAAACAAAAGTATGACCTCATTCCAGTTCGCCAAATCCGCATGAACTCAAAAGGCATCTAAGACACGACTTATGGACTCAATATTGAGTCCTGCATATCAAAACCAGCTTCATGTCTCCGTTCGTGCTGAGCTTGTCGAAGCACGAACAGCCCTTGCAGATGATTCCTCATTTCGCCCTTCGACAGGCTCAGGGCGAACGGGTGGCTTTCATTCTGCAGGAATCAATCGTATGAGGGGAGCGAGGAGGAGCGTATGCTGAAACCCATCTTTCTGACCGGGTTTCCCAAGCTGGCGTTGTATCTGCGCGTGGTCGTGCATGTGTTTCTGCGATATCTCGGGGAAACGCTTCGCGGGCGGCTCGGGCCGGTCGCGTTCGTGAAGCTGCTCTATCGCTCGCTTCTGCTGCTGAAGGTCATGGTCCGGAACAAGGTCGTCCAGGTCGGCGAACTGTACAAGATGCAGTTGTATCTTCCGGCCTATCCGTCGCCGGCGTTCTGGGAGTCCTTCGAGAAGTTCATCCGCCCCGACCCGGGCCCGCTTACGGTCGTCTTCTCGATCACCAAGGCCTGCCGCTACAAGTGCCCGCACTGCTACCAGCGAAACGACGGGGGCGCGGATATCGAGATCGAGCTGTTGAAGAAGGTCGCCCGCGAGATGCAGGAGATCGGCGTCACCATGTTCGACATCGAAGGCGGCGAGCCACTTCTGAGATTCGAACGGCTGATGGACCTTCTCACCGCCTTCGACGGGCGGCGCGAGATCTGGGTCAACACCACGGGCGAGGGCCTGACCCCCGAGATGGCGCGGCGCATGAAGGAAGCCGGCGTCTTTGGCGTGATGATTTCCCTGCACACCCCGGATCCCGTCGATTACGACGCGTTCACGAGGTTCCCCGGTTCGTTCGGGATCGCAAAAGAGGCGGCCCGGATGTTCAACGAGGCCGGCATCACCGTCGCCCTCAACAGTTGCCCGACCGAGGAACTTTTCGCTCGCGACGGGGTCGAGCGCGTCATGGACGTCGCCCGCGAGTGGGGGTGCTCGTTCGTGCAGATCATCCACGGCAAATCGGCCGGAGCCTGGCTGGGCAAGCAGGACGAGATGATCTCGGCTCGGGAGAAGATTCGCAAGCTGCGCCGGCTGCACCTGCAGTACAACTCGCCGGGAGCGTTTGCGGGCCACCCGTCCGCGTCGGTTCAGGTTTTCGAAGAGTCGCCGTGCCACTTCGGCTGCACCGCCGGCGGCGTCGACCGCTTCTACCTCAACGCCAACGGGGAGGTGCAGCCCTGCGAGTTCCTCAACGTCTCGTTCGGAAACGTCCAGGAAGAGGGGTTCAAAACCATCTTCGCCCGGATGCGCCGCCAGTTCCGGCAACCGGGAACGCGCTGGCTCTGCGCCACGGAAGCGGGTTCCATTCACAAGACCATCGTCGACAAGGGGCTCCGCAAGACCCCCGTTCCCAGGGAATTCACCGAGAAACTGGTTGAAACCTGGAACAAGGGATCTCCGACCGACCTGTACCGCCGCATGAACCTGTACAAGCCCGACTGAGACATGCCGCGGTATTTCCTGGTCCTCAACCCCTCGTCGCGCTCTTTCCAGGCGCGCCATTCCTGGCCGCTCCTGTTCGAGACCCTCGATGCGCGCGGCGTCGACTACGATTTCGCCCTGACCCGCGGGGACGGCGATGCCGTGCGGTTGGCCCGGCAGGCGGCCCGTGATGGGTTCGAGGTCGTGGTCGCGGTCGGCGGCGACGGCACGATCAACGAGGTGGTCAACGGCCTGTTCGACGCCGAATCGCGCACCGCTCTCGCGGCGTTCGGGGTGATCTACACCGGCACCAGCCCCGATTTTTGCGGGTATCACGGCATCCCGCTCGACACCGTTGCCGCCGTCGATCTCCTGCTGAATGGGGCGCCGCGCCCGGTCGATCTCTGCCGAATCGTCCATCGCCATCCGGCCGAAGAAACCACGGTTCACCGCATCTTCAGTTGCTGCGCGAATTTTGGCCTCGGTGCCGCGGTTGCCCGCGGCGCCAACTCCGGGCTTCGCAAGAGGTGGGGCGACAGACTCGGCACGCTGCTGGCGCTTCTGCACGCCCTGGCTTCCTATCGGCCCCCGGATCTGCGCGTTCAGATCGACGGCCGCGAGGCGGTTTTCCCCGGACTGTTCAACCTGTTCGTCGGGAAGAGCCCGCTCGTGGCTTCCGGAATCAAACTGAGTCTCGAGATCGCCCCGGATGACGGGAAGATGTATGCCCTGCCCCTGTTCGGAATTTCCCGGGCACGTCTTTTCGCCATTCTGCCGTCGATCTATACCGGGACGATCACCCGGCGATTCCCGCCCATCTTCGCACGCCGGGTCGAGATTCCGGACCAGGGCGATGCCCGCGAGGTGGAATACGACGGCGACCCGCGCGGCCGGCTTCCCGCCTCTATCGAGGTACTGCCCCGAGCCCTGCCGCTGATTCGACCGGCGATGAGGCCGGCTTCCCGATGCCCGCGGGGTCGAAGCAATCCGGGCCGTGTGTGATGTTGCCCCGGGCGACAGATATTCCCGGACAATGATATGATGGCCGGGATTCGCGGCCGGATTGGCTTGCGCCTCTCCGTGGAGGAAACATGAAAAATATCATGACATTTATCATTGCCTATATCAAGACGATGCGGCTGTATTACTCGTTCATCACCGGCATCGCCGGGTGGATCGGCGTTTCGTTCTATTTCTGGGCCAAGACCCGGGAAGGACTCGAGATCACTGGGGACGATTATGTGTACGGTGCCATTGCGCTGGTGATCCTTTTTTTGAGCTGGGGCGTCAACCAGATCTTCAACGACTGGTTGGGGCTTCCAGAAGATCGGATCAACGCCCCGAACCGGCCGATGGTGACCGGCGAGCTGAACGTCACCTGGGCGCTGACCCTGTCGAGCGTGCTCATGGGCATCGCCGCCGTCATTTCCTGGTTCCTGAATCCCTGGTCGCTGGTTCCGCTGACCCTCGGGTTCCTGATGAATTTCCTTTACAACTACAGCAAAGCCTGGGGGTTGTGGGCCAACGTGGTATTCGGCGTGATGATCTCCAACTGCAGCCTGTACGGTTTCCTCGCCGCGGGGCCGATGCTGAGCGGCCCCCTGTTCGACCGCTCGCGGGTGGCCGGCCTGTTTCTCGTCGCGCTGATGAACGGGCTGATGACCTACTTCACGTATTTCAAGGATTACGAAGGCGACAAGGCCGCCGGGAAGGACACGTTCATCGTTCGTCACGGGATCGAGAAGGCCAGGGTCGTCGGCCTCGTTGGCGCGTTTCTGCCGACCATCTGCTTTTTTGCGGCAAGGGCTCTCGGGGCATTCTCCTTTCGATACACCGAGTATTTCATCTATTGCGGGGTCATGACCATCTTCCTGCAATTCTGGACCGCGATCCGCTTCTATCGGAACCCCGTCGGCCCCAAAGCCTACTTCTCGAACGCCACCAATTTTCGCGCCTGCGTCGCCGGCCAGGTTACCCTGATCGCCATGTTCAACGGGCACCTCGCGCTGTATCTGTTCAGCTTCAGTTATATCTTCATCGGGTTCCTTTTCGGCCTGCACGAAGATTCCCTCGGGTAAGGGCGCAAACCTCGCCGTCGACCGGCGGCCCGGGTGGATGACCTGGCCCGGCTGCCGCTAATACTCGTCTCATATGTTAGGCGACAACTATAGCGTGTGAAATATATCGTATGCTACCTGACATGGTACGGCCGTTCGCCCTGAGTTTGTCGAAGGGCGAGAGCTTTCGTGCTTCGACAAGCTCAGCACGAACGGCATCGAGTATACGAGTATACGGGATGAGTGCCGTGTTCCTTTTGCGACGAGCAGTAACGTCGTATTCCCGACAAGCAGACGGGAGCGATGATGAAAGAAAAAAATCCGGGCGTGTGCCCGGAGTTGAAATGCGTCGCATGTTGAACCTTGTTTATCGGGAAATCCGATCGGAGAAAGCGGTTTCGTGAAGGAAGCCGTCAGGTGGGGAGCAGCCTCATGACTTTGTCGAGCAGGGAGTGAAGTTCGGCTTCGCGAGCCTTGAGAGCATCCTGGAACTGGGACATGTTGCGGCAGTGGTGAATCTCGACGCGGGTGTCAGCTATCTCCCTCGAGAGCATAGATTTCAGCAGGGCCAGATCCTCTTCGGAAAACTCGAGTTTGAACATAGCCTCTCATCTCCTCTCTTTTCACCCCTCACTACAAACGATTCGCATTTTGAAACGTCTTGTCAAGGGAAGAATGGCGTCGCGAGTTCATCTGCTCTGCTCCTGAATATCTGGCAGATGCCCACCTCCGTTCACCCTGAGCCTGTCGAAGGGCGAACGGGGGAAACATCGGCGAGCGACGGTTCGCGCTTCGACGGGCTCGGCACGAACGGTAGCAGGGCATTCGCGCTCGACACGCCGGAATCGGTATCAGGCGGGTCGCACCCTCGACGGAACAAGGGCCAGCCCGGCGGCCGCGACGATCGTAAACGCTGCCCCTGCGAGGAACGCGGCCGAGGGGCCCAGCGAACTCCAGAGCGAACCTGCGATGGCGCTGGCCAGCACCAGCGCGAGGCCGCTGACCAGGTTGAAGATGCCGAAGCCTGTGCCGACGAGTTCCGGCGGAGTGGTGTCGGCGACCAGTTTCGCCAGCAGACCCTGGGTGAAGGCCATGTGCAGTCCCCACAGCGCGGCTCCGACGAAGACGGCCGCAGGAGATCCCGCTGCGGCAAGGACGAGATCGGCGACGACCAGGAAAGCCAGCCCGGCGAGAAGCAGGGAACGGCGGCTGAGGCGGTCTGCGGCGATTCCTGCCGGGTAGGCCGCCCCGGCGTAGAAGAGGTTCATCACGATCAATACGATCGGGACATGGCCGGCGGCGAGTCCGACATCCTGTGCCCGCAGAACGAGAAACGCCTCGCTGAACCGGGCGAGCGTCAGGATCGCCCCGAGAAGGACGACGAGCCAGTAGTGCCAGGGAAGTCTCCCAGCGTCAGCCAGTCGGAGCTTTTTCCCGCCGGGAAGTGCTTCGGACGCGCGCTCGGGTTCATGGACATACGCCGCCAGGAGAAGAACGCAGACGAACGCCGGAATCACCGCGATCCAGAGGACCTGGCGGATGTCGTTCGCGAACCGCGCCATGAGCAGGACCGCCAGCAGCGGGCCGAGCAGGGCACCGACCGAGTCGAGCGCCTGGCGAAGGCCGTAGGCGGCGCCGCGCAGATGGGGCTGGGTGATGTCGGCAACCAGCGCATCGCGCGGGGCTCCGCGGATCCCTTTCCCGACTCTGTCGATAAAACGAGCCGCAAACACCCAGCCGATGGCGTTGGCAAGCGGGAAGATCGGCTTGGTGAAGGCGGCGAGGCCGTATCCGACAAGCATCAGGTGCTTGCGCCTGCCGAAGTAGTCGCTGAGCGCCCCCGAGAACACTTTCATGATGGAGGCGGTCGCTTCTGCGACGCCTTCGATGATGCCGACGGTGACCATCGAGGTGCCGAGGGTGGTGACCATGAACACGGGCAGCAGGCTGTGGATCAGCTCCGACGACATGTCCATGAACAGCGAGGCGAAGCCCATCGCCCAGATGCCGCCCGGAAGGGCCCGCCATACGGGCGGCGCGCCGGGGACAGGTGGAGTGTTCATGGCTGGCATTCGTCGCCCCTCAATGTCGATCGGGGCTTCGTGATTCCTGCCCTGCCTGGACGACATGCTCCCTGAACGCCCTGATGCCGAAGAAGGAGCAGATGTCTTCGAGAAGCTCGTAGATGACGGGCACGAACAGCAGGGTCAGGAAGGTCGAGGTGATCAGGCCGCCGATGACGGCGATCGCCATGCCGACGCGCATTTCCGAGCCGGGGCCGGTCGCGATGGCAGGCGGGATCATGCCGCCGATCATGCAGGCGCTGGTCATCAGAATCGGCCGCAGACGGATCGGGCCGGCCGAGAGAATCGCCTCGCGGCGGCTCATCCCGCGGTGGCGCTGCTGGTTGATGAACTCGACGAGTAGGATGCCGTTCTTCACGACGAGGCCCATCAGCATCAGAAACCCGATCATGGTCATGATGTCGACTCTCGCCTGAGTCAACAGGAGCGCCGCGATCGCCCCGACCACGCCGAGAGGCACCGAGGTCATGATCGTGAGCGGGTGCAGGAAGTTCTCGAACTGCGATGCGAGCAGCATATAGACGAGAATGGCCGCGATGGCGGCGGCGAACGCCATGTTCTGCGTTGTCTCCTCGCTCGTCTTCGCCAGGCCCTGGAACTGGCCCCGATACCCGGGGGGAAACAGCTTGTTCGCCTCGGCGACGAACTCGCTCATGGCCGCCCCCTGCGCCTTCCCTTCGAGATTGCAGCCGATTCGCACCTCGCGGGCGCGGTTGAAGCGATTGATCGTCGCCGCGCCCGGGCTGATCGACAGCTCGGTGACGTTCGAGAGCGGAACGGTGCGCATCCCGTCGATCGTGCGCACCATCAGGTTCGGCAGGCTTTCGGGGGTCTCGCGGAACGCCTTCATCAGGCGCATCTTCACGTCATACTGCTTTCCCGCTTCCTTGAACTGGGAAATGGCCTGCTGGCCGCCAACGAGGAGGTTCAGCGTCGTTGCCAGCATTCCGACGTTGACGCCCAACACCTCCATGCGGTCGCGCTGCAGCTGGACGCGCAGTTCTGGTTTTCCCGGCTCGCGGGTGTCGGCGATGTCGACGAAGCCGCCCGCCTGCTTCATCCAGGCGGTGAGTTTGTCCGCAAGATCGCCAAGCACCGTCATGTCGGGTCCCAGGAGCGAGTAGGTGATCTGCTGGTTGGCCATGCCCATGCCGGCGGCCATCGGGTCATGCTCCTCGACGGAACAGCGCTCGATGCCCGGGATGCCGCCCAGGACCTTCCTGACCCGCTCCATCAGCACGGTCTGTGAGGCGTCCGGCCGCCGGTCGCGGGGGAGGAGGGTGACGGTGATCGAACATTTCGTCGGATCCTCGAGAGGATCTGCCGCAACGGTCGAAAGGGATGTGGCCACGTGCTGCCTGATCGGCTCGAGAATCTTCTCCTCGACCGCCTTCGCGATGCGCTTCGAGCCTTCGAGCGATGTTCCCGTCGGGGTCCGGAAGTTCACCAGAAACAGGCTCTTGTCCATCTGAGGCTTGAACTCGAAATTCATCCTGCCCGCGAGGGCGAAGAGCAGGGCGATGACGCCGATGCCGGCCGCCAGAACGGTCCGGCGATGGTCCAGCACGAGGACGAGGATGCGGCGATAGGCCTCGTCGAGCAGGTCGAGCATGCGGCCGAGAAGCCGCGCCACGCGGTTCTCGTGCTCTTCGCTCTCGAGGTAGCGGGCCGCAAGCATGGGGGTCAGGGTGAAGCTGACGACGAGCGAGACGAGCACGGTCGCGGTGACGGTGATGCCGAAATGGTACAGGAACCGGCCGACGATGCCGCTCATCAGCGCAACGGGCAAAAACACGGCCACGAGCGAGAAGGTGGTCGCCGTCACGGCCAGGCCGATCTCCTCGGTCGCTTCGCCCGCCGCCTGTTCCGGCCGCTTGCCCATGCGCAGATGCCGGTAGATGTTCTCGATGACGACGATCGCATCGTCGATCAGCAGACCGATCGAGAGCGAAAGAGCCATCGTCGTCATGACGTTCAGCGTCAGGCCCAGGATGCGCATGATGCCGAACGCCGCGAGGAGCGAGGTCGGGATCGCCAGGGCCGAGATCAGCGTCGAGCGCAGGTTCCGCAGGAACACGAGGATGACCAGGACGGCCAGGACGCCGCCGATGACGATGTCGACCATCGTCGCGCGGATGGACTCTTCGGCGAAGGGGGTGGTATCGATCGTCATGCCGATCTCGACGCCTTTCGGGGCGCTGCGATTGAGTTCGGCGATGGCTTCCTTGACGAGATGAGCCGCCTTCACGGCGTTGGCCCCGGACTGTTTCTGGATCTGCAGGCCGACGATGGGCTGGCCGCTCACCAGGCCCACCGACCGCTCGTCCTCGATGGCGTCCTCGACCTGGGCGACTTCGCCCAGCGTGATGGGGGTGCCGTCCACCGTCGCGATCGTCAGGCGGCTGAACGCCTCGACGTCGGCGAGTTCGCCCATGGTTTTCACGACGAACTCGCGCCGCTCGTCCTCGATCTTGCCGGCCGGGATCTCGATGTTCTTCGACCGGACGGCCTGGACGACCTCGGCGGCGGTCAGATTGTGCCCGTTCAGCCGGTCGTTGTCGATCCAGATCTTGATCTCCCGCTCCCTGACGCCGATCTCCCGGATCGAGCCCACGCCGGAAATGCTCTGAAGGCGGCTTTTCACCACGTCCTTCGCGTATTTCGACAGCTCGGCGGCCGACAGGGGCCCGGAAATCGTGAGCGACATGATCGGGACGGCGCCGGTGTCGAACTTTTCGATGACCGGCGACTCCATCGCCTCGGGAAGCTGGCTTCGGATCGCCGCGACCTTGTCCCGCACGTCCTGGGCGGCGACGTCGATGTTCCGGTCGAGCTTGAACTCGGCAATAACGCGGGCTATATTTTCCGAGCAGATGGAACGGACGCTCTCGATGCCGCTGAGCGCGGCGATCTGCTCCTCGATCTTGTCGACGACCTTCGACTCGAGGGTTTCCGGGCTGGCGCCGCGGTAGACGCAGGTGACGGTGACGGTCGGGAACTCGACCTCGGGGAACTCGTCGACCCCGAGGTCGCGGTAGCAGAGGATGCCGAACAGCGCCACGGCCAGGAAGGCCATGATCGTGGTGACGGGCCGGCGGATGGCGGTGTCGGCGAGGATCATCGGGCGGCCTCGTTCCCGACCGTGACAGGCGCGCCGTCGACGAGCTGGTCGAAGCCGCTGTCGACGATCGGCGTGTCGCTGGCGAGGCCGGACAGGATGGAAATGCGGTTGCCGCGCGAGAAGCCGACCGTCACGGGTGTTTTATGGGCCTTTCCGTCGCGAACGGTGAAGACGTAGCCGGATCGGGCGGCGCCCTGGGTCGCCCCGGTGCCGTCACTCGTGATTCTCACGATGCCTGCCGGCACGATGCGGGTTCCGAGGTTCTCGCGGACGACCGTGTCGACGTCGGCGTAGCCTCCGTGGCTCAGCTTGTGGTCTGCATTCGGAATGACGGCGATCGCTTCGAACGTCAGCGTCTTGCGGTCGATCGCCGGGATGATCGTGTTCACGCCGGTGATCACCGGTTCCGACACGAGCGGCGAACGGACGATCACGCGGGCTCCGAGGGTGAGGAATGGGAGAACGCGCTCGGGAAGGCGGATGCGGAGTTCGAGCTCCGAATCGTCGACGAGGGTGAGGGTTTGCCTGTCGCTCGGCTCGTGCTCCATGAGCGATTTCGACGTGACCAGCCCGTCGAACGGCGCGAGGAGCGTCGAGTTGTCGAGCCGGCGCCTGGCGGCGCGGACGCCGACGTTCGCGGTCGCGACGAGGGTTTTGGCCGCCGACAGCGCCGCCTCGGCCTGCATGATCTGGCGGTCGGCCACCTCGACGCCGTTCTGGGCGAGCTTGAACTGGCCTTCGATCTGGTCGAACTGCTGCTGGGGAATCGTGTCTTTCTCGCGGAGGCTCTTCGCGCGATCGAAATCGCGGGTCGCGGTTTCGAGGCGGATCTGCGCCTGTTTCTTCGCGACGCGGGCGGTTTCGAGGGCAGCCGAGGCTGCGGCGACCTGGGATTCGGCCGATGTGACGGCCGTCTTGGCCTGGTCGAGGGCGATGTTAGCGTCTTCGAGATCGAGCACGGCGAGAGGCTGGCCTTTGCGGACCCGGTCACCCTCGCGGACCAGCACGCGGTCGACGAAGCCGGATGCCTTGAGCTGGAGCGTCGCGCGCTGGGGCGCGACCAGTTCCCCGGTCGTGCGTTCGATCCACTCGACCGAACCGATCGCGGGCGTCAGGAGCGTCACGGGGACCGGGTCGCCCGACGGCCCGGCAGAAAGAAACCCGTTGTGGAGAAAGACGAACAACAATATTGCAAATAATATATATTTTATTCGCTGGTTTTTGGGAAGCGATGTCATTGGGCCTCCTGGCAAGTCGGTCTTCGGGAACGGCGAAACGTGAGAACGTCTATTTCAGGGGAAGAAGGGCGTGTTCGAGGCCGCCGGCGGCGTGCCAGAGAGCGATGCGGGCGAGAGCCTGGTCGAAGCCGGCGGTGACGCGGCGCTGACGGGCCGAGACGAGCGCCGACTCGGCGTCGAGCAGATGCTGGGAGGTGACGGCGCCGGCCTTGAACCGTTCTTCGGTCAGGCGCAGAGATTCGGCGGCCTGCGCCTCAGCCTGGGTCGACAGGTCGAGCCGGGCTCGCGCCTCCTCGATACGGAGAAACGCCTGGTGAATAGCAAGTAATATATTGCGTTCGAGATCTTCGAGGTCGTGGGTCGCCTTGCTTTTGGCGGCCCGGGCTTCGCGGACCTTGCTGCGGGTTTCTCCCGCGTCGAATATGTTCAGCCCGACGTAAACGGTGGCGTCCCAGTTGTCCTGGGCGTTGTTGAACTGGTTGCCCGAGCTCCAGTTCCACTGGAGAGCGACGTTCGGCAACAGGGCTCCCTTCGCGGCCTTCGCCGAGAAGTCCTGGATGCGGACCGCCTCTCGAGCGGCGCGAAGGAGGGGGTGACTGCGGGTGGCGAGGGAGACGGCGTGCTCCTCGCTCAGTTCCGGCGTCGTGTCGGGGTTCGTGGGAACGGGGATCGCGGCCGGGGCGATCGGAAGGCCGGTCAGCATCTCCAGACGCGCCTTCGCAAGGTCGATGGCGTTGCGGGCTTTTACGACGTTCTCGCGGCGCTCGAGCACGGAAACCTGGACCTTGAGGAGGTCGTCGCGGACGGCAACGCCAGCTTCGAGCATGTTCCGCACGTGCCGTTCGTGACCGAGCGTGTCGAACAGGGCCTGCGATGCCACTTCCTCCATGGCGCGGGCGCTCAGAAGGCCGAACCAGGCTTCGGCGACCGAGCGGGCCATGTCCTCGCGGCGCCGGGTTTCGGCATACTTTTGAATGTTCACGCCCGCTCGTGCGGCGTTGACGCCGTTTTCGAGCGCGCCGCCGGTGTAGATCGGCTGGGAGAGCTTGATGCCTTTCAACTGGAGCTGTTCCTTCCCGAACGGCATGCCCATGATCTCAGACGTGTGGCGGAAGTTCGTGAACGTTTCCTCGGCCCTGAGCCGGGGGAGGAGATTGCTGTTTGCCCTGTTCAGGCGCTGCTTCGCAGCCCGGGTTTCATCCTCCGCCGACAGGACGCCGGGATTCGTGTCGAGGGCCGACGCGAGACACTCGGCCAGGGTCATGACGGCGGCTGCCGAGGCCGTGCCGGGCGAATCCGCCGTCACCGTCGACTCGAGCGGAGTTTGCTCGGCGGATGGCGATGATATCGGGACTGAAGGCTCGGACGCTGTCTGAGCGGATCCCATGGTGCATGCGAGCAGGAACAGCGAGAACGCCGGGGCGATGAGCCGGGGAAACCTGAAACCAAGATGGCGGGAGATCATGGATGTTTGCCTCTTCTGTTTTTTGTATTCGTCCTGGAATATATTTTCGGGGCGGCTTTCGACGGAGCCGGGGAGGGACGCGGTCCGGCCAGGCCGAACAGGAAAAACTCCGATAGCTGGTCCGCGAGGATATCGGCGGAGAGAACCTTTTCGCGTGACCACCAGAACCGGAAGGCCTGGAGTACCATGCCGATGAGCGCGTGGTGAATGAGTTCGATATTGAGATGGGGCGAAACCAGGCCGGCCTTCTGGGCTTTTTCGAGCTCCTTCATCTCGCCGAGGCTCGCCGCGATGAACCTGTTCGCGAGATGGTTGCGAAGCTCCTCATCCAGCAGCCCCGCGTCGGACGTCATGCACTGGAAGAAAAAGCGCGCTTCAGGCGTGTCGGCGACCTGTGTGAACAGTTGCCGGACGCCCTGTCGAACACCGTCCTCGAGAGACATGACATTCAGATCGATGGCGGGGGGGCGGAGCGTGGTGTGCAGAACGAGGTCGAACACGGCGAGGAACAGGGCTTCCTTGGTTCCGAAATGGCTGTAGATGGTTGCCTTGCTGACTTTCGCCTTGCGGGCGATCGTGTCGACGCTCGCCTGGTGGTATCCCTGCCGTGAAAACTCGTCGAGCGCAGCGTGAAGCATGCGCTCGTTGCGCTGTTTCTGCCTGGGTGTCGCCATCGGGGATCGTCTCCGGTGCAGGAATAACCGTGGTAAAAAACTAAACTTGAGAGTTTGAATATTTAGACTAACTGGTTTGAAAATGTCAAGAGCACGAAAAACCGATCGCAAGAGGAGTCATGAAAGAAGTCGGGCGTGGTATCATGAAAAAAACGGTTCGTTTTGCGAAGAGGGAGAGATACGATGAAACAGATCGCCCGGATTCTCGTGACGGTGTTCGTCCTCGCCTGTATGGCGCAGGGCATGGCCCTTGCTGCCGAGAAGGAATGGACCTTCATGGTGTTCATCAACGCCGACAACAACCTCGACGAGTACGGCGTCGCCGACCAGGAAGAGATGGCCGCCGTCGGCAGCAGCGACCGGCTCGATATCGTCACCCTGATCGACCGGTATGCCGGCCCCGCGACGATGAACCACATCGAAAAAGGCCGCATCACGAAGCTGTCAGACGAAGGCGAGCTCGACATGGGCGACTGGCGCGAGCTGGTGCGGTTTGCGAAAACCGCGATGGCGCGCTTCCCGGCGAAGCATTACGCGCTCGTCGTCTGGAACCACGGGGCCGGCTGGAAGTTGAAGGGCGCCGCGTTGAAGGGCATTTCCTACGACGATACCAGTAACAATCACATCACGACGAACCAGCTCGGCGATGCGATGCGCGAGATCCGCGACGCGGCGGGGCGGAACATCGACCTGTTCTGCATGGATGCCTGCCTGATGCAGATGTTCGAGGTCGCCTGGGCCGTGCGCGACGCCTGCGACTACATCGTCGCATCGGAAGAAACCGTACCGGGCGACGGCTATCCCTATACCGAAGTCCTGCGCGCCCTCAAGCCGGGCATGGGACCCGTCGAGTTCGGAATGGCGCTCGTCAACGAGTTCCGCATCCATTACAGTAAAGACGTTCCGCAGGATGGTCCATGGGATCTCCGAGGGCGGAGCGGAACCCGCATCGTGAAGCGCACGACGATGTCGCTGCTCGACACCGCCCTCCTGCCGGAACTGAGAGACCGGCTCGACGGTTTCTGCGGGGCGATCATGGCCGGCAACCATGCGGCTGCGCTGAATGAGGCCCTGAAAAAGGCCGAGCATTTCTCGTATTACGACAACGTCGATCTGAAGGACCTGTTCGACACCCTGAAATCGAACATGAAGGACCCGGCGGTTCTCGGCGCCATCGCGGCGTTCAACGAGAGCTTCAAACGCACGATTCTCGCCAACGGCACGACCGGCACGACGGACAACGGCGAAACGCCGGGCGGGGACGACTCCGACTGGCTGACCGGCCGCTGGCCGATGCCGGTGGCGGCGACGGGGCTTGCGATCTACTTCCCCGAGAAGGCCTCGAACTTCTCTCCGGCCTACGACGATCTCGATTTCACGGCTGTCTCGCAGTGGGACGAGATGCTTCGCGACCATTTCCGCAAAACCGCCGCCGGCCGCGTGACGGCCGATCTCGACCGCGGCAGCCTCGACGCCCTCCGCGATCAACTGAACGAGACCGGTCCGCTTGCCCGCGAGACGGGCCGGGCGGCTGCCGATGCCGCCGCCTTCATGCTGCACACCGAGGGCGGGCAGCCCCCTTCGCTTGCCGTCGAGGCGCGGAGTCTCCTCGGTGCATTGCGGGCCCGCTGAAGGCATTTTCATCTCTTTTCCCGGAGTATCATATGACTGAATCGACTGTTGCCATTCTCCGCACGAGCCCGCGCACCGTGCTTTCCGATTATCACGAGCTGATGAACCTCGCGGGGTATCAGCAGACGATCGACCGGGCCGTCGATACGGCGCTCAAAATCAATATTTCGTGGCATTTTTTCTTTCCGGCCGCATCGACCACACCCTGGCAGTTGGAAGGCGTGATCCGGGCCATGAAGGCGGACGGATACGATCCCAACCTGATCCACGGCTGCCACAACCGCACCGTCGTGATCGACGCCCACCTGGGCGAGCGAGAGAACAAGCAGGTCAACGTCGTGAACGCGCACGGCCTGCGCAACGTGCACCTGTATGAGAGCGGCGAGTGGATCGACATCCGTGATGCGGTGGGCGATCTCACGAAGGAATTCCTCGTGCTGAACGAGGTGTATCCCGACGGGTTCGCGATTCCCAAACGATTTATAGGCGAGAATATAATTCACCTGCCGACCGTGAAGACGCACGTGTTCACCACGACGACCGGGGCGATGAAGAACGCGTTCGGGGGCCTTCTGAACGAGCGGCGCCACTGGACGCACCCGGTCATCCACGAGACGCTGGTCGATCTGCTGATGATCCAGAAGAAGATCCATCGCGGCGTGTTCGCGGTGATGGACGGCACGTTCGCCGGCGACGGCCCCGGGCCGCGCTGCATGGTGCCACATGTGAAGAACGTCATTCTCGCTTCGTCCGACCAGGTGGCCATCGACGCGGTCGCGGCGAAACTGATGGGCTTCGATCCGCTCAAAGACTGCAAGTTCATCCGGCTCGCGCACGAGCGCGGCCTCGGCTGCGGCGACCCGAAGAAGATAAAAATCGTCGGCGATAGAGATGCTGCCGAACAGAACTGGAACTTCGACGGCCCGTTCAAGGAGATGACGTTCGCCTCGCGCAACCAGCATCGCATCTACTGGGGCCCCCTCAAGGGGCCGCTCGAGTGGTCGCTCAAGACGTGGCTGGCGCCGTGGGCATACGTAGCATCCGTTATATATCATGACCTGGTCTGGTATCCGCTGAACGCGAAACGGCACCTGCGGAAAGCCGAGCGCAGCGAGTGGGGCCGGCTGTTCGCGGGGTGGGAGAGCGTGACGCCCGCCCCTGACGGCCGCGGGTATGCCGACCTGCCCGCTCCCGGCTCGGCCCATGTGAAACTCGACGCGAGCCACCTCTGGGAAGGCCTGCGGCTCGTCGGCATGGCGATCAGGGAGTCGCCGGAGTGGAAAGCCCGGCTGGCGCCGCGGGAGAAGGCAGGGTAGTTCCCGCATGAGCCGGATCGAACTTTTCGCGGCTCTCCTCGGCTTCATCAACGTCTGGCTGACCATCCGCGAGAACGTCTGGTGCTGGCCGATCGGCATCGTCAACGTCGCGCTGTACGTGAAGGTGTTCTGGGACGCGAAATTGTACAGCGACATGGGGCTGCAGTTCGTCTACGTCGTGCTCCAGTTCTGGGGCTGGTATCACTGGCTGTACGGCGGAAAAGACCGGCCCCAGCCGCCGATCACCCTTCTGGGGAAACGCCGGTTCGCCGGCTGGATCTCGGCCGCGGCGGTCGGTTCGATGGCGCTGGGCACCCTCATGCACGTGCGCACCGATGCCGCGCTTCCCTACGTCGACGCGACGGCCACGGTCGTCAGCCTCGCGGCGCAGTATCTGATGACGCGCAAGTATCTCGAGTGCTGGTTTTTGTGGATCTTCGTCGATGTCGTCAGCGTTGGCATGTATGCCTTCAAGCAACTGTGGCCCACGACGGCGCTGTATGCGCTGTTCCTTGTCATGGCGACGAGCGGGTATGTCGTCTGGAGACGGTCATGGAAGAAGGAAGAAAGCCTGCGCGCGGCCTGATCATCGGCAAGTTCCTGCCGCCGCACCTGGGACACCAGTATCTCGTCGATTTCGCGCGACGGTGCGTGGAAAAGCTGACGGTGCTCGTCTGCACGCTCGAGCGCGAGCCGATTCCAGGCAGGAAGCGGTTCGAGTGGATGCGCGAGATGTTTCCCGACGTCGAGGTGCTCCACAACCCCGACGAGAACCCGCAGGAACCGCACGAACACCCGGATTTCTGGAACATCTGGCGCGACAGCATCCGGCGGTTCTGCCCCGAGCCCGACGTCCTGTTCGCCTCGGAAACCTACGGCTGGAAGCTGGCGGAAACGCTCGGGGCGAAATTCTGGCCTGTGAACATCGCGCGTGGCCTGGTGCCGGTGTCGGGCACGAAGGTGCGCGAGGATCCGATGACCCACTGGGAGTTTATTCCGCCGGTCGTGCGGCCCTGGTTCGTCAGGCGCGTCTGTATCGTCGGTCCCGAGTCGGCGGGCAAGTCGACCCTCGGGAAGCGGCTTGCCGCGCATTTTGGCACCGTTTTCGTCCACGAATACGCGCGCGACCTGCTCGAAACGAAACCCGACTCGTGCGATGCGACGGACTTCGAGATGATCGCGCACGGCCAGGCCGCCTCGGAAGACGCGCTGGCGAGGCAGGCGAACCGCCTGCTGGTCTGCGACACCGACACGCTGACGACGGTATTGTGGGCCGAGATCATCCTGGGGAGGTGCCCGGCGTGGATCCGGGAACTTGCCGACGTGCGGTGTCACGATCTGTATCTCCTGCTCGACTGCGACGTTCCCTGGGTGGGGGACTGGGCGCGGTATCAGCCCGTTCTCGCCGACCGGCAGGCGTTTTTCGAACGGATGAAATCGGAACTCGAAGCGAGAGGCAGGCGGTATGTCATCATCCGCGGCGGCTGGGAAGACCGGTTCGAGGCTTCCGTCGCCGCCGTAAAGAGACTTCTCGGCGAAGGGTGAGAGCCCATCCGCCGATAAACATCGATGTTCCACTCGCCTGGAGATGGCGGAGCTTGCCCTGAGCTTGTCGATGGGGCGAGAGACATGTGATTCTTCGATACTTCAGCGCGAACGGTATCGAACATCTACTCGTCTCATATGTTAGGCAACAGCTATCACGAGTAAAATATAATTCCTCCAGACCGACAAGGCACAGCCGTTCGCCCTGAGCCTGTCGAAGGGCGAGTGCATTCGTGCTTCGACAAGCTCAGCACGAACGGTATCGAGTATGCGGGTGATTGTCGTGTTACTTGTGAGCAACCGTGATTCTTGTCAAGGATTTTCGGCAACCAACATGTCATTCCATGGGGCACCAGTTTTTAGCATTGTGTTCAAGATCACGATGAACTTTCGCATACATGCGGTTATTGCCACCT
>Ga0208197_1001906_pt1 | contig 19479 bp, 16 predicted proteins | sample AD_JPNNA4_MetaG_FD_184444 | JGI IMG/M metagenome (GOLD analysis project Ga0208197, IMG submission 184444) | Active sludge microbial communities of municipal wastewater-treating anaerobic digesters from Japan - AD_JPNNA4_MetaG (SPAdes) (version 2) | ecosystem: Engineered > Bioreactor > Anaerobic...
TCGTTTACCAAGTTATCGGCAAATTGCTTGCATATATCAAGAAATTTGCCGAATATTACATATAAGTTGTGCATACAGAGATTGAATATTAAAGTGTTAGATGACTCTAATATACTACAAATCAATGGTATGCGCAACTTTTTAAACATCAATTTATTAACTTTTTAATTCCGCCAACGGGTCATGCCTCTATCTATTCAAAAGCTGTTTCAATTGTCTGTAAAAACAGTTTGTGGCAATTTGAAAAAGCTTTTCAAAACCAGGTGTTCCATACAACCAAATGTAAACATAGATAGAGGATTACAGAAATTAAAATTCAGTTTTTTTATTTAATTCATTCCAGAAAAAGATTAACTTTGACGCCAGATTCATGGAGAAGCTATTTTTGTTTTCTGCAAACTGTTTTTGTTGTTTTTTCGAGTCTGTTTTTGCCCATTTTAAACGATTTTATTTGTCAGATAGCTGGCTGTCTTTCTCACAAAATCCCCACATACATCTCGAAAAATCATCTCAAAAGCTAACGATAAAATCGGAAAAGCTTCTGAATCTACTTATTGTTACTATTCATCTACAAACGGTTTTGTTTTAAATCATGATTAAAAAATTCTTTTTCTTTACGAAAGGCGAAAAAACAGGCATTATGATTTTACTTTTTCTCATAGGTATCATCTTTGCCGTCAATGCAAGTTTCAACTATATTTCGCCAAACAAACAGTTAAACACCTCGAAGTATGAGCAAGAGGTGAAAATCTTCAAGCAAAGCCTTAAACCTAAGATTTCTGACAAACAGAATAAAAACAAAGAGGTTATCTTCTTAGCGCAAAAAGAGGAGGTTTTTGAAAAAAAGGAATATTCCGGAATAAAGAATCCTAGAAAATCGGATGAAAAATTCTCCATAGAGATCAATCAAGCAGACACGACAGATTTAAAACGTCTGAAAGGAATTGGAAGTGTTTACTCAAAGAGAATTATAAAATTCAGAAATTATTTAGGCGGTTTCTATTCTTTAGAACAACTTAAAGAAGTTTATGGAATCGATGAAGAACTCTTTCTATCCATAAAAAAGCATCTGACAATCGATGCTCGAAAAATACGGCAATTCAATGTCAACAGTGACACTTTCTGTTACAAATTCAGGCATCCTTATTTAGAAAAAGAAGAGATAAAAGCTCTACTCAAACAGAAAAAAGAAGGAACCATTATTCAAAAAGAGGAAATTAAAAAAATACTATCCTTGAGCGAAGAAAAATGGAAAAAACTAAGCCCTTACATTGCGGAATAAAACATTCATGCAGGATTAACAATTTTTCGTTTATTCGTAATATGTCAACTTAGATTTTTTCAGTAAATTGCAAAATAAAACAAACCATATGAATTTTATCATAAAATTATTGCTTTCAGCATTAGCAGTCTATTTAACGGCACTCATTTTACCCGGTGTAAGCATTAAAAATTATGTCACAGCGATAGCCGTTGCTATCATCATCGGATTACTGAACGTATTCGTAAAACCAATTTTGATACTACTGACTATTCCGGTAACAGTGATCACGCTCGGGCTTTTCCTTTTTGTGATAAATGCAGGTATCATTCTGTTATCTAGTTATTTAATGAATGGATTTAACGTGGACGGATTTTGGTGGGCTCTGCTTTTCAGTTTTGTACTCTCCATCATTTCCGAAATTCTTGGAGGATTCACTTCCAACTGATAACAAAATCAATTTCAATTCAAATAAAAAACCAAAAACAAAGTATAATGAATAAACTATTATTATCAGGCATTTCTTTATGCTTAGCCACTAACATCTTTGCCCAAACAGATGTTGTGAACATTAAAGACAAAGTGGCATCAAAAGACGAGCCTATTACCTCGTATTATTTGCCTAAGACAGTACTTGACATCGAAGTTGAAGTTGTCCACAATGTATTTAAGGCTGGTCCGTACGCTTCCGATTCTAAAAAATTCTTTGGTACTTATGCCAACATGAAAGATGAAGAGAGTTGGGAAATAAAAGGAATCAAAGTAAAACAGCATAGCGAGCCTGATGGCAACCACCATTACAACGTGTATGCACCTAACGGATCATACGCATCTTGCGTTGCGCTTACCGACAATGGCATATTACGAGGCATTAACCTTCCTCTTTCTTTCTCTCAAAATAAGGTAGAAATGGAAAAATGCGAAGGTCGCAAAAAATGCGAGAAGAAGCATAAATGCTGTGAGATGAATGATGGTCTCGGAAAATGCAAGAACATGCAAAAAAACCATAAGATGAAGACGAAAAAGTCTTACTCAAGCGACTTCATCAACAATTATCTTTATACCGAAAGCGATTCAGTTCCTAAAGTTGGTGGCGCACAATTCGCATACAATAGAATCAACAGTTTAAGAATGACATACAACGACATCCTTAACCAGAATTCAGATGCGATCACCTCTGACCTCTCTACCTTCCTTAATGAAATAAAGAGACAAGAGTTTGAATTGAATGCCCTTTTCTTCGGTAAAAGCAACCAAGAAAAGATAGAGAAGACCATCTCCTTTTATCCAGACAAAGAGGCTACCAACCTGGATTTGTTCCAATTCTCAACAAAAGGAGGATTCGAAGAGAGCGGAGATGACATCACCATCTCCATTAAACGGAAGCCAACAACAATGAATATGCCATCCCGTGGGGAGAAATCAGGATTTGTCTACAGAGTTCCAGTTTTAGCCGATATCGAGATAATGCAAGGCAAAAACGTACTATGGACAGGAGTTGTCGAAATTGCACAACTTGGAAACACAGAGAAATTGCCAGCAGGTTTCTTTGAAAAAAACGACTATAAAGCCGTATTTGATATAAACACAGGAGCCTTGCTACAACTTTCGAAACAATAGATTTTATTTGGATAAAATTCAAGGGGAATAAAGAATCGATCTTTGTTCCCCTTTTTTTATTATTCCCAGTTTTAGATTTTTCTTGAGTCTTCTAGATTCTTCTTGAATCTAGAAGAAATTACAAAAATATTTTTATCTTTGTATTCAACAAATCATTGTATGATATGAAATTAGAGCAACCACCGAAGTGTTCCTCACAAAAGGAATCGTTAGAGGTCAGCAAACTAATATCCTCTCCTGACACTTATTCTGAAATATCAGAAATAAATGCCAAGTACCCTTATTGGGACAAAGTGAAATATATAAAAAGCACAAAGGTCCAGAATCCACAAATACTATGGCATGCTCTTAAGTTTCTACGGAAGATCAATTGGACAGAAGTTTCTTTTGGCAACTACCACTTCAGTTTCACTCCAACAAACGAGATACTTCAATTATTGCACTACTTCGACATGAACATTGGAGGAAGTCTAACAAGTGAACATCTGATACCTAACGATAAAAAGCAGACATATCTGATTTCTTCTATTATGGAAGAGGCTATTGCCTCTAGTCAAATAGAAGGAGCCTCAACCACCAGGAAAGTAGCAAAAGAGATGCTCCGGAAAAGCGAAAAGCCTCAAGACAAAAGTCAGCAGATGATATTGAACAACTATAAAACAATCAATCACATCAAAGAGATTTACAAATCAGGATTTTCCGTTTCTGAGCTGCTCAACATTCATCACAGTATGACAGAAAATACATTGGACGATCCTAATGAGGCTGGCAAAATTCGTCAAAATGATGATATTCTTGTGGTCGACTGCTCAACGAGCGATGTGGCATTCATTCCTCCTCATTTCGAAGAATTGTCTGCATTGCTTTCTGATTTGGAAAATTTCTTCAACAATGACAGCAAAAATTTCATCCACCCCATCATAAAAGGCATCATTGTACATTTCATGTTAGCCTATATTCATCCTTTTGTAGACGGAAACGGACGAACAGCTCGGTCTCTGTTCTATTGGTATATGCTAAAACAAGGTTATTGGATGGTTGAATATATGTCTATTTCTCGTATCATCTACAAAACAAAAACAGCTTACGAGAAATCGTTTCTGTATACGGAATACGACGAAAACGATTTGACCTACTTCATTCTTTATAATCTAAAGACAATGAAACAGGCGTTTGATGATTTGAAGGAGTACTTAAAGCGGAAAACAGAAGAAAACAAAAGCTCTGTTATGCTTTCTTTTATCAAGGGCGTAAACCAACGGCAAGCTGAAATTATAATGATTGTCCAAGAGAATCCGAACGCAGTCTTCTCTGTAAAAGAAATCGAAAACCGATTTTCTATTTCCAATTTCACAGCAAGAGCCGACCTTGAAAATTTGGTTGAATTAGGCTACTTATCTGAAATTCAGATAAACAAAGTAAAAAGAAGCTATATTAAATCAAAGAAGTTTGACGATTTAATCAAACATTAAAACTCTTGATTCTTCTAGATTCTTCTTGAATCTAGAATAATTTCTTATTCAACTACATATCTGAAAACAAACGGAGCTCTCAAAAAATTAGCCTCAACAAGAAAACAAGGGCTCTCTTATCTTGTTCTTTTATCAAAAAACATTTCTTTTTTCTTCAAGAATGTTGACTTGTCACATTTATTTGGAGTTTTTTGGCAATCAAAGGAAACCGTGTCAATCATTACCTTATAATTATTTTCATAAAAAGGTCTATCATATTTATAATTTATATTCACTTGAGTCTGCAACGAATCACCGTGAAAATAATACTTTTCAATCCGTTTTCCCATTTCTCCGAAATAGGTTATCTCTAATCTACATAACTGACTATTTTTATCATAAAAGCCAACACATTCACCACCTTCGGTTGATTCGCCCCATATATCAATTGTATCTGTCTTAAGAAACTCAACTGAATTCTGCGCAGAAAGAGTTACGAATATAAAACAAAAGATCGATAGACAAATAAAATTTTTCATTCAAATGATTTTTCATTAGACTATTATTTCACCACCGCCAATCTACCATCTTCACCCATTTCTATGTCACCATTGTCCTGCATAAGACGGATAACGGAAATCGTATGCTCCTCATCGCCCTTTAGCCAAGCCAACAGATCGGGCATCGACATGGGTGAAGAATAGAGAGCATCGAAGACACGCTCCTTTATCTCGTGCAATTCAGAGTAGTTAACAGAGCGTTGGTTATTCGATAGGCAATAGTCGCAGCAACCGCAGTTGTGCGAATCGTCCTCACCGAAATAATGCAGCAACATGCGGCTTCGGCAACGGTTCTGCTCAGAAGCGTAGGCCGTAACTTTGGCTATTTTATCCTCAAAGCGTTTCTTACGGCTATCGTATGAGTCTTTCGTTATCACGATTCGCGACACATCCATACGCGGCTGCGTGAAGATGATGAGTGGCGTCTTCTTTCCTGGCACATAACTGATGATGCGGTTTTTTGCCAAAGCCACAAGGCCGTTGTAAACCTCATCGCGCGTAAGGTTCAGACGTTTGCCTAGCAACACCTCGTCAATGTAAGCATATTCACTGAAAAGGCCCGTATACGAACGGAGCAGCACCTTCATCAGTTCGTCCTGATCATTGTTGTGCGAGGTTAGTCCGTAAAGATCGTCACGTTTGACAATAAACATGACACGCGATTTGTTATCCTCATCATCCGTCAACTCAAGGTAACCGCACTGCTGAAGGATCTTCAGCGCACTGTAGGCAGGAAGCATCGGGAATTTAAAAGCGGAACAGAACTGACCCAAGCTGAAATCGTAACTGCAATCCAATCCACTACCCTCTGCCACCTGCAAGTAGTTGCAGACAGCTTCGTAAATTCGCTTCACAAAATCCTTTTCAGGGAAATTATCGGGAATACGTTTCTTGAGTTTGGCATTGTCGGACTTATTATAGAGAAGTATTGCGTAAGCCTTCTCTCCATCTCTACCCGCGCGGCCCGCCTCCTGAAAGTAGGCCTCCAACGTATCGGGCAAATCAAGATGGATAACCGTCCGCACATCAGGTTTGTCAATACCCATTCCGAAGGCGTTGGTCGCCACAATGACACGAGTTTCGCCGCTCTTCCAAGCCTGCTGGCGTACGTCTTTTGTCTCGTTGGAAAGGCCGGCTTGATAATAACTGGCCGAGATGCCCTGCACATTCAAGATGTCTGAGACCTCCTTCGTCTTCTGACGGCTACGGACGTAGACAATCGACGTTCCGGGTACGGAGTCCAGTATTTTGAGCATCTGACCCATCTTATCTTCCGTATCTCGCACCACATAGGCAATGTTCTTTCGCTCGAAACTCTTCTTAAAGACGCATTTCTCTTTGAACTTAAGCTGGTTCTGAATATCGTCCACCACATCTTTTGTTGCCGTAGCGGTCAGCGCCAAGACTGGCACTCCAGGCAGGAACTCACGGATATCGGCAATTTTCAGATAAGACGGACGGAAGTCATAACCCCACTGCGAGATGCAGTGCGACTCATCTACCGCCAACAAACAGACATTCATCTGTTTGAGTTTAGTAAGGAAAATCTCGGTAGCCAGACGCTCCGGTGAAACATACAAAAACTTGTAATCGCCCAAGACACAATTGTCGAGCGCCACCAGAATCTCGTTTCGGGTCATGCCCGAATAGACAGTGGCAGCCTTAATGCCCCTAGCACGGAGGTTGTCTACCTGATCCTTCATCAACGCAATCAGAGGAGTAACAACGATGCAGGTGCCATCCATTGCCATTGCAGGCACTTGGAAGGTGATACTCTTTCCTCCACCCGTAGGCATCAGTCCCAACGTATCGTGACCTTCGCCCACAGAACGGATAATGTCGCCCTGCAACGGACGGAAATCATCGTACCCCCAATATTGCTGAAGAATAGACGTGTATTTATCCACCGGAAAATTATTTTTTTGTTACCCGTTTCTCGTCAATAATTATACCGTTCTATTGTCATAGACGAGCAACGAGAGACGAATAACGAGAAACGACCCATTTTATTTACACAAATATAGCCTATTATTTAGATTCAAAAAGCAGTGCCCTTCAATTAGTTCTCTACAAAAAAGGGATTGTTTGTTAAGATTAACGAAAAGAGTCTAAACAAACAAGATAGATTTCCTTGCATACCATCAAATTATTTAAAAAATATATATTTTTGCAGTCTGAAAATAGAGTCGTTAGCATAAAGAAAATGAAACATACAATTTATCTCTTCGTTGTACTTTTACTTTCATTTAATGTAAAAGCAGGAGAAAAGTCCACATCTACCGATGAACAACTTCTTGAATTAACACTAAAAGATTCATTACCAAATGTGAGTACAGACAGCATTTCACAAGGTCTCAACGAGAACCGTCCGGAAGAATCCTATGATGAGATAGTATATACACCAAAGACATCCACCATTCACGTTCCTATCGACATTAATGTGCTTTTCTTGGAAAAGATGTTGAATCAAGAGTTCGACAGTCTGCTCTACGAAGACAATAACATTGAGGATGACAGTCTGATGGTGAAGACATGGAAAGCCAAGGACTTCAAGATTCAATATGAAGGCAGCCAACTAACCTACAGCATTCCGATCAAATTTTGGATAAAAAAGAGATTTGATTTAGGAATCACCACTACCGACCGTGAGATCGAAGGTGCCATCGACATTCATCTGAAAACAATCGTTAACCTCTCTAAAAACTGGGAACTGATTACAAAGACAGATGTTGAAAATTACACATGGATTCAAAAACCTACATTGAAAATGGGTTTTATGGATATTCCCATCACCTACTTTGTTGATAAAATCATAAAAGGCAACAAGTCTGATATAAACAAAAAGATTGACGAGTCGTTGAAAGAGTATGTGCCAATGAAGACTTATGCCCAAAACATATGGACTTCGGTTCAGAATCCTATAGATATCTCCACCAACGGCTATCAGGCATGGATCAAGACGGTGCCTCAACAGATATATACGACTCCAATCATCGGCTATCAAGGTAAAATAAGCACTACCATTGGCGTCAAATGCCAGATGGAGATTTTCATGGGAAAAGCTCCGTCCGTTTGTAAGACAGAAAAAAAACTTCCTCAATTGACCATGTATGCCAGAACCGATGATAATTACGCCATCAACATTTTGGCCGACATTCCTTACTACGTGATTGATTCTGTGGCAAAAGGTGTAATGGTTGGTCAACGATTCGGAGAAGGAAAAAAGAGCGTTGTTGTGGACAGCATAGATATTTTCGGACAAAACGATAAATTGATTGTCGGATTGGATGTCTCCGGTTTTATAAACGGAACAATTTTTCTCGAAAGTGTGCCTTATTACGACCCTGCCACCTACTCCATCCGAGTCAGAGACGTTGACTATAAGCTAAAGACAAAGAACATCTTAGCGAAGATCGTCAACCTCTTCTACAAAAAAGGAATGAAAAAGAAATTGGAAGAAGAGCTCGTCTTCTCTTTGAAGGATGAATATTATCTCGTAAAAGATATGACACGTTCGGAACTGTTCAACATGGAGGTAGTTAAGAACGTAAAGTTGGATGGTTTCATAAACGATATGAACGTAGAGAATATTTTCATAGCACCTCACGGATTAAAAATCGGATTGGTGCTTCATGGCAAGTTGAAGGTTTTAGTGGAATAAAACTCCTATAAATACTTCAACCACGAATTATCACTGACAAAAAATAGAATAATTAGTGATAATTCGTGGTCAATACTTTTACGCTTTTTTGACGTACAGCTGGGCTGAAGAGCTGTTGGTAACTCGAATGTTTGTGCCGCTCTCTATGTAACCTGATTCGGCAACCGCGTCAAAAACATCACCTTCCAATTGGACCTTTCCTGAAGGACGAAGATCTGTCATGGCTACCCCTGTTTTCCCAACATAATCTTTAAGCGTTGATTCTACGCCTACAAAGCCCTTATCTACCTCTTGAGTGGCATCCAAGGCAAAGCTCTTGAACATTCCTTTTGTACCGATCTTGATCGAGATGAAGGCTATCAACCCAATGGAGAAAACCAAACTTAAAAAGACGGTTAAGGCAGCAATACCAAGCTGACTGGTTGGTACTCGGTCAAAATCAAACCAGTCATTGTTTACCAAACTGAGTATCAATCCAGCAGTTACAAAGATGATACCCAATACACCCGTGACGCCGAAGCCAGGTATGACAAATATCTCCACCAAAATAAGTATAATGCCCAACACAAAAACGAGAGCCTCCCAAATCTGACTCAATCCGTCGATATACAAAGGCGCGAAATAGAGAATTGCCGCCAAAACAGAGGCTGCCAAAGGGAATCCGATACCAGGCGTCTGCATCTCGAAATAAATACCGCCAAGGATAATCATGATCAGAATTCCATGCAGAATCGGATTCATAAGCCAACCCATTATGCTGTCATAAAAACTTGGCTGATAAGTTATGATATTGTAACTGGAATCTTTCAAGGAAGATTGGATGATTTCATCGACCGATTCGTACACGCCCTCACAATAACCGTTGGCAACGGCCTCTGTGGCAGTGAAGGTCAAGATGTGAGCCGAATCAACGATACCAGGCACAACAACATGCTCGTCGACCATTGCCTCAGCAATACGTGGGTCACGACGCCATTTTTCAACCGTATCTCCATTCTCCACAACTGTTTTTTTGCCTTGAGCCTCTGCGGTAGAACGAATAGTTGAACGCATGTACGACTGATATTTATCGGGCATTTTCTCTCCACTTTCGTCCACAACGGTAGCCGCACCGATATTCGCACCCTTGCGCATATAGATGCTGTCGCACGCTATCGAAACCAAAGCACCTGCTGATGCTGCATTATTGTCAATAAACACATATACCGGGATTCTGCTATTCAGAATGCGTGTACGCATAGAATCAGCATAAACAACCAAACCTCCGTAAGTATTGAGATGTAGAATAATAGCCTTTACATTCTGTTTATGGGCCTCATCCATTCCATTTTTAAGATGAAGCCATGAGGTACTGCCAATCTCTTCCTGAATATTTATCTCATAATAAGAATTGCTTGCATTTACGCTTGATTGCCACAAGCATGTAAACAAGAACATGATATAAAAAACTAATCTGCGCACCATAAATAATATATTATAAAGGATTATATATTGATATACGTTCATTCACCCTCATTTTTTTATGCAATCTTGCACATTGAAAATGAACTACTAATCATCTATCTACATCTGAATGTATTACAAAGATATGACTATTGACTGAACAAAAATGAATAAAAATGTTTTTTATTCGAACTTTCAATAAACTTATAAAATGAAAATGAAACCTGATTTTTGGGATGAAGCAAAAAACGGATCAAGCAAAAAAACATGTTGATAATGTCCATATAAACGAATTATTTTTCGCTATGAATGAAAACAATTTTCAATTTTCTTTGCCCGTCAACATCTTCAGAAAACGTTAGAGCTTTACAACAAATAAAGAGGAATGACGTATCTTTGTTGAAAAATCAGAAAGATGCAAACTACTGACACTCTACACACATACAAGTTATGCGCCGGTTCGAACACAGAAGAGGCACAAGCCATTCTTATGCGGGCCATCAACGCATTACGGGAAGAGTACGGGAATGTAAAGCAGACCGCCATCCAAAAGACCAAAGCCATCGGTACCGAAACCTGCCTATATTACGAAAATGTAGGTATTGGCTTGGAGTCCACACTATCTCCTTCCGATCTAAAAATCAGACTGAAGAAGATGGAGTACATGCACGGCCGCCGAAAAAGAGACTACCCCATCGTTGCCCTCGACATCGACATCATCGCCGTAGACGGAGTAATTATCCACCCCGACTACGAACAAAGAGACTATGTGAAGGAGTTAATGGCAGAGCTGATGGAAATAACGCAAGAATAAAAAAGGCGAACATTGAATTTGCCTTTTCTAATTACATTTACAAAAAAAAACAACGTGGAACAGACCTTCTATCAGTCCAAAGTATTGCCATGGGCTAATGATTACTGGGTGTTCAACCCATGCATATGTTTTTATTCAAACCAAAGAAATCACTTCAACATGATCCCCGTTAGTAACCTGCCGGAATAGAAACCTTGGCGGCGGGCGGAGAAGTAGCGGTCTGGTTGGGAATAGGTACAACCAGGGTGAATCTCATAATTTTCGGGCGCAATGCCTGCATTCTGGAACTGGAATTCGACTGCCTTACGCAAATCCAAATAGACTGACGAGCCTGATTTGTGTACAATCGCCTTCATCTCGTTTTCGGGAAAGACAGTGGCAAACTTATCGACCAAATCCTGACTCACTTCATAAAATGGACCAGAAATACAAGGACCCGTCACCGCACAGATGGAGCTGAGCGAAGACCCGTATTTCAAAACCATCTCCTTGATAAACTTCGGAACAATGCCATTGAACACGCCTTTCCAACCGGCATGGACAGCCATCACCACACGTTGGTCTGCATCGCAGAGAAGGACAGGCACACAGTCGGCCGTAGTGACCGCCACACAGACACCCGGCAGCGTGGTGACCAACGCGTCGCACGCATCGAGATAGGCAAGCCTACCCTCTTCTGTTTTCTCGAAAAAGGATTCGTCAATGCAACAGCTATCATTACTGTGCACCTCGTGAGGCACAATCAGATGGTCGGGTGCAATGCCCAATCCGTCGCAAAGTATTTTACGGTTGGCTGCCACTGTCTGCGGATCATCACCGCAATAAGCACCTAAACTAAAGGTGGCGTAGGTTCCTGTACCGACGCCACCCTCTATGGTAGAGAAGAAATGTGTCACACCACACTTCTTCGATAATAAACTAGAATATTCCAATTCAAAAACTCGTGTTATTCAAATTCAAATTCGTCGTCTGTAAGCTCTGATTCCTCCTCATCGTCATCATCAATCATGGTCAGATCCATCGGTTTATGAGAGATGGTCATGTGACGATTTTCATCCTTCATCAACTCTTCCCACAACATATCCTTCAATTCTGTTATGCCCATTCCGGAAACGGAAGAGATAAACAGGTGAGGAATATCCGTAGGCAACAACTTCTCTATTTCAGCAACCAACTCCTCGTCCAACATATCGGATTTAGAGATAGCCAACACCCTCTGTTTATCCAACAGATCGTCATTATATTGTTTCAACTCGTTCAAAAGAATCTCGTACTCCTTCAGGATGTCGTCCGAATCGGCAGGCACCAAGAATAGCAGAATGGCGTTACGCTCGATGTGTCTCAAAAAACGAAGACCCAATCCCTTACCATCTGATGCACCTTCGATGATACCAGGGATATCTGCCATAGCGAAAGACTTATGGTCGCGGTACGGAACGATACCCAAGTTTGGCACCAACGTAGTAAACGGATAGTTGGCAATCTTTGGTTTAGCTGCCGAAACAACAGAAAGCAAAGTTGATTTACCAGCATTAGGGAACCCTACCAATCCAACGTCAGCCAAGACCTTCAGCTCCATGATGATGTTCTTCTCAATGGCTGGTTCGCCAGGCTGCGCATAACGTGGAGTTTGGTTGGTAGCCGAACGGAAATGCCAGTTACCCAATCCTCCACGACCACCCTTCAAGAGGACAACCTCTTGACCGTCTTCGGTTACGTCGCAAAGGAACTCGCCTGTTTCAGCATCATAAACCACGGTACCACAAGGAACCTCAATGGTCTTATCTGAACCATCCAGACCGAAGCTACGGCTAGAACCACCACTTTTACCGTCACCGGCGAAGACATGGCGTTCGAACTTCAAGTGAATCAACGTCCAATAGTTCTTATTGCCTTTTAGAATGACATGACCACCACGTCCGCCATCACCTCCATCAGGACCACCCATAGGGGCGTACTTCTCCCTGTGCAGATGGGCAGATCCCGCACCACCTTTGCCCGAACGGCAAAAAATCTTAACGTAATCAACAAAATTTGTCTCAGCCATAGCTTTGAGAATTATAAGTGTTATTATTTTCTTTACTCAATGATCCTGTTCAAATCGTTTGTTTTTTAATAAACCAGAAACGATGAACCATGAACGTCTTAATCAATGTATCGCTTGACGATATTCTGGTACTGATCTATTCGTCTGTCGCGAAGGAATGGCCACCAACGGCGAACGAACTCAGAGCGTTCCTTCGAAATCTCAACCACCAGGTTCTCCTCCTTGTCGTTAGTTGCCTCGGCCAAAATTTCGCCCTGCGGACCAGCCACGAAGCTGTTTCCCCAAAAGAGGATGCCATTAGTCCTATTCGAAGGGTCTTTCTCGTAACCTGTACGGTTGACGGAGATAACGTGCAATCCGTTGGCAACAGCATGCCCGCGTTGAGAAATCATCCAAGCATTCTTTTGGCGCATCTTCTCGTCGTCAGAGTCTGTAGACTCCCAACCAATTGCTGTAGGGTAAATCAAGATCTCAGCACCGGCCAAAGCCATCAAACGGGCTGCCTCCGGATACCACTGGTCCCAACAAACCAAGACGCCCAACTTTCCAACAGAAGTCTGGATGGGTGTGAAGCCCAAATCGCCAGGTGTGAAATAGAATTTCTCGTAATAGGCAGGGTCATCCGGAATGTGCATCTTACGGTATTTCCCTGCGATAGAACCATCCTTCTCGATCACCACAGCTGTATTATGATAAAGTCCTACAGTACGTTTTTCGAAGAGAGAAAGCACCAAAACGATACCCAACTCCTTAGCCAAAGCACCAAACTCTTCCGTTGACGGACCAGGAATGGTCTCGGCCAAATCGAAATTGTCCGTACTCTCTGTCTGACAGAAATACAAACCGTTGTGTAATTCCTGCAAAACAACCAACTCCGCACCATGAGAGGCGCAGTCGCGGATATTTGCCTTGAGTTTCTCTATGTTGGCACGGAAATCTGAACCGTTTGCCTGCTGAACTAATCCTATTTTCACTTTCTTATAAAATTATATTCGGGTACAAAAATAATAAATATTTGCGTAACAGACCGATAGGGAGTGACCGAAAACGATTAAAACCAAATGCTTTGAACACAAATTTAGAATAATTTAATTTTTTTATTTTCAATTTGTTGTATTTCAAAAAGGGTGGCGATTGATTTTGCACGCCAGAGGCCTGCTTTTACTGGTACAAGACAAGATGCTGTGCCGAACGGCAGATTCGCTAAGCACTACAAGAAACGATTTGCCGAAAGATTTGCACGCTAGTGCGAACAAAGGGTTTCGTTCTTTGGGTCTTCAGCCCAATGAAAACAATGAGCACCCATCAATAAAAACAAAAAAATCACGTAAAAAGAGATTTTTGAAGGGTTGGCCCTTCTCTCTTTTTACGTGAACTAATTATCCTTTTAGCAAAAGCTTATTGTTGATTTGCTAGTTTTATATCCCTGATCATCAATTGGATGGATGTATTACCGTTGAAGGTATTCTCTTCTATTGTGTAACAGATATCCGCTGGATTGAGTGCCTTGATGTAATCATTGAACTCAGATTGTCCAAAAGCAATACCATTCATGATACATTCAGACTTTGAATCGATCAACTCCAACTTCAAGTGCTCCTGCTCTTTGCCTACTATGCGGCTCGTTCCATAATCGAAAACACGTTTCGTCACGAAGACGGGTTTCATGTTCTCCGGTCCAAATGGATTGAACTGTTTCAGTAAGCGGAAAAACTTAGGCGTAATCTCCTTAAAATCGATAATTGCGTCGACATCTATCTGAGGCTGAGTCTGGTCAGGAAGTATGTTCTCGACAACATACTCCTCAAATCTACGTTTGAACTCAGGCACGTTATCCTCCTTCAAAGAAAGACCAACCGCATACATGTGTCCACCGAAGTTTTCCAACAAATCGCGGCAAGACTCGATAGCTTTGTAAATATCAAACCCCTGCACCGAACGACCTGAACCCGTAGCCAAACCATTTGAGTTAGTCAACACAATGGTAGGTTTGTAGTAGATCTCGGTCAAACGGGAAGCCACGATTCCAATCACACCTTTGTGCCAGCTAGAGTTATAAATGGCGATGGATTTTGTATCGGCAAGATCAGGCATCTTCTCCAGCTCGGCGTATGCCTCGTCCGTTATGTTCTTGTCCAAATCCTTACGTGTCTGGTTGTACTGGTTGATGCAGTCGCTCTTCTCTTTTGCAAAAGTAAGATCTTTCGAAATAAGCAACTCCACTGCCTCTTTGGCCGTCTGTATGCGACCAGAAGCGTTCAACCTAGGACCAATTTTGAAGACGATATCGCTGATGGTGATTTCCCTGTCCGTAAGTCCACACACCTCAATGATACTCTTCAAACCAAGACTTGGATTTGAATTCAACTGTTTTAATCCGTAGTAAGCAAGGATTCTGTTCTCTCCGTTTATCGGAACAATATCCGAAGCAATACTGACAGCCAAAAGATCCAACAGCGGAGTAAGTGATTCGAACTTAATTCCGTTATTGATGGCGAAAGCCTGCATGAACTTGAATCCGACACCGCAACCCGAAAGGTTAGGATCCGGATAGTGAGAATCCACACGTTTGGAATCCAAAACAGCCACAGCCTCGGGCAACTTATCGTCTGGCGTGTGGTGGTCACAGATGATGAACTCAACGCCCTTCTCTTTGGCGTAAGCCACCTTCTCAATCGCCTTTATGCCGCAATCAAGGGCAATGACCAACTTAAAGTTGTTTTCGGCAGCATAATCCATACCCTTGTAAGAGATTCCATACCCCTCCGTATAACGGTCAGGAATGTAAAAATCCACATTGGAATAGAACTGTTTTAAAAATTTGTACACTAGGGCAACCGCAGTTATCCCATCTACATCGTAATCCCCATAAATGAGGATTTTCTCTTTCCGTCCCATCGCCGTATTAAGACGTTCGACAGCCTTATCCATGTCGTTCATCAAGAACGGATCATGAAGGTCATCCAATTGGGGGCGGAAAAAACGTTTCGCTTCATCGAACGTTGTAATCCCTCTCTGAACCAATAATTGGCATAATATCGGACTTATACCTAATTCCTGAGCTAATGTTTCCTTTTGCTCTTCCTGTTCTTTTGTCAGAGGGGTATAAACCCATCTGTTTATCATTTATATAGTTTTTATTTATTTTCTTCAAGAGAAAATCACGGATGGGAATAAAAAAAAGCCGATTTCAACGAAAAATTTCGGCAAACTAACATCATCCGGAGATAAAAATAAAGGTGGTTCGAAAGCATCACACAAGATGTCTCCAATACCATAAGACGCTTACCCATAATAAATTACAAAAATGAGGGGCGTCTATCAACCTCACAAAAATCAGAGGATTTATATCTTCTGAGATAAAAAAATATGCAACCTTGTAAAGGTAATTAAAAGTATCAGTTTTTCCTTGTTTTTTAACGTCAAAAACGAAAACAATAAATAACAGCCTATTAATCAAACAATAAGAGGTTCAAAACATGGGATTTCAAAAACAACATGTGTTAAATTAAAAAACAAGAAATTTGCCATATGTTTTTTTTGATTAAAAACAGAAAGAAGGAGTTCAACAAAGGAAGAAATATAGTATTTTCGCAGTTCTATATTAGGTCTCAATTATTAAGATGCTAGAATTATTAGTAAAACTGCTCTCCTGGAGGGAACGCAAAATCAGCGAGAAACATTTCATTCTGATACTAAGCTTTTTAACCGGATTCTTTTGTGCTTTGGCCGCATTCATACTGAAAGCCATCATCGAATTTGTCCATGGTATTGTAAGCAATAGTTTTTCAGATGGAAATTTGAACTACCTTTATTTGGCCACTCCTATCATAGGTATCTTCTGCGCAAGTTTCTACGTGAAATATTTCGTGAAAGATGACATTAGCCATGGAGTGACAAAGATTCTTTATGCCATTTCACAAAGAAAAGCAAGAATAAAGCCTCATAACATGTGGTCGTCCGTGATAGCCAGTTCGTTGACTATCGGATTTGGAGGATCAGTCGGAGCCGAAGCACCTATCGTATTGACGGGTTCTGCCATCGGTTCGAACTTAGGAAAGTTCTTCCGTATGAACCAGAAGACACTGATGCTGCTTGTAGGTTGCGGTGCTTCCGGAGCCATTGCAGGTATCTTCAAAGCACCAATCACCGGTGTAGTCTTCACCTTGGAGGTGTTGATGCTCGATTTGACGATGGCCTCCATCGTACCATTGCTGATCTCTGCAGCAACCGCATCTGTCTTCACATTCATCTTCTCGGGCGAGGCTGTCATGTTCGAGTTCACTGCCGATAAGTTCCAGCTTGATCGCGTACCCTATTACATTCTTTTAGGAATCATCTGCGGATTTGTAGCCCTCTACTTTACGCGAGGAATGAACAAGTTGGAGTCCTTCTTCGGTAGCCTCAACACACCGTTCAAAAAATTGATGGTGGGTGGTATCATGCTGAGTGTCTTGATTTTCTTCCTTCCTCCGCTCTACGGTGAAGGTTATGACACCATCAGCTACTTGCTAGATGGTCGAGCCGATTCGGTTACGCAAAACAGTGTGTTCTTCGGTTTCAAGGACAACTTCTTCATGTTGTCATTGTTCCTGTTCCTGGTTCTATTCTTCAAGATTTTCGCATCGGCCGCAACCAACGGTAGTGGAGGAACGGGTGGTATCTTCGCACCAAGTTTGTTTATGGGATGTATAAGCGGTTACATCATGGCCTACGGCATCAACTTCTTCACTAATTTCACCAAACTTCCGGAGAAGAACTTTGCATTGGCAGGAATGGCGGGCGTTATGGCGGGCGTTATGCATGCTCCACTAACTGGTACCTTCCTTATTGCCGAGATGACGGGCGGTTACAGCATGTTCCTAAGTCTGATAATCACTTCTACGGTTGCCTACATCACGATTTTGGCGTTCGAGCCCCACAGCCTTTACGCTATGCGACTAGCTAAAAAGGGCGAGCTCCTCACCCACCATAAAGACAAGAACGTACTTACACTGCTTAAGACAGAAAACGTGATTGAGAAGGATTTCCAGATTATTCACCCTAATATGTATTTGGGCGACATTATCGAGATCATTGCAAAATCCAAGAGAAACATATTCCCCGTATTGGACAAGCACCATAGACTTGTCGGAATTGTAAGTCTGGACGAGATCAGAAACATCATGTTCCGTCCGGAGTTGTACCATCGATTTAAAGTTTCGCAGCTGATGGTCACTCCTTCCGGCTTCGTTACACTCAACGATGCGATGGAGAAAGTTATGCTCGTATTTGAGAAGACACAGGCTTGGAACCTCCCTGTTGTAGACGAGTCAGGTAAATATGTAGGATTTGTATCCAAATCTCAGATATTCAATTCGTACCGTGACATTTTGGTGACGATGTCTGATGAATAACTAGCTGATCTGGTAAATACATTGCAATAGTTTTGTCATCATTTCTGTATCAAGAGAAAAAGTCCGTGGATAGTTTTTAACCACGGATTTCTTAGCGGACGTTTCGTCCACTTGTTTTTGAAATTGATCCTGAATTCAGCTTATCCACGGGAGTTTGCACTTAATCCCTTCTACCTAAAGATTCGGGGAAAGGGTATTATACCTATTGAAATCAATTCTCAATCATCAGATATTTCTTTCCTCCTTTGACAAATATCTCTTTTCCTGGAGTCGTTATCTGACGACCATTCAGATCATAGAGAGACCCATCTTCCGTTTCTTTTATTAACTCATCAGACAAAGGCTCCTCCACTTCAGAATTGTCACTTGCAAGAGAACTTGCTGCCCGAAGTTCGGTATCAGAAACCTTCAGACTCAAATAGAATATATCTGAACCAACGAAAGGCATCCAATCTGATTTGTCGACAATCTTACACATTCCCTTTATCTTATATTGACCATTCGGAAGACCTTCAGGCAAAACAATAGTTTGATATATTGTTCCACCATATCTTGTTTTCAAAGTCCAATCTTCACAGTAATCATATATTTTTATCAAACTGTCTGCATCATCATATAGTGCACAACTAAATAGAAACCGCATTTGTCTATTGGTAATATTATATGCAGTATAATTCACTGTCAATTCAGGAAAATTATCGGACAGACTCTCTCGGCGATAAATATTGGTATCACTTTCCAACTCTCTATCAACAGACAACGCATTCATTAATTGTGAATCAGAATGGAAATTGGGAGCAACACCAATAATTGCACTCTGGTATGAAGAGAATTTGTAATTACCAAACGGATCACAAACTGACAAACGATAATATCCATTGCAAAAGCCGCCCCATCCCCAATTGAAATGAAAATAATCATCAGACTGATACCCATCACATATAAAAGCATGGCCAAAATCACCTGAAACTCCTCCATAATAAATAGGTCTTCCTGTTTTCAACTCATCATATATTATATTTTCCCAATCGGTTGGGCTAAAGTTAATAGCGTCCAAACAAACTGCATCACAATCATAACCAAAATAAGGTAATGCATACACTACTGTCCAAAGAAATTTCCTCAGACATGATTTAAATTAGTTTATATTAATGCATTACGTGAATAAATATTTTCCGGGATTTGAATTTATACTTTTGCAAATAGTATTGCAAGAGATAGAAATC
>Ga0208197_1001910_pt1 | contig 19448 bp, 28 predicted proteins | sample AD_JPNNA4_MetaG_FD_184444 | JGI IMG/M metagenome (GOLD analysis project Ga0208197, IMG submission 184444) | Active sludge microbial communities of municipal wastewater-treating anaerobic digesters from Japan - AD_JPNNA4_MetaG (SPAdes) (version 2) | ecosystem: Engineered > Bioreactor > Anaerobic...
CAACTTATCCTTAGTTTCAAATTCAGGATTTGATGTATATAATAACCTTTGAAATTCTATTTGCATTTGTAATGCATTCATATTTATCCTTGTTGAGGTATTTTAGTTTTAAATATAGATTCTGCTGCTAAATTAACTGCCAAATCAACTAAATCATCGTGTAAAAATCCTGGCAATATTGAAGTATTTGAATCATCAATTCCTTTCTGAGCTAACACATATGTTAATTGGATTTGGTTAATATTTGTTGTATAGTAGTCAGGAATTACAATTATATATGAATATGGGGCGGTTGATGCTTGATATCCAAATATAATCTTAGGATATTTGAAATATGGTTTATTGAAATTAGTTGTTACAAACTTTGACAAATCAGATGCCGATATTATCTCAGCTCTAACAAATTCAGATGTTATTGCAGGTTCAGTTCTTGTTACCCCAACCATAGCATCTATAAAAAATCTTACTGGTGATGAAACTATTGACGATATTGCAATACCATAAACACTTTCGCCAGATGGCAATGTCATTGGACTCATACTTCCACTATAAGTCCTTACTACAGTATATATTGACTTATAATCACCAAGTTGAGAATATTTCTTAATAATTTCATTCTCAGCAGTATTTAATAAACTGTAGATTTCAGTATTAGTAAAACCTGGGGCTGCCGCACTAGCAACAGCCTCAAGTCTTATATTAAATTTTGATATTAATTCAGCAGATGTCATTAATCTTCTACCTTAGCTTTATCTTTTTGTTTAGTTACTGCAATTATTTTTGCATAAATTGGGTCATCAGGTTTTTGTTCCCAATGCTTCATCTGTGCAATTAATTCACCATAACTATATTTAGTATCAACTCCATTAATTATATAAGTCCCGACACCTTGTTTCAATACAACACCTTTATTTATCGCCTTAGCTATAAGTACTTTCGTGTTATATGCTTTATCTTTAAATAAAGAAATAAATCCTTCCTTATCGACATCAACAATTTTCTTAAGTTCCCCTATCAAGAACTTTGTATCAGCCTCTTGTGGGATTGAAACATTCTTTGACTTGTTCATGTAGTAGATATTGATAAAATCTCTCATCTTATCATTATTTCCCTGAAGCTTGCCAAGAGCTTCTCCAATCTCAATTAAGAATTGTGTTTCAGATATAGCCTTTTCTTCTTCATAATTTTCATTAACAAATGCGTACCTAAACTGTCCATTAAATCTCGAATCCCAATCATTAGATATTTCTTTCTTCCAAGTTTTAAGAACTTTATATTCCAAATTTTCCCTTGGATTAGATAGGTCAAATTTCTTACCAATCTTCATCAACTCTGGAGTTTTTGTAATTGTTACATTAAATGAACCCCAGAATTCATTATTCTTTTTATATGGGTTAAGATCCTCTCCAAGAATTTGAGAGAAGTATTCCATTTCGCCATCTTTAGTAAATGGATTGACAACCTTTTGTGTATGTTCGTCAACTTTTAAACAATACCTATCTGAAGCTCCATCCATTTTAAAATATGCAACATGTTTTTCATCATTAACCATGCCAGTCTTCCTTCCAATAGGTTTTAAATACACTACTCTTTTTTCCAAATATCCCTTCTCAATTGCTTCGTCTATACTAATCATGTTAAAATAATTAATTATTAATTTTGCTAAGTTAATTCCATTTTTAATAAAAAACAAGGGTGTAGGTATATTTCTACACCCTTGAGTATTTTTATCTCAAAATTGACGGTATAATACGGCCAGTTTTAAGAATATTGTTTACCTGAATTGCACCTTGGAACATTTTACCAACAGTATATCCATCTTTCAAAGTGGCAGTAGCGGCAGGAGAACTTAAGTTGTTATATGCTGTGAAAGCATCACGCATACCCGGAACAAATCTATAAATTTCTTCTTCACCTTTTACAGCAACTCTTTGTATGTTAGGAGAACCATTCGTAGTACCAAAGTTCCAAATATCATAGATATAAGAACTTGCCAAACCACCCTTAGGGTGACGTATTTTATTACGAGCTGGATCATCCTTCATAGGATCAATCATCAGTTTGAATTTAATACCATTAATAAATTCATATTCCACCAATTGGCCTTCAGAAAGTCTCATCTTTCCTTCACCAGCATCAATGAAGTTGTGTGAACTTCTCAGCCATGAAATTTCACCACCTCGTGCTGATAAAGCCTTATGCAATTGATATGCACCATATTCACCAGTTGAAAGAACCAACTCCCTCTTATCTTCCTTAACTTTACCTACAGAAATATCCATAGCAAAGTCAGTAATTACATCAAGTGAGAAATCATTATAAAATAGCATGTTACCACCTTCCATTTGTTCGTAAAGACCAAATCCAGCCTTAATAACATTACCACTTTCACCTTTCAAACCATGTGTACCATCAGCAGCCTTTGTAGATTTTCCACCCAAAAGAAGACGTGCCTTATCTCTACGAAATTGTGTAAGGAAGTCCCATTCAAGTTTACTTAGCCACGCAGTATGTTCTTTACCATTTTGGTCTAAGAATTTAAATGCAAGCGGATTAACTTTACCCTTACTAATCATATTACCAGGAACTTCATAATTCTTGCGAATCATTGAGAATTCATTTTCAAGAACAAAATGACTAGCATGTTTTACTTCATTACCACGAATTGACAATGTTTGCTCAACAAGACCAAATTCTTCAGACCAACGTGTTCCAACAGCAACCTCATCAGCATCAATAAATTTAGTACTATCTCCAGAAACAATCTGAACTGCATATCCATATAAATTACCAACTTGAATTGGATCAGTTGTTACACGTAAAGAATATTTCTCTGGGTGATGTCCAACCATTACAGATGTAGCTGAGAAGAAATCTTCAGCAAACCACATATAGAATGTACCAAATCCTAATCCAGCTTTGTCTGCATCAGTAATTTGAGATCCAGTAGGGTCAGCAGACAATGTAGCTGCCATAAGTTCAATGTTCCTTTCTTCACTACCTTGTAATGCCCAACGGAATGGAGTGTCATCGTCAAGATAACGTACTGGGAATTTGTCAATAAATGAGACAATATTATCTGCCCCATAGTTTACTTCATATACCCTGTCAATAAATTTTGAAATCCATTGAGGGTCTTGCATACCCATCCAACCTAGGTGTTCTTCACGAGTAAATTTACCCCAGTATTGTGGGTCCAAGATTTGCATCTTAGAAATTTTAACGCTCATATTAAATTAATTAAAAATTGTTTGTATTATAAGTTTCCAAAAGTATTTTTCAATGCATTGAATGTTGATGATTTTTCTCCACCAGTATTTGGATTACCATCTAGTCCATTCTTTGTTGCCTGTAATTTTTCATGTATTTTACTAACTGCATCAGATTTAACCTTAGATTCAATTTTCCTAAAATCTCCATCTAACATACCAGTCATTATTGCATAAGCTAATTTTATACGGGCACCAATCGGGTCTTTACTAATCCATGCCGTAATCCCATCAACTTGGTTATTATTAGCATCCTTATACCCTTTAGTTAGGATAAACTGCTCGATCTTAGCCTGAGTTTGTTTATTAATCTTCTGGCCTAAAACTTCATTTGCTGAGTAGATTGTATCTTTGTAAGCTTTTATCAACTTATCCATATTATCTTTTGCAGCATTTTCCTCATCAATAACTCTTTGTTTCTCAGCCTTAATTCTTTCTGCATTGAGCTTCTTGACACTTTCCAGAGCTTCAATTGCTTCTTCTATATCAGTCCCGGTGTCAATACTCTTTTGAATTAACTTGCTTATTTTCTCATCAGAAAGTTGTGTAGTATTTTTATAATCCTGAAATAATACACTCTTCCTTAAATCCTCATCAGCCTCAAGTTGTTCCTTGGTCAATGAATCAAATTTAATCTTTGATGAAATTAATTGTTTGGCAATATCAGAATCAACTCCAGAATCTTTCAATTCAATATATTCAACAAAATCTGACTCATATGTTTTCTTAATTTCACCAACCCTTGACTCAACCTCTCTTGAAAACAAATATTCAAGCCCAGCCTCGTCACCATTTTCTTCCACAAATTTTGAGAACTCGTCTTCATCATATGAAGAAAATACCCCCTTCTCGTTAACAAACCTAGCAAAGTCAAGAGCAATGGAATTGGAATTAGAAGTATCTTTATCTTGAGAAGGGGGATTTTCCTTTTCTGTAATTACTTCTTCTTTCTTACTCTTTACTTTCTTAAGAGGTTCATCTTTACTATCCTTATTTACATCTAACTTATCGTCAAGTTCAATTTCTAATTCATCATTAGATTCTTTTTTTGAACTTTGATTTGAAAATACACCAGATTGATTAGCTAATATATCCTCCGGTGTCTCCAGGGTTTCAAACACTTCCCCAAAGTCAATTTCGCTTAATAAACTTTCTTTTTCCATTGTTTGCTTGATTATGTTATTACAAATATATACTTCTAAAATAACCTAATAAAGATTATTAGGTTATTATTAATTCCACGTATAGCTAAACAGTTAATTGCATTAAATTTTGTCTTCAAATTCTTTATCAAGGAAATATAGTGAAGCATCCTTAGATTTAATCATTTTAATCCTATCCACCCAGTATAATATTTTTGCTTCTTCTTCAGTTTGCTCACTAATCATTTTCATGGCAAATTCATATGTATTTAAATCTCCTTCATCAAATGCAGCTTTAGCTATTTGCTTAATCCATTCAGTTACTTGAATTTCATGTTTATAACTATTTTCAACTATTGCTTCAATTCCATCAAACCCTATTGGTTGCTCTTTAGTTGCCATAGTTTTTGGCATACAACCCCTATCTTGAATATATTCATAGAATTTATCCCTATGAATTAATTCCTCTTTAGAATATTTATCCCATAGTTTTGAAGCTCCAAACCACCCATTATAACTCAACCACTGTGACATTGCTAAGTATAATAAACTTGACTCGTGTTCATTTTTCAATTGCTCATTAAGCATATTGTAAATCTTGTCTGATATTCTTTTCATATATTAATTATTATCTTAATCTGTTACAAAATGTCATATTATCACTGTATTGAATGATGATAATCCAGTTAAATTATCTTGTATAATTATTTGCAATTTTTCATTTTCATTACCATCTACCAATATTGCACATCCAGCACCTTGTTGAGAATTATATATTTTTGTTGCCGTCATTCCATATACTACAGATGGTGCTTTGGGATCATATTTTACAACAAATCCCTTTAAATCTAACCCTCCATTTGTTTTTGCATTTATTGTATTAAAGTAAACACTATTTTTTCTTCTGACAATAATCCCCTTAGTCAATGCAGCAATTCCACCAAATTTCCCAGAATCCATATCAGTATCATCGGTCATACTTAATACTATTTGATTTACGTGCCACTTTATTTTTGAAGATGGTTTTATGTCAAATATAACTTTTGAAGAAGATCCATCAATATTCATATTAGTAGGAATTCTTCTTACTTCTGCATTAGTTGTAAATGCATAGTCAATTGACTGGTCAATTGTAATTACATTAACATTTACAGAAATAATTTTAGCCTGTAATAGTCTATAATATTCTGTAATTGTTATATACTCATTTGCAACATTCCATGCCCAGGGTTCAATGTTACGGTGTATGAATCAATTACTGCATTTGATGCTAATGTTGCGTTATTGATAAAATATTTAAAATAATATGCAAAAGTTATAGATGTTTGGTCTTGTAAATATGTATCGACATATTGCCCATTTTTGAAGCAATATTTACAACATATTCACAAAGTTCCGAATCTTCATATATAACTGGAAAGTTGCTATTTATTATAAATTTTTTATTAGTCATTTACATTACTTTTGACCAACTACCTTATTCTTTATTGCAGTTCTGGCTTTTAATTTCTCCCTTTTAAAAGCTTCATCATCTTTCATTTTTTGCATCTTTTCAGAAGACTTTATCTTTCTATATTCAATCTCAAGCCTCTTGTTCTCTAACTCAATTCTCTTTGATTCAATATCTTTTTTATCAGACTGGTCTTTCTCTTTGAGTTTAAGTTCCCTATCTTTATAGAATACATCTGAAGCATGTTTCCTCTCTTTTAGTGCTTGAGAAGCTATCTCCATAGGGTCGGGAATTCCATTTTGATTAGCATCAATACTTCCACTCTTAATATATGTTGCTAATTCAGCAGTATATATCTTAGTGTCATTATTTGTATCAACTTCATATTGTTTAAGTTCTCTGTCAAGAGCTTTCTGTTCAGCCTCAAACTCCATTCTCTGCATTTCAATATTTTCCTGAATTTGCATTTGTTGTTGCTGGATTTGTAATTGTTGTTGCTGCTCCTCTTGCTGTCTCTTAATTAAATCTTCTTCATAAGTTTCAATTTTTCTTTGCATATCACCAACATTTCTGGTTCTATACAAATCTGCAATAATTGACAATGAACCATTATTTTGTAAGAATCTTTCTCCAAGTTGTCTTAATGCCTGAAGAGTTTGCATGTCATTTGAACCATTATTTACATCAACTGATACATCTATATCCCTTACATCATTGTAATCAAATCTAAGTAACTCTATTGTACCGGTATCTAATGTAAATTGCCTTACAAATGACTTATCTTTCCATGCAATTTTTGCGGCTTCAATTAAAGCTCTTAACGCCCTCTTTCTTGTATTATCATGTACATCAAACCACTTCTCAGTAATGTAACTTGATTGAACTACAGCCCTTTCTATCCCACCAACAGTCTCTCTATTATCAATAGCACCCTTTCTTTGTGGAGTTATACCAGTCAATGATTCAAGTCTTCTTTCAATAAAGTCAAGCATCATTATATGGTTTTGGATATAATTACCCATTTCAAGGTCAATTACTGGAGAACCTTCATTCATTACTCCGGCAGGTTTACCCCTAAATGCAGCCTTTTGAGATTCATTAAATGCATCAACTACAGCCCATCCTAAGTATTCAGCATAGTATAACCATCTTGACACATCCCATCCATCTGGAACCAAATGTAGTGGCAATTTGGCTATTTTACCCTTATATTTAGTAAAAGCCATTTCAAGCCTATACATGAAAAAGTTGTACAGATATTGCAAATCCCTACCTTCATCGAATAAGCTCCTACCAACATTATTATTAACATTAAATACAGTCCCTACTATACCAGGATTGCATACAGATGGATTGTCCATATGTCTCATTTGGATTGGACATGGTTGCATCCTTAAATATAAATCAGATCCAACTATGGTTGTTTCATACCACTCAGTAATCCATTCCCATTTAACATCTTCACCTAATTCTTTATTTGGTTTATATTGTTCTGGAACCATATCCTTTACAACATCTCCAAATTCATCAAGTTTAGTTATAAATCCAACCTGTCTTTTACCTCTCCAACATACTCTAGTTACCCTAACATTGCCATCAGCATCAAAAGCTCCATTATATGAACCATACATATCATTCCAGTTGTCGACAATTTCAACCCCTGGTATAATATTATTTAATCCAACCGCATGGCCTAGTTGATTTGAAAACATCTGAGAATTTCCAGAACTCCCTATATTATGTCCAGATTCTAAATATTTAATATCTTTCTCTTGAAGTTCGTCATGATACCTATCAAGTACAGCACTTGGTGGTAAATATATATCCTCAACTATAACATCAGCATCTTCAATCTTATATGACTGACCATTACGTATTGTATAGAAATTAAGTGGGTTCCCCTTCCTAAGTACAGGTTCACCTCCTATTATATCAATAACATATATTTCTTCACCAGCTATAAGTAAATCTTCAAATCCCCTACTAAACTCAACTGCTAAATCATTTACTGTATATAAATAATTAAGCATTTGATTGGCCATTCTTTCCCTCTTATCTTTAAAGATATATTTACGCCATTTGTCAAATTCTACAATCTCTTTCTTAACTTGCTCTGGGTCAAAATTTAGTTGTGATATTTTCTCATAATAAAACTTCTTAAACTCTTCATCAATCTGTTGGAGTTTATCGGTAATAGCATCACTGTTTATAACAGTAGCTGTAGGATTAAATATCCTTTTTCTTTCCTCTCCAGAAAGTAGATTTAATGCAGGAGTTAATAATGGATAATTCTTATATGAATTAGGAAAGTCACTATTATCAATCCTATATGGATTGGTAACTCTTTCAGCCTCAACATTATCTATAATGTCATTTCGTAGATTATAATTAATAACCTTATTTCTCCTTGACGGTCTTACATTGAATGAACCAGCATTATTCTTAGTCCACCCAAGAATTCCCCTACCAAAATCTGCACACTCCTTAAACCATTTCTCAGTCTTTTCTTTTTCAGTCTTTAATTGTGGCGGGAAGTATGATTGGTTATTATCTAAAGTACTCATATATTTATAACAGTTTAAAATACAAATTTAATCCTTAATAAATTTCATAAAAATTTAAAAATCAGCACGTATAGCTAAACATGATATACTTCCCTGAGTAGTCCAAAATTGCTCTTTAATTTCTCAGTCCTTCTAAAGAATGGATCATCAGCTAAAGTTTTAACTCTCTCTTTAACAACTTTTTGTTCATATTGACCAAGTTCAGCATCATATATTAATACTGCCGTCATAGCATCAACCCTATCAAAATTCCCATCAGGGTTCCATTGGCTACATTCTTCAAGATACCCAATGCTCCTTATCTTATGGATATTTAATGCTAAATTTTTATTGATTGGATTACCTTCATCATCATATTCCAAATCTGCTAAATCTGTGTATGCGGTTTCAAGTAACCAATCAGCTTGTAATCTCCTGCCATATCTTTTTATTTCTGGAGTTGATGTATAACCCTTAGCAGTATTGCCAGTAAATGCACGTGGTTTCATTTCCTGTTTATCAGCAAGATGTTGAGGATAATCTGCTAACATGTGAAGTGCTTTTTTAGCCAATTGGAAATATCCAAATAACCCCTTCTTATTATTTTCATACATTATAGTAGCATTATAATATAATGCCAATCTATAGCATATTTCAAAATAATCATTAGTTGATGGTCTTCCAGTATATTCAGCAACTATTCTACGTGTAAATCTATCAAATACGAATACACTAGCTAAAGACACTGACCATAGCACTTCGTCATTTTCTATAGGATCCGATCCGGCAATATATCTATACTTGTCCCTATTACCAAACACAGGGTGTTCATATATCTCCAATGCCCCAGTTTTGTCAATATCAGGTTTTGTTGGATAATGTCTTACTGGTAATAAATTTCCATTTAAACAAAACTTGACTGAGTTGTCATCATTTAATGCTAATTGCCCAATATAATGTGATGCGCAGAATTTATCTTCTAATGGGTATATTGTTGATAAATATTCTTTTATATCTAATACTGGGAATATACTTCCTTCTTTTCTTAATACAGCTTCTTCGGGAGTAATAGGTTTTTCAGCTTTTTTCTGAACTAATCTTTGGGAATCTTTGGTAGCATTTCTTATAACCTGTCGTTCTTTTAAAAGAAGTATTAATGATTTTATTACATCAGAATTTCCATTTTTATCATAAGCCCCCTCATATGACACATATGAGGGTACAAAAAATGAACATTCGCCAGAGCCATTTGTCTTGGAATATATATTCCTCATTGGTTTTATGGAATACCCTCTCGGCGAATAGAACATTCTCTCCGCACTTGTAAAATCAGCCCCTTCGGAGCCTCCAGTCCCAGAGCCTAATAAAAATCCATATACTAAATCATCTTGCTTAACAGACTCTTCTGCGACAGTCCAAGTCTTTTCAAGCCCAGGGAATACACCAACCTCCTCAAAAGCCACCAATTTACCAGAGTTGTGACAAATTGTAAAATCATCTAATAGGAATAAATTATCGCCATCCACTGTAAAGCCATAATATTTACCTATTCCATTGTAAGATACTTTAAACTTTGTATCAAGGCTATTTAATTGCTGCTTTGACCTTACTTCAGCTTGTTTCCTTTTTATTTTAGTTGGTATCAAATGTAAATCATTAAATATGGTAATCCTATAATAATTTTTATTATAACCCTTCACATGTTTTACATTCATTGATGTCTTAAACCCTAAACTTCTGCATAAGTACACAATCTGATCTGCCAATATTTTATTAACTTGTATTATTTCAAATCTATAATATTTTTTATCAAAGTGGCCGTCCGAGTCAATTATACCAGCCAGTAACCTTAATCTATTTTCTCTTGAATTTTTTAAAAATAAATCTGGAATATGCTTATTTTTTATTAAATTAAGGTCCCTAAATAAATTTGTTATTTTATTAACTTGGATATTGTGGTATCCACCCCTAGGATCTCCTCCTGAAAACATTATTTGCCTTACACATGCCCCCCTTTTTGTATACTCCTTACATTTAATCCCAAATCCGTCAGCATATTTATATAAATAATCTATAACTTCTTGATCTATATTTGTAATTTCTGGTTTTGCGGAAGCGCCATTACCTAACCATAATCCTAAAAAGTAAGGATCTATCGGCAGCTCCTTCTCATTGAATTCAATTCCTGTTTTTCTAAGATTATATCTTATTTTAACACTTACAGGTTCATTTATGTAACTTCCTGGAGTTATTAATTTCGAATATTGTTTTTTATTTTTATAGTCATAATAAATAGTATATATATCATGCAAGGAGTTAACAATTTGCACATTTCCATTCATAGGGATAATCTTATACATATGATCTTCTCCAGAATGTAATTCAAGAACTTTTCTTGGTTTTGAGTCTGGCCCCATTACTTCATCTCCAGTAATTATGTCTTGAATGAATTTAACTGATCCATCACTCATTAATACTTTAGTATTCTCAGCAAAACATTTGCCCCTTCCTTTGTCCGGGTCGTCCTTACATGTTATCCCCATTACTTCACTAAATCTGCCTTTCTCAATACCTAATTTCTTATCAACATATCCAGATTTAGTATGTTCATCTATATTCTTTAGTCTAGGGCTCCAATATGGAGTATTATCTTCTATAAATGATAGGTTCTCCTTAAATTTTGTTAATGGGCCATCTTTGTATAAATATTCTTTTTGAAACGCCAATATGTATGACTTAGACTTTCTAAAGTGGACATAGTTTCTACACAACATATTTGCCAACTTAAATGAATACCCCCATCTTCTTTTCTTCAAAGAGAACCCAAACTGACCATTATTCTCAGCTTGCTCTATATAGTGAAAGTACCAATAATCTGAATCATATATATTAGGGAACCCTTCGTTGTTACTTGCAGTTTTTGCACCATTCTTCTTCTTAGTCATAACCCTGCCATAATTCCAATAATGATAATTATATCCAGATATCCACTCCCCGTCACTTTCCCTAATATAACCTTCTTTACACCTTCTCCTTTCTTCATTCCAAAATTTCATATAATCTGAAGATGGGTCTGGATTTTTAAACAATTTAGTATAGCAGCCAAATTCTTCAAAATGTTTTGCTGCTGGTCTAAAGTAATCCATATCTTCAAGGATATGTGGATTTTCTAAGTCAACATATATCCTACCATTTTTATCCTCAATTCGAGAATCAAGATTGTTTGGATTATCCCACCTTTGTAAATCCTTAGCATATTTCCTGTCAGGCCTTGATAAAGCCTGTATTAAATATATCTTACTTAAGCAATCATACAACTCTGATATTGAAGAACTATCTAAATCTTTCAATACATCGTCAGTAAGTTCAGTTTGTAAAGAATTGAATTTATATTCCATTTATATCCCATTAATCTTCATCATCCATATAAAAACTGCGCTCTCTGCCACCCTTTAGAGTATCAGCAGTTTCCTTATCTTGTTTAACAATCTTTTCCAATTCCCTAACTGATTTAACAGTTTCTATAGAATTTTTAATCATTGAATTAACCCTGGCCATATCTTCACTCTCAGCATCTTTTTCCTGGAAATTTCTTAGGTATGAATCAATCTTTGATAATGCAATTCTTATACTATCAAGAAACCTTGACGTAACAGTCTCATCCAACTCTTTATACACTTGGATAGCGTTACTAACCAATTTATCAGGTCGCCAATTCTTAATCTTTATACAATGATTTATTACAGCATCACTGCGTTGCTTGATATCTAAGTATGAAGAGAAATCTGACCTATTATCACACATATGATATACATAAGACAATTCTTGTATTGCCACAGATTTATCCTTAGATTTATCTCTAACAAATATATCGTTAAATACTTGAACTGTCAGTGCTTCTGGCTTCACCTCTAACTTCCAGTTCACCATCTGAAACATTTCCATTCGCTAACTTACTTTCTAATTTCATTTTAACATGTCTTGCTATTCCTTCTGGTACATAAAACCTACCAAAATTCTTTATTTTAATTACAGGATAATATGCATTTATCTTATCTGGCTTGTAAGACATTGTATTGTATGCCATTTGATTTATAGCGTCAATAACTTCCTCAACTTGCTTTACAGTCACATCATTTGAAGAAGCTACATGTTTAATAAGTTTCCTTGTCTCAAGATGCTTCATCTTCATCAAAATTTTCAAAGAAACTATTTAACTCATAGATTTCATCTCTATGTTGCTTACATACCTTAATCTTACTTCCAGTGAGTTGGTCTGAAACTTCATATACTCCAATCCTTGGCCGTTTCATGCCATTAATCTCACAATAAACACACTTATCTTCTTTAGGTTTCATTTTAGTTAGTACTAAATTTTTTCTAATATATCTTTAAGTTCTGACTTATTCCTAATCTTTCCATAGAACAATACTTTATATTTATCAGAATTTGACATCTCACATATTCTAATTTTATCATCTTTTATAACAAGTGATAACAATCTATCTCCACAATTTTTAACGTAAACATCATGGCTAAAATTAAATCCTAAACTAATAATATCTTCTGAATCTAGGTATTTTACTCTATAAAATGACAAGTAATTTGATAGTGCATTGAAATCTTCCTCCACAATAACATGTATTCTCCACTCTTCTATTGGAGCATTTTCATTAAAATACATATCATATTTTTCACACTCAAACCCAACCTTAAACTCACTAATATCTGGTATATAATATTTTTCTTCCATAATTATAACATTACTCTAATATTACCGTTATTAATTTCTTTATCTAAATTGTATATTGGCCTTAAATCTTCAGGATGTTCCATATATGTAATAACTACACCTTCGTCCAATTCCGATGTTATTAACTTTGGTTCTCTATCCCACCATACTTGGCAATCAATCCATTCATTATAATTAAATGGATTTGACTCACATTTATTTTTTGATGAAAAATCCCAAATATTCCAACTTCCTTTATGATTAACAAGTCTTTGAAATTTAAACCCTTGTTTAAATTCTGAAATGTCTGGAATTCTGAATCCTTCTTCCATAATTATCTTGGTATTGCTGATACAACTTTCTTATGTAACATTTTATTTCCTTGTTTAGCCCTTGTTAAACCACCACAATCTTGACATCTATAAACTTGATACTCTACTGCTTGTGTATAGAAGTTCTTCCCAGGTTCAATTATAAGATTCTTACTTCCACACAACGTGCAATGAGATTCTTTGTCATTACTATATATGTCAATATTGGGATGCCCTTTTATGTATGGTCTTAATTTTAAGTAAACTTTCTCTAATATTTCCACATCATGTTGATTGTATTTCTCCATATATTCAAGTGATTCTTCATCACCCTCAAGGCACTTCTTCCATAGTTCAAAATCAGTGTCATATTTACTTTCTATTCCAAAATTATTAGCAAGATGTTGTAGTTTATTGCTTGAGAAACCAAATTGTTTTTTAGCAACTAACATTGTGTCAACGGTCTTATACGGAGAAGGTGGAACCATGCCATGAACTATAAATCTAGTATTTAGTTTAGGTATATCAAACCTATCTCCATTATGAGCAACAATAATATCAGCTTCATCAAACAATCTCCACATCTCTTTAACAATTCTCTTATCATCTTCATTCTTTGCCTCAGTGTTAGTAACTCTATCCGATATAACACTATTAGAATCTAACCATTTTGCAGACCATGTTAAAATGAAATAGTCTGATATTAACTGTGGGAGTGATATATCTTGTTTCCAAAATCTCCATACAAATGCTTTAATTGGAGCAGTTTCTATATCTATGAATAGTATTTTTGCATTCGGAATAAATTGTTCAACTTCTTTATCTTTAATTTTAGTATTAAATCTTTCATCTATGGTTAGATTACTTCCTAAATAGAACTCCATAATACTACTATTAATCTCTCTGAAAGTTTTAAGAGATTCTTCATCATGTTTTAACCCTTCAACATTCCTATCATTTACAAACCTAACAAGCTTCTTAAAGTCTTCTTTATTATTTATGATAAAATTATCTCCAACCCTATATTTTGATTTAGTATTTTTCTTAGCATACTCAACTTCCTCAACAGTGCAGCCAAGTTTCATTGCCAACTTCTCATTTCCCCATTTAAAGTACCCTGGGTTCTTCTGTAAAAAACTCTGAACTTCTGTAACTTTCTGTAAATCCATTGTCTATTTTATTTATACTATACCTGAAGTTATACTCACCAGACTGTTTATTAAATTTTAATACTTCTCCAGTGTACATATAATCTTCAACTTTGTCAAATATACTTATAAATTCGTAATGTCTTGCTATAATTTCAAAAATATTTTTACTCTTTAATTCAAATGTCATTTTCAACAAATCTAAATGTTAAAGTATTTTCATCTTTTATTATATATTTTCTAACTAAGAAATCCTTCTCTAAAATACCCTTACTCTTTAATTCAGCAAATATATTGTACAAATTGTCATTAGATATCTTAATCTCATTACAAATATCCTTCTTACATTGAGAAGAGAATATTATAGTATCTCTATGTTCTTCAGGTATATTTAGCAATTCATTATATTTGAAATATAATAATGCAAGTACATCTTTTTCTTTAGGCCTAAGTTTATTGAATGGACTAACATTACAACTAAGTAGTTCTATAATCCATCTAAACTTTTGCAATTTATCAACTTTTATCTTTAATTCCATTGCTTAATATTTTTTACCTTTATGCTTCCATCTTACACTCCATATGCTTTCACAAAATCCATAGTCTAATACCCAATTTATAAGAATCAACATTGCTATTATATAACCAATCATTACTCCAGTTATTCCAGAATCTGAATATTTAGAAACTATAAATGCTCCATATAATCCACTTGTTAATATTATTAAAGATACTATTAATTTAATTAATACATTGAGCAATTTGTTAATTGTCAACACCCTTTGCTTAACTTTGTTTATGATGAAATTTCTTTTTTCAATCCAGATATTTGGCTTATGATATGAGTTGCAATGCACTATTCTTCCACATTTCATAGGATTAATTATCTTCATCCCGGAATCTATATATATCATTAAATTATAATCACCCTCACTATAATAGGCATTATCTATTATTAAATCTTTCTTACATCCAAATTAACTATCTAAAATGTCTTTTTTATTTTCCATTGCATAAATTATTGTTTGGACAAATATATAACATAATATATTAAATTGCAACACCCTGGCTAATTTATTTTTAACCAGGGTGTTGCATTTGCTCCAAACTAATACTACTCCAACTCCTTCAATTCCTTCTCAATCTCTTTAACTTTGTCTTTTGCTTTCAAAACATACTCTTGATAAACTTTAGCATAGTCTTCATGAGTTTTCAGATTCCTCTTAGCCTCCTCAAGTTCTTGCTTAAGCCTCTCAATCTTATATTCCTTCTTTTCAATTACATCATACTTTCTAGCATCAACATAATTTTTCCACCAATCTTCATTAAGATTAAATGTTGACGTTGTTAATGTTCCTTTAATATTCCCAGAACAACTTTTACAAGATTCAGTCCCGGCTAAACTACAATTACAATTAACTATATACATATTTTTATTATTTAAGGTTATGCTTCATTATTGTCAACTTCTGTGCCAGGAATATTATCCTGACCTTCTGACTTAGTATTTGTATTTTCTTCTGTAGTTTTGGCAGGTTCTGGGAATCTCTTCATCAACCATTCTTCATATTGAAGTTTCTCAACAGTTAGTTTAGTTAATTCATGTTCTAGTCTCAACACTTTTAACCTATCTTGCATATCTTTAATGTATGCAGCTTGCTGTGCTAATTCCATTCCTTTTGTACCTTTTGGTTTGTTACTCATTGTAAATTTACTTTAGTTTGTTTATACTCTTTATCAAAATTATCTGGTCTTACTGCTAAGTTGATATTACTAGCTGTAAATACAGCATATCTAGCATCTCTATAACTAAACCCTCCCATTGGGGTTCCTTTCATAATAATATCACCAACTTCAACGTTAGTTACATTGGAACCTTTTGCAACTACTGTACAATAATCAAAGTCTGAATTATTATTTTCAGCAACATTTGTTATTATCAATCCAAGACCTTTTTCATGTAGCCTTGTTAATACCATGTCATTTCTCAATATGACATCTTCAATCTTTTTAATTCTATCCATATTCTACTTTGTTTCTTGCAAATGTAATAATTTTTCTTTACAATATTTAATTTTATTTGTATAATGTTCAATTCTTAAATCTATATCAGTAATTGGAAATTCTATAGACTGAAATGTGTAGCAATTAACCCTTGGTTTTTTATATGTAATTGTTATACTTGTCAAGTCATGATAAATATCAGCTTCCGTATATACATTCAAGTATTTAACATATTCATTTACCAATAAAACTAATCTATCAAATTTATTCTTAAATTCCATCTTTTAATACGTAATTTTCTTTAATATATTGATGTAATACACCAGACAATGCATCTACAAATCTTTCATTTTCACTAAGCTCATCCTCACCTATATGATATAGTAATGCATGACATAGTTCATGCATATATGTTAGCAGTAATACTACATCCCATCTCCGAATGAAGTTACTATGTTAAATTCTTTTTCTTTTCTTTTTTCTTCCACCCTTTTTAAAGAAATATTAAAATAATCCATATTATTTTCAATTCCGATAAAGTTTCGGTTTGTGTTTATACAAGCAATTCCTGTGGTACAACTTCCAAAAGTGTTATCTAAAACAATATCATTCTCATTTGAATATGTTTTTACTAAAAGTTCTATCAATAATAATGGTTTTTGTGTTGGGTGTAGTTTTTCAACTCCTTTTTTACTATCTCTATTGAATTTTTGAACTGATATTGGATATACTAAATATGGGTCATAATCTTCTGAATGTTTATAAACACCACTAATTACATTTGTTTCATCAATATTCAAATCACCTTTCATTGGTTTTGGGTTTGTTACATTTTCACGTTTACTCATCTGTGGATTATAAGTTGGTGTTTTCTTATAAAATATTGATATATTTTCGTGAACTTTTCCAAATTGTTTTTTTATTGTAAATGGATTAGTTGGTTTTTCCTTTTGCCAAATAACATCATATTTGTATTGTTTGATATTACTCATTCTAAGCATTGAACTAAATGGTTCATTTCCAAATAAAGCAATGGCCCCATTATCTTTAATAATTCGTTTATATTGTTCCCAAAGTTTGTCAAAAGGTATCACTACGTCCCAAACACAAGCAGTCGTTCCGTAAGGTAAATCACAACAAATAAAGTCAATACTTTTATCAGGTATCAATTTCATTTGTTCTATTGTATCACCGTATCTTAAATCTATTGTCATAATTTTATTTTAATATTTTTCCACCGCACAAAAAAGAAAAAGGGCTCGTTCTCCGAATGAGCGTTTGTGGTTTAAATCCGTACTACTGCTAACATCGTGTATAAAACATAATGGTTTCAGTGGTATATTCAAAATTTGTACTTCTATTATAGTTCATTTTATGTTGAAAGTTTAGTATTTCTAATCCATTACGTTTCATACACGCAACCGTTCTTTCTTTACTTGAATCCTTTATGTAACCCCCCCTAATGCATTGGTTGATATCTTAAATTTCACCGCCACCTTTTATATGCTGACCAAGCCCTTTTGAAAAATTCAAGCTGTCACACTCAATTACGTCAATTACTTCAGCTCCTAATTTAAAACTTCTTGGTATCATAATTCATTGTCTTTATTTAATACTTCCATATAAAACTGCTGCACTAATGCTTCTGCTAAATAATCGTCAGGATTCTCAATTACATCAAGATATCCATTAGTATCAAACCATTCATCAAATTGTTTACCAAGCTCATCTTCGAGCATTAACTTTGCTTTCTCCTTTGCTTTTGCTAAATTAAATTCTGTTCCCATATATTATAATAATTTATATCTTTTAAGTTCATCTTCAACAAATTTTTCAACATTTGCAGTTGAGAATAATAAATTTTCTACAAACGTGTCTTCGATCTGAAAACAATTCACAATATTATCATAAACGTTTATATGAATTATATATTCAATATTATTAATTTTTTTCTTAAAAAACTTTGTATGCCAGTATGTTACTTTGTCAACTGTTTCGTATTCAATAAATCCATTGTTTTTAATAAATTCAGTAGCCCCGTACTTGATATCATCTTCCACTAATAAGTTTCTAATATTATCGGATATTGATTTTTTTATAAAATTATATTGTTCCCAATGTTCTCTAACTGTGTAATTTTTGCAATACAATTCATTATTCATTTTTTTATTGTGATAATATATTGCAAAATTAATTGCATCGCATTCAATCTCTGTTAATATGAAATTTAATTCATTATTAAATCTTTCATTGTATTTTTTTATAAAATCATTCTTCATACATTATATATTTTATATATTAATTACACTTCCACCATCTTCAACTCTAATCTCAACTTCTTTTGCATAAAATTCATAACTTCCGTCATCTTCATTCTCAGGCATTATTTTATATGCAACAATCTCCTCATTTTCAATCTGCAAACTTACCATGTATGGACTGACTACCTTCCATAGTATCCTTATCTACAAAACTAACTTTTAATCTCTTTATTGTTGTCATCTTCTAAATACTTAATTATATAATCTATTGCAACTCCAACTTCTTTAGGACTATACTCAAATTCATCAATCTTTCCCCTTCTCCAGGAGTTGTATTGTTTCATTATTTTTATTACCAACTCTTTATTCATCTTTCAACATCTTAATTTTACAATCCAAATACCACTTAGCCTTCTCTAAATCTTCAATTTCTTTATCTTTTACTGATAATCCCGTTTCATACTTAAGACCAGCTCTCCATAAATATTTAATAGCATTCCCTATACAGAAATCATAGTGTTTAGTTATTTCTATACATTCAATTCCTGAAGGATGTTTACGATAGTGGTCTGGATTAATGTTACTTTT
>Ga0208197_1001912_pt1 | contig 19432 bp, 13 predicted proteins | sample AD_JPNNA4_MetaG_FD_184444 | JGI IMG/M metagenome (GOLD analysis project Ga0208197, IMG submission 184444) | Active sludge microbial communities of municipal wastewater-treating anaerobic digesters from Japan - AD_JPNNA4_MetaG (SPAdes) (version 2) | ecosystem: Engineered > Bioreactor > Anaerobic...
AAGCTATCGTAGAAGTTTTTCATCGTTGTTTCGATTTCGGGAGCATAGGGCTGCAGCGACACCTCCTGGCTTCTTGCTTGTATCAGGCAGACGGATTGACCTTTTCAGAACCAAGAGAGTAACACATGATCGCCCATTGGGCAAATGAAATGGGAAAGTTGTTTAATTTTCATTCCTAAGATCGAACATGGCTGTGCAACTCCGATGTCAGTGGCTTAAGGCTATGGTCGTGTACGATGACTGGAAATAAGTATACCCAGCTATGTAAAACAAGCAAGAGGGTCGTTGTACATAGCAGCGGCGATATCCGGCCCAGGGAAAGGAGCCGCACAAGCCGTGAGAAATCCCCCTTGTCAAAAATGACGAGTGTGGTATACTATATCCTGTAAAGCGGGCATGGTTCAGTAGGTAGAACGTCTCCTTGCCAAGGAGAAGGTCATGGGTTCAAGTCCCATTGCCCGCTCTCTTTTTTGTCTTGGCGACGTAGCCAAGTGGTAAGGCACGGGTCTGCAAAACCCTTATTCGTCGGTTCAATTCCGACCGTCGCCTCACATGAACTCCGGGCATCGCCGCAGATGCCCGTTTTTTTCAGCAGTTTCCAGGGGCGGTGGCGGAACAGGCAGACGCCGGGGACTTAAAATCCTCTACTCGAGAGAGTGTGTGGGTTCGATTCCCACCCGCCCTATCTGCAATAGGACAACGGCTCGCCAGTTGCGAGCCGTTGTGTTTTGAAGGGCTCGCGGATTGGCTTTGTTTTCTACCCCGGCTAAGCGGCAGGAGCAGCTGTCCCTTCCGATGCTTCCGCTACCGGACTCACCAGCACCTGATCAATCCGCAGCCCGTCCATGTCCACCACCTCGAATTTCCAGCGCTGCCACTGCACCCACTCCCCGCGTCGCGGAATGTGATCGCAGAGCGCGAGCACCAGCCCCGCGACCGTCTCGTAGCCGATGCGTTCCCGAGCGGGCAACTCCAACATGCCCAGGATGTCTTCGAGTTGGCCCACCGGATAGCTGCCGTCTAACAGCCACGAGCCATCGGGGCGGGGCACGGCAGTAGGGCCGCCGGTTTCACCCGCCGAAGCGATCTGTCCTACCAGGCTCTCCAGCAAGTCACGGAAGGTGATGATCCCCTCAACCCCACCGTATTCGTCCAGGACCAAGGCGACGTGCACCTGCGAGCGGCGGAATTGCTCCAGCATCTCCAGGGCCGGCATGGTTTCGGGCACGTAGAGCGGCTGACGCAAGTTCTGCGCCAGATCGAGAGGCTCGCCGCTGAGGACGCGCGCCAGCAAATCCTTGGCGTAGATCATGCCCAGCACTTTGTCCAACGTCCCATCGCAGACCGGGAACCGCGAGTAACCGCTCTCGCGGACCTTGGCCAAATTTTCCTCCAAGGGCGCCTGCAGATCCAGCCAGACGATCTCATGTCGCGGCGTCATCACGGTCCGCGAGCGCTGATCGCCCAGGCGCAGCACACCCTCCACCATCTCGGATTCCATGACGTCGAAGACGCCTGCCTCCGCCCCTTGCAGCATCAACAGCCGAATTTCCTCATCAGTGACCGGCTGTTCGACCTCGCGGCGGACCCCTAAAAAGGCGATGACAGCCTTCGAAGAGGCCGCCAGCAGTGACACGAGGGGCGCGGTGATCCTGGACAGGAGCAACATCAAACGCGCCAGTCGCATGGCCACCGCTTCGGGATCGGTCAGCCCTAACCGCTTGGGGGCCAGTTCCCCCAACACAATGGAGAAGTACGTGATGAGCACAACCACGATGCCCAATCCCAAAGCCGGCGCGTAGGGTTCCAGAAACGGGATCTCGCGCAAGCGGAGGGTCAGCTGTTCGGCGAAAGTGGCGCCTCCGAGGGCCCCGGTCAGCGTGCCGACAAGGGTGATGCCCACCTGAATGGTGGACAGAAAGCGCTCCGGTTGTTCCTGCAGCTGGAGCACGTCCAGGGCGGCGCGCTCGCCACGGTACGCGCGTTCCTGCAAACGCGCCGGCCGCGCGGCAATCACGGCAATCTCCGCCAGAGCAAAAAGGCCGTTACACAAAATCAAAATGAACAACGCTAACAGTTCCATCGCCTCACCATCTCATTCAACCCACCGCACGGCGCCGGTTGCCCCGGTCTCGTAGCCGCCGAGGCCAGCGATCGCGCGCCGGGTTTCTTCAGCGCTCAACCAGGCAGCCAGGGTCTGCACCTCCGCTCGCTGCCAGACGTAATTGGGAATGACCAATTCATAGCACTCGGTCGTGAGGGGGACAAAGCCCAGTCCAAAGAAGCAGGCGGCCCCTTCGATACCCACCCCCACGTCCGCGCGCCCTTCCGCAATAAGCCGGGCCACCTCCGAATGCGTTTGCGCCTCCGGCCCCACCGGCGACAGCTGGCGCAGACGCAGGCCGGCGCGATGCAATTGCGCTTCCAGCCAGATGCGCGTCCCGGCGCCAGACTGCCGATTGACAAAACGCAGCCCCGGACGCACAAGGTCCGTGACCGAGGCCAGCCCGGCGGGATTTCCCGGCGGCGTCAACAATCCCAGCCGCCGGTGCGCCACGGTGAGCAAAGCCACCCGCTTGCCCGGCAACAGCCGCCGAACGAACGGGACGTTGTAGGTGCCGCTTTCTTCATCCCACAGATGACAGCCCGCCAGTTCTACCTCGCGGCGGGCCAGCATGATCAGCCCACTCAGGCTGCCGACAAAGCGCACCTGGAGCGGAGCTCCCCCCTGGAGGGAGGGAAAACGCTCCGCGATCCAGGCGACGGCGGGATCATGGCTGCCAGCAAAGCGCAGCGTCGTCCCTTCGGGGACGGTCGGGGCGAGGATCAGCGCGCGCCAGCGATCCAACGCCAGCCGCGAGGCTGTCTCCAGCTCCTCCAGCGTGTAGCCCACCCGCACCATTTCCAGGACGAAGCCTTCCCAACGGTGCAACAACGTCGCCAGACGCAGGGCCGGCCCATCCTGCTCTGGCGGCGGTCCGACAACATGCGTCCCCTGTCCTGGGCGACTTTCGATCAAGCCCTGCGCGGCGAGGTCCGCATACGCGCGCTGAACCGTGCCCACGGTACAGCGCCAGCGCTCCGCCATCTCGCGCACGGAAGGCACCCGGGCGCCGGGCAACAGCTCGCCGCGTAAAATCTCCTGCCGCACCGCAGCGGCAATCTGCACATACAAAGGCTCAGCCGTCATAGCATATCTGCCACACCCACGAACTCATAGCGTGAACCCCACCCTGGATACGGGGCTCACTTTCCACAATGGCCCGCCTGAATTGGGTCCCTGCCGTCGAACGCAAAGCGGCCCGGAGGGTTGCCGGGCCGCGCACAAGAAGGCTGACGTTTTTACACCGAGCTGGGGCGGTAGGATTCGAACCTACGGTAAACGGATTCAAAGTCCGTCGCCTTACCACTTGGCCACGCCCCAAAAACCATTCACATTATAACACGCCTTGACAATTCAACAAGGAATTGCCAGGCGCGCTAAGGCTTCGAGGCGATCTCTGCTGCGCGACTGGCCATCAATGCCCGCAATTTCTCCGCATCGCGGGGATAGGCCCAGTAGAACAGCGAGTACAACAACGCGCACAGGATCCACGGCACGGGGATGGTCCAGATCAGGGCCTGCGTGAAGCCGATCGAATCGGCGAGGCGTCCCGCGAAGTAGGCCACCAGCGCCGCAAAACCGCTCTCGATGAAGGTGGTCATCGAAAAAGCCGTCGCGCGCAACTCCGGCGGCACGGCCCCCTGCATCATCGGCTCTTTGGAGCCCTTGCCGGGCCAGCTGATCAGCAGCGCCGTACCAAAGCAAAGCGCGAAGAACGGCCAGAACGACCAATCCTGTGACACGGTCAGCATGATGTAGCTGAGCGGGATCCCCGAGATGATGGAGATCTGCCCGATGATGGTGCGCCCGTACTTGGGACTGCGCCGCTCCGCCCAGTCGCCAATGATGCCGCCCAGCACGTTGCTGACGGCCGTGCCGATCACGATGCCGGCAAAAGCCAGGGTGGCGCTGCCGCGTGGATCCGAGAAAGTGATGCCCTCGCTCATTCCCCGCTCAGTCACCATCCAGGTGATCAGGTACAAGCCCAACACCACCCAGGGCATCGAACCCGCCAATCCCTGCAGGATGGCAACCCAAACGGTGGGGATCCGGAGCACTTTGGGCAAATCGGAGGCTTTGATGCGGTACTGCGCCGCCGTCTCGGCGGTGATCTTGCCCGCGAGTTCCGGCTCCGCCGCCCCACGGACAGGCTCTTCAACCATAAAGTGGACCAGGGCGCCGGAAAGCACGCTGAACAGCCCCAGGGAGATGAAACCCCACCGCCACAACGTCGGCGTCGCCAGCAGCCCCAGGCCCACAGTGCCGATGATGATGCCCAACATGCCGATGGCTTCGAGGAGTCCCAGAGCGCGCCCGCGCCTGTTTGGCGGAAAAGTATCGGACATCAGCGAGAAGGTCGCGGGCATGAGGCAGCCCAGGCCAATGCCGGAGATGGCGCGGATAACCAGCAGCTGGCCAAAATTCTGGGTGAGACCGCAGAACAGCGTCCAGATGCCCACACGCCGGTGCCGATGATGATGACTTTCTTGCGGGGGAACTTGTCGGCGGCGTAGCCCCAGAAGGGGGCGCTCACCGATTGGAGGATATTACGGATGGTGCCGATGGTGCCCAGATTGGTCAGGCTGAGACCCCACAGACGCTGCAGCGTGGGGAAGAGCACGGAGATCGCCTGTCCTTCACCCTGATCTATGAAATAGCCGAAGGCCAGCGCGAACAGGGTCTTCCAACGTCCGGCAAATGTCGCCTCAGGTGCAGATGCAGGTTTGCGAGCCATGAATTCTCCTCCTTCGAAAATAGAGAGCAGCGAGTCAGCAGTCAGCGAATCAGCGAATAAGCAAAAAAAATCACTTGCGTGACAAAGGTACCGCCACTGACTGAAAAACGGAAAATTTCTTGGCGACTACTGAAGATTGAGAATCAACTTTTGCCTCCCCCGCGCGCGGGGGGAAGGGGAACTTTTTTGTGGGGTTTTGCAGGCGGGCTACGCCCGCCTGCAAAACCCCCTTATTTCTTCTCCCCCTCCCCGACGGCGTATGCGCCGTTGGGGAGGGGGCCGGGGGAGGGGCAAAAGCTACCGATTACAAAGGTTCATCCATCGCCGTCGAGCTACCTGACGCCAGGCTGAACAACATTTTCATTTTTTGATGATGTGCGCCAGCACATGGCGTCTCCTTCGAAAGTAGAGAGCAATGAGCCGTGAGAAGAGAATCGTCGCAGTCTCTGCTCACGGCGCCGGGATGAAGACGCGGAACGGGAGCGCGTCGAAGACGTAGGTGCGATTCAAGAAATCGCCGCTCCATCCGCCGACGGCAAAGAGCGAGGTCTCCCACACCGTCAGCCCCAAATTCCGCCACTCCCCCACGAGCGGGGTCTCCACCACCACCCAATTTTTTTGCTGGGGGACATAACGCTCGTTGAAGCCGAGATAGCTGCCCCAGCCGCCGCCGACGGCATAGAGGTATCCTCCCACGCCCGCCAGGCTCAGGCCGCCGCGAGGCTGCAAAAGCGCCGGGCACCTCTCCCACCGTTCTTCGTCCGCCAGAAAGACCTCACAAGTCGTGTGCTCGCTGCCGTCGTAGCCGCCGACGTAGTAGAGCTCACGTCCCAACGCAGCGGCGGCACCGAAGGCCCGCGCTTCCCGCGGCGCGGGTAACGTCTCCCAGGCGTCGGTGAGCGGATCGTACTGCAAAGCGATGGCGCGGTTGCGCTGTCCGTCCCAACCACCGAACAGATAGGCGCGGTCATCCAACACGGTCAGCGCGTACCCACACAGGGGCGTCGGCAATGGGGAGCGGGTCTCCCAGACATCTGCGACGGGATCATAAGCGTGGACGCTTGCCGCCGGCTGCCCCTGAGCATCACAGCCGCCGGGGACGAGAATGCGTCCCTCCAACGTTGCCGCGCCGATGTTCGCCAGGGCGACGGGGCGCGACGCGCCCTCACTCCAGCGGTCGTTCTGAATGTTGTAGATGTCCAACCGCGCGGAAGGGCCTTCGGCGGTCAGCCCTCCCACCGCATACAGCCGCCCCGCAAAGGCCGCCAGGCCCAATCGCGCGCGGCGCACGGGCAACGGCGCTACCTCACGCCAGCCCGTCTCGGCGGAAGTGGACGCGACGCCGTCACTGCTGACGGGAAGGTCTACTAGCGCCGCCGAGGGGGCGCCTCCCATCAGCATCGAACGCGGTTGCGGCAGCCACAAGACAAGCAGCATCAACGCCACTCCCACTGCCAGCCCGATCCAGCGTTCCCGGGGCCAGGGCGCCGGAGCCGGCGACGGCAGCGTCGCGGGGGTCTCGGTGAGGGAAACCGTCTCCTCCGGTTCGGGGGACGGCGCTTCGGGCGGCGGCGGTTTGAGCTGCGGGACGCCGCCTTCTTCCTGCGTGACCGTGACAACGGCGACCCACCCCTCCTTCACCGCCAGCATCGTGAGCTCGGTGCGCGAAGCCACCCCCGTCTTGGTGAAGATGTTGCGCAGGTGCACCTTGACGGTGTTGGGGCTGAGAAACACCCGCGCGGCGATTTCCCGGTTGGTCAGTCCTTGCGCCACCAGCGAGACGATTTCCAGCTCGCGTTCACTCAACGCTTCGCCAAAATCAGCCGGCATCCTCCGCCTCCACGGACGGAAATTCCACGATCTCACGCCCGACCAGTTTGTGTTGCACGCGCTCGGCGATGATGTCGAGGTGTTGCGGATAGCGCACGAAGTCCAGCTCGTCGCCTGGCACCATGAGCACGGGGCAGAGATTAAAGCCGCTCAGCCATTCGGCATACAGACGTTCCAGGAGCGCCAGATAATCCGGCGAGATGCCGGCTTCCATACCGCGCGCCCGCCGCCGAATGCGTTCGAGCAACGTCGGCACGCTCGCCTGCACATGGATCAGCAGGTCGGGACGCGGCAACGTGCTGATGACAAAATCGTAGAGCCGGCGGTAGGCCTGATAATCCCGCTCATCCATGTTGCCCATGGTGTACAACGCCCGCGCGAAAATATGGGCGTCCTCGTAGATGCTGCGATCAATGATCGCGGAATAGGGCGCCTCCGCCTGTCGCCGGTGCTGCTCGGCGCGGTGCCCCAGGAAGAAGATTTGCAGGTGAAAACTCCACGTGCGCATGTCCGCGTAGAAGTCGCTGAGATAGGGGTTATCGGCGACAGATTCGTAGGCCACATGCCAGCCCATCCGCGCCGCCAGGCGCTCCGCCAGCGAGGTCTTCCCCGCGCCGATGTTGCCAGAAACCAGGACCAGGTATTTTGTCACTGTGGCGCCTCCCTATGGCTCATGGATGAAATGTCGAGAAAAAAATACAGGCCGCTGCGACTCCGCGTTGATTTTCAGCGTTCACCGCTCCGTGGCAGGAGGGCGCACTTCCAACCGCACTACCGCCCCGGTGTGCGGTCGCACCAACGCCGCCTCGCTGAGCCGGACGCCGACGATCCACAGCACTTCCTCGCCGGCGACGAGCAGGGGCAGCGCGTCGCGCCAGGCCCGCGGAAACCGCACGTTGATGAGAAAATCGCTCAACCGCACCCCCGCGCCACCGAGCCCCTGCGGACGGAAACGCTCCCCACGCTCCCGCGTGCGCAGCATTGCGCCGCCCGTCACCGCCTGCGCATCCACCCACGCGACGAAGGGGTCCGCATTGGCCGCGATCGCGGCCAGATCCCAGGCCTCTACGCGCGTAGCAGAAAGCGTCCATCCGCCGGGCAGCTCCGTCTCGCCGGGAAGCGATAACGCGAGCCGCGTTCCCGGGGCCAGCCAGGGGCGCGTTTCAGGAAGCCGGGCGCCCTCCTCCGCCGAGACGGTCAGGGTTGTGTAGCCTACGCGCAGCGCTACCCCCTCGGGGAGGGTCGCCACGGCGCCGGTAGCCCCGGTCTGCGCTAGCGCCACGGCGTTTTCGACGTGTACGAAGTCCACGTCCCGTAACGTCGGGCGGACATGAAAAGCGGCGCGGCGCAGCAACAGCCGCTGCAGCGCCAACGGTTGCGCCCGCCAGCCGTCGAGCGCCAAAGTCACGGTCTCCGGGCGCTGTTCCACGATCAACGCGGCCCAGGCCGCCTCCGTCAGCTGCTCCAGCAGGGCATAATCCGCGCGGGCCACCTCCGCCAGCCGACACAAACGCTCCGCGATGCGAGGATTGAGCTCCGCCAGGTACGGCAACGCCTCATGGCGCAAGCGGTTGCGGAAAAGGGTGGTGTCAAGGTTGGAACGATCGAAGCGCGTCTCCAACCCTTGCTCGCGGCAGTACGCTTCGATTTCAGCGCGCGGTGTCTGCAGCAACGGGCGAATCAGTTGGACGTCCACGTCACGCGGCGCCGGCGACCCATCCGGCAGAATCAGCAGCGGGGCCAACGCCGCGAAGGACGTGATAGGGGCCATCCCCCGCAGGCCCGCAAGACCCGCGCCGCGCAGCAAGTGCATCAACACGGTTTCGGCCTGATCGTCAGCGTGATGCCCGACGGCGACCGAACGCGCCCGCGCTTCCTGCGCCGTCTGCAGCAGGAAGCCGTAACGCACCCGGCGGGCTACTTCCTCGAAAGCCAGGCCCTCCCGCTGCGCCAGAGCGGGCACGTCCGCGCGTCCCACGGTACAGGGGAGTCCCCAGCGCGACGCGAGTGCGACGACGAAATCGGCGTCCGCATCGGCGTCAGCGCCGCGCGCGCCGTGATGCAGGTGCGCCACGTGCGGGAACACCTCCGAGCGCCGCAGCAAGTCCAGCAGCGCCACGGAATCCGGGCCCCCGGACACTCCCACGACGACGGAGTCGCCCGGTTCCAGCAACCGGTATTGCCGCAAGGTCTTTTGGAAACGGGCAAGCAAATTCCCTTGCGCCCTCACGTTCTACCTGCCCACACTTTCAAGCGCTCCGGCGAGCGTCAACTCAGGCGGATCAGCGTGTCGCAATAAGCGCAGCGGATCTCGCGCATCCCCTTGTAGAGGGTAGGCAGCGCCGCACCGCAGCTGGGGCATTTGGTGGGCAGAGGCGCCGCTGCGGCCTCAGACGTTTCCGCGACCGGCGCTACAGGAGCTGCGGGAGCGGCAGGCGCAGCCGGTAACGCGGCAGGTGACGCCGCCTCAGCGCGCTCGAAGTCGAACTGACCCTCTTGCGCCCGCTTGATCAGCCGCGCCCAATCCTCGTTTCGCGCGTCCACCAAATTCAACGTCACCTCGTGCGGGGCATCGCTGCCCTCCAGCTGCAGGACGAGCAGCTCTTTGCGGGCTCGGAGCAGCTCCTTTTTGTCTTCCATGCTGATGACGCTGACGCCGCCGATGGGGGCGGACCAGAGCAACTCCTGTTCCAGCTTCTTCTCGGTATTGAAGAACAGCATTTTCTTGGTGACTACCTCCTGCCGCTTCTCAAAGAGCAGCCGGGAGTCCGTGAGGAACAAGAGGCCCGTGAAGGGCTCCGCGCCGCGCGCATGCCATTCGGCCTTGCAGACGTGGAGGCCGGATTCATCGGGGAAGAGCTGGAACGAGGCGCTCTCGAGCGCTTCCACGACGGCCTGCGCCTCGGCGAGTTCCAGCTGCAATTGGCGCATGGCCTGACGGGTGCTTTCATACATGCCGGTGACGTGCTGTTCCGCCTCCCGGACGCGGCGCTCGAAATCGCTCACACGGGAATCTGCGGTCGGCAGCAACCCCGGCTCACGCGCGGCCCGGTTCAGCAGGGTATTCACGTCATAGGAGGCGGTTTCGAGGTCCTGCCGTTCATCTTCGAGGAGGCGCGCGATCTTCTCGCGCTGCTCCGCCCATGCCCCTTGCAAGGCAGCAATCTGGGTCTCCCAGCCGCGCCCGTAACGATAGCCGTGCGCACGCAGATCCGCGATGCCGGATTGCAGCTCATGCAGCTGCTGCGGGATCGCGTTCAGATCCCCATAGAGCGAGGCGAGATTGGCCCGTCCCGCCACGGATTCCCAACGCGAGTGCAGCGAGGCCATGCGCGATTCATATTCCGCCGTTTGAGCCTGCGCTCCCAGCGCCGCGCCGCCGATAACGCCGGGCGTCACTTGCATCGGGGTGGGGCGTGACATTTCCGGCGCCGGCGATCGCGGTTCAGATTCGCCGGATTTGCTGTCGCGGGACGGCGAGGGGGCCAGAGGTTTCTTCTGCGACTGCGAAGAGGAAATCGAAGAATGAATCGTCGGCGACTGAGGCTTGGACTTGGTGCCGCCGGTCTTGGACGGGACGGTTTTCTTGGTCATACTGACGTTCCTTTCACTGCGTGCGAATCGGTCAACAAACGCTTTAGCCAATCCCTGCTACGCGCTGATGCTGTAGCGCAAATACGCCTCCATAAAAGCGTCCAAATCACCATCCAGGACGGCCTGGACGTTGCCGGTCTCATACTCCGTGCGGTGATCTTTCACCATCTGGTAGGGGTGCAGGACATACGAGCGGATCTGATTGCCCCAGGCCGCGTCGGTGTGCGCCCCCTTGAGCGCGGCCAGCTCCTGCCGGCGCTTCTCTTCTTCAAGCTGCAGCAATCGCGCCTTGAGCACGCGCAGCGCCGTCTCCCGATTTTGCGTCATCGAGCGCTCGTTCTGGCAGGTGACGACGATGCCCGTGGGGATGTGCACGATGCGCACCGCCGTCTCGTTTTTCTGCATGTGCTGACCACCCGCCGATGAGGACCGATACTTGCTGATCTCCAGGTCGTCGGGATTGAGGTCCACCTTGACTTCGTCCCCCAGATCGGGCCAGACTTCGACCAACACGAAAGACGTGTGTCGGCGATGAGCGGAGTCGAAGGGGGAAAGCCGCACCAGACGGTGGACTCCGCGCTCAGATTTGAGGTAGCCATAGGCGAAGGGCCCGCTCACACTCACCGTCACGCTCTTGATGCCGGCTTCTTCGCCGGGAAGCTCATCGAGGATTTCCGTCTTGAAGCCCCGGCGCTCGGCCCAGCGCAGGAACATCCGCAACAGCATCTGCGCCCAATCCTGGGCGTCAGTGCCGCCCGCGCCGCCGTGAATGGCAAGGATGGCGTCGCCGCGATCGTAAGGTCCAGAAAGCAGCAGTTGGAATTCGGCGCGCTCCAGGGTGGTCTCCAAGGCCTCCGTCTCTTGCAGCAGATCGGGCAAGAGCTCCTCGTCTTCGAGCGCCGCCAGTTCCTGCGCGTCGTGAATCCGCTGCCGCAGGTCGCTCCAATACTTCACATCCTCTCGCAAAGCGGCGAGTTTTTGTAAAAGCCGGCGCGCGGTTTCAGGATCACTCCACAAGTCTGGCGCCGCTGCCTGGCGTTCCAGACGCCCCAGCTCCTCGATTTTGCCGGGGAGGTCAAAGACGCCCCCAAATGGCTTCCACATTGGCTGCCAGGGATTCCAAACGTTCATTCAAATCACTCATAACAGTTTAGCTCCTTCGAAAATGGCCTCGAATGAACACGAATTTCACGAATAAGATTAGAAATTCCTGGCCTCCGGGGCTGCTACGTCCTCAAACACCGCGCTGAAGCGCGGTGGACTCGTGTCGAACCGGTGAGCCGTCGCCGCTCACGGGTTATGGCTCACAGGGTAACTGTTCAGCCACTGACTAAAAAAACGTAAGATTTCCTGACGGTTGCTGAAGATTGAGAATCAATTTTTGCCCCCTCTCCCCTTCCCCCGCGCAGCGCGGGGGAAGGGGAACTTTTTTTGTGGGGCTTTGCAGGCGGGCTACGCCCGCCTGCAAAGCCCCCTTATTTTTTCTCCCCTCCCCAACGGCGCATGCGCCGTTGGGGAGGGGGCAGGGGTGGGGCAAAAGCTACAGGCCACAAAGGTTCATCCATCGCCGTCTGGCTACCTGGCGCCGGGCTGAACAGTTACCGCACATTTTCATCCTTGGATGATGTGCGCCAGCTCTTCTTCGAAAATAGAGAGCAGTGATCCGTGAGAAGAGAGTCGTCGCGACCTTCGATCACGACTCACCGCTCACGCCGGCGCGCTCTTTATGCGGAATGCAACAATCCTTCAGCAAAGGCCCGCGGATCGAAGGGGGCGAAATCCCCCATTTTCTCGCCAGTGCCCACAAAACGGATCGGCAATCCCAGCTCGTTGCCGATGGAAAGCGCCATCCCCCCCTTGGCGCTGCCGTCGAGTTTGGCCAGAATGATGCCGGTGACTTTGACCGCCTGGGTGAATTGTTGGGCCTGCGCCATGCCATTCTGACCGGTCGTGGCGTCGAGGACGAGAAGGGTTTCGTGAGGAGCCCACGCCACACGGGTAGAGATGATGCGGCGCAGCTTTTCCAGTTCCGCCATGAGGTTGTGTTGCGTGTGCAGGCGTCCCGCCGTGTCCACAATCAGGGTATCCATCCCCTGCGAACGCGCCTGTTGGATGGCCTCGTAGACCACAGCGCCAGGATCGCCGCCCTCCGGGCCGGCGACGACCGGCGTTCCGGCGCGCTCGCCCCAAATTTTGAGCTGATCAATCGCCGCGGCGCGGAAAGTATCCGCCGCTGCCAGCATCACCTTGCGGCCCTCTCCTTTGAGGCGATAGCCCAGTTTGGCGATGCTCGTGGTCTTGCCAGAGCCGTTGACGCCGACAATGAGGATGACGGCGAGCGGCCACTCCAGGTTGAGCGGCTGCGGTTGCGGCAACAACGCCAGCACCTCTTGCTCCAATACCTCCAGCAGTTTCGTCGCCTTGACGATGCCTTCCTCGGACGCGCGCTTCCGCAACCGTTGCACCAGCGCGGCGGAAGTTTCCACCCCCACATCGCCCCGAATCAGGAGCTCTTCCAGTTCCTCCCAGGTCGCGTCAGTAATATCACCTGCGCCCAGCAGGGTAGCAATCTGTCCAAAGACGGCGTTGCGCGTCTTGCGTAGACTCTCGAAAATGCCGGCCATGTCACCTCCACAGGGGCATTATAGTGCAGGGGGGAAGCGCGTCAAGAAAGGGAGCGGACGGAAGTCAGCGAGCGCTCGACCCGCGCTCACCACCAGCGGCCCTCTTCAATGTGAACGCCCAGCTCCGTGAGGCGGGCGACCGCGGCTTCCCAATTGCGTTCATCAATGATCGCCACGTCGCTCTGGGGGGTGAGGGGATGCAGCCAGCGGCTGAGCTGCCGATCGACCTCCCGCACTTCGGCGAGGAGGGCGGCGCTCTCCAGCCGCAGCAGGTGCGCCTGCAGTAGATTGGCGCTGCCGTAATGACTGCCCCAGGCTTTGAGGCGCTGCTGCCATTCCGGCGGCAGGGACGCGCCGGTAAGGCGCTCGATCTGCGCGATGAGGTCAGGAACGGAATAGCCCGTGTTGATGGCCTCCCGCACGCTCGCGGCCGTCAGCCGCCAGCCAGGCGCTTCGGGGGCCGCGAAGCGCTGCACGATCCCCGTGACATACAGGCTCGGCGGGGTAAGGCGCGGAAGCAGGCGCCCCTCGTCCCAAATGAGGCTGTGCGACAGGTCGGCTTCGGGTCCCCTGGAGACGGCCGGCAAGAGCTCCAAGTGCCACAGGCGATCCTGAATCTGCTGCGTGTAGCGGGTATCGGCCACCGCCGTGTGCTCGTCAAGCCGCTGCAGCCAGGGTTGCAGGACGGCGTCTGCCAACAGGGCGTCAAGTTGCGCGGTCGTGTCGGTCTGCAAAACCACCACATTCCGCCGCACCATGATCCGCTCGTGCTGCGCGCCCCATTCCTCCAGGGTGCGCTCGACGTTCTGCGGCAAAGGCTGCTGGGTGACTTGCCGCAGGAAGCCACAGATCACGCCGATGGAAGTCCCCTTCTGCAGGGCACGATAGATGCTGCTGCGCGTCAGGCGATACCCGACCGTGGCCGGCTGCACCGTCTCACGGTCGGCGAAGCGCTCGATTCCTTCAAGGGTTCCCAGCGGCACCGGTCCTAACGCCAGGAGCTGGAAATCCGGCTGCAGGATCACCTGTCCTGCGCCGCCGTTGAAGGCGAAAGCTTCCTGGCGGAAGATAGCGCGCCCCAGGGGAGTGAGCCGTATGGCCCAGGGAGCGCTTTGCCCTTCCTGGTAGCCCATGTCCACGACGCCAAGCCACTGCCAGTGGGACAACAGCTCCACAGCGGTAGTCGCATCCAGGTCTTGCAAATCCCTGGTCATCTTGGATACGAGCGACTTGTTTCCGGACCCGATCATACTCCGGCGCAGCTGCTCTTCCATCACGTGCAACAGATTAGCGGGCAGGGCGAAGCTCCCCGGCTTGCCCCGGCTCAGCAATAGCAGGAGGGTGTCGAACGAAAACCAGGGCACGTCAATCAAAGGGCGAACCGCAGCCATGAGCTGTTGATTCAACGCCTTGTAGGAGTTGATCTGATATGACCCATAGCCATAGCCATAAAGGCGATACAGCATGGTAGTTTCGATCGCGGGAGAGCTTTCCACATTAAGGAACGCATTGAACAATTCGCGGTACTGTGCGCCCGCGTCTTGCTGCCAGAAGCGTTGTACGCGCTCGTCGTCCGCCGCGACGACGTTACCCCCCTCGAAGCGCAGCAATCTGGCCGATAACAGGAGAGCGATCATGTCGTGCAGGACATCGGCCTGCGTCTCCAAATCCATATTGAGCTCCCGCGCCAGCCGGCGCAAATCAGCCCTGGCAATGGAGCCACTCTTCAGCTGCCGGGCCGGGTTGCGGAGCAAGCCAGACCAGACAAAGAACAACTGGCGCACCAGCATTTCGGGATCGCCAGAGGCGACCTGCGCGGGGGGGACGATGGTAAAACGTTGCACATCGGGTTGGGGCACTTCGAGCAGCGCACGGGGAAGCACCGACGCCACTTCTGGTGCAATCCCCACCTCGTACACCGGCTGCAAATGTCGGCGCGTCTGGTAGTCCAACGGCGGCGTCAGGTTGACCAGCAGCCCGCGCAGCAATAACGGCCGCAGCAAGGCCTCCAACCTGGAGGAGATCGTTGTCTCTTCATCCGTCGGCTTTGTCGGCGACAGCAGGCCGGTGGTTATCAACGTCCCCACCAAATCACCGGCAGCAATCTGCCCGCCACGATCCAACACCAGCGCCAGGATCCCCCGGTCGGCCTCCGAAAGCGCCTGGATGAATTCGCGGGAAGCCGCCCGGCGGGGGATTTCGACGAGCAGGCGCTTTATCAGTGTGGACTTGGGAGCCTTAAGATCGGCCTCGCTGAACTCCAGCGTCTCCGCTATCTGCCGCACCAGGGGAGCGTCATACAAATCGAGGGTGATACGCAACGCTTCCATGACTCACTCCGCCTTCGCATCCGGCAGCGAGGCCACCGGGGCCGCATCGGCGGAGCGGACCTCTTTGGGCATGTAGCCGCGCGCCGTCAATTGCAGCAGCAGTTGGTCCACTTTTTCCGAACGGAGCAAAGCCGTCCTGGAATTGATGACTCCCAGCAGGCCCTCCCGTAATTCGGGCAGCGCGACCTGCACTTCTCTCAAGGTCAAAGCGTCTGCCGCAACGAGGACCGCCTGCTGCGGGTACAGGCGAATGTGCCCATAGCGTTGCTGCCAGTTTTCCCACCACTGCGCGAGTTCCGGCGGCGGGACCGCACCAGTGGCCTGGATCCAGCGCTCGCGCAGCGTCGCGGTCGTTTCCCCGGCCTCGAAAGCGGCATAAAGGCGTTCGACGTCAGGGCGATACACCAGGAAGTCCTGCTCGGCCCCCACGGGCTCGGCCCAGGCTTGCAACAGCTGCATCACCTCGGCGGGAACGGGGGGGCGCAGCCACAGGCGCTCTTGTTTCCAGAACCACACGTCAGGTTGATCGCCGCGCCACACGGTTGGCGGCAACGGGATGGCCTGCGCCTGCTCCCACACGACGTTCTGCAAGTAATGGAGGCGGAAAGCGGCAAAGGCGTCCCGGCGGTCACGTCCCACATCACAGAGGCCCAGCCAGTGCAGGGGACCCGTCAACAGCGCCTCCAGATACTGCCCCAGGAATCCTTCCCATGAGCCTCGCGTATCGGAAAATTTCAGCTGCCGAGAGATCGGCTCGCTCCCGGGCAGGAAATGCTGCAGCAAATTGGCGACGGAGTCGGCCGCCAACCACTGCTCGTGCGGCAGCAACGCCAGATATCGCAATACCAGGAAGCCCAAATGCGAAAACGTCTGCGAAAAGAGCTGGGCATCGAAGTTCATGGCCCAATACGGGGAGAACATCCATTGCAGGCGCACGTCCCCCTCGCGCCAAAAATTCCAGGAAGGGCTCCAGGCGCCGATCGTCATCAGCCGACGGGCCATGGCCGCCAGCTGTTCCCCGGGCTCCAGGGCAAGGAACGCCTCCGCGAGCGCTGGCTCCGGTCGGACCGGCGTCCCCGGACGCAAAACGCCCAACGCGAGCAGCAGCTGGTACATCACCTCGACGAGTGCGGGAGAAAGGTTCAACAGCCGTCCCAGCGTTTCCAGATCGTCGGCCAGTAGCAACGGTTCCGGCGGCAGCAGCTCCAGCACCACTTTGTCCGCCGTACTGGCTTTGGCAAGCGTCCGTGCGCTCTCGGGCGTCGGCAGGAACCCCTTGAGATAAACTCGCGGCCCCTTCTCGAGCGCTTTCCAGGTCCGCACGGGGCGCAAATTGAATTTACGCGCTTCCACCAATCCCAGGAATTGTTGAATTTGCGTCACCGTAAGCGCCGGACGGGCGAGCGCGATCCGCGCAGGGGGATAAAGGGGGGTGAAAGGTTCCGCCGGCACACTGATGTGGGGCAGGTTACGATACAACATCGGCGGCATTTGCACCAGGCCCATATCATCAGCAAATACCAGGCCGGCGTCCGCGATCCGCTGAACGAGCACATTCACGGGCGTTTCGATCGCCCGCACGACCAGGATGTCCTTGCTGCGATTGGGATTCTGATCGCTGAATTGTAGATTGAGCAGGAATTCTGCATAGAACGCCCGCGTCTCTTCATCCAGGCTATTGAAGACCAGCTCCAGGCGCCCGCGATCGTAGAAGAGCGTCATCAGCTGCTGGGCGAGATCCGCCCGGGTGCGCCCCTGCGGACGCACGCCCAACTTTTGGATCTGCTCGCGCAACAGCGCCACAGGCCAGGCTTCCGCAACGATTTTTTCGACGGCCTCCTGGATGTACACTTCATTGCTCACGCCGCGCCCGAGCATGAGCAAGAGCTCCTTGGCCTCAGCGACATCCCCGATCGCGGTCGTTGCCGGCGGGTCGCTCACCCCATATCCCAATTCCGGCGTCGCCTCGCGGAGACGGTTCTCGTATTCAGTTCGGCTCATAGCGGCGTAGCCATCCTGCGCGTAACATGCAAAAGCGACCCGGCGTCCGACCATTCAACGCGACCATCGGGCAGGGGCACGGAGGGAGAGGCCCACAACGCCATCCCGGGCATCTCAAACAGCGGCCTCAGACGGCCTGAGGGCCAGCTCGGGCAGTGCAGAGGGGATTTCATCTTCGTAGAGGATCACGTAACGATAACCCTGCTCGGTCAAAAAGCGCTGGCGATTGGCGCTGAACTCCTGATCAATCGTCTCTTTGCTCACCAGGGTGTAGAAATAGGCCTGGCTGCCGTCCGCCTTGGGCCGCAGAATACGCCCCAGGCGTTGAGCCTCCTCCTGGCGCGAACCAAAAGTGCCCGAAATCTGGATCGCCACGTTTGCGTCGGGCAAGTCAATCGAGAAATTGGCGACCTTGGAGACGACCAAATGCTTGGTCTTCCCCAGGCGAAAATCCTCGTAGAGCAATTCCCGTTCGCGGTTGGAGGTTTTGCCGGTGATCAGGGGATAGCCGTAACGCTCGGCGACCTGCTGCAGCTGCTCCAGATACATGCCGATGATCAACACGTTGTCATCGCGGTGATATTGCAGCAACTCGTCCAATATGCGCAGCTTGAGCGGGCTCTGCGCCGCGATGGGGTACTGCTCCCGACGCTCGGCCATGATGTAGGCGAGCCGCAATTCGTCCGGCAAGGGCAGGCGGATTTCGCAGCACACGGCGGGCGCAATCCAGCCTTGATGTTCCAGATCACGCCAGGGGACGTCATACTTCTTCGGCCCGATGAGGGAGAACACGTCCTCTTCCTGGCCATCCTCGCGGACGAGGGTCGCCGTGAGGCCCAGACGGCGGCGCGCCTGGATCTCGGCGGTGATGCGAAACACCGGCGCGGGCAGGAGATGGACCTCGTCGTAAATGATCAGCCCCCAGTCCGCCTGACCGAAAAGCTCGAAATGGGGAAATTCCTCCTCGAGGCGCAGATGCTGGCCCTTGCTGCCCGACTTGCGATGCGTGAGGATCTGATACGTGGTGATCGTCACGGGGCGGATTTCTTTGCGATCCCCGGTGTATTCGCCGATCTCGTCAGCCGTCAGCTGAGTTTTATCCAGCAGCTCGGAGCGCCACTGCCGCGCGGCGATCGTGCTGGGCGTGAGGATGAGGGTATTCGCCTGCGCCTGCGCCATCACCGCCATGCCCACCATGGTCTTGCCGGCGCCGCAGGGCAAGACGATGACCCCAGAGCCACCCGCTTCTGACCCGCCGGCCCAGAACACGTCGGCGGCGTCGCGCTGATAATCCCGAATGTGGAAAGGCGCCCCGGATTGACAGACAGAGCGCAACTCCATGGAAAGGGAGGCGCCGGGAAGATACCCCACCAGGTCTTCGGCGGGATAGCCGGCCTTGACCAGCGCCTGCTTGACATGGCCGCGACGTGACGCCGGCACCTGCAGCGTATGGGGACCCATGCGGCCCAGCAGATAGGGCTTGAGATGCCGGTTGCGCTCCAGCTCCAGCAACAACAGCACATCATCCGAGATGAGCCGCAAGCGCGTGGGATCATGGGGATCGGGCACGAGCCGGACCCGTCCATAGCGCGAGATAGCCTCGCGGATTTCCGTCACGACGTTATCGGGCAGGGGATACTTGGCGTAACGCTCCAGGCCCTCGATGATCTCCTCAGCGGCAAGGCCCGCCGCGGCAGCATTCCACAAGGACAGGGAAGACAGCCGATACGTGTGAATGTACTCCGGGCTCTTCTCCAGCTCGGCAAAACGCGCCAGATGATCGCGCGCTTCCTCATAGAGGGGATTATTCACCTCCAGAAGGACCGTGCGATCGCCTTGAACAATCAACGGTGCAGTGCTTTGAAATTCCATAAGTATCCATTTTACATAAGCCAACCAAAACGTCAAGGGTAAAAAAAGGAATTTGAAAACTCCCTCTTGACAAAAGGCCAAAAGCTATGTTATAGTTTACACGGTATGACGCAGCAGGCGTAAGGGAGCACTGGCAGGCACATCTACCAGTGCTTTTTTGCCGCTTGAAAACGGCCTGCCGATTTGATATTTTTGCACTTCTGGACTACACTAGAGGTGTATTCCAATGAGGGATTTGAGCGTGGCAGTTGAAGATCTGGATCTAAACGAAGAATCCATGCTGGACGGCATCACCGAAGAAGCAGAACCCAGCGATGCCGAGCTGGAGGCAGGCGAGCTCGAG
>Ga0208197_1001916_pt1 | contig 19413 bp, 18 predicted proteins | sample AD_JPNNA4_MetaG_FD_184444 | JGI IMG/M metagenome (GOLD analysis project Ga0208197, IMG submission 184444) | Active sludge microbial communities of municipal wastewater-treating anaerobic digesters from Japan - AD_JPNNA4_MetaG (SPAdes) (version 2) | ecosystem: Engineered > Bioreactor > Anaerobic...
GGGGGAGAAAAGCAGGGTCCAGCGCGCAGGTGGTGCTTTGAGTCTGTGCATATTTTTAATGATTGCATTGAAAATTTACCTGCAGGTTTCACTGTAACTCAGCGGAAACCTTGTTATATCACGTAAACTGGTTTCCCTTGTCGTTTTCAAACAGGTGCTGGTATAATCTACGCCGCGCCACCGTAGCTCAGCTGGCAGAGCAGACGTTTCGTAAACGCCAGGTCATGGGTTCGAATCCCATCGGTGGCTCTGGAAGATTTACCCATATATACGACAGTTAACCTTATTACAATAGCGTATATGGTGGTTCATTTTATGGATGATAAAGTAGTTTAATAACCATTTAAGAAAACGTAAAGTCTATATTATCTTAAGCTAGCTGTGAACAGACCATCTCTTTCTTCTATGTATACACCTTTAAGTTTCATCTACAAGTAATTTGAAAACCGCCATTATCTGAGATTTGATGTTATTTATAACCTCCATCTTTTCTGTATTTGTTTGAATGAACACGGGAATGCTGATAGCCTTTTCTTCGATAAACAACTTTTTCGGAATCTCCATCTCCAAACTAGTTAAATTCTTTCTAGCGACTGGGTCATATTCCCACTTATCGGATTTGATTCCCAACCAAAGGGGAGTTGCTTGATACTTATTCCATAAAATGGGATTAAATTCAAACCAACACCCCCTTTTATTGTGTGTAAAATATCGTTTATATCCGGTTCTAACGGGAGTAGCACGTAAACCTTGAAGCGAGATTTCATTTTCTGACGCTAGACCATCAATTACTTCATCTACAATATCACAGTATTGAATTAATCTTGCGCCAATATTAGAAGTCAATTCTTCTGATTGGACAGGTAGAAAAACAGAAGTGTCCATGTGTTCGCAAAGTCCTTGAAGTTGAATAAGATTTCCCAACATTTCTCTATCACCTGCAAATTCAAGAGATTGTCGAATGTAATCCAAAAGAGATGTCCAGCTAATTAGCACCAGAAATTGATTTTCATCAATCAAAGCTATATTCATATTTGATTTCTCTTGTTGAACCGTGGATCTTAATCCTGCATTTTGACAACGTCTTAATAACTCTGGCCACAAAGTAGGAAATCGTTTGGCTGGTGAAAGGAACAGAACCATGATTCCTTTAGTTTGAATCATTCTCTCAATATATGTTACAGGTTGATTTTCAGTGAGACCAGCCCAAAATTTTGCTTCTCCTAATACTAGTGGTTTACCAGTGATATCTATCCCAACAAAATCTGGAATCGAAATATCTTCTTGACTTCGATTTTGTGTCTCAAATATTAAATCCTCAGGAAAGAGTGTTGTCAGATGTGAAATGTATTTTATAAATGCCGTTTGAGCGCTTTTGGAATGGTTCAAAAGAAATGTTAAAGACTCAGTTGCTAGGTTTTCTGGACTATTACTAAATCGAGTTACTAAATGACCCAATAAAGTCTCTGGCATCGGATACCTCTTATATTTTTTTTCAGACATAAAAACATTGAGTCTCTCTAATTATTCAGTAGGTTAGCCATATTTTGGATTGATTAATAGGTTGCAAGCGATTAGATACCAATCCTCTAATCTGCAGCTTTAGTATTCATTCGATTGGCGCAAGGAAATGAATAGGCTTTAGTGGCAACCGTTGCCTGGCTTCTTGTGTTAGTTTGTCATAATGCTCTACCCATAAGTCAAAGAGGTTCTCTAAATCTAGCAAAGTTACCTTCCTTCGTTCTTGGGTTCGAGCTTCTTCTCTTGCGTCACTTGTAAAACCACCCGTTGATACGAATAGTCCTACATCATCGGTGCCAAGCACAGACATGAAAGCCCGTAAGCCTTCAACAGAGGTAGATTGGTCCCTGTGTTTTACTTGTACTTTTATTCTTGGCACACTAGCCCCTAGTGGGTCGTTGTAGGCTATGATGTCAATGCCCCTATCCTTCCCAGGTGGAGCTACCCAAGAGACGTGATAATCCATCGCTCGAAGTAAATCAGCAACCAATTCTTGAAACTCATATGGCTTCATATTTTTAAGAAATATTTGTATCTGTTCCCATGCTTTCTCTTCTGCCTCTTCGAGTGTTAATGATATCGGTTCAACTGCTCCCCCGCCTGTTTCAATACCATTTTGTATTGAATGAGTTCGTTTCCATTCATGATATAAACGAACTGCTTCCTTATAAAATATTTCCGGGTCCTTATATTTGTTATAAGCTTGCCGACCTTCTTCTGTGATATACCACCGTCCTTTATTTTTAACCAACCAACCAGCCTTAACTAAATCAATCGTAGCAAATCGTACAATTTTTTCAAAACGCGGGGAGTTTGGTGTGGAGGGGTAGAAACCCTTCTCATAATCGGTAAGGTGAATCGAACTTGGTATAGAGTCCAAAATTTCTTTCGCTGGCAATCCATCAGGTTTATCCCATAAAAGTTTGAATATTATCTGTAAGAACTCACCTGTTCGCTTACGAGTAATATCAGCCATGAATTATTCACCTCCTATATCTTAATCACCGTATTTAAAGTATATAACAAATCTGATATAAACTATATTGGAATAAATAGTAAAAACTATTTTTCTGAGTAAGATAACTGACGGTTGCCTTGTGTAAAGAGGAAAACGTCTCGCCCAGACCTGATAGTATGCAGGGTCTTATCGAACGAAATGCTATCACACTATTACGTAATGCCACTTTTATACATTACAAAATCAACGCACCGAGTAAAACATGGCTCGGGAATGTGAACAGAAATCACTCCATAATGACCTCGGGGTTGTTGAATGTGAACCATGTATTCGAGCAGTAAAATCAGAGGTTTATGGATGTTCTAAGCCAGCACATTCGGTGAATAGTTTAATGATATATTTTTGTTCCATTTCAATGTTATATCCAAGTATTTTATAGACAGGTAGATTTATTTTGATTGAGATTCCCAACAATAAAAATCGGTTCTCTTCTTCCGATGAATATATTATGTACGTAAAAGGATTTAACCTAATTGAACTCAACGAGCTTTTTAAGAACGAATTGTACGTTGACATTAGTTTGGAAGAGAAACAAAAAAGTTGGACTAGTTTTGACGACAAGATTATTAATTCCTTACAAGTGATAGGTAAAGATGGTGAGGGTGTTCAACTGTATGAAATAGCCACAAATATTTATTTCTGGCTAGACTATAAAGATTTATTAGTTACCTTGCTGGCTAATAATTCAGTATCTTTCAAACAAATGTTACTCAACTCAGAGTCACTAACACCCGTATCAGCTAGAAATTAAAAAATTGCTCTGTCATGGTGCATATTGGTTCCCTTGCATGCATCGATTAGTTTCTGGATGGTAGTAATGTTGACTCCAGGCAACGGTTGGTTGTTGACCCGTGGAGGTTTTACTTTCCGAATGGGTGCACTGTAATCAAGGTCAGTTTCCCTTTCCCGCCAAACCATCCATGTACGCAACACTCTGTATGCAGCAAATCTACCACCGGGATTTCTCGTTTGCTCTAGATGTAACAAATATTATCGTATGATGTCAGGCGTCAGTTCCTCAATCATCAACACCCCCTGCTGATTGAGGAATATTATCAATGTCTTGATTTCATTTGAATAATCTCTGATAGTGTTAGGGGATAATCCCCGGCTTCTAGCATTAACTAGAAAGGTATTTGTGGTATATCCTACCGAGCCATCTATCACCTGTGCCAGGTCTGGAAAAAACGTCAAGTCTTGTTTCACGATTCTCATGATTTTTCTCCATAGAGTCACCACATGTGCTGGGTATATTTTAGGTGACCGTCATATTTGGAGCTTTATCGCGCCACCTTAGCTCAGCTGGCAGAGCAGACGTTTCGTAAACGCCAGGTCATGGGTTCGAATCCCATCGGTGGCTCTTTTATCAAGAACAGGCTGTCATGCGGATAGCCTGTCTTTTTTATCTCCTGAAACATCCCTTATGCTATAATCGTGCCATGCAAAGTAACAAGTCGCCCATTGTGATTGGTATTGCAGGTGGTTCGGGGTCGGGTAAAACCACGGTTGCCAATGTTGTATTAAACAGGGTTGGTGCTCACCGCATTGTCTATCTTCCTCATGACGCGTATTATCGGGAATTAACAGGCTTGCCGCCAAATCAGCGAGCAGATGTCAACTTTGATCATCCGGATTCACTGGAAACTGAATTACTGGTTCAGCATATTGAAGCCTTGAGGAACTGGCAGCCCATTGAATTGCCGGTTTATGACTTTACCACTCACAGTCGAACGCAGGCAACCATTCACATTGAACCACAGCGAATCATCATCGTTGAGGGAATCCTGATTTATGCCCTGCCGGAATTACGGAAATTGTTTGACGTTAAAATCTTTGTGGACACAGATGCGGATATCCGCTTCATTCGCCGGTTGGAACGGGATATCACTGAACGCGGCAGGTCCACACAATCGGTGATTCACCAATATTTGACAACAGTCCGCCCGATGCACCTGGAGTTTGTGGAACCATCCAAGCGGTATGCGGACATAATCATTCCGGAGGGGGGATTGAACACTGTTGCGCTGGATATGGTAATTGCTCGAATTGAAGCACTGCTGGGAGATGATGCCAACGAAGGGACAATGGTTCGTTGACCTACTCCAATCTTTATCAGAAGATTGGTGAGAAGGGGCGGGTTATTAAAGCCTGGCTGCAGAAACCACGCGTTCTCAACATTCTCCGCATCCTGGCACTGGTGCTTGTAATTGGGCTTTCTGTATTTATCCTTTTCAATGCAGACAAAATCGAATCGTTAAAGATATTGGGATATCCAGGGATTTTCCTGATGGCATTGGTGCTGAATGCCTCCCTGTTTCTTCCGATGCCCATGGTAATTATTACATCCCTGATGGGAACTGTTTTTCACCCGGCGGGTGTGGCGTTGGCGGCAGGTCTGGGTTCCACTGTAGGGGAGCTGTCCGGCTACCTGGCGGGTTTCAGCGGTCAGGCAGTTGTGGAGCGCATGGATATTTACGAGAAGGTATCGGGTTGGATAAAGAAATATGGTGATTTTGCTATTTTTTCCTGGCGCTGATTCCCAACCCGCTGTTCGACGCAGCTGGAATTATTGCAGGGATGATGAAATTACCATTGGCAAGGTTCCTGATATGGTGCGCCGCTGGAAAAATCCTGAAAATGTTGGCGTTTGCATACCTGGGGGATACGCTGGTTCGCTGGTTCCCCATTTTCTAAACACACAAGTGACAGGAATGTCCTGTTCAATGGTTTATTTTGCCGGTTGCCGGGTCTTTCTTTTTGCGACCATTAATTTCCGGGCTTCCTGTTGAATTGATTTCCAGGCTCGTTCCACGGCATCCACTTCATCAGTTGATTCGGGGTACATTCCGTAACGGATTTTCGTATATGCCCGGGTAATTTCCATCAGGTCTTCCGCCCGTGAAGGGAATAATCCTTCCAGGGTTGGTAAAAATTCAAGTGGTGTTATGGCTGGCGGACGCGGTTTACCCAGGTTGTCGGCTGTTTTCAGCAATTGGAAGTAAACCTGCCGGATACGGGCTGCAGCAAGCAATTGTCCGGGGCGGGCTCGCCTGCGTTTTCGTTCCAGGTCATCCCGCGCTTGAGCTTTTCCTTTTGTTCCACCCAATCCCTCCCCAATTTCACCGGATCGGTGGGGAAGGATCCAGTCCAATAATCCAGCGCGGTAAAGGATAAAGATTAATCCAAGAACAAGCAGACCGATCAAGAAATAGGGGCGAACAGTTTCGATAAACCCCGGGGTTCTTATTGTGGCTGGCACCACGTCCAGGATCGCATCTCCCGGTTCCTGGGCAATTAATTGAACGCTTTCCAGTGCTTTCTGGAACTCCCCCCTCAGATTGGTGACGAAACCGCTGATGATTAACAAAAATGGCAGGACAACGATCCCGGCAACAATAATCAGCAAAATCAGCAGTGCCAATGCCAAACCAACGAGGATATTCCCCAATTGGTGGTCAAAAATCCAGCCCACACCCAGGCCCAGGAGGACTGTGCCCAAGGCAGCTAGAAAAATGCTGGCACCCCACTGCCAGCTCAATGCAGGCAATCTGCCGCCGCGTTCCTCCGCAACTCCGGTGATCCTTGCGGTGCTGACGGCAATCAAGCCAAAGAGGAGTGCCAGGTAGAGAGGAATGATAGTCGACTGGATGGAGGGTTCAATTTGGATCAGCCCCAAACCCAGAAGGGCAACCAGGCAGAACTCCAATTGCCGCATTACCGTACCGCTGTCCACGGACAGACGCGAGACCGTTATTGTTGCCCAAAGCAGGAACAAGATTATTACCGCGTGCCAGAAGGGATCAAGGTTGCCTTCCTGGGAAAACAGGCAGGTAACCGGTGAAAACAATCTTTCCAGTGGGTGAAATGCCTGGTCGGGTTGCACCAGGACCTGGAGCGTGATAACCAACCAGAAGGCGATCCAGACCGCCATCAACCAGCGGCGAATGGAATTTTTGAAGCGCACCAGGTTTAAAAATCGGATCCATCCATGATTAAGAAAAGCAAGGACTGGAAACACCACAAAGGCAAGCAGATCCCCACCTACAGGCTTCGTTATGTAGATATACCAGGCAGTGGCAGTCACAGTAAGCATTGCCAGGCTCGACATCCGGGAAATTTCTTCCCATGCCAGAATGTCGAGGTTTTGGACTTTGGGCTTGGTATTGGTGTGGGTCATGGTTGGGCTTATGGAATAAACGGATGGTGCACAATCTTGACGCCCTGGATGGGCGGCGGAGGAGTAGCATCCAGGGAGATTAAAGTTGTATGCTGACGATATCGCCGGATGTGGTGAATCGTTTCCACCAATTCGGGGGTGGTGATGGCGGATATGATGACCATGGTGGCTCCCATCGGGATTTTGGGCAGCGAGCGAAGCAGGAAGGAATCAAACGGTGCAAGGGTAAATGAGCTTAAGCCAGCCAGCATGGTTAATAAGTTTCCCAGCTGGTCCCGTGATCTCCCAGGCTGTAAATGGAAGGTTTGGTCCGACTGAGCCAGTGATCCGTTGGATATTAATCCAACGGCATATCCCGCCTCCACGCCATGATAAACAATGGTGGCAGCCACCTTGATTAATTGCTCAACGGTTTCTGGAACCACCCCTTCCCACGAATGAAGACCGGTTGCCATATTTAAACAAACCTGCATTACCTGTGATGTTACTGGCTGGTAGATTTTTACTTGCAAGGTTCCGGTCCGGGCTGTGGCTGGCCAGTGGATGCGGCGGAATTCATCCTCTGGGCCATACTGGCGGACTCCCATCATCCGGTTGGGATCTTCAAACAACCTCCGGCGAGCCTTCCGGTCACCGAAGGGATCGTCAGCATCCAAACCCAATTCAGAAAGGGGAATGATTTCCGGGTAAACAGTGAGGGTATTTGGCAGTTCCACTGTTTTTGAAGATTCCTCAAAGCCAAACAGGTCACCCGATTCCAGTACAACTGGACCAAGCGTGTGAATGCCGCGTTTCTTAAACTGGATGGTGGTTGCCCTTGTCACCCTTTGGTTCCATCGCAGGCTGTAAGAATTAATAAATTGAATTCGATCAGGCAGGTGGGAAGGTGCAATCTGTCCTTCGGCAAGCGGAGGTGCACCAGCAGACCATGAATCGCGGGTAGTTAACCAGGAAACGGGAAGCAGTTTGCGATTCTCAACCGTGATTTTCGCCGGGGTGGTTTCTCCAGGAAACCCCCGGTGATACACAAACTTCCGTTGGTACTGGACCTTATTAAGCGAAAATTTTCGCCAAAAGTAGGATATTGCAAAAATGACTCCGGCGGCGGAGGCAAAATAGCTCAACCAGGGCAGGTGGAGAATTGCGCCTGCAACCAGGAGGATAATGATGACCACCAGCCAGTAGATGGGACGCATTAAGATTCCACGGGGACTGGAACAGCGGAAACAATATCTTCAATTAATTCAAGCGAGTTACGCCCGCGGAGTTGTGCCTGGGGGGAGATGATTAATCGATGACTGAATACATGAGGAGCCATGGATTTCACATCATCCGGCAGGACATAATCCCGTCCCTGGATGGCTGCCCACGCCTGGCTTGCCTGGAACAGGCTCAAGGTGGCGCGAGGGCTGGCGCCAAGCTGGATGTCGACATTTTCGCGGGTTGCACGTCCAATCCGAACAATGTAATCCTGGATGGTTTCTTCCACCCGGATATCCTGGCGTTCTTTTTGGGCAGCGATGATTTCCTCCGGGGTTGCCACCTGTTGAAGTTCGGACAGGGGATCTGCGGCGCGGAACCGGCGGAGTATCTGGTTTTCTTCTGCCTGGCTGGGATAACCGATTTGTATTTTCAGCATAAACCGGTCAACCTGTGCTTCGGGCAGCGGAAAAGTGCCCTCCAGTTCAATTGGGTTCTGGGTAGCCATGACAAGGAAGGGGCGGGGGAGGAGGTGTGTCACACCGTCAATGGTTACCTGGCGTTCCTGCATGGCTTCCAGCAATGCCGACTGTGTCCTGGGGGTGGCGCGGTTGATTTCATCCGCCAGGACAATTTGCGAAATAATTGGACCCGGGCGGAATTCAAATTCCTGCTTTTTTTGGTTAAACCAGCTTAACCCGGTCACGTCTGATGGAAGCAGGTCGGGGGTGAACTGTATACGGCGGAAGGTGCAGCCAATGGATGCTGCAAGAGCCCGCGCCAAGGTCGTTTTTCCTGTACCAGGCACATCCTCTAAAAGAATGTGCCCCTCGCATAACACGGCAACCAGGACGCGTTGGATGACATCTTCTTTTCCCACGATTACTTTCTGTACATTTTCAACTAGCCGATTGGTGATTTGTTTAATCAAGGAATCCTCCAGGATGAGAATGATTGCGTGTTTATTGTACTTCCACTTGGTTGTGGATTGGGCTTATCAATACAGAAATGACGATAATTGTCAGGCAATTGACAGGTTATCCATCCACTATGCTTATTGTTCTTCAACCAGAACCGGGTCCAGTAATCCAACAGAAAGGATTTCTTCGGCACTACCATTGACAATGCACAGGCTCAGGTACCCGGAGCTATCCCAGATGGCAACCAGGCTGCCGGGGGGATGGGAGCCAAATGTTGGGGATATGTCTGTAATTATGTGATCCTTGATGGTAATGCAAACCCGTGATGAGAGGATTTGGGTACGCGAGAGATTGATTCCAAGATTCCCAAAACGATCAATATGGATGATCTGTGCATGCCATGCCTGGTTTTGCCGGGTGGGTTGGGGAATGTCCAGTAGGATCGGATCGTGTACGGGAATCCCCAATTCCTCAAGTGGAATTCCCAATGCCAGGTGGGCGGCAACCGGTGAGAATATATCTCTTCCGTGGAATGTTGTGGACGGGTTGGGCAGCCAAAATTGCGGTTGATTCAAATGCACGATTTCAACCTGTTCCTGATGCATACCTGCACTCTGATAAGGGATCGTTATCAGTCCGTTATCCGGGCAGACGTAGTAATATTGTCCAATCCGCGCTGCGATGGGGCGGCGGCTGGTTCCCACACCGGGATCCACAACCATCACATGAATGGTATCTGCAGGGAAATATGGATAAGCCCGACCGATCGTCAGTGCCCCCTCCAGAACATGCTGCGGTGGGATTTCATGGGAGATATCAACAATCTGTGCCTGAGGGTGGATGGATGAGATTACCCCTTTCATAATTCCGGGATAACCATCCTTCCACCCAAAGTCTGTCAGTAAAGTAATCATCTGATTTCCGGCATGGAATTTGCAGCCATTGTACACTGTAACTGGAAAATTGTGTAAGCGCCTGTTGGTCCTCGGAATAATTCTATTGCAGCTCCCTTGCCCGGTTTGATTTAAACCGATTATACTTGCCCTGAATTGTTTGGTTAAGGTAAGCTGGTGATCATTGACCGGTTAAAGTCCATGCTTCAGGATCAATTTACTCCCATCGACCGGGAGTGGATTCAAAAGGCTTATGCCTATGCGGAAAAGGCATATGCCGGGCAGCAACGCACCTCGGGCGAGAGCTTTCTTAACCACTGCACAGCGGTTGCAACGATCCTGATGGAATTAAACGTGACGCCGGTTATGGTGGTAGGTGGTTTGCTGCATGATCTTCCCCATTGTCCCGGGTTTTCCATCCAGGATATCCGGAGGGAGTTTGGTGAGGAGGCAGCCGGAATTATTGAAGGAGTATTAAACCTTTCCAATTTACCCATGATTTCCCGGGCGGAAATATTCCTGGAAAGCGGCGAGGCTGCTTCGGACCGGGAATCCCTCGGAAATGCTCCTCTGGATGGCACGCGCGTCCAGATTCGGCGACACGAAACCACCAATGAAGGACTTCGCAAGATGTTTCTCGCCATGGGCGAGGACGTCCGTGTGGTGGTTGTGAAGCTTGCGGACCGGCTGCATAATATGCGCACACTTGGATCCTTTCCAGAGGCAGAATGGGTGCCATTTGCGCAACAGACACTCGACATATTTGCACCCCTTGCAAACCGGCTGGGAATCTGGCAGATTAAGTGGGAACTGGAGGATTTATCCTTCCGATATTTAAATCCGGAGAAGTACCGGGAAATCTCTGAAAAACTGGCGGAAAAGCGCGAGGACAGGGAAAGACAGATTGTTGCCATCATCCACAAGTTACATAAGTTATTAAATGAAGCAGGGATTACGGCACAAATAACTGGCAGACCCAAGCATATCTATTCCATTTACCGAAAAATGGTGGACAAGGGCAAACCATTCGAAATGGTGCGCGATCTGCGCGGTGTGCGGGTATTGGTTGCGGATGTGTCGACCTGTTACATGGTACTGGGGATCATCCACAATCATTGGCGACCCATTCCCAACGAGTTTGATGATTATATTGCCCTGCCCAAGGAAAATAACTATCAATCCCTGCATACGGCGGTTATTTACGATGATAATAAACCGCTGGAAGTGCAAATTCGGACCCATGCAATGAATGAAAATGCAGAGTTTGGAATTGCGGCACACTGGAAATACAAGGAGCATGGCAGGGGTGACACGGTTTACGACCAGCGGGTGAACTGGATCCGGCGATTGATGGAATGGCGGCAGGAGCTTGCGGATACACAGAATGTATCTGACGGGATGCGGGGTGATATTTTCCAAAACCGGGTCTACGTGTTTACTCCACGGGGCGATATCATTGATCTACCGGCTGGCTCAACGCCGATCGATTTTGCCTACCATGTCCATACAGAAATTGGTCATCGCTGCCGGGGGGCAAGGATCAACGGGAAACTGGTCAGCTTGGACTATCATCTACAAACCGGCGACCAGGTCGAAATTCTCACCTCCAGGCAGGGTGGTCCCAGCCGGGACTGGTTGAACACCAATCTTGGGTTGGTTCACACTTCCAGGGCAAGGGCGAAAATCCGTGCCTGGTTCATTCACCAGGACCGGGAACATAATTTACAGCAGGGGAAAGCCATGCTGGAGCGCGAACTCCGGCGGCTGGACCTGATGCCGTTTGACGCAGAACGTTTGGCAAGGCTGCTTGACTACCGTTCGGTGGATGATTTTTACATTGGTATCGGTTGTGGAAACCTGTCGATGGGGCGGGTGATCTCGCAAATCAGCGAGTTGGCACCGGAGATTGACGATACCCTTGTTCCCAAGCCATTACCCATTTCAACCGATAAAATGACGGGGATAACCGTGACGGGCATGAAAGGGCTGTTGACCAACATTGCCCAGTGCTGCACCCCGGCACCCGGTGATCCTATTATTGGTTATATTACCCGCGGTCGGGGCGCAACGATCCATCGCAATGATTGCCCCAACGCACAAAGCCTGCGCGAGCGCAATCCGGATCGAATAATCCAGGTTTCATGGGGGGAACCGGAACGGACTTATTCCGTGGAAATCCAAATCAAGGCATATGACAGGATGGGAATGATGGCTGACCTGTCAGCCATCCTGGATTCTGAGGGAATCAACTTGCGGGATATCAAGATGAACACCTCGCACAACCTGGTGAATTTCCACATGCAGGTGGACATTAAGGACATTGCCCAGTTGAGCCGGGTGCTAGTCCGCCTGGAAAATATTCCCAATGTGATGGAAGCTCACCGGGTAAAACCCGGATAATCAATCAGGGGAATAAGCTTTACCAATCTGGAATCATGGTGTAAAATCGCTCCCATTCAAGACTAATGGTCAATTTGAGCCGCACACGGAAATTAGCTACATTCCAAAAATGGGAGGATGAGCATGCCCAAAATTCGATGTCGATATATTGATTGCGGTTTTCTGGACGAAGGTTATTGCTCTGCTGCCTTGGTGGAGATGGATCCCGACCAGGGTTGTTTAACTTACGCTCCAACCGCAGAAATCATCCCAGAAGATGACTGGGATGAAGAAGAAGCGGAAGAAGAATGGGAGGAACTGGAGGAAGAAGAGGAGGAAGATGATCTGTGGCTGGATGACGAGGATGATTCCGAAGATTGAACGCATCCAAAGCCAGAAAAGATCTTTTACATAACTTTATTGTCAATGTAGGAGACGGCAGTTTTTTTGGTTTTGCCCTTGGATTTACGTCATTTGGCACCATACTTCCCTTATTTATTTCAAACCTGACTGAATCAGCCATTCTGATTGGGCTGGTTCCGGCAATACACAACGTAGGCTGGCAATTACCGCAGCTGTTCACAGCCCGGTGGATTGCCAGCCTGCGACGTTTAAAAGGCAGAATGCTTTTCCTGACCACCCAGGAAAGGATTCCGTTCCTGTTCCTGGCGCTGGTTGCCTGGTTTCTATTTCCAAATCACAAAAATTTGACCTTGATTGTCACCTTTATCCTGCTGGTCTGGCAGGGACTGGGGGGAGGTTTTACTGCAAACATCTGGCAGATCCTGATGAGCAGGGTGATTCCGGGGAAGTATCGGGGTAGATTCTTTGGTGTTCAGTCATCTGCAGCCAACCTGCTATCCAGTGTTGGTGCTGCCGCCGCCGGTGTTATCCTGGAACGCTTTGATTCCCCACTCGACTTTACGATTTTATTTTCCATCACCACATTCCTAATGGTTATCTCCTGGATTTTTCTCAGCCTGACCAAAGAGCCGGCAGAGGGCGATGAATCCGGGTTGGCTACTCCGCCTCCGTTCATGGAGATGATTCGCATCAGCTTGCACAAGGAACCATCTTTTGCCTGGTTTCTCTTTTACCGTATGTTGTATCAATTTGGCACTATGTCGTCTGCATTCTATATGGTGTACGCAGTTCGAAACCTGGGATTTGGCGAAGCAGCTGCCGGGATCCTGACGAGTGTTTTGTTGATTACGGCAGTGATTGCCAATCCACTGCTTGGCTGGCTTGCAGATCGTTGGAAACGGAATGGCATTCTTGTCATGGGCGCAGTTGCTGCTGGGTTGGGATCAATGCTTGCCTGGCAGTCTCCTAGCGGGAGTTGGTTTTTTCCGGTTGTGGTCCTGCAGGGGATTGCCAACGTCAGCTATTGGACAATTGGAATGGCGATGACTCTCGATTATGGTGAGGAAGAAGATCGACCGGCATATGTGGGGCTTTCGAACACAATGATTGCACCAGCCACTATTTTGGCGCCAATTGTTGGTGGGTGGCTGGCAGATTTTGGCGGTTACCAATTAACTTTTTTGGTCAGCGCCATTCTCAGTCTGGCAACTGCCGGGATCATCCTGGCTTTTGTCCGCGATCCCCATGCGCGGGTGCGGGGATTGGCTTGATCCATGATAAATGGTCAAACCATTCCTGCGTTTAAAATAGGCTCTATTCCAATTTATGGAGACGTTCTCCTGGCTCCCATGGATGGATATACTGATATGCCCTTCCGCAGTCTTGCGCGTAAGCTGGGATCAGCGGCGAGTTATACCGAGTTTCTCAATGCAGTAGATGTAATCAGTCAACATCATTCCATTCCTTTGCGGGCGGCTTATCAGGAATGGGAAAGACCGGTTTTTTTTCAGTTGCTGGATAACCAGCCGGAACGATTGCTGGAAGCAGCTCAACGATTACTCCCGTTACAACCAGACGGCTTTGATATTAATCTTGGATGTCCAGCCAGGACGGTTGCAGGACGGGGAGCAGGTGCTGGATTATTACGCGAGCCTGAGAAGATTCGCAAGATTTTCTACTTGTTCCGGCAGGCATTTTCCCTTCCAGTGACAGCGAAGATGCGAATTGGCTGGGGACATGGGGAACCGAACACACATATTGAGTTGGCTCAATTACTGGAAGATAGTGGAGCGTCAGCACTGATTGTTCATGGCAGAACGCGTCAGCAGGCATACCAGGGCAAGGCAAATTGGGATGCAATTGCCGAGGTCAGGCAGGCAGTGACCATTCCGGTCATTGGGAATGGGGATGTTCAGAAAGTTGCAGATATTCGCAACATGAAAATCCATACCGGCTGCCAGGGTGTTATGATCGGGAGGGCTGCCATCTTCAACCCCTGGATTTTCTGTCAAAGAGAACGGGATCAGGTACTTCCCTGGGAGGTTGAGTCGCTGATCTTGCAACAATTGGAGGTAAACCTTGAGTTCTACGGTATCCCGCGCGGGTTAATCCTGTTGCGAAAATTTGCAAAGAATTATTTGCGTTATTTTTCGATCGAGCCAATCCTGATCACACAACTCATGACCACGGAGTCTGTGGATGATTTTCGTAACATCCTGCACGGGGTCATCATGGGTATTTAGCTGTGTCCATCAAAATGAGCCAGGACATCCAGGGGGGAAATTCCATGGAAGGATGGGATGATCCAGGATGCCCGGCTTAAGTCCAGGTGCCGGGTGATATCATTGGGTACAGCAACAACCCGGATGCCAGCCCGAACACCGGCAAGTATCCCATTCTGTGAATCCTCAAAAATGACCGTTTCCTCCGGCTGCAGGGAGAGGTGGTGGAGTGCCATGATGAACAAATCCGGGGCGGGTTTGACATGTTTAACGGTTTCACAAGTCAATATGCAATCAAAATATTGTTTTAGCTCCAGCCGCTCAAGGTGCCTGTTCACCCACCTGGAATCCGAACTGGATGCAATCGCCAGCCGAAAATTGAACTGGCGGCATGATTGCAAGAATTCTTTAACTCCGGGCAGGGGACCGGTTTGGTCAATGATTTGGTTGGAAATCTCCTCAGCACGTTGGTGTAATGCCTGGCGATCCAAATTCCTGCGGATAAGAGATCGCAGGTGTTCAGCAGGATCGAAAGCTTGATAAGATGAACCTACACACTGCACCCATGTTTCCAATGGCAAGTGTTGCTGATATTCCCGGTAAATATCCTGCCAGGCTGCATAGATTGGCAACTCTGTATCCAGGATCAGTCCGTCAAAATCAAAGATGAAGCCTTTGATCAAGGTTACTTTAACATTTCCTGCCCACCAAAATCCCGGTAGGGCGATGTGATCGAGAGGATTTCCTCGTCTTCTGGTGTTGTATTTCCTTGTACGATCCTGACCACCAGTTCTGCTGTACCCGGTCCCAGCATTAATCCCTGACCACACATGCCGGTTACCTGCAGGAAGTTATCCACTTCCCTTGCCCATCCTATAATTGGGAAACCGTCCGGTGTCATGGGATACAAACCGCGCCAGGTGCGGCGAACCCGAATATTCTTCAGCTTTGGCATTACTTCCAGCATACGCCTGGTTACCATGGGAAGAAAGTTGCTGGTTTCTCGTTGATCCATTCCCCAGGCCGGCGGATTTGGTGTGATGCAGAAGATGATCTGTCCGGTCAGGTGTTGATAAAAATAGAAATTGGAGGAACCCTCCGCCGGGCGAATATCCACAATCATGGGATCCAGGAAGTGTGCCACTCCCTCGGTAATGGCTGCTTCATGAGAATCAGGATGGACTTCGATATTGACACCACCCATCGCGCCTACTTCACGCGACCACGGACCGCCAGCATTGATGATGATATCTGCATAATAGGTTCCCTGGGGTGTGGTTACACCAATCACTTTTCCATTCTCAATAATCAGGCTTTTGACAGGTTCATGGAATTGAAATTTTGCGCCAGCCTGGTGTGCGTTTGTGTAGAAGGAATGAACCGCCAGCAGCGGGGAGATGCTGCCGTCTTCCGGAGAAAAAGTTCCCCCAATCAGACCATTTGGATTGAGGTCGGGTATCATTTTTAGCAGGTCGGGGGAGTCATACCAGTTAATGTTGAGATGATAATCTTTGCGCTGCTTCTCGCACAAATCTTTCAGGATTTTTTCTTCGCGGTCACGATAAGCTACAAAACAGTACCCGCCCTGGTACCACTCAATATCATCTCCATAAGTTTCCTTCCAGGTCGAGAATATTTCGATGCTTCGCTGGCAAAGGCGAACCTTGGCAGGATCGGAGTGGGTGGCGCGAATGCCGCCAATTGCTTTTTTATTGGATCCCTGTCCTACGCTGGCGCCAAAGTCCAGCACCAAAACCTGGTAGCCTGCCCTGGCTAAATATAGGGCAGTGGGAGTACCCACAGATCCGGCTCCAATGATGATTACATCGTAATGGGTATTGGATGTCATTTCAGGATTCCTTCCTGTCTTCACCGGCAAAGGCGGAAAGTGGAACTTCCACAAAGATGGGGCGTTTGGTGGATTCGACAATCTCATCCACGGGGATACCCTCCTCGCGGAAGAGGCGGTGAATGATGGATGTGCAGGTTTTACCTCCACACGCCCCCATTCCTGCGCGGGTGACTGTCTTGATTTCATTGATATCCCGGTATCCCTGGCGAATCAAGGAGCGGATTTGACCTGCTGTCACCCGTTCACAGCGGCAGACGATAACATCATCTGTAACATGATCCACATACTCGTCCATGGGTTGGGTGATGGTCGTTTCCTGGATCCGGATTCCGGCAATCCGATTGGCGATATCTATTGGGGCTTCCACCTGTACTACGAGCGTACGGTCGCTGCTGGGAATGCTGTGAATGGAATAGACCTCAAGGTCTCCCAGTGGTTCGCCTTCAGTATCCAGGACCGTTACTACGTCAGTGGCTTTAATGGTTTCACGGGTGAATTCGTATGGAATGGATACCAATGGTTTTTCGGGATTGGAGCGGTAGTCCACAAGCGTGATGGCTAACCCCGGGCAACCCGCCACGCAGCGCTCGCAGACTTCACAACAGTAGCTGTTTCCGATAAACTGCGGGATTGAGCGAATGTCGCGATTGTTAATGTCAATCAAGCCGTGTGGACAGAGGGCGGAACAGGGATCGCAAGGAATTTCCTGGACGCAGTGGATGACGGGAACAACCCCGGTACGCACTTCCGGAAGCTGTTCGCTGGTCACCTTACCGGGCTTGGATTTTAGAATTTCCCCGGTACGGTACCAACTGGCGGGGATTTCGCCAATCTCATAACCCAATGACCGGGCAGTTTCCAAGCCTTTAATTTTTCCCGAGAAAATTGCTGCCGATGCCTCTGCAATTTCTTCAGCATCTCCGGCAACCAGGGCTGTCATCCCAAACTCTTTTGCTTTCAAATAAAATTCATTGACCGGATCCAGACCTACGGCAATCAGGAGACTGTCACATTCAAAGGATCGTTCCGTTCCAGGTATTGGCTTGAAATTGGAATCGACCTTGGCAATTGTCACACTTTCCACGCGGTCGGTTCCGTTGGCAGATAGCACGGTATGGGATGTATAGATGGGTACACCCATCCGGACAATTTTATCCTTGTGTACCTTGTAACCACCGCATTCGGGGAGGGCTTCCACCAATCCAACCACCCCGATGCCTGCCTGTAAGGCGTGGTAAGCAGCAATCAAGCCGACATTACCGCCGCCAACGATAAATAATTTTTCCGCTGGGCGGACCAGATCGCGATTTACCAGCGTTTGGAATGCACCAGCGCCGTAGACCCCGGGCAGCGTGTTTCCTTTGAATGTCAGGAATTTTTCCCGCGCTCCACATGCAACCAATAAAGTCTGCGGCTTGACCAGGACATAATCCTCGCCGTTTTTAAGAACCCCAACCCGTTGGTCGCTGAAAACAGCCAATGCTGTGCTCTGAGTCCAGACATCAATGGAGGGGTATTTCCGAACTTCCTTTTCCAGACGGGTGGCAATGTCAATGCCTCTTGTTCCCGCAAATACAGCATTGGTGGAACCAAAAAAACGATGTGTTTGCAGAACCAGTTTTCCGCCAAGCCGGTGTTTGTCGTCCAGCAGGACGGCGTGGATGCCAAGTTTGCCCAATTCAATTGCCGCTGATAATCCGGCAGGTCCTCCGCCGATGATGAGGACGGGCACGTCCAACTGGGGAATGGGTTTCATTTCAATCGGTTCGTTGACATCCGGAAGTACCGGGAGACCATTCAGCGGCATCACCTGCATATCGGGTTTTACCAGTTCCATGCAGGATTTAACAGGTCTCCCATCTGCAATGACCATGCATTGGGCACATTGTCCATTGGCGCAAAAAATACCCTGGGGGGCACCATCATGTGGATGGTGACCAAACGTCCGGATACCATTTGCAAATAATGCAGCCGAAATGGTTTCGCCTTCCTGCGCCTCCAGGGCAGTTCCCTGCCAATAGAATGTAATGCTTTTCCTCTGCGGGATGGGCAGGATGGGGTGTTTTCGTATTCGAAAATCGGTCATGTGATATCCCTTATTGAAGCTCATTGATCATATTGGAATGAGAATGATACACCAGAATTCTAACAGAGGGGTAACTGCTTGAATACTGCTATTTGGCTACTCTTCACCTCACGAGTGTCATAATTCCTGATTCGTGATAGAATAGGCGGCTGGTATTGTTTGAAAGAGGTGTTATTTATGAAACGAATTGCAGTCCTGACAAGTGGTGGGGATGCACCAGGTATGAATGCCGCCATCCGGGCAGTTGTGCGAACGGGAGTTCATTATGGAATGGAAGTGTATGGTGTTTCCCTGGGGTATGAGGGATTAATTAATGGGAAAATTGCCCTTTTGGGAACCCGGGAAGTGGGAGGAATCATCCAGCGGGGTGGAACCATCCTTGGCAGCGCCCGGTCGTTGGAGTTCAAAACGGAAGCCGGGCAGCGGAAAGCGATTCGAAACCTGAACCAGATGGGAATTGATGGATTGGTGGTCATTGGCGGGAATGGATCCCAAGCCGGTTCCCATGCATTAAGCAAACAGGGATTTCCGGTTGTGGGGGTTGCATCCACGATTGACAATGACTTGTTTGGTTCTGACATCACCATCGGTGTGGATACAGCATTGAATATTGCCTTGGAAGCCATCGATCGCTTAAAAACGACAGCGTCCTCCCACCAGCGGGCATTTCTTGTGGAAGTAATGGGCAGGGATTGTGGTTATCTGGCTTTGATGGCAGGGATAGCAGGTGGCGCCGAATATGTGGTCATTCCAGAAGTGGATGTTGATCCCGAAGAAATTGC
>Ga0208197_1001919_pt1 | contig 19384 bp, 15 predicted proteins | sample AD_JPNNA4_MetaG_FD_184444 | JGI IMG/M metagenome (GOLD analysis project Ga0208197, IMG submission 184444) | Active sludge microbial communities of municipal wastewater-treating anaerobic digesters from Japan - AD_JPNNA4_MetaG (SPAdes) (version 2) | ecosystem: Engineered > Bioreactor > Anaerobic...
TGGTCAGGCGGATTTTCCGGCTTTACCTTGAAGGAAACAGTATCATACAGATCACCAGGATATTAGAGTCGGAAGGGATCACTACCGTCACCGGCCGAACCAAGTGGTGTCCCGGCGTCATCGACAAGATGCTGAGCAACGAAAAATACATGGGGGACGTCCTTCAGCAGAAAACCTATACCATCGATTTTCTCACCAAAAAGCGGGTGAAGAATAACGGCATCGTCCCCCAGTATTACATAGAGGATGACCATGAAGCCATTATCCCCAAGGAGCTTTTCTACCAGGTGCAGGAGGAAAAAGCGAGGCGGGCAAGCCTCAGCAAAACTGCGGCAGCCCGAAGGGCAAAACAAGAGAAGGAGAAAAGCAGATACAGCTCCAAATTCGCTTTAAGCGACATCATGGTATGCAAGGAATGCGGCCAGCCCTACCGCAGGCAGGTATGGTCCAAATACGGACAGAAAACCGCCGTATGGAGATGTGAGAACCGCCTGAAGAACGGAACCAGGAACTGCAAGCACTCCCCCACGTTCAAAGAGGATATACTGCATGAAGCGATAATGACCGCCATCAACAGTGTCGTGGAAAACCGCGGCGAGTTTGTCAGCGCCTTCCGAGAGAATGTCATCCGGGTCATCGGCAGCTACTCTACCAAAAACGTGACCACCGAATATGACGGGCAAATTGAAAAGCTGCAGGGCGAGATGCTGGCCCTGATAGAGGAAAACGCCAGGAAAGGCTCCATCACGGAGGATTTTGACGAGCAATACCACAGGATAGCAGAGAGGATCAACAACCTGAAGCAGAAAAAGCTGGAGCTGGTGCAGGAGCAGAAAATGGCGGCCAATTTTCAAAAGAGGCTCGAAGAAATGGACGCCTGCCTGAAGAAAACCACCCTCGAGGTCAGGGAGTTTGACAACGACCTGGTTAGGAGGCTCCTGCAGAGCGTCAAAGCCGTCAAGGATGATTTGATAGAAATCCAATTCAAGTCCGGCATCGTGATGAACCAGCGGGTTTCATATTTTGATTAACACAAGGCGGGAACGGCCGCGAGAGGCTGTTCCTGCATATACAATCCCTGAGAAGGTAAAAGCGGAGAGGTTTGTTGTGAAAAAGAAGCTAACTGTTATTCCGCCGCATAAGCAGCGGGACAATAATATGCGATCGGGAGAAAAATTATCGCGGGTTGCCGCGTATTGCAGGGTCAGTACGATTTTGGAGCAACAGGAAAACAGCTATGAAGCGCAGGTTTCCTATTACATAGATAAAATAGCGAATAATCCAAACTGGATTCTTGCCGGAATATATGCCGATGACGGAAGAAGCGCTACCAATACGAAAAAGCGCGATGATTTTAACGCCATGATAGAAGATTGCATGGCAGGCAAAATAGATATGGTGATAACCAAATCTGTCAGCCGGTTCGCGCGGAATACCGTGGATTCCCTGCTGTTTATACGGATGCTGAAAGAAAAAAATATCGGTGTTATATTTGAAAAGGAAGGCATCAATACATTGGAAAGCGCGGGGGAACTGTTGATAACGGTTTTAAGCAACCAGGCGCAGGAGGAAAGCCGGAACATAAGTGAAAACACGCGATGGGGTATCGTCCGGCAATTCGAAAAAGGCATATTTCATGTCAATCATAAAAAATTCATGGGTTACACCGTGGACGAAAACGGTCAGTTGATTATTGTCCCGGAAGAAGCCGAAATCGTAAGAATGATTTTCCGACTCTTCATGGAAGGTCAAAGCTATTCTCAAATATGTCGGAAACTGGAGGACTCAGGCGTAAAAACAGTTACGGGGAATACCAAATGGACCCGGTGTGTCATTCAGAAGATGCTGAGCAATGAAAAATACATGGGGGATGCCCTGCTTCAGAAAACCTACACAATAGATTTTCTTACGAAAAAGAGAGTAATCAACAAGGGCATAATACCGCAATATTATGTTAAAGGCAATCATGAAGCCATTATACCCGAGGATCTGTTTTTAAATGTGCAGAAAGAAAAAGTTAGGCGGGTCAGCATAACATGCGGTGAGAATACGGTGAGAAAGCGGTATAGCGCCAAATACGCGTTATCAAATGTTCTGGTATGCGGCGAGTGCGGTTATCCCTACCGCAGGGTGGTACGCTCAAGGAGAGGCAAATCCAAGGTCGTGTGGCGTTGCAAGAACAGATTAATGAATGGAAGCCGGTACTGCACCGCCTCTCCGACGCTCGATGAGGACGCTCTTCACAAAATGGTCGCCGACGCTATAAACGGAAACGCCCCAGCCAAGGCAATTAAAGACTTCTTCTTCCCTGTAAATCAATATGATGACAGGCTAACGCGGCTGTTGGTAGAGCGCGTCAAGGTAAAACGGGACGGAAAACTGGAGGTTGCATTCAAGACATGATGAACAAACTTGACATTTATGCTTGGATTAATAATAAGATAAGCAAAATTGTCAAAATGGTTTGTCTTTTCTGTTCGTACAAGCCGCAACATATACGAACAATGAAGACATTGCTTCAGAACTAGCGGAGCAGATCAACGATCTCAAGCAGAAAAAGCCGGAGCGGGTGCGGGAACAGAAAATGGCGGCGAAATCTCGGCTGAAGCTTGACGATATGGACACCTGCCTGAAGAAAATCGCCTGCGAGGTTAGGAAGATTGGCAACGACCTGGTCAGGGTGCGTCTGCAGAGCATGAAGGGCATTATTTATGAGCTGAACACATTGATGAACAAATGTTCCTTAAAAATATATGCTCGAAAGACTGCTTGAACCTACTTTTTTGAATAAAAAAGTTCTATTTGCGAACAATATTAATAAAATATAATTGACAAATCGTAAATAAGTTCAGTATAATAACATTGAGGTGATGATTAATATGTTTGGAAATTTGGGGGACAGAATTTCAAGTCTTCGCAAGGAAGCTGGCATGACACAGCAGCAATTGGCTGATATAGTGGGTATCAGCAGGCCTTCTCTTGTAAAAATAGAGAACTCGCAACGGGCTGTATCACTTGAAGAAGGCGGCGCTATAAGCAAGGCGCTTGGAATAAGCCTTGACAGTCTGCTGACTTATGAAGACGCCAAAAAAGAAGAGGTGTCTTTTGCCAAGGCATTCAAAACAAAGGGAATGAACGACAATAATTTAGCTGAAATTGCAAAATTTGAGCTTTTATTTGACGCACTTATTACTCAGGAACAGATTTACAGGGGGTAGAAGTGTGGAAGCCTATAAAGAGATCATTCAAGAGAAGATTAAAATACTGCGCCAGCATGTCGATTTAGGTAATTATTATGGGCGCGGTATTTTTGATGTTATTGAAAAATTGCCGATAGAAAATAATTATACTTTATTATTCAGGCTGCCTTTTAAAAATGATGGGCTTTCTGGTTTTGTAGGGTACAAAAATGAATGCTTTTCCGTATTCCTGAATTCCAACAGAACACTTGGGTATGAAATTTTTACCGCTGCACATGAAATCTATCACCTTCTTGAGAACAAATCTATTATTAAGGAAAAAACTGTTCTTGAAGAAGATGAGACAAATAGAAGCACTGAAATGAGCGAGATTATTGCCGATATGTTTGCGGCAGAGCTGCTTATGCCTGCAAGTGACATATCCAGTCAATATGATTTGCTTATGAGCTCCAATGGATTTAAAAATCCGGATGAAACACTGATTATCAATTTGCAGCAGCAATATTACGTTGAATATAAGGCAATTACAAAGCGTTTAAAAGAATTGCGCAAAATAGATGAAAAGCTTGAGCAAAAATTAAACGGAATATTAAATAAGAACAATGAACTGTCCAAGCTCACTCAAAAGCTTGGCTTTTCCAATATGCTAAATGAACCTTCAAAGGTTGTTTATCTGCCTAAAAAGCTTCTTAAGGCAGTTGAAGAAAACTTTAGAAATGGATTCACAAGCTATGATGATTTAGTTGTGCTGTTTAGCTACTGTGATTCGATACCAGAGGATTTTGGCTACGAAGAAGAAGACTTATCTGAAGATGCTAAAGCTCTCGAAGCTAAATTAAGAGCTGAGTTGGGAGAGTGAGGGTTTTGGCAAGAAACAAGGCGGTTTTTGATGCGGATATTTTGATAAACATGGTTAAAACAGGAAGTCTTGATTATTTAACTGGAATATTTGACCAGATATATATTAGCGACTATGTTTGGAAGCAGGAAATCAAGAACGAAACTGAAGAGTATAAAGCTATTAAAAAGCTGGTGAATAAGGGCTTTATTGTGATTCTGGATTATAAAAAACTTACGACAAAACAAAGAGAGTTCTATCTGAATGCTTATGACATCCTGAAAAATAGAGCTCCGTCGGATATTGTGAATGAGGGAGAAAGAATCACAGCAGCCTTCGCAAAAGCACATAGCATTCCATATTATATGTCTGATGACAATAAAGCGGCGCCGTTTATAAAAAGCCTTTCCGCCGTAGAGGTTGTAAATTATTGCGATCTGCTGTACATAGCATATGTTGTCAAGCCGGAAGATATTAAACGATTGTCTGATTTTTATTCTGAATACTTGTCTGTTTTCGAAGATGGTTTTCCCAGAGCTGTAAAAGATAAATCAGGCAAAGTCCTTGACTTTATTGGCATTATTGCGAAATGTTATGACAAATTTAAAAAGAGTCAGGAATTAACCAGCCTGCTTAAACTATTGACGGACAAGCCATAGCAAGTACACTTTCAATGCCAAGGGAATTTATTATTTACCGACTTAAATACGAAGAACTGGGGTTGACTCAACAATAACGGGAAGCATTTCGCCAATTGACATTGTAACAGCCAATGAACAATATGCAAACACCGCCAAACTGTGAAAAGCAGAATGGCGGCTGTTTTTATTCATGCAGAAGGTGCAACTGTCAAGGAATTCTTGACAGTTCAAAAAGAAGGTTCACGGGACGTCAAAGAATGCGGAAATTTATAACCTTAACATAATCAATTTTTAATAAATCCAATTGACAATCTGCGTTTAAACGAAGTATACTTAAGTTAATTGGGTTATTTTGCCGAATTGGAGGATATTATGGAATATCTTTCTACCAAAGATATAGCTAAAAAATGGGCAATTACTGCAAGACAAGTACAACAGCTTTGCGTTGATGGGAGAATTAGTGGTGTTAAGCGGATAGGAAGGACATGGTTAATTCCTGTAGATGCACAGAAACCAGAAGATTTACGCAAGGCTAAAAAATAAGGTGAGGAATTGCGGATGGGCGGATTGCTTAGAAAATATATGGAAAAGAAAAAGATTACTTTGTTCGAGCAAAACAGAGTAAATTTAGATAGCTATTTTTTTGAGCCGTTTCAAGAAATATCGGAGAACTATGATACGTCGAAAATCTTTGAAACAGATAAAATCGGAACGAAAAAGAAATTACCCCTCTTACCCCGTCCGTTGACGAATTTTTCTTTTTTTATGGATGGCTCTCGTAAAGTCTACAAAATTGGAGATATTATCACCCCGGAAAATCGTTTTATGCCTGTGATAGCTGGACAAGTGTGCGCAGGCTGCTGTTATCGTGATGAAGCAGGACATATGCATAAGCATATGCTGGAAAAGCAGAACTATTTAATGCTTAGCGATGCCATCAATGAAGAAGATTTTGAATACATTAAGCATGGCTATGAGCGTGATATGAAGGATCGTTTGCCTTTAAGAGTTGAAAAATACAGGTTTGACAAGCTTAAAGACGATAAACCGGCAAATACAGCTATTGCGGTTATACAAAGCTTTATGCATGATCTTGAACTATCAATTTTGGATAGAATGGTTGCCTCAAATGTACTAACACCTGAATCAATGCTTATTTTAGACGGGGCTTTGCAATTTCTTCCCAGTAAAATAAAGAATCCGGATATTTTTTATAATGTAATTGGAGTATCCAAAAGTTTTAATCCTAATTTAACCAAATTAATGAAAAATAAGATGCATATAGGTACATTGCTCTCAAAGCTGGAATTCGCTGAGAGAACTCCAGTAATAAAAATGAAATCAAGTGATGAAAAATTAACATTTGGGGTTTGGTATGTACGTATAAGAGATATATATAGACGAGGCGATCCATTGGATGGGATAGTTAAGATAGAAAAATTAGCGTTAAAAGATGAACTTGATAATGATGGATTTGACAGTGTACTTATTGATACAATCTCATCTTCCCTGATTGGAGAGAGGGTTCCTACTTGCCACGGAAAAGATGAGCGTTGGGCAAATCATCTTTACCCAGTGTATTTAACAGAGAAGATGGTAAAATCTTCTTTTATGAGTGATATTTACTTTGCTAATTTATTTTAGGGGGATTGTGAGGTATGAGCAAGATAAAAGCAATAGGCACTGTTTCAGCCACAGAAAAGAATCCTAATACTTGTGATGAGTTCACATTTTGGTTGGGCAACGATGTTAAGATTAGTCCTTTTGATATCGTAAAGGTAGAAAATAAAATCTCGGGTCAAGCGTCTACAACATATGGAGTGGTTGAAGAAATTTATCATATTACGGATAGCCCGGGACATATCAGCAATTATGTATCCTCGGATTTTGGTGTAATTGGAGCAGAAAGCTTTACCAAGAAATTATCATTAACTTATGCAAAGGCTTCTGTGATTGACAATAATAATGAAAATTATATGCCGGTTCCGGATGGATCTATTGTTTATCCGGCTGATGCGGAAGATATCAAAAATGCTTTAGGACTTTTAAAAGAAGATGATAAGAAAGCTATTCCTGGCGGGCTATTAAAAACGTCTAATGGGGTTAGTGTTCCTATAATGTACAATAGTGATTTTGTCTTGGGACCTGAAGGAGCTCATTTAAACATTTCAGGCATTTCTGGTTTGGCAACTAAGACAAGTTATGCCATGTTTATGTTAAAAGCAATACAAGAGCGGACTGATGATACCGCAATTATAATCTTAAATGTAAAGGGCGATGATTTACTCCGTATTGATAGAGAAGGTAATTTGAACGCAGATAGGCGTAACCAATGGAAAGCTTTTAATATAAATTGTGAACCTTTTAAAAATGTACACTATTTTTATCCTTACATGCGCATGCGAGGAACAGATAATGTTTGCTCAAATACATCACTTGACTCTTCTGTACTGAAGGAGCAATTTGCAGATGGTATAGCAAAAAACTATATTTATACCTTTAGTGAAGATAAATCAAAAATTGAGTTGTTAATGTCCAATATAGATGACCCCAATTGGACATTAGAAGCTATTTTCAATTTTATTGAGACAAGCATTGAATTTGACGATGACGATATGAACTGGGATTCATTTAAATCTAAAGTAAAAGAATATGCAAATGGGAAAAAGGCGAAGTCTGGTGACGATAAATCCCAAATCTTAGTTCAATCTTGGAAGAGATTCAGCAGACTAATTGCCACATCTATTCAAAACGATATTTTTCAGAACAGTAAATCGGGTGATCCAAGCAGGGCTCAGGTTCATTTGTCAAAGGAAGTTTCTAAAATCAATACAGGCGATGTATTAGTGATAGATATTGCTAAGCTAAATGAACAATTGCAGTGTATGGTCTTTGGTGATGTTATTAAAACGGTTTATGATTTGAAGCATGGTGAGTATGCGGATGAAAGAGACGCAGCTTCAATTCCAAAGAAGATTATTATTTTTGTAGATGAGCTTAATAAGTATGCCCCTAAAGAATCACCCAAAAACTCTCCGATATTAAATTATTTACTTGAAATTACGGAAAGAGGACGGTCGGAAGGTATTATTCTGTTCTCAGCAGAACAGTTCCGTAGTGCTGTACACGATCGTATTAAAGGGAATTGTTCAACAAATATATATGGAAGAACTAACGCTATTGAAATCTCAAAACCGGATTATAGATACATTCCGAAAGTATATTCGAATATGATGACTAGATTGGATAAAGGTGATTTGATAATTGAGCATCCAGTTTTTAAAACACTGCTTAAAGTTTCATTCCCTTATCCGCCGTATGAATTACCGAATAAATAGAGAGGAGAATACATATGGCTGATATAAATTTTGGTAAACAAGTATTGGAATCATTAACAATAGGTATGTATTCTGATCCTATGACCATTTATCGTGAGTATATCCAGAACTCAACAGATGGTATTGATAAAGCGATAAAGAGTGGTGTTATTGGCGCAGGCGAGGGCGTTATTCACATCATTGTTGATAAACATAAAAGACGAATTGAAGTCGAAGATAATGGCTCAGGTGTTAGTGCGGAAGTGGCATATAACGATCTATTTGACATCGGAAACTCAGAAAAAGATTATAGGGAAAACAGAGGCTTCAGAGGCATCGGTCGTTTGGGAGGACTTGGACTCTCAAGTAAATTAAGCTTCATAACTTCTTTTGCTGGTGAATCTAAAAAAACAATTATTGAATGGGACGGCGACAAATTTCTCGATCTTTTGAGTATTGACAATAAAAAAGTGGAAACTGCCATTGAAGTGATATTAGCCGCAACTCAATTTAGGCAAGAAGCAGAGGATGCAGACAAACACTACTTTAAAGTTGTATTAGATGGCATATACCCTCAATTTAATGAGCTACTGGATGAAAACGGTGTGGAGTATTATTTGGCTACAGTAGCACCGGTTGATTTCGATGCTCAAAAGTTTATTCATTCAAAGACGATTAACCCGGAATATAAAAATGCAGGGAAGCCTATTGAAACATATAATGTATATTTAAACAACCGGAAAAAGCCTATCTACAAACAATATCGTTCTGCATTTAAAACAGGGCATCAAGAACGATCAAAAAAAGAGGATTATATCCAGCAAATAGAGTTTTTTGAAGGGCATAAAGAGGACGGCACGCTTCTTTACAAAGGATGGTATGGTATTTCTAATTTTTATGGCTCTGTAAGCGATAAATTTATGTGCGGAATTAGAATTCGAAAGGGAAATATTTTAATTGGTGGGGAAAATACATTTAGCCGTTTTTTCTCATCAGAAGGTGATGTTGCAAATAAGTGGTTTATTGGTGAAGTGCATGTTTACGACCCACATTTATTACCAAATGCAAAACGTGATGATTTTGAGAGAAACGAAGCATATGAAGTGTTGAAAAAATTACTTACTATCCAAGCCGATAAGATGAATCGGGAACACCGTAGGGTGATGTCAAATTATCACTCGAAAATTAAAAGTGTAACAACCAATTTGAAGAAATTGGATGATATAAAGGCCCAAATCGCCAACGGGAAAGTATCGTCTGAAGTTAAGCGTGAAAAACTGATTCAGGATAAAAAGGAAATCGAAAAGAAGCTTGCATCTGACCAAAAAGAATTAACACGTATTGTGGAACGGGAATCTCTTGATGAGACATATCGAAATCGTGCAAAGGCTTTATTAAAGCAAACTGAAACGGCAGAAAAAGAAGTTGTTAAGTTGGAAACTGAATTAATAAATATGCCAACCAGGACAAAAGAGGAATTGGATTCCAGTTATTCGCGTGCAGAAAGGAAGCTGTATGATCGGATTATCGAGTCTATTTATAGCTTTTTTATAGATGATATTTCTGTCGCAGATAAACTTAAAGAAAAAATAATATCAGATCTGAAAGTGAAGAAGAAATCATGAGAATATTACTTGTAGAACCTGATTATAAAAACAAATATCCACCTATGGGACTTATGAAAATCAGTACATACCATAAATCAAAAGGCGATTATGTCGTTTTTGCAAAGGGGAAAAATAAGAAGCTGGCAGAACAAATATGGGATAGAATCTATATCACAACTCTGTTTACCTTTTATTACAGTATTACAGTTGAAACTATAAGGTTTTATAAGACATCCGTATTATCAACAAATAACATTTATGTCGGAGGTATACTGGCATCTTTAATGCCTGAAGATATAAAAAAAGATACAGGTATAGATAACGTGCTTATTGGCCAACTTACATCATCGCAAATGATTGGATTTGATGATAATGTTGATGTAGATGCTATGCCTCTTGATTATGATATGCTTGAAGACGTAGATTATAAGTATCCTGCTGGAGATAACTACTTCGCGTACACGACCAGAGGATGTCCAAATAAATGCTCTTTTTGTGCTGTTCCAAAACTCGAACCAGAGTTTAGAACAGTCAATCACATCATTAAACAATTAACTTATATCAATGTTAATTTTGGAGAAAAACGGAATTTACTATTATTAGATAATAATATTCTAAAATCTCCTGATTTGAGAAAAATTGTTGATGATATTAAAAAAATGGGATTTCACAAAGGAGCAACATATACTCAACCAAACAATTTTTTTATTCTACTACGTAAGGCAAATGAAAATGCTGAAGATGAAAGGCATTTACAACGATTAATAAATTATTTATTAGATTATAAAAAATTCATAGTTTATCCTAAATCAAGAGCTGAGTATTTGCTTTTTATTGAAAGTATAATTGAATCAGAGAATCCGTTAGAGGCAATAAATACTAAACAAGATGAAATTAATGAATGGTTGGAAAAATATAAAGATAAACGTCCTAAATTAAGATACGTTGATTTTAACCAAGGTATCGATGCTCGTTTAATGACGCCGGAAAACATGGCAATTCTCTCAGAACTACCTTTGAACCCGGTGCGAATAGCCTTTGACAGATTAGCTGATAAAGATAAATATATTAAAGCAGTAAATATTGCTTATAAATGTGGCATCAAGGAACTATCAAATTACATTCTTTATAACGAGAAAGACAGGCCTACAGAACTATGGGATAGACTGCAAATAAATATAGAACTGAACGAGAAGTTAGATGTGCATATTTTTTCATTCCCTATGAAGTATATGCCTATAAATAGAAAGGATAGAGAATATGTAGGAAAGCATTGGTGTAAAAAATATCTTAGTGCAGTTACAGCCGTTTTGCTTGTTACGAAAGGTATAGTAGCAGGAGGAAGCAGTTTCTTCTATAAAGCATTTGGTAATAACTATGAAGAATATTTTGAGATACTTTCAATGCCCAGGGAATTTATTGTTTACCGATTTAAGTACGAAGAACTTGGGTTGACTCAACAATGGCAGGAAGCATTTCGTCAACTAACAGAATGCGAGAAAAAATGGCTTTTAGATTATGTCGGTGGATCTGTATTCGTTTCAATGCCGGAGGAAAAGTTAAGTTCTGGTCTTGAAAATGTTTTGAAGTTTTATACCAGAGAATACGAATTAGAAGATAGGTCTTTGTGTGCAGATTCATGGAAGCAATTAGTTAAAAAGAAGTAAATACTGAGTTTTTAGGTATGATCTTCTGACATTTTTGAATGATTACGAAGTTATTATTAAAGAAATTGTTTTCACAAGATAATATTGTTTTGTAAAGAGGTTAATCAAATGATTAAGAAATGGATTAACGAGGTACAACGCAAACCGTGTCCATATTGTTATCCGGTTATTGATATTACTGAACTGGATGAAATTTCGGATGATGTAAAGAGATATATTTCAAAGTTTATTTTATCTAGTTTTAGAAATATCGAACATATAAAACGACGTTATAAGGATAAACCAGTTGAAATGCTAAAAAAATATATAGAAAATAATATTTTTGCACCCAATGATGATGCTTTTGGGAAAAATGTTCGCCAGGGCGATTGGGGTGAAATCATTTCAGCGTTAGTTCTTAAAGATTTTAGAGGATTAGTACTACCTGTGTCTAAACTTAGATGGAAGGTTAACCATGAAAAATCAATGTTTGGAACGGATGTTTTCGCTGTAAAAGAAGATGAGCATGGAAATATACAAAAATTAATATACTGTGAAAGTAAGACCAGACGTACATATTCTAAATCAATTGGAGAAGAAGCTTATAATAGTCTGTATAAAGATAATGGAGAGTCTCTTTCACAAATAATAGACTTTATTTCTAAAGTTTATTTTGAGAAAGAAAACTATGCCATTTCTGACAAATATGATGAAATTTTTAATAATATAGACAAGTATAAAAAGGAATTTCAAATTTTCTTAATCCTTGAGAAATCAATATGGAATGAAGAAATATTAAAAATCTTACATGATATGCCCCCAGAATTACATGACCTTCATGTCAATGTGCTACTTATCGAGAACTTAAAAGATGTAATTGAGCATACTTATAATATGTCTATAGAAGTTGGTGAAGAGCTAGTTTATGGAAAGAAGCGCTAACAGTAAAATGGATATTAACGAGTACCTTAGAAAAAAGGAAGAACAATTAAATAGAGTAATCAATAATCCGTTATTAAGTAACAATTATAATCAAATGGTAGCTTTTAAAATGGGGGCTGAATTCCAAAAGACCTATAGTGAAACATTTTTATGTAATCAGGCACTTTTTCTGTCTTCGAATTCAACAAAAATTCTTGCATTTGATAATTCTAACAAGATTGCTTTGAAAGCTATGCGATTAGCCGCTCAAATCTATGAAATGCTATATTATGTTTCACTAAAATTTGATAAAGGATATAGTCTACTTCTTTCTGCTCTATGCTATGATATAGCGGGCTATCAGGCAAATGCTTTATGTTTAATAAGGGAAATTTACGCTTTGGAGGAACACGATGATTTATTGTACAGGTATGAAAATCTTTTCTTAGAGATAGTGCAACTTTTAATGCAAAAAAAGTTAACAATGATTAATATTAAAGTAAATGAAGTAACGAACATATTGCAACGCGAAGAGAATTTGGATATAGACTATAAAGATACTTTTTATTTCTTTTTTTCATTAATGAAAAGAATATCAAAAGCTTTTCTATATGGAAGATTAAATGAGTATGATGATATATATTGTCAATCTGATGAATTTAATAATAATGTAGAGACTGGTTTTAAGGAAATCATAGATGGTTTTATTCATTGTGGGAATATAGTATTGACTCATCTTAGTACCCTTATAAGAACAAGGTACAAATTAATGAGGATTAGAAGTACTTGGGATAATCTATATGCACTTGATAAGTTACCAAATGAAATCTGGGAACGTTATTTAAAATTATTGTCACTGAATATTTATAATGATAACACTTATGTGCCGGAACATGCCAGAACATCAATATTTGAATTTTGGAATTCACAACTTAAAGCTTTAGAAAAGGGCTTGATATCGACAGATAATAGCTATATTGTTCAGATGCCTACTAGTGCTGGCAAAACTATGATTGCAGAGATTAGTATTCTTGATTCCCTTATAAAAACTCCGGAAGGAAAATGCCTTTATATTGCACCTTTTAGAGCTTTGGCATCAGAAGTAGAAGATTGCTTATCAAACCATCTAGGAAGATTAGGGTATATAGTGTCAAACGTTACAGGAAATTATGAAATTGATAGATTTGACGATTTCATTATAAGAGATGCAGATGTTTTAGTTGCAACACCTGAGAAAATAGATTTATTACTAAGATTGAGACCTGATTTTTTTGACGAAGTTTCGCTTATTGTAATAGATGAAGGTCATGTTTTAGGAAACCTGGATGAAAGGTCTTCTTTGTTTGAACTTCTAATTACAAGGCTAAAAAGAAAATTAAAGGATAAAGTTAAGTTTTTATTTATTTCTGCAGTAATGCCGGATATAAATGCAGAACAGTTTGCGCAATGGCTTTGTTTGAATAAAGAAAATAGAATAACTTCACCTAAAGATATCGATGGCATAGTTTGGCAACCAACCAGAAGACTTATTGGTAAATTTACATGGCGCGGAGACAGTGGCAGAATTGATTTTCCAAATTTAAAAATACCTGAAACACGAACTCAAAATGCATTTATTCCAAGTATTATTAAGGTCAATCAATTCAATACGCTAACACCTAAAGCCAAAAAAATAAAAAATATTTCATTTCCAGACAAGAATAGTAGATCTGAAACTGCGGCTGAATTAGCATATAAGTACGCTGATGATGCACCTGTATTAGTATTTTGTGCACATCCAGGTTTTGTGAATAGCGTTGCAAAAGCTTTCCTGAAATTATTAGATTTGCGAGGAGAAAAAGCAAATGAATATTTTAATAGAATTGATAATTTAGAGAGTATTGAAATAGCAGAAAAATGGATGGGGGATTGTATTCTAACAGAATGTTTAAAACATGGTATAGGACTTCACTATGGAGATTTAGCCCAACCAATAAGAAAGGCCGTGGAGGATGACTTTAGGAACAAAAAGTTGAGAGTTTTAATTTCTACAAATACTTTAGGTCAAGGAGTTAATTTACCTATTAAAACAATCATTATTCACTCGTTAATTATAAATCCAAAAATAAATAGCAAGGTGAAAATTAGAGATTTTTGGAATATTGTTGGAAGAGCAGGCAGAGCAGGCAAAGAAACAGAAGGACAAATAATATTTGTATGCGTTTCAGAAGATGATAATGACCTATTTGATGAGTATTCAAATGAAAACAAAATTGAAAAAGTAAACAGTATCATATATATCTTACTTGACTATCTTTTAAAAAATAGAATTTCATATGATATTTTCTCAAAATATTTATCTTTACTTATCGAGTCAGAGTTATTTGCGATTTTAGTTGAGGAAAGTGTTAGCACCCCTGACGAAAACATGATAAGGAATATTCTTGGAGATAGTTTAGTAAATATCCAAGCAGCGAATCTTGATGATAGTGTTCTTGTGAACAAGCTATTAGAGATCTCAAATAATTTTTTCGATGAAACACAAGATGATAAAAAAAGAAAAGTTTTTTCACAGACTGGACTATCTTTAGAAAGCTGTAAAAAGTTATTATCATTTATTGAAGAGAATGAAGAAAGATTGAAATTGGAACTATTCGAAAGGCTGAACATAAATGATTATATAAAATCTATTATTGAATGTTTTAAAGATATTGAGGAGATGCAACCAGAAAAGGGCAAGCTTGTTAAGCTTGATATCTGGAATAATATTGACTTTATTAAAAGTTTTATTGATAGTTGGCTTGATGGGGTTGATATTTCAGAGCTTCGAATGATTTGGGAAAGTTATAGCCCAGAATATACAGCAGATAGAATGAATGTTTTTATTGAGGAGTTACTTTCATACAAGTTCCCTTGGGGAGTGACTGCATTTAACCTAATGTTTGCTTATAAAATTGATATTAATTATGAAGATATGCCAGATATAATAGGCTATGGGCCATCTTTTATAAAATTTGGGACTAATTATATTTTTGCATCATGGGCTAAAAGTTTAGGAACGCCCACTAGAGAAACTGCAAACAAACTTGGAAAAGTATACTCACAAAATTATCCAAATACAGATTTAAAAGACTTTGTGAGATGGTATGCAAATTTAACATATGATGAGCTGAAAGATATCTTAAATGTTGACAATTCATATGAAATTATACGGATTTTAAATCAAGCTCAAAAAATTAATGTAGACAAAACTAATATTAAATCAGGGATAATAAAGCATTGCGAATTTTTCATTAAAGGAATTCCTTTTGAAGAAAAAAGAGTAGAACTTGCGAAAAAAATTGAAGTTGGAGATACTCTAGAGATAATAAGGGAATATGATAATATTTATGATGCTTATGCTATAAAAATCAATTTTGAAGGTGAGCAAATTGGATATGTACCTAGAGAATTATCTAGGAAGCTTGCTCTTGAAATCGATTTATATGGAATTAAATATCTTGGGAAAGTTGCATCAAAGAAAGTGATAAGAGGAAATTATGTAATCCTTGTAGAAGCAACGAAAGTTGACAATGTATAAATATATAATAAGACTACAGTGGTTATACTAGCTTCGTTCTTCATATTACTGGAATCGAAGTATTGAGCCAGCTAAAAATTATCTATTCTATACCATCAAGGCATATTGAGTGCTAGATGGATATCTATCGCAAAGAGTCCTGCCGCCAAGGGGCTACCAGCTTAAGGCGGCATACTTATTATCTCCTCAAGGCATGTGGAGTGTGTAGTCCTATTGCAACGTCATAAGGTATGATTAATTAATCAAGATACAAGAATATTCCGATATAAATAAACAGGAATAGAAAAAAACAGTTATTATGTTTAAAGCAGATTAAAAATAGAATACAATACTTTTTTGAAAGCTATAGCCGGGGAGGATATGTAAAGTATGGAGCTTTGCCTGGGAACTGTTCAATTTGGAATGGATTATGGTATATATAATCAAAAACAACCTAAGCCTGAAGATGCGATATCCTGTTTAGATTATGCTACTCAGAATGGGATATTAACAATAGATACTGCAAATGCATATGGAACAGCAGAGGATGTAATAGGTGCATTTCTTCGAAAAAAAACAATTTCGAGAAATGTGTTACACATAATTTCAAAACTCAAACCAAACCTGTTAGACGATGCAGATGAAGACAATTATTATCACTTAATTAAAAAAAATCTTGAAGATTCATTATCCAGATTGGGTACAGATTACCTGAACACATACTTGCTTCATAGTTCACGATATATTTTTAATGACGCAATTATTGATACATTAAACAGTTTGAAGAAAGAGGGATATGCCGAAAAAGTAGGAGTCTCTGTTTACGAACCGGAAGAAGCAAAAAAATGTATAGAGCGCAAAAATGTTGATATTATGCAATTGCCATACAGTATTTTTGATCAGAGAATGAAGAATGCAGGAGTGTTTGAGATGGCCATACAAGAAGGAAATACTCAGATTCACTCTAGAAGTGCTTTTATACAAGGGCTGATTCTGATGAGAGAAGATGAAGTACCTCCATTTTTGTATAAGGCAAAACCTATTTTAAGAAAAATAAATGAAGCATGTTTAAGATACGGTGTTTCAAGAATATCTTTGGCCATGAATTATGTTAAGAAAGAAAGTGCAATTAGTCATTTGGTGTTCGGAATAGATAACATTAAGCAGCTGGAAGAAGATATTAATCTGTTTCAAACTGGAATTCCGGATGAAATAGTTGATGCTGTATCAAAGGATTTTACAGACATTGAAGCAGATATTGTCATGCCAAGTTTATGGAGGAGGTAAAAAAATATGGGAATGTTCGATCAGAAGGTAGTATTCATAACCGGAGGGGCATCCGGATTAGGGCGTATATTGGTTGATGAGTTTGTAAAAGAAAATGCCAATGTTTTTTTTACCTACAGAAATAGTGAAGAAAAGGCAAGAGAAATCATTGAGAGATATGGAGAGCGAGTATGGGCTGTAAAAGCTGATGCAAGCGATATTACAGATGTAAAAAAGTCAATTAACGAATGTGCAGATAAATTCGGGACGATAGATGTTTTGATAAATAATGCAGCATCAGCACGGGATGCTACTCTTGAGAAAATTTCTGATGAGGCATTCAGGTTCACTATTGATAATGTCTTATACCCTGCAGTTTACTATTCGAAATATGCATCAGAAATTATGATAGCAAATAAAGCGGGTAAAATTATCAATATCGGTTCGATTAATGGCCTGCGCGGAAGAGAGGGAAGCGTTGCTTATTCAACTGCTAAGGCCGGAATAATAGGCTTTACAAAGACGATAGCGAAGGAATTGGGAAAATACAATATTTGCTGCAATGTAGTTGCACCCGGATTTATTAATACAGACGGACAAAGCAATACAAGCGAGCTGATAAAGAAAATGGTATTGGATGAATGTGCTATTCGCAAACTGACAGAGCCGGCAGAGATTGCCAATCTTGTTCTTTTTCTTTCAAGTGAGAAGGCAAATAATATAACTGGACAGGTTTACCAGATAGATTGCGGACAATACATTTGATTTTGGAGATTATAGGAGATTGGACAAATGAAAATAATCGCTATAATTCAAGCCAGGATGAGTTCTGAAAGATTACCGGGAAAAGTGATAAAACACTTAAATAGTATTCCAATGATTGTCCAGATTTATAGGCGGGCAGTAAAGGCTGTAAATGTAGATAAGGTTATTGTGGCTACATCATTGGATAAAACAGACGATGCCCTGGCGGATGTGTGCAGAAAATATGGCGTTCCGGTTTTCAGAGGCAGCTTAAGTAATGTACTTGAGAGATTTTTCAAATGTGCAACTCAGGAAAATGCTGATGTTATTGTAAGGCTTACCGGAGACAATGCATTAATAGATCCAGCATTAATTGATAAAGCAGTTGATCATTTCAAACGGAATGAATTAGACTATTTGAATTATTGCAAGGAATTGCCGCTTGGAATGTCTGCAGAGGTTTTTTCATACAGTGCATTGGCAAAAGCATATGAAGAAACTGATGATATGGAGTGTAAGGAACATGTAACTCTGTATATGTATGGAAATGGCGATAAGTTTAAGTGGGAAAAATATAGCGATGAAAAACTTGAAGATCACTCTGATATTCGCTTGACGGTAGATACTAAAGAGGACTTTGAGCTGATTTCTTTGATATATTCGTGCTTTAAAGATAACGAATTTGATTATAATAATATCATTGATCTTCTAAGAAAGAATCCTGATTGGAGATTTATTAATAAAAACATAAAACAAAAAGAAATCCTATATTACGGTGAAGAAAATAAAATTTGATGCTTAAACGTGTCTGTAATATATTTTGTGTAAGCTGGCAGAGAATCCTCTTGGATTATTGTTAAGATAAATATTAATTCAGGAGGATATTTTCATGGAAATAAAGCATAAACAGAAAGAACCGCCTCCGCGGTTTTATTTTTTTCTGCCAAAATATTTATTTTAGAACAAAATTCGGCAAATACTTGCAGGAAATACAGCAAAAAGAGGGAATATATCTAATACTCTGATTATTTTATATTGAGGTGTTATTTATGGGCGATAAACTCTTGTGAATGATAAAATTAAGGAGACCAAAAACGCGCGTAAGAAGGATACCACCTTTTAATAAAAAATAGGCCGATGTGATAATATTATGTTTGTTGATGAAGCAGACATAATATTACAGGAGGTCAAAAAATGAAGAAGGAGAAAAGGTGGGTCATGTATTGCAAAATTCAAGTTATGAAGAGCGAGGGTTTTTCCCAACGCAAGGTATCGGAATTAACAGGATACAGTCGGAAGGCTGTCCGGAAGTATTGGGATATGACACCAGACCAATATGATGAGCAGGTCTTAGAAAAAGCAAAGAAGTCGAGTTTGGAACAGCATAAGGAACAAATGCTTATGTGGTTGAGAGAGTACAGAGGAGTAACAGCAGCACAGGTTTTCGATTGGTTACAGGAAAAGTATCAGATAGATCTTTGTGAAAGCAGTGTAAGACGGTATGTTAACAAACTGAAAAAGGAATATAACATCAAAAGTACAGCTCCCGAGCGTGATTATCAGGCACTTTCTGATCCGTCAATGGGATATCAGATGCAAATTGATATAGGAATTGTAACGGTGGAGAATCTTGTTACCCGTAAATATCAAGCTGTATTGCATTGGC
>Ga0208197_1001920_pt1 | contig 19382 bp, 15 predicted proteins | sample AD_JPNNA4_MetaG_FD_184444 | JGI IMG/M metagenome (GOLD analysis project Ga0208197, IMG submission 184444) | Active sludge microbial communities of municipal wastewater-treating anaerobic digesters from Japan - AD_JPNNA4_MetaG (SPAdes) (version 2) | ecosystem: Engineered > Bioreactor > Anaerobic...
TTGAGCCCGTATGCCGTCCCGAGGCTCGAGATGGCGATGGCACCGAAGAGCACCGCCGCCGGCCCGAGGTGAACTCCCTTGTAGCGGAAGGATCCGAGCAACGAGCCGAGCCCGAGAAGGACGGCCAGCAGGAGGATCGGTTGTTGGGACATCAGGCGAAGCAGGTCGAGCACGGGCCCCAGCCTTCCACGTCCGCGGGTCGTTCCACCACGCGGCCCGGGCAGCGGCGCCGGACGCGAGGCGCGACCCGCGCCGAACGGGAGCGGCGGCAGGGCCGAGCAGGGCGGCGGACGGCATACCCTTGGGTGCTGTGAGCACCCAAACCGCGGCCCCCACCAACACACCCCTCAACCTGCTCGTCCTCGGGCAGGGTCGCGACCTGCACAGCGAACGCGGCGTCGAGTGTCCGGGCGACCTGCCGCCGGCGTCCGACCCCGACCTCGTCCGGCGGGCCCGCGCCGCCAAGGAGGCACTGGGCGACAAGGTGTTCGTCCTCGGCCACCACTACCAACGCGACGAGGTCATCGAGTTCGCCGACGTCACCGGTGACTCCTTCAAGTTGGCCCAGCAGGCGGCCGCCCGGCCGGATGCCCCGTGGATCGTCTTCTGCGGCGTGCACTTCATGGCCGAATCGGCCGACATCCTCACCTCCGACGCCCAGACGGTCGTGCTCCCCGACCTCGCCGCCGGCTGTTCGATGGCCGACATGGCGACCTCGGCCCAAGTGGAGGACTGCTGGGACGACCTGCTCGACGCGGGGGTCGCCGACCGGACGATCCCGGTGTCCTACATGAACTCCTCGGCGGCGATCAAGGCCTTCACCGGGCGGCACGGCGGCACGATCTGTACGTCATCCAACGCACGGACCGCCCTCGAGTGGGCCTTCGAGCAGACCGGCGGGGTCGAGGGCACCGGCAAGGTGTTGTTCCTGCCCGACCAGCACCTGGGTCGCAACACGGCTGCGCGCCAACTCGGCCTGTCGCTCGATGACTGTGTGGTCTACGACCCGCACCGTCCGGGCGGCGGCCTCACCAAGGAGGCTCTGCAGGCGGCGCGGGTCATCCTCTGGCGCGGACACTGCTCGGTCCACGGCCGGTTCACCGTCGATGCGATCCAGACGGCGCGCCGCGAGATCCCCGGGGTCCGGGTGATCGTGCACCCCGAGTGCCAGTACGAGGTCTGCGAGGCGGCCGACGTCATCGGCTCGACCGAGCAGATCATCAAGGCGGTCGCAGCGGCCCCGGCCGGCACCGCCTGGGTGGTCGGCACCGAACTCAACCTGGTCAAGCGGCTGGCGAGCATGTTCCCCGAGCAGTCGATCGCCTTCCTGGAGAAGAACGTCTGCTACTGCTCGACGATGAACCGCATCGACCTGCCGCACCTGGTGTGGACCCTCGAATCGCTCGTGGAGGGCCGGATCGTCAACCCGATCCGGGTCGACCCCGAGATCGCCCACTGGGCCCGGGTCGCGCTCGACCAGATGCTCGCCCTGCCGGGCCCGACCCACAAGGACTGATCACGCGAACGGCGGGTTGAGCGCGAGATCGCGCTCAACCCGCCGTGTCATGTCGTGGCGTTCAGGCGTCAGCGGGGCAGGGCTCCCAACCGGGCCAGGAAGATGGCCTCGGCCAGACACGCCTTCTCCCAGTCACCCAGGTGCAGCGACTCGTTGGCCCCGTGCGCTCGCGTGTCGGGGTCCTCGACCCCGGTGACGAGGATCGCCGCCTCGGGGAAGCGCTCGGCGAACGCGGCGACGAAGGGGATCGACCCGCCGACGCCCATCTCGACGGGCTCGACCCCGAAGGCATCGGCGAGGGCCGCCCGGGCCTGGTCGTAGACCGGGCCGTCGGTGCTCGCGGAGAAGCCTTCCCCGGCGTCGGCCAGGGTGACGGTGAGCTTGGCCCCCCACGGGACGTGTGCTTCCAGGTGAGCCTTGAGGGCGGCATACGCCGTCTGGGGGTCCTCGTCGGGAGCGATCCGCATCGAGACCTTCGCCGAGGCGCTGGGGACGAGGGTGTTGGAAGCGTTCTCGACGGTCGGCGCGTTGATCCCGATCGTCGTGATCGCGGGCTTGGTCCACAGGCGATCGAGGATCGGGCCGCTGCCGATGAGGTCGACGCCGTCCAGCAGCCCCGACTCACGCCGCAGACGGGCCTCGTCGTAGTCCAACGCAGCGGCGTGGCCCTCGCGCAACCCGGCGACGGTGACGTTGCCCGCGTCGTCGTGCAGCGTCGCCAGCAGCCGGATGAGCGCCGTCAGGGAGTCCGGGCAGGCACCTCCGAACATGCCGGAGTGGACACCGTGGTCGAGGGTCTGGACGGTGACGACAGCGCGGAGCATCCCGCGCAGGGTGGTCGTGATGGCGGGCAGGCCGATCTCCCAGTTACCCGAGTCGGCCAGGATGATCGCGTCGGCCGCGAGCCGGTGACCATGGCGGGCGAGGATCGCGGGGAGCGAATCGGACCCGACCTCCTCCTCCCCTTCGACGAAGACGGTCACCCCGACCGGCAGGTTGCCGGCGTGGGCGCGGAGAGCGGCCAGGTGGGCCGTGACCCCGGCCTTGTCGTCGGCCAGACCACGGCCGTAGAGGCGGCCATCGCGCTCGGTGGGCGTCCACGGATCGCTGTCCCAGAGGGCGGGGTCGCCGGTGGGCTGGACGTCATGGTGGGCGTAGAGCGTGACGGTCGGGGCACCGGGCGGGCCGTCGATATGGCCGAGGACGGCCGGCTGTCCGCCTTCGCGGATGATCTCGACCTCGAGACCTTCAGCGCGCAGCAGCGCCGCGACGCGCTCGGCGCTGGCATCGACGTTGGCCTGGTCGTAGCCCTCGAGCGTCTCCAGGGAGACGCTCGGGATGCGTGAGAGGTCTTCCAGGTCGTTGCGCAGGGTGGGCAACAGGGCGCGGACGCGGGTACGGATGGCCTCGACGTCGGCGGGGGTGAGAATGTCATCGGTCACCCGCGTGAGCCTATCCAGGACGGGCCACCTCGCGGGTGGGACCGTGGAGCTTGTTGGGTGAGGAGGGCTGATGGCACGGGACACCGATTTCGGGGTCGGCCGCCAGCAGTGGCTGGACCGCTTGGGCAACCTGCGCAACGTCGTGCGCCAGGAGGTGATCGCCCGCCAACTCGCCCGGCACGTTCCCGATATCTCAGGGATGACCGCGATGGCAGGGACGCAGGTGCCGATGCCCCCTCCGTTGCAGGTCCTCGATGTCGGTGCTGGCCAGGCCACCCAGGCCATCAGGTTGGCCCGCCTCGGGCACCTCGTGACGGCGCTCGATCCCGACCCGCAGATGCGCGACGCCGCGGCTGCGGCCCTGGCGCTGGAGGAGCCGGGAGTCCTCTCACGGGTTGAGGTGCGCCCAGGCGGGCTGGGCACCCTGGACGCGGCCGTAGGCGACGCGGCATACGACCTCGTCCTCTGCCACGGGGTGTTCATGTACCTACCCGCCGCCGACCCGGCGGTCGCCGAGCTCGCGCGCCATGTCGCCCCAGGCGGCCTGCTGTCGCTCGTCGTGCGCAACGCTGCGGGACTGGCCCTACGACCCGCGTTGCGGGGCCGCTGGAGCGAGGTCACCGCGCTGCTCGACGAGGTGGCCGCCGCGCGGGCGCAGGGCCGCGATCCCGTCTACACCAACGAACTCGGGGTGACGGCTCGGGCCGACGACGTGGCCACGCTGAACGAGGTATGCCGCGCCGCCGGCCTGGGCCCGGTGGCCCACCACGGCGTCCGGATCGCCTCTGACCAGGTCCCGGTCGATGCTGCGGCCCGCTCGCCCGAGGACGTCGAACCGTTGGTCGAGGTCGAGGTGCGCCTGGGTGACCTCGACCCCTACCGTCAGGTCGCCACCTTGGCCCATCTGGTCTATCGCCGGACGTCCGAGCCGAACTGACATAGGTGATGGCTTCTCGCAGCAGTCTCGCTCCCTGCCCGAACCAACAGCGGTTCAGACGCGGGTATGTGGGCGGTCGCTGTAGGTCATTTCCAGGACTTTGAGCCACTTCCTTCAGCCGTTCGGTTTGTCCGCTGGGGAAGGCCTGGTTGAGTCGCTGTTGGTGGACGGCCTGTATAAAACCTGCAAGGCGACTTTGTCGTCGGATAGCATCCTCGTCGCCAGCCAAGTCCCGGCTGGGGGCACGGACCGGACGTTCAGTGAACCACCCCTGCGTCTGGCGCAGGCTCGTTCGGCTGAACTCCTATCCTGGAGAGGTCGGCTGTCGGACAACCCAGAATGCTGATTTCGAATCCTGGCGGAGGGACATGCAGCCAAACCCCACGAGGCGGATTGGCCGGTTGACACATAACCGGTAACGGTTCCGACGGACGGACACCGATCGCCGCGAGAAACGTCGAGCCATCGCCAAAGCGTCGAGCTGATCTCGGTCTCCATGTTCGCCGTGACCCGCCGACCCACCGATCCATCGGCCTAGTACCTGAACGATTACGCACCCTTATCGCATCGGCGTGGTTAGATCTGTCACCCACATGGCGTCTGGACGCTCGGCACTGAACACCAAGGCTCTCTGAGAAGATCGTTGGCACGGCTCATCTCGCGTCTCTCCTGTTCCAATTCCTTGACCGTCTGGCCTCCACCGTTCTCGCGCCGGGGTCGACAAACTCATCGATGTCGGCTTGCCTCATCCACGCGCGCATGGGCTCCACGCCGCACCTTCTGAGCGGCAACCCGCTCGCCGGTCTCGTGCGGGGTGCCGAGCTTCGTGCGCATCTAGCATGCGAGCATCATCGCCCGCGCCCTCTTACTGGGAGTACCGCCCTGCAGTCGTCGCCCACAGAATCCCTTGGTTCTCATTAGCGTGTCCCCGCTCCCGAACTTGGGAGCCTCCAAACCACCCAGGTGGTCATTATGACTACCCCGGCCGATGCCTGCGTCAGGACGGGGGGGTTGCCCTACACGGAGCCCACGTTCGCGAGCCTGTATCGCGAAGGCTGCAATGTCAGTGAGCGCGACGGCTGGGTTCGCGCGTCGAAACGCCAATGCGGTGGCGGTCTTCTCCACTCCGGAGTGAACCGGGCGAACTCCGCGCATGTGGCCGCAGTGACCCGGCTTTTCACCTGCATCCGGGTTCGCGCCGGGCCGTACTGCGCTTGGCGCCCTGTCGGTGCACACAGTGTGACCGTTGTCACCTTCTAACACAGCCCGGCATGGCCGACTGAAAGAAGCTAGAGTCAAACCGTGACGATCGAGCCAAGTCCGAAGTTGGATTCCCCTAAGCACAGGGTTGCGAAACTATTGATGGCCCTGGGTGCTAGTTCCGTCCTAGTGTTCACCCTTGTTCTCCCCGGCTGGTCGGCGGCGAACCGAGCCGGTCTTACACCAACCGACACATCTGGTTTGGTCGCGCTTGTGGTGCCCGTCGCACCCGGCAACGGAAGCGCGACCTTAACTTTGTCGACCGGAACCCTTGGCTCCAGCACGCGTACCTCACTAAACATATTCGTGAAAATCAACGAAGAAGATGAATTAACTAATCAAATAACACTCTTAATGGCCGGCGACATTCGAAATAGCATTGGGGCATGTACGGGAAAGATTTCCGTCGAGAGAGATATCCTCTACGAGAATCTTGGGGCAAGTCAAGGGGCCGCCCTTGCCGGCCTGCGACGCGACTATTCCAGAAGCGAGCCCGCGCCCAACGGGACCTACACTTTCGTGCGGGACTCGACAATCCTGAAGAATTACGAGAATGTCCGCTACACTCTGATCTCCTTCTCGTCGGAACGAAGTGACGAAGAGAAGCTCAACACCAATGGCTCTAAAGATACGTTTGCCTATCGACAGGTCAGTGCCGAATGTGAACTAGATCTACAACCAAACTGGACCGAAAGCGGACCGCAGTCACGCTTCTCCCTTCCGCAATTAGGTGTCTGGGTCCCAAACCACGACGAGAACGCCCACCCTCAGCGGTTCCAGATTGACCCCTCACTGAATCTTGCAATTGCAACAGGGAGTTCGATCTCCCTGCAACGCAACAACCTCACGCCGTCAGAGAACACACCGAACTCAGTGAAGTGGTCTTTTTCAAATCAAACTAGCGATCACACGGTCCGTTGGAGCTACTCGAGCGGCGACCGAGAGGACTCTCTGTATCTAGCCAACCCAGTCAGTGTCGTATTTACTGATTCCGAGGCGGAGAGACACGAGAGTGCCACTATATACCGCTCTGGGGTAGGGCTCGGCATAGCAGGAAGCCTAGTGGCGTGGATGCTCCCGGAGATCTACGACCTCATCGCAATGGGCGCTATTCGTCGAAGACGCGATCCGGAAGCAACCGGATCCTCAACTGCCACCGATATGTCGTCGGAAGTTGATTCAGACACCCAAGAGTGAGTTCGCCACACCTCATTTCCTTGGTCGGATGATTGGCGGTTTGAGTACTTCGCGAATGTGACCACCTCGCCCTTTGGAATTGACATTCTATGGTACGGGCCTGAGAGAGGCTCTTACGTTCACGCCAGTCTTGTAGGCTTGGAGTCATCTCGCAGGCGTCAGAACCAGCAAGAACGGCGACAGTCGATGACCTCGGATGCTGAATATAATCCATGCGCACTCGGATAGGACACGCCTGAGAATGCGAGTCTACGCTGGCCCAGCGGACTGCCCGCGCGAGCCGGACTATTCACGCGACTCCGTCGTAGTCGTTAACGTCCACCGCAAGTACAGGCTACTGCTTCCTGATAGGAGTCGGATTCTATGGACTGCACCTCGCTTGGGATGATCCTCGCAATTCATATGCCAAGACCCGGCCAGCAATCGCTTGAGGGGGTTGTGTTGTCAGGGAGATTGAGAGGTGCATGGAGTTGAGGTCTCGGACGCACCGTGGCAATGCGACCGTCCGGAGGGGGAGCCGGAGCAGACGCGTTTGGCCCCGGTGGCCCACCACGGCGTCCGGATCGCCTCCGACCAGGTGCCGGTCGATGCTGCGGCCCGCTCGCCCGAGGACGTCGAACCGTTGGTCGAGGTCGAGGTGCGCCTGGGTGACGTCGACCCCTACCGTCAGGTCGCCACCTTGGCCCATCTGGTCTATCGCCGGACGTCCGAGCCGAACTGACGGCCCCGTCGGCCGGGAGGCGACGGGTGAACGGTGGTCGGTGGGATGGGTGAGGCGACCGGACGGCATACAGTTGCCCTCGTGTTCTGGAGCAAGAAGACCGAGTCGGCCCCCGTCGCCGAGGACCACCCGCAGCGACCGGGTGCGAAGAACCGCCCCACGCCCAAGCGGCGTGATCAGGAGGCGGCCAACAAGCATCCGATCGTCAACACCGACCGCAAGGCCGCGGCCCGCAGTGACCGCGAGGCCCGCCGGCTGGCGATGGCCGAGTCGCGCGCCGCGATGATCACCGGCGACGAGTCGAAGATGCCGCCGCGCGACAAGGGGCCGGTCAAGCGGTTCATCCGCGACTACGTCGACGCCCGGTTCAGCCTCGGCGAGGTGCTCCTGCCGGTCATGCTGCTCTCGCTGTTGCTGTCGTTGTTCGGCGGCAACCAGGTGTGGGCCCTCACTCTGGTCTTCGCCCTTGTCTACGGCATGGTCTTCGTGTCGCTGATCGACTCGGTCCTCATGTGGCGACGGATCAAGGCGAAGCTCACCGACAAGTTCGGCGCCGACGCGATCCCCGCCGGCTCGATGATGTATGCCGTGATGCGGGCCTACCAGATCCGGCGCAGCCGCCTGCCGCGCCCGATGATCAAGCGCGGCGAATACCCCGTCTGACCGGCGCCGCCGGCGAGGTCAGAGCTCGGCGAAGGCCAACGGCTCGCGGGTGACGGCGTAGGTCGCGAGATACATCCGCTCGATGCGACCGTCCACCCCACGGACCACCTCCAGGGCCTCGCCGCGCTCGCGGCCGAGGTCGATGCGGAACCGGTCGGCTCCGTCGGCCTCGAACCGGCTCTCGAAGAGCGCCCCGGCCCCACGAACCGCGCACCAGAGCCGCCCGTCGCGGACGGAGAAGACCAACTCGTCGCCCTCCGACCACCACGACCCGAGGAACTCCGTGAGCTCCGGCAGGGGCGCCTCCGGCGTCCACGCCGACACCGTCGTGGGCTCGTCGTCCAGGACGAGATCGAGCAGATCGGCGGCCAGGACGATCGGTTCGGCACCTGCGGAGGAGTTGGCCCAGACGACAGCCCCGAGCCGGTCCGGTCTCGACACCCGAAGCCCCGTGAGGAAGCCCGGCATCGCTCCCCCGTGCCCGACGTAGATCCGGTTCCCACGCCGGACCATCCCGAAGGACAGCCCATAACCGAGTGTCCACGCGTCGGGGTCGAGGATGACCTGCGGACGGCACATGGTCGCCACGCTGGCCGGTGCCAACACGGCGGGGTCGGGTTCGGCGACGAACGCGGCATACCTGCAGAGGTCGGCGACCGTCGACCAGAGCCCGCCCATCGGGGCGGTGGCCTTGAGGTCGGCGACCGGTTCAGGGGTGGCGACCCCGGAGAACGGGTGGACGAGATAGCCATGGGCTCGGTCGTTCGGGGGCGTCAGGCCGGTGCGGGTCATGCCGAGGGGGTGCAGGATCCGCTGGCGGATGACCTCCTCCCACGGGCGTCGCTCGAGCCGCTCCACCACCTGACCGAGCAGGGCGAACGCGAGGTTGGAGTAGTGGAACACCTCGTGCGGTGGGAGCACCTGATCGGCCTGGCCGAGCTCGGCGAGCAGACGGGCCGCGTCGGGGTTGTCCATGGTCTCCCAGACGCGTCCGACGGGCTCGCGCTGCAGGCCCGAGAGATGTCCGAGGAGCAGGCGGATCGTCAGCTCGCCGTGGGCGACCCCCGGCAGGTGGGCATCGAGGCGGTCGTCCAGGTCCAGCCGGCCCTCGTCCCGCAACGCCATCACCGCGACGGCCGTGAAGGTCTTGGTCACCGACCCGATCATGAACGGCGTGTCGTCGGTGGCCGAGGCCAGCGGGTCCAGGCGGGCCGCACCCACGTGGACGCTGTGCTCCAGCCGACCATCGCGCACCACCCCGACCGAGACGTTCGGCGAGCGCCACGAGCGCTGCCGGTCGGCGACCAGCTGGTCGATCCGGGCGCGCAGGCGCGGGTTCACGGAGCCGGCCGCAGCGACATCGGCCCGTAGACGACGGTGTCGTCCTCTCGCAGGGTGACGGCGTCGACGGCCGCGTCGACCAGGTCCGGCCAGACCTCACCGATCCAGGACTCCGCCTCGGACTGGGTGGGGAAGGACGGCGAGGCCGGCTCCGGTCCGGCCAACGGGTTTCCGGCCTCGTCGAGGAGGTCCCAGCGCCACTGCGTGCTCATAACCCCCCACGCTAACCCAGCAACGGGGCCGGCAGAGCAAGGGACGCGCGTCGGGTGCGGGTGGACGCGCGGCCGAGGGGCGACAGGGCCGTCGCCGTCAGGGGCGCGTGCAGATGAGGTGGGCGACGAGCGCCGTCCATCCGGTCTGGTGCGAGGCCCCACACCCGCGCCCGGTGTCCCCGTCGAAGTACTCGGCGAACGTCGGGTGGGCGTCCCAGAGCGGTCCGGTCGGATGGTCCCGCGGCGTCCCCGGCCGCCGCCCGTCCGGGCCGGGGCGGAAGAGGGCGATGAGTCGGTCGTGGATCCGCCCGGCCGCCTCGTCGAGCGGGATCCGCGATCCCGACCCCGTCGGGAACTCGACGGTGAGCGCGGACCCCACGCCCGCGGCATACGAGAGGAGCCCGTCCGCGAGCAGGACGTTGATCGGGAACCAGACCGGCCCGCGCCAGTTGGAGTTCCCACCGAAGAGCCCGGTCGAGGACTCCCCCGGGTCGTAGGCGATCGACATGGCCGTGCCGCCGACGTCGATGGTCGCCCCGCCCCGGTATGCCGCGGACAGCGAGCGCACTCCGTACGGGCCGAGGAACTCACCCTCGTCGAACAACCGCCGGAGCAGCGCGTCGACCCGGTCCGGCGACAACGGCGTCAGCGTCGTCATCGCCCCCATGCCCGTCCCCGAGTGCAACAGCGAGTCGGTGAGCTCGGGACGCCGACGCTGCAACCACCGGACCCGTGCGGTGACATCGCTCAACTCGCGGAAGGCCCAGGCCGGCACGTGGGCCACCGCGATGAGGGGGAGCAACCCGACGAGCGAGCGCACCCGCACCGGCTCGGAGCGGCCCCGACCGTCGACGAGCACGTCGTAGAAGAAGCCATCGGACTCGTCCCAGAGGGAGACCCCGTCGGTCCCGAAGGTCTCCATCGCCTGCGCGATGGAGAAGAAGTGCTCGAGGAACGTCGTCGCAAGACCGTCCCAGGCGGGGTCCTTGCGACTGAGGCGCAACGCGATCCGCAGCATCGACAGGGACATGAAGGCCATCCAGCTCGTCGCATCCGACTGCTCCAGGCGCCACCCTGCCGGCACCTCGCGCGACCGGTCGAACAGCGAGATGTTGTCCATCCCGAGGAACCCGCCCTCGAACAGGTTGGACCCGTCGGAGTCCTTCCGGTTGAGCCACCAGCCGAAGTTGAACATCAGCTTCGTGAAGATCCGGACGAGGAACGCGTGGTCCTTCGACCCGTCCAGGACATAGACCTGCCACGCGGCCCAGGCATGCACCGGCGGGTTGACGTCCGAGAAGGACCATTCGTAGGCCGGCAGTTGGCCGTTGGGGTTCTGCGCCCACTCGCGGCACATGAGCAGCAACTGGTTCTTGGCGAAGGCCGGGTCGATGTGCGCGATCGCGACGCAGTGGAATGCCAGATCCCACGAGGCGAACCAGGGGTACTCCCACTCGTCGGGCATCGAGATGACATCGGCGAGCGAGAACTGCCGCCAGCCGGTGTTGCGCCCGGCCGGCTCGGGCAGCAGTCGGCTCACCGGAGGTGTCGGCTGGGAAGGGTCGCCCTCGAGCCATTCCTTCACGCTGTACCGATAGAGCTGTTTGCCCCACATCAGCCCGGCGAAGGCCCGGCGCGCCGTCAGCCGGTCGACCTCGTCGGTCCTGGCGGGGATGACGGCGTCGTAGAACTCGTCCGCCTCACGGGCCCGGTCGGCGAGCACCGCGTCGAAGCCGTGACCGAAGGGCAACTCGAGTTGGGTATCACCGTGCAGTCGCAGCCGCACCCGCACCGTCTCCCCCGGTGCGACGGCATCGAAGTGGTAGCGCAGGGCGACCTTCGTGCCCCGGCCCGCCGGGTTGAGCCCCGACCGGTCGCCGTGGACGATGGCCCGGTTCACGGCGTCCTTCGGATAGGGGCTCCGACTGGGGCCGGTGCCCGGACCGAAGACGGCCTCGACGTGGGTCTCGTTGTCGCACACCAGCACCTCGGGCGCGCCCTGCGCGGCGAGGACGTACCTGCCCAGCCAGGCGTGCGTCGCCTCGATGACGACCGTGTCCGCGGCCACCACCTCCTCGGACGGCAGCAGCCGCAACAGGGGTGTGCGATCGTCGCGCCCCCAGGCCCAGGTGTTGCGGAACCACAGCTGTGGGATGAGGTCCAGCGGGGCCGGATCAGGGCCGTGGTTCGTCGCCTCCAGGACGACGCAGAGGTCGTCGGGGGCCGCCTTCGCGTGGGTCGTGACGACATCGAAGAACCGGTTCCCCTCCAGCACACCGGTATCCGCGAGTTGGTACTCGCTGTCCGTGCGGCCGAGCCGGGCGTTCTCGGCCCGCAACGCGGCATACGGGAAGGCGGTCTGGGGGTAGCGGTAGAGCGAGCGGGCCCACGAGTGGGTGGGCGTCGCGTCCAGGGCCCACCAGTACTCCTTGGCGTCCTCGCCGTGGTTCCCCTGCTCGTTCGTCAGCCCGAAGAGGCGCTCCTTGAGTCGGTCGTCACGGCCGTTCCAGAGGGCGACGGCGAGGTTGAGGAAGCCGAATCGGTCGGTGATCCCCGCGATCCCGTCCTCCCCCCACCGGTAGGCGCGGGCATGGGCCTGCTCGAAGGGGAAGTAGTTCCACGCGTCGCCGTTCGCCGAGTAGTCCTCACGAACCGTCCCCCACTGGCGCCCGGACACGTACGGCCCCCACAGTCGCCAGGGGTCCCCGTCACCCGGGCTCTGGCGCAGGCGGACGTGCTCGTCAGTCTCGGCACCGCTCATGGAGTCGAGACTATTGCGGCGGCCGTCGCGGTGGTCAGCCGGTGACGGTGAAGCCGATGAACGAGTCGGGCGGCAGGTGGGGCAGCCCCGGCACGGGGTGGTGTTCGATCCACCAGGCGTCCCCGACGGTCTGGGTGGCGACCGCGATCCAGAACTCGCGGGCACCCGCGTTGTAGTCCTGGAAGCCGATCCACCAGGGCCCCGGCTGGGCGGCCAGGACCCGACCGATCACCTCGCGGCCGACCCCCGAACGGCGCAGGGCCCGCACGATGAAGAAGTCACCGATGTGATGTCGACCCTGCCCGTCAGTGCTCGTCATGACGAATCCGCCCAGCCGTCCGCCCACCCGGATCAGCCAGGCCCGCATCGTGGGGTCCGCCCCCGACCGGAAGACGTCCAACCGCCGGTTGTTGAAGGTCCCGTCGTCGTTGGGCAGGTGCCCCAGGCCCTCGGACAGGTCGTGCCGATAGAGCTGCCCGAGGTTCTCCAGGACGGATCGGGAACTGCGGTCGACCGCGACGAGCTCGATGGGCGCCGTGGCGGGTGCCGGCGGACGGGCGGAGGTGGGTTCGGACGTCGGCCCGGTGGATGGCGTGGTCACCAGCGGAGCATAACGACCGCGCATAGCGACAGGGCCCGGACCACCCTTGGGGGGTGATCCGGGCCCTGCGAAGGAGAGCGTGCGGCATACCCCGTGGGTATGCCGCAGGGCTCAGTTGCCGGTGAGCTTCTCGCGCAGCGCGGCGAGGGCCTCGTCCGACGCCAGCGTGCCGGCGGCCGGAGCGGCCTCGGCAGCGGACGAGGAGTAGGTCGACGGCACGTCGCCGGCGGCGACCGCAGCCTCGGAGTCGGCCTTGGCGGCCGCCTCGACCTGCGCCTTGTGGGCCTCCCAGCGGGCGTGGGCCTCGGCGTACTGCTTCTCCCACTTCTCGCGCTGAGCCTCGAAGCCCGGCAGCCACTCGTTCGTCTCCGGGTCGAAGCCCTCGGGGTACTTGTAGTTGCCCTGCTCGTCGTACTCGGCAGCCATGCCGTAGAGGGTCGGGTCGAAGTCGGCGACCCCGACGGTCCCGTCGTTGGCCTGCTTGAGCGACAGCGAGATCCGCCGGCGCTCGAGGTCGATGTCGATGACCTTGACGAAGATGTCCTCGTTGACCGTGACGACCTGCTCGGGCAGCTCGACGTGACGCTCGGCCAGCTCGGAGATGTGGACCAGGCCCTCGATGCCGTCGTCGACGCGCACGAACGCACCGAACGGGACGAGCTTGGTGACCTTGCCCGGCACGACCTGACCGATCGCGTGCGTCCGGGCGAAGTGCTGCCACGGGTCTTCCTGGGTCGCCTTGAGCGACAGGGACACGCGCTCGCGGTCCATGTCGACGTCGAGGACCTCGACGGTCACCTCGTTGCCGACCTCGACGACCTCGCTCGGGTGGTCGATGTGCTTCCAGGACAACTCGGAGACGTGGACCAGTCCGTCGACCCCACCGAGGTCGACGAACGCGCCGAAGTTGACGATGCTCGACACGACACCGGAGCGGACCTGGCCCTTCTGCAGCTCGCGCAGGAAGGTCGTGCGGACCTCGGACTGGGTCTGCTCGAGCCACGCGCGGCGGGACAGGACGACGTTGTTGCGGTTCTTGTCCAGCTCGATGATCTTGGCCTCGATCTGCTTGCCGACATACGGCTGCAGGTCGCGGACGCGACGCATCTCGACGAGGGAGGCGGGCAGGAAGCCACGCAGGCCGATGTCCAGGATGAGGCCGCCCTTGACGACCTCGATGACGGTGCCGGTGACGACGCCATCCTCTTCCTTGACCTTCTCGATCGTGCCCCAAGCGCGTTCGTACTGGGCGCGCTTCTTGGACAGGATGAGCCGGCCCTCCTTGTCCTCCTTCTGGAGAACGAGAGCTTCGACCTCGTCGCCGACCTTGACCACATCGGCCGGGTCGACGTCGTGCTTGATGGACAGCTCACGCGAGGGGATGACGCCCTCGGTCTTGTAGCCGATGTCGAGCAGGACCTCGTCCCGGTCGACCTTGACGATGACACCTTCGACGATGTCGCCGTCGTTGAAATCCTTGATCGTCGCGTCGATGGCGGCGAGCAGGTCTTCCTCAGAGCCAATGTCGTTGATGGCGACCTGAGGGGCGGTCTTGGTGACCGTGCTGATGCTCATGTAGTAGGAACTCCGATGGTGGACAGGATGTAAAGCCGCACGCCGGTCGGCCTGCGGGGCGGACAAGGTTGGGTGTTCGGGTCTGACGACTCGCCGACGGCAATCATCGACGGCGGGCAGGCAGCATCGAACCGCGCCCCGAAGGGCACTGGGTCAGGTTACCGGTCCGTGCGTGGCCGGGTCAAAGCTGCCCGGGCACGCCAGTGCCGGGCGGGCCCGGTGCCGCGCCGGTCCCGACACAATGTCGCCATGGACTACGACCCGATCGCGCTCCGACGAGCCGCCGGGGCCGCCGAGACGGCCACCGCCAACCGCACCTGGTGGGACGCCGAAGCGGTCGACTACTACACCGAACACGGGGCGTTCCTCGGGGACGACAACCTCGTGTGGGGCCCGGAGGGCTGGAGTGAGGAGTTCCTCGGACTCCTCGGCGAGGTCGTCGGGCGCGACGTCCTGGAGATCGGTGGCGGAGCGGCGCAGGGTGGCCGCTGGGCGCGCCGGGCGGGGGCGCGGGTGCTCTCCAGCGACCTGTCGTGTGGGATGTTGCAGCGTGCCCGAGGGATCGACGCCGCGCACGGGTGGCCGCCCCTCCCCCTCGTCCAGTGCGACGGGCTGGCCCTCCCGTTCGCCGACGAGAGCTTCGACGTGGTCTTCACGGCATACGGAGTCCTTCCGTTCGTCGCGGACTCGGGTCGGGTGATGGCGGAGGTATGCCGGGTGCTCCGGCCCGGGGGCCGGTTCGTCTTCTCGTGCACGCACCCGTTCCGGTGGGCGTTCCCGGACGAGCCGGACGAGGCCGGATTGACGGTGCGGTTCTCCTACTTCGACCGGACACCGTACGTCGAGCAGGGCGCGGACGGGTCCGCGGTCTATGCCGAGCATCACCGGACCATCGGCGACCGGGTGCGCGACGTCGTTGCGGCGGGGCTGCGGCTGGTCGACCTCATTGAGCCGGAATGGCCCGACGGTCATGCCCAGGAGTGGGGTGGGTGGTCGCCGTTACGGGGAGCGTTGATCCCCGGCACCTTGATCGTGGTCGCAGAGAAGCCCTGACCCGCAGAGCGGAGTCAGGGCTTCTCCACGAGCCGAGTGTGGGACGCCGTGGGGGCGCGCCCTTACAGGGTCCCTTGGCTGCGCCGTTCGGCGCGGGTGGGCTCGATGACCTGGGTCTCGGCGACCGCGTCGAGTCCCTCCACTCCGGCCACCTGCCCCTCGTCGGCACCGCTCGACGACGCCGCCGAACGACGACCCTTGCCGAAGAGCAGGACTGCGCCGACGAGACCAAGCAGGACGCCCAGCAGCGGGCCAAGCCAGGGCAAGGTGTTCTTGACGAAGCCGAGTTGGCTGCCCAGGGCGCCCCATTCCTGAGCGTTGGCCTTGATCGTCGCCTCGTCGAAGCCGATGACACCCTTGGTCGCCGCGACCGTGCCCAACGCGGACTCGAGGGTCTTGTCGATCGCTTCTTGACCCTTGACGATGACGCCGGTGTTGGGCTCGACCCACAGGGTGCGGACGTTGCCGTACATCACCTTGGCGGGGACATCCTCGCCGGTGCCGTCGAAGATCGCGGCCGGAACCGTCCGGCTGGCCACTTCCTGCTTGTCGATCCGCTGCTCGAAGACGTAGGTCTCGGTGCCGAACAGGTCCTCGGTGCGGACGAACTTGGCCGCCGTCGCCTTGCCCAGGTCACCGTCCCACCAGGAGTAGGACTGCTTCTGCACGTCGAACGGGAACTTGAAGTAGCCGCCCTCGTGGGTGATGTCCTTCATGGCATCGGGCTTCTCCAGGTCGCCGATGGAGACCTGGTCGCCGCAGCAGTTGTTGGCCACACCGGTGAGCCGGTCGAACGACACGGTCTCCATGCTGTAGTTGAGGTCGCCGACGCCGACCGCGATCGACTTGACACCGGTCTGCCAGAACGCCGTGGTGGCCTGCTTGTCCGCAGGAACCCGACCGGGGATCCCCAGCACCTTCCGGGTGCTCTGCACGGTGACGCCAGTCAACTTGTCGTAGTGACCAACCTTGGCGTCGTCGGACCAGAGCCGCAGGACCGACATGTCACGCCCGACCGACACCGAGGTGCTCTTGTAGTTCAAGGGCACCGTGGCGAGTTGCGTGTACAGGACGGGTTTCGCCATCAACCCGGAGACGAGCAGGAGGGCGCCAAGGCCGAGGGCGATGGCTCCGAGGGTGCGACGCACGTGTTTTACTCCCCACTAGAGTGACCGTCGATGCCTCCCAAGTTCCCCACGGGTAGGCTCGTAAATCTGACGGATCGTAACAGCGGCGCCCTCATTCCCCTACCCTTTCGGCCAGATCGAGGTGACATGTCGCACAGTGGCGAGCCCGCCCTCGCGGCAGCCCCCCCTGTGACGGGCCCGGCAGGTATGCCGTCGGAGCCTGTCGCGGCGCCGAAAGGGTCCCCCTCAACCACCTTCCGGTTGGGCGCGCTCGCCATCCTTGTGGTGACGCTCGTGTGGCGGGCATGGACGGTGTCCGCGTGGAGTTGGATCCAGGACGACTGGATCTACCAGATCGAGGCGCAGCGGATGCCGCTCGGCGACTACCTCACCCAGAACTACAACCAGCACTTCATGCCCGGCCAGTTCCTTCTGGCGTGGGCCTCGACGACCCTGGCACCACTGGACTACACCTGGGCGGTCGTCGTGACCGTCGGGCTGAGTGTGTTGTCCGTGCTGGCCTGGGCCCTGGCGCTCGCCGAGGTGTTCGGCGAGAACTCGCGAGCCCTGCTGGCGCTCGCCCTGGTGGCGCTCAGCCCGATCTTCCTGCCGACCAGCCTGTGGTGGGCCGCGTCGATCCAGGTGCTCCCGCTGCAACTGGCCATGGCCCTGGTCATCCTCTTCCTGTGCCGTTACCTCCGCCGACCCGGGCCCCGCCCCCTGATCGGGCTCGGAGTGTCCTACGCGCTGGGGCTCTTCTTCTGGCAGAAGGCGCTGCTCCTCGTCATCCCGGCGTTCTTCCTCGTCCTGCTGCTCGGCTCCGGGTCGACCCGTGCCCGGCTGCGGGCCGCCTGGCGGCCGCTCGGCCTCCTGGCCACGCTCACGGTGCTGTACCTGCCGGCATACCTCCTCGTGCTGGCCAAGCCGGGGTCCGCCGGGATGGGGGTGGACCGCACCTTCTCCCCCCGCGGTCTCGGCGAGTCGCTGTCCTTCTTCTTCACCGGGTTGTTCAACATCGTCCTGCCGTCCCTCGTGGGCGGGCCGTGGGGAGCCGCGGACAACACCACGAGCATCTACGACCCTGTTCCGGCCGTGTTGTGGTTGCCGATGCTGGCGCTGGCGGTCTGCGGCGCCATCCTCGTGGTCCGCTTCCGCCACCGCGGCGGGTGGCTCATCGCGATGGTGCTCACGTATGCCGTGGTGTCCTGGGGGCTGGTCCTGTTCAGCAGCCGCTACCAGTCGATCGGGGTGCTCAGCGTTCGGGAGGCCCGGTATTCCGCCGACCTGCTACCGGTCGCCTTCTTCGCCCTCACCTTCGCGTTCACCCGCTCCCGCATCGAGGTCACCACAGGGACCTCTGCCGTGCGCCGCCCGCTGCCGCAGCCTCTCGCGGGTCGGGTCGACGCCCTCGTCGGCGTCCTCACCCTCGCGGTGTCGCTCTCGGCCCTGGCGGGCAACGGCGCCGAATGGCAGCGGATCGAACCGCATTCGCCACGACCCTGGGTGGACACGATCATCGGGGATGCCACGGCGGTCGGTCCGCGGTCGGTCTACAACAGCGTGGCCCCCGACTCGGTGATCCATCCGGGGTTCTTCCCCACCTACGCACACCTGAACGTCATGCTCGCCCCGTTGGGGCTCCCGCTCACCTTCGACGCCCCTGCCCGTCAGGTCCTCATCGCCCGCGGCGACGGACACCTGGTGAATGCCGCCGTCGAGGACCTCGTCCAGGTCCCGACCGGCCCCGTGCGCGACTGCGGCTACCTCGTCAAGCCCGGGGAGACGGCATACGTGCCGGTCACCAACCGGCTCTTCGCCTGGACCTGGTTCGTGCAGATCGACTACTTCTCGGAGCGCGGCGGCGATGCCGTGCTGCGTGCCGACACCAAGAGTTGGACGGTCCACCTCGAGCCCGGCCTCAACCAGGTCCAACTGCCCATCGTCGACTCGGTGTCCGCGCTGGCCGTCACGGGGGCCGCCGATGCGGGCGCTTCCTGCGTCACGAAGATCCAGGTGGGCAACATCCGCGAGACCTCAGTGCTGGCGGTGCCGTGACCGACACCCTCGTCGGCGGGCCGACGGGGCCGGACTCGCCCGCGACGCGGGAGCTCGCCGACCCACCTCGCACCGGCCTGCGGTTCCCCGCCCTTGACGGGCTGCGCATCATCGGTGCCGTCGCCGTGGTCACTACCCACGTCGGGTTCACGTCCGGCGCTTCCCTCAACGGGCAGCAGGCCGGCCTGCTCGCTCGGCTCGACGCAGGTGTTCCCCTGTTCTTCGTCGTGTCCGGCTTCCTGCTCTATCGTCCCCACGTCAAGGCCAGGTTCACCGGACGTCCGGCACCGGCTCTCGGGACCTACCTGCGCCACCGTGCCGCGCGCATCCTGCCGGCCCTGTGGCTGGCCGTGCTCGGAGCGGCCCTCCTGTTGCACCACAGCCCGCTCGTCGGCACGAGTTCCTTCCTGCGATACGCGACCCTCACCCAGATCTACTCACAGGTGCCTGCCCCCACGGGGCTCACCCAGATGTGGAGCCTGGCGACCGAGTGGGCGTTCTACCTCGCCCTGCCGGCGCTCGCGTGGGCCCTGTCCCGTGGCGCGGGGGCGCCCCGTACGTGGGCGCTGCGGACCATCGTGCTGTTGGGACTGCTTCCCGTCGGGTCCGCCGTGTGGGTGGCGGTCGCGACCAGCAACGGCGGCGGCCTTCCCATGGTGTGGCTTCCGGCCTTCCTCGGCTGGTTCGGTCTCGGCATGGCCCTGGCCACCTGGTCAGCCGCCCGCGAAGCAGGGATCTTCAGCCCCTCGGTCATCGACGACCTCGGGCGCGCGGCAGGCAGTGTGTATGCCGCGGCCGCCGCTCTCTACCTCCTGCTCTGCACCCCTATCGCCGGGCCGTACGACCTGTCGCCACCGACCGTGGGCCAGGCCGTCGTCAAGAACCTCGGGTATGCCGTCCTCGGTGCCCTTCTCGTGTTTC
>Ga0208197_1001925_pt1 | contig 19362 bp, 19 predicted proteins | sample AD_JPNNA4_MetaG_FD_184444 | JGI IMG/M metagenome (GOLD analysis project Ga0208197, IMG submission 184444) | Active sludge microbial communities of municipal wastewater-treating anaerobic digesters from Japan - AD_JPNNA4_MetaG (SPAdes) (version 2) | ecosystem: Engineered > Bioreactor > Anaerobic...
CCCTCCATCAGCCGCAGGATGCCAGCGTTGCCTATGGTCTTCTGCACATAAGCTGAATAAACCCCGGGAAAGCCCTGCAGAGCATGGACGAAGAGGCCGGCATCCTCGATCATCACCGGGCGATCCAGCCTGGCAGCAACCTCCATAATACCATAGGCTGCGACCTCCTCCAGACTGTCTGCCTGAATCTCGGTGTAGCCGATGTCCTTCTGCACCAGATCCTCAAATAATGCCCGTGCTTCGGCGTACTTCCCTTTATTGCTGGTTACAAAATATATCATCTCTCTTCCTCTCTTTTTGCCTCATTTTCATCATACGCAAGGTGGCAATTCACAGCGGCTCGACGATCTCTGTCCCAGACATGGACTCCAAGGGCAACGTTTTTAGATATCCAATATAAGGGATGAGGGGTTAAAAGCCATCTGGTGAGAGAATAATGGATCTTGGAGACCGAGTCTCTGTGGAGAGGGGCGGCACAACTTACGAGGGCGTGGTCATGCCCTCCCGTAGAGAGGGATATGTGGTCATAAAACTCGACAACGGCTACAATATAGGCCTTGATGGCTCTAAATCCAGGATCGCCATCCTGCAAAAGGTTCAGGAGAGCCAGAAGATCAAGAGCGACAGGCCCCTCCCGAAAAGAGAGGGACTACCCCAGGTCTCCATTCTCTCCACCGGCGGGACCATAGCCAGCAAGGTGGACTACCGTACCGGGGCAGTCACCAGCCAATTTTCCGCCGGCGAGATAATCTCCGCCATACCGGAGCTGGAGGAGATTGCCAACTACAGCGCCCGGGTCATATACCAGATCTTGAGCGAGAATATGCGCGCTGAATACTGGATAAAGCTCGCGAATACTGTGGCCCAGGAGGTCGAATCCGGGGCAGAGGGCGTGATCATAACCCACGGCACGGATACCATGATGTACACCGCCGCAGCTCTATCCTTTATGATCAAGACGCCGGTGCCGGTGGTGCTGGTGGGATCACAGAGAAGCTCGGACAGGCCCAGCAGTGACGCCTCCATGAATGCCGTCTGCGCCGCCAGCGTGGCAATCAGCGACATATCTGAGGTCACTGTGGTGATGCACGGCTCATCTAGCGATGACTTCTGCTCCATTCATCGGGGCACCAGGGTGCGAAAGATGCATACCTCCCGCCGGGATGCCTTCCAGAGCATAAATCAGATGCCATTGGGAAGGGTGGACTATCTCAGCAGAAAGGTCGAGGCCTTCCAGCCCTACCGCCGTCGTGGCGAGGCTGATCTGGAGGTATGCGCCAGGATGGAAGAGAGATGCGCCCTGGTCAAGTACACCCCCGGATCCTCCCCGGAGATCCTCAATTACTACATCGACAAAGGGTATAAGGGGATAGTTCTGGAGGGGACAGGCCTCGGTCATGTGGCTTCTGAATGGATAGATGGCATCAAGAGAGCCACAGAAGAAGGCATCCCCGTGGTGATAGCCTCACAATGCCTGCGGGGCAGAATATGCGACAGGGTATACGATACGGGCAGGGATATGCTGCAGGCAGGGGCGATAGAGGGCGAAGATATGCTGCCCGAGGTGGCTCTGGTGAAGATGATGTGGCTGCTGGCCAACCAGCCCAGCTCCCTCGCCACCCTTATGGGGCAGCCTCTGGCGGGGGAGATCTCATTCTCCACCCCGATCACGGTATAGATTAGGCCAAACCTTATAAGCAAGGTGCGTAGTGCACCAATCTCAGGATTATCGGAGGAAATAGTTTTGACACGCAAGCCAGCAAGCATGTATAGAAGAAGAGAGCGGCCCTACACCCGTAGAAAGTACATGGGCGGCGTTCCGGGCAGCAAAGTGGTACATTACGATATGGGAAATCTGCAGGAAGAATTCCCCATACAGCTCACACTGGTGGTCCGGGAGCCCTGCCAGATCAGACATACAGCTCTTGAGGCGGCCAGGGTCGCTGCCAATCGTTATCTTCTCAAGGTGGCGGGCAGGACCAACTTCCATCTCAAGCTCAGAACCTATCCCCACCATGTCATCCGGGAGAACAAGCAGGCCACAGGAGCAGGCGCAGACCGTGTATCCAGCGGCATGAGGATGGCCTTCGGCAAAGCGGTGGGAACGGCGGCCAGGGTCGAGGCAGGACAGAAGCTGTTCACATTGGGAATTCCCCTGACCTATCTCAATGAGGCCAAGGTGGCACTGACCAGGGCAGGGCATAAATTGCCAACCCCGATTCAGATAGTTGTGGAGTCGGGACAGGAACTGATAAAGTAGCCAAGGTATCTTGATGGATGATTATTTAGCGGGCCTGGAGCGGGCCATGAAAAAGATGCCGGCCACCCGGGAGTCCAAGGAGAGGTTTGTCATACCTGCGGTGAGGGTCTTTTATGAAGGAAAGACCACCGTCCTGGAGAACTTCGGGGCAATAGCGGATACATTAAATCGTGAACCGGAGCACCTTATGAAATATCTGCTCCAAGAGATGGGCACGGCAGGAAAGATTGAGGGACAGCGCGGCATCTTCCAGGGAAAATTCGGAGAGACCGCCATAGCCCGCCAGATAGAGTCCTATTTTGAAGAGTATGTGGTCTGCACCGAATGCAGGCTGCCTGATACTCACCTTATCAAGAGCGATCGGGTTTTAACTCTAAAGTGCGATGCCTGCGGCGCTCATCGACCAGTGCGAAAGAGAAAGGCAACCGCTGCGGTGCAAAAGGATGTCATCGAAGAGGGCGAGACCTATGAGCTGCGCATCGAGTCCGTGGGCAACAAGGGCGATGGCATAGCCAAGGTTGATAAGTATCTCATCTTCGTGCCCAGCGCAGTGAAAGGCGAGATAGTCAAGGCCAAGATCAAGAAGATCAGCGGAACCCTGGCATTTGCTGAGGTGGTGGAGAGAAAGGGGAAGGTGTGATAAGTGGAAGAGTCTATCAACCTTACATTTACTCCAGAGGACAAATATCTCCTGGAGTTCTCTCCTGGCGATTTTTGGATGGAATATGCCAAGGGCTATGGTGGCCTTCCCTGGGAGGAGATCAGCCAGGATAGAGCAGCCATCGTGGCCGAGAATTACGCCTACCTTTTGGACCTGCTGGTCCAGGCCAGGCTGTATCGTCTGGCCCGGAAGGGAAAAGGCTCGCGCATCTAGAGGGCCATGTCAGCCGGGCCGTCGCTGCGAGGCTATATCGTAGAAGGCCTGCCGCTGATCAAGCCTGGAGACGATCTAGCTCTACTAATTGAATCTCTTTTTGCCGTCCAGGACGGGGACATCCTCTGCCTGGCCAGCACCATAGTGGCCAAGTCGGAAGGAAGGTTTCGAAATCTGGAGAGCTACCGTCCCTCGGAGAGGGCGGAGAGGATAGCCCGGCTGTCGGGCAAGGATCCACGATTTGTTCAGGCGGTACTGGAGGAGTCGGCGGATGTTATACTGGAAGAGCCATTCCTGCTCACAAAGACCTGTTTTGGGCATATAGGGGTCAATTCCGGCATAGATCAATCCAATGTGGGAGATGGTCGCATTCTCCTCCTGCCCCAGGATCCTTGTAGGAGCGCAGAAGGGCTGCGGCGATCTCTGAGAAAGGAGTGTGCGGTGATAATCACCGATACCTGCGGGCGGCCTTTTCGCTTCGGGGTCACTGGAGTGGCTATAGGCTGGGCAGGCATCTCAGCCATGCGAGACTGGCGAGGCAAGCGGGATCTTCATGGCAGGCCTCTGGAGATCACTCTGGAGGCAGTGGTGGATGAGATGGCATCGGCAGCCAATCTGCTCATGGGAGAAGCAGGAGACGGTACTCCTGCGGTTGTCTTTCGAGGCCTGCAATTGTCCTCCGGCGATCAAAGGAGCGTCTTCATGCCCGAGGATAGGGATGTGATCCGCCCCCTGCTGAGAAGATAAGGAGGGATGTGAGAGCCCTGTCTCTGCCTGAAGATGGTGCCAGGCACAGGTCGGTGAGAATCGTGGTGCCCTTCCGGCTGGACGGAGCCAAGAGCCGGCTCTCCCCGGCACTGAATCCAGATGAACGGAGGATGATCGCCCTGGCCATGCTCAGAGATGTCCTGGCCGTACTGGGGGAGTTCGGCGAGCTTTTCATCCTCACCCGGCCGGGATTAAATCTCAGAGAGGAGATATTGCTGGACGGAGCCGGCCAGGATATCAATGTCATGCCCTGTAATATGGAATTAAACGATGCCCTAAATGCGGTTATTAAACGACAAGCCAGGCAGGATTGGAGACGGGACCTGCTTATCGTCATGGCCGATCTGGCTCTTCTGGAAGAAGAGGACATCGTCGGCATTCTGAACACTCCGGGGGATGTGGTGCTCTGCCCGGGAAGGGGGGGAGGGACTAATATGATCCTGATCAGAAGCCCCTGCTTTCGCACCTGCTACAGGGGACTGAGCTATCCCAAGCACAGGGACTATGCCAGGGAGATGGGCCTGAGCCTATCTATATTTGAGTCCTTCCGGGCAGGCTGCGATATAGACCAGCCAGAGGATCTGGCGGAGATCTTATTGCACGGCAGGGGAGAGGCCAGGGCTCTGCTGGAAGGATTAGGATTCCGCCTCTCTGAAGAGACTGGGATTTCAATGCGAAGAACGCCGATTATGAGATGCGAAGCATTCAAGATTCTCGATTCCGGAACTGGCAAATGAACATCGGCAGGAATTATATCCTGGAGCGAGAGAAGCATAATTGTGTTATACAGCACAATAATATTTAGTTTAATATATAAATCTGGAATTCCCGTAAGCCATTTACTTGTTCGCTGGCAATTATTGTCAGCATGAATGGCTTTGGTTTTATATTCATTACTAATCAAATTATTCCATTCAGCAAAAGCTAAATAGCCAATCCGGCACTAGACTAATTCGATGTTCTCCGCCTGGGATGAATACCAGATTATAGACAATCGGCTTGCTCAGATGGTAAGAGAGCTGCCAGACTCTCCTCTGGGTGAGATCATAGGTTATATTCTCTCTGCTCCTGGAAAAAGGGTCAGGCCTCTCATCCTCATGCTCTCGGCTGAGGCCTTCGGCGGCACAGCAGAATCAGCTGCCAATGCCTCCCTGGCTGTGGAGTTGGTGCATGCCGCCTCTTTAGTGCATGACGATATCCTGGACCAGGGCATAAAGAGGAGGGGTGCTCAGAGTGCTCTGGAGCGATTCGGGCCGGAGGCTGCTCTTCTGGCCGGGGACTGGCTGATCTCCCGGTCGATAGAGCTCATCTCCCATTACCGCCAGCCGGCCATAGCCGCCTTCTCCGCTGCCTGCATGGATATGTCGGAGGGGGAATTGATGGACCTCTCCTCCGCCAGCACATCGGATGATTACTACCAATGCATCTCCAAAAAGACAGCCACCCTCTTCTCTGCCTCGGCCAAGATAGGTGCAATGCTATCCGGCGCAGATGATTGCGAGGTGGCCATACTGGAGAGCTACGGAAAGAGCCTCGGATTGGGCTATCAGGTCCTGGATGATCTGGAGGAGTTTTTGGGGCTGGACCAGGGCAAGTCCTCCCAGAAGACCTCGGTTACCCTTCCCTGCATTTACGGCGGCCTTCATCAGAGGGATGCTGCGGCCCATATGTGCATCAGGGTCATTGAGGAGCATAGCCGCTCTGCAAAAGATGCACTGAGGCATTCCTCGGGAGAGGGCCTGATGCTCCGCCGCCTGGAGAGCATTGTGGATGAGATGACCAGCCGGGGGCTCAAGAGATGCAGATCACAGAGAAGCCTCTGCTGAGCATCGAGGCCTTCCCGGAGAACAGTGGCATCCGTCTGGAGGGACGGGGGCCTGCTGCGCCTCTCGCCAGGCCGGTTCTGGATCGGATGAACCGAATCTTCGCCGATGAGAAGCCCATCTCCTCCGGGCCGGAAAGATTCATCTTCTCCACCTGGATTCCACCTGCCCCCAGCCGGGCCTTCGAGCGAATGCTCTCGGCACAGGTGGCGGCCCTCTCCCGCCGACCGGTTCCGGATCAGTTCTCCATAGCAGTGATGAAGGCCTGCCCCAACGACTGCATCCATTGCAGCGCACCATCCCGGCAGGGCCAGATCCTGGACAGCAGCCTAGTCAAAAGCGCCATCTCTCAAGCCATGGATATGGGATCCTATCTCATAACCTTCGACGGGGGAGAGCCCATGCTCCGTGCCGACCTTCCGGAGCTGGTCTCCTTTGTGGACCAAAGGGCTGTGGCCACCACTTTCACCAGCGGCTACCGCCTCACCGAAGAGAGGGCTGAAAAGCTCAAGAGGGGCGGGCTGTATGCGGTGCGGGTCAGCATCGACAGTCCAAGGGAAGAGGAACACGACCGATTTCGTGGCCGGACGGGAGCCTATCGCGATGCAATATCAGGGATCAAGAACGCCCTGGAGGCGGGGCTGCTGGTGGACCTTTTCATGGTAACCTCTCCCCATAACATCGACCTGCTGGAGGAGGCCTTCTCCCTGGCAGCCGACCTGGGGGTTCACGAACTCTCTTTATACGAGATAGTGGCTGTAGGCCGCTGGGCTTCTCATGAGAGTGAGGTCCTATCGGACCGGGATGTATTGCGGCTGGAGCGCTTCCATAAAGACAAGAACCATAAAGACGGCCCCCGTGTCACCGCTCTGCCCTATCTGCTCAGCCCGGAGATGTTCGGATGCTTCGCCGGCCGGAGATGGATACATGTGGATGGAGACGGCGGAGCCCTGCCCTGTGCCTATATGCCTCTTTCATTCGGCAACATCAAGGAGAGAAGCCTCAAGCAGATCTGGAAAGAGATGACCTCCTACCAATGGTTTAAGGGAAGATGCTCCTGCCAGATGAGGGATGCGGGATTCAGAGCGGCGCACCGGGATATTTTGGGATAGCCCGCCTGGAAAACCGGTCTCTAAAGGGTGCCATCTTCAAGGATAGATTAATAAAGTTTGAACTTTATCTGCCCCTCTGGATGTGACCCTCCCACGAACTTAAATTCCGTCTTATTGCGCCAGAGTGCCGGCGCCATTCTTTTCCTCGGCGTCCTGCAGTGGCTCATGGTTGTGCTGGCCGCAGAGACCCTATTTCCCGGCTACAGCATCAGGGCTAATGATCTCTCCGATCTGGCCTGTACCTTTCCGCCCGCCGTCTCTCCGCAGCAGCCCTCAGCTATGCTCTTTAATTCTGCCACATTTGTAATCGGGCTATTCAGCCTCATCAGCTCGGTGCTGATTTACTTCTCCGTCGGCAGCAGACTATTTTCAATTCTATTCGGCATCTCCGGACTATTTGCCATGGGCGTGGCAGCCTTTCCCGGCGATGCAGGCAGCATACATGGCCTGGTGGCGCTGGGCTGGTTTACAGCTGCCCCCCTCTCGGCCATAATCTCCTGTCGCATGGTCAAGGGGCCGCTGGCATGGTTTTCTGTGGCAATCGGCCTCCTGTCCCTTGTGGTGCTCTTCTTTGCCTTCTATGCCGGGACAGCATCTCCTTTTCAGCTCTTCGGCCGGGGAGGCGAGGAGAGGATGCTGGTATATCCGGTTTTGTTATGGATGACCGCCTTTGCCGGCTACCTCATGGGAGGCCGCAGGGCCGATAGTCGGGATATTTAGACCAAAGTCAGAGAACAAGAGCGCCCTTAATCTGGGCTGGAAAAAGCTGCAATCCGGCCAAGCCGCTCATGCCTCTTCTCTCTCCGAAATGATACGAATGCCTGCATCTCTGATCTTGTTCTTCCTGGCAGCGTTGAGGAGCATGGGAGTCAGGCTCTCCACCAGCGATGAGGCCTCCAGTGGCCCGGCCTTTAGGGGCCTCAGGCTCCTGATCTCCCTTGCCAGGGCGGCCACGGTATCCAGAGCCTCGATGTCGTCTCCGCAGAGAAGAGCATCGGCCTTAAGATGCCGCTCTCTGGCCTGAAGGGCAGCGGCGCAGATGGTGTGAAAGGCAGCAACTATCCTGATGCCCTCTGGCAGAAGAGCCCTGGCCTGAAGGGCAGCGCTGCCCTCCGAGGGAGGAGAATACTGGAAGAACCTGCCGTTATAGCTCATGGGCACAACGGGGGATACCACCAGTTGGCTGGCATAGGAGCTCTTCAGCCCATCTGTGACCAGGGGAAGGCTCTCAAAGGGAACGCAGAGCACCACCACATCTGAAGCGGCTATAGCGCTGCCATTGTCCGTGCCCCAGACATTGTCCTTCTGCTCAAGCTTCTCCAGGACGGCTCTGGCGCTCTCCTGGGCCTTATCGGCCTTCCTTGAGCCGATGATGATCTCATGATTTTCCGCCCAGCGAACGGCAAATCCCGTCCCGATATCCCCAGTTCCTCCTACAAGAGCAATCTTCATTTAGCTGCCTCTAGCGGAAGCACAATTCCTTATGATAATATTTATGGATTTTGTTTTGATCCCCAAGGGGTCGGAGCAAAGGATTGATCATTACATATGGCCTAAATTGTGCAAGGAGGAGCACTATGGTCAGAGACGCTGGTGATCGATGCATCTTTTGTGATATCATTGAGGGAAAGGCACATAGCTATAAGATTTATGAGGACGAACTCTCTCTGGCCATACTGGATATCAATCCCTTTTCCAGAGGTCATTGTCTTGTGATTCCCAAGCGACACGTACCTTGGTGGCATGAGCTTTCCGGGGAAGAGAATGCCAGCCTCTTTGAAGTGGCAAAGACCGTGGCCGAGAAGATGATGATGGCTCTAAGCCCGGATTTCGTCTGCATGTATGCCCGCGGCAGAAGAATACCTCATACCCACATCTTCCTGGTTCCCACCTACAAGGGGGATGTTCTGGACAGATTCTTCAATGCTCTGGAGCTGTTCCAGGAGTCCCCGCCGGAGCTGGCCGCCTTGTGAGAGAGAGAGGGCATGGAAGAGATAGCAGAACGCCTTAGGAAGGCCTGAAAGGAAAAAACGCAATGCTCTGATCCTATTGGCGCCAACTTTCATCCTCTTCCCGCTTTTGCCGCCTCCTGCCAAACTTCATCCGATCGGTCCATGGACTGGATCTGATCATGGATCTTGATTCTGTGCTGGAGATCGGCTGCCCTCAGCCTCTTCTCCATAGAGAGCCGCAGGCTCTCCTTGGCCGAATCGTTCAGCTCCTCCGCCTCCTGCCAGAGCCTCTCTGCCTCTGCAGAATCAATGGGCCTTGACTCCACCGATCCGGTCCGCAAGAGCATCACCTTTTGCAGCGCTGCTTCATGCTCCTCTTTCAGCCTCTCGGCCTCGGACAAGAGCTCGCTTGCCTCAGCCTGCATATCCTCAATACTTCTTTCCACCAGGTCCTTCTCCGAGATCATTAATTCAATCCTCCAGCATATCCAGGAAAATCCGATGAATCCTAGAGTCATCGGTCAGCTCAGGGTGAAATGCCAGGGCCAGCAGGTTTTTCTGGCGTGCCGCTACCGCTCCCTGCTCCAGCCGGGCCAGCACCTCTACGCCCTGGTCCGCCCCGACTATGAGCGGAGCCCGGATGAAGACGGCCCGGTAGGGCCGGTCCAGTCCCTTGAAATCCAGGTCCGCCTCGAATGACTCCCTCTGCGGCCCGAAGGCATTGCGGCTGACGGCTATGTCCATCAGCCCCAGCGGCCTGAACCGGCCCTCTCCTTCAATCTGCTTCGAGACCAGCACCATGCCGGCGCAGGTGGCCAGGACCGGTTTGCCGGATCGTGCTGCCGCTTCTATCTCTCTGGTAATGCCGCTGCTGTCCATCTGGCGGCGGATGGTGGTGCTCTCTCCTCCCGGGATAACCAGGGCCTGGCACTCTTCTATCTGCCCCGGCCTTCTTACTGCGGCCACTTCCAGGTCCGGCGCTGCCCTCTGCAGAGCATTGATATGCTCGGATACATCGCCCTGCAGGGCAAAAACTCCAATCCGCTTCACTTATAGCTGGCTCCGCCGGGCTCTACCAACCCCTGGTCTGCAGGGCTTCCGATTCCGGGATGCTGGCTGCATCCAGCCCCTTCATGGCTGCGCCAAGCCCCTTGGATACCCTGGCTAAAAGGGCGGCATCATCGTAATGGTGCACCGCCTCCACTATGGCCCTGGCCATGGCGGCAGGATTCTCGGACTTGAATATGCCTGAGCCGACAAAGACTCCGTCTGCCCCCAGCTGCATCATCAATGCGGCATCGGCTGGCGTCGCCACCCCGCCGGCGGCAAAGTTGACCACCGGCAGGCGCTGCATCCGGGCACACTCCCGTACCAGCTCCACGTCCGCCTCTATTTCCCGGGCCACCTCCATCAGCTGCAGGTCGTCCAGGCCCTTCAGGCCCCTGATCTGGCCCTGAATCATCCTCATATGCAAAACGGCCTGGCTCACATCTCCCGTTCCCGCCTCGCCCTTGGTCCTGATCATGGCTGCGCCCTCTTTGATGCGCCGGCAGGCCTCGCCCAGATTCCTGGCTCCACAGACGAAGGGTATGGTGAACTTGGTCTTCTCGATGTGAAAATCGTCTGCCGGGGTAAGCACCTCGGACTCATCCACCATATCCACTCCCAGAGCCTCCAGGATCTGGGCCTCCACAAAGTGGCCGATCCTGGCCTTGGCCATTACCGGAATGCTGACCGCTTTGATGATCGACTCGATAACCGCCGGATCGGCCATCCTGGCCACGCCACCCATCTTCCTGATATCAGCGGGAACGGCATGCAGCGCCATCACCGCTACGGCACCGGCCTCCTCCGCTATAACCGCCTGCTCGGGAGTGGTGACGTCCATGATCACACCGCCCTTCTGCATCTTTGCGAAACCGCGTTTGAGCAGTTCCGTACCAAATCGAAGATTTTCAAGCTCCATGAATTGCCCCAAATGATATTAAGTGCGAGGCTAACGCGTGGGAAATAAATAAACTTTGCCCCGCCGCAGTGCGATCTTACGGCAGGATTCTCGGAAAAAATAGGATATGGGAGAGCAGGGGGAGGGGCAGCCCCCTCCCTTTAGTGACCTACGGCATGTAGTTTTCGTAGATGTAGATGTCCTTGTCTCCCTTGCGGCTGTCTTCCCAGACTATGCTACCGGTCTGGCCATCGAATATCATGCGCGGCCTGGTCTGGTCGCCGGATTCGATGCATATGGCCTTCTCCTTTTCCACACTCCTGTCGTAGAGATATATATCCCAGTTGTCGTTGCGGCTGTCCTGCCAGACGATGACCCCGTTTTGAATATCCGGATTGGTCTGATCGGCAGGATCCTGGGTCAATTGAACGGTCTGGCTGGAGTTCAAATCATAGGCATAGATGTCCCAGTTGCCGTTGCTGTTGTCCTGCCAGACCACAGTCTTTCCGTCCGTGGCCGGATTGATCTGGTCGCTGGCATCGCTGGCCAGGGCAATGGGCTCGCTTCCCGTCTTCCACATCCAGACATCCCAGCTTCCTTTCTTATTGTCCTGGTAGACGGTTATCTCTCCTCCCGACCTCTGGTTGATGCCGCTGGGCGGAAAGTCGGGGGTGACCTCCTTCTCGTATAGCGGCCTCACATAGACCATCCAACCGAAGTAGCTCTTTCGGAGGTAAGAGAGGTAATCCTGGCTCAGGGATATGGGCGCGGCTGCCTCCAGGCCATATGTCAGCTCGGTGGAATTTTCTATGGAGATGTCGAAGGTCCTTACAGACCAGTAGTCCTCTATTTTGTACTGGTTCAGGGGATTGCGGGAGATCCAGGCCAGTATGCTTCCCTCAATATCGGGATACATATCCTCGTAAATGCCTGCTGCTAATGGCAGCTCCAGCTCCTGGGAGAGGCTGTAGACATATATATCCGGATTTCCGGTCCGGTTATCCATCCAGGCCACATAGTATCCCACCCGATCGTCTCCTCCCACCACCGGAAGGCTCTGATCACCCGGCGCCTGGCAGATGATGCTGGTCTGGCCGGGCGTAACCGAAATGGACCTCGGCCTGCCGCTCAAGGTATTCAGCCAGATCAGCTTCTGGTCTATGCTGGGCTTGACCTGGCCCGGTCCGGACTGGACCAGCTCATCCTTCCAGTTGGTCAGGTCCAGCTGGCGGATGGATGACTGTGGCTCGGCCCCATCCACATAGGCTATGGTCTTTCCGGAAACAACCGGGCTGGTCTGCTCTCCCGGACGGGGATAGCTCTTGCCCCACTTCTGATCCCAGAAGTAATAGGCTATATCCTGGCTCTTGGCATCCTCCCAGGCAATGGTGTTTCCGGAGATGTCGGGATAGATCTGATCTCCCTCTCCCGTAAGCAGGGTCTCATTTCCGCTTGCAAGATCCTTGATATAAATATCGAATTGTCCGTCGCGGTTGTCCTGCCATACCACCAGATCCCCGCTGATGATGGGATACATCTGCTGGCCCCGTCCTTTATAGATGGCAGTGCTCTCTCCCCCATTCAGATCCTGGAGGTATACATCCCAGTTGCCGCTGGAGTTGTCCATCCAGACCACCTTTTGCCCGGAGATGGAGGGCCAGATCTGATCGCCCTTGCCGGTCACAAGAGGAGACTCGATCCCGGTAGAGAGATTCTTTACATAGATATCGCCGTTGCCGTCCCGATAGTCCGTCCAGACCACATTGTTCCCGGAAGCCTGGGGATAGAGCTGATCCCATTCGCCGCTGGAGATGGATCTCTCCGCCCTGGTGAAGAAATCAAAGCCGAAGATATTCCAGTTGCCCCTGCGGTTGTCGCTCCATACCATCATGCTCCCGTTGGTGCTGGGAAAGTCGGTGGATAAGAGGAGCATAGGATCTGACTCTATATACCTCATCTTGATTTGGGTAAAACCGTAGCTGTTGTCCATCCACACGATCTTGTCCGGGCTGATGATCTTGGACGGGCTGTAGGGCTTAACCCTCTCCGGATCGCCCTTGCCGTCGTTTGGGGCCTGGACCAGGGGGAGGGTGGATATGGGGATCTCAATATTCTTTATTAAATCATATAAATAAATATCCGGATCTCCTCCCCTCTCGTCCAGCCAGGCCACATACCGTCCCGAGACGCATGGCGAGCCCTGGTTGGCGGAATTGGTGACAATAGCCCGCTCCACTCCGGTGCTCAGGTTATAGGAATAGATGTCCCAGTTGCGAACGCTGCTGTCGGGAACATTCCTGCCGTCCGCCCAGACTATGGTGTCCCCGCTGATCCAGGGCTGGATCTGATTTTTGGCCTCGGTGCAGATGGCAGTCTCCTCATTGCTGGTCAGATTGTAGAGGTAAATATCCCACTTTCCAGTCCGCTTGTCCGCCCAGACCAGCCTCTCTTTGTTTATTATGGGAGAGAGCTTGCCCCCCTGGCTGTCGGTCAGCTTCCGCTCTTCTTTCCGGGAGATGTCGTAGATATAGATCTGGTCATCGCCGGTGTCATTGGAAAGCCAGACCACATAATCGCCATCGATCATGGAATATCTGTGATCCGTTGCCCCGTCGGTGATCTGCTGCTCTTTCTTTGTCTGGAGATCGTAGAGGTACACCTGCAGGTAGCCGTCTCTTTTGTCGGTATATATGACCCGGCTGCCGCTGATATCTGGGCTGCTGTGGTCTATCTGGTCATTGGTTATGGCCAGCTCTTCCTCCTTTGTGATATTGTAAAGATAAACATTATAGTTGCCGTTGCGGTTGTCCGTCCAGACTATGCTGCTCTCAGAGAAAGAGGGATTGGTCTGATTGTAGGGGCCATTTCCTACGGGGATGTCGGCCAATATCTTGAGGTCGAACATATAAATATCCGGGTCTCTTGTCCCCTTGCGGTAATCCGACCAGACAACGCCCCTCTCTCCGATATCCGGCTCCATCTTGATGCTGCCGGGAGCAAGGAACTTCTCATCCCCGGAGTTGATATCATAGAGGATGATGTCCGTTACATTGCTCAGGAAGACAATAGACTGGCCATAGACGCGAGGATCGGTCTGAATGCCGGATCGGTTGAGGGTGGTGGTCTTCTTGGATCCTAGATCCATAAAGGCGATGTCCGGCTCTCCGGTGCGGTTGTCAGCCCAGGCCAGAATTTCGCCGCTGATGGCGGGAAAGGACTGGTCGCCCGGTCCGGTGGCGACGGAAGACTCGCTGCCCGACCTGAGATCATAGAGATAGATATCGAAGTCCCCGGAGCGCTTGTCCATCCAGGTGACGGTATCACCATTGATCTGGGCCTCGATCTTCTCCCCCTTGCCGGTGGAGAGGATCTTCTCCTGGCCGGTAGCCAGGTCATGGAGGCGGATGCTGTAGCTGCCATCGCGATCATCGGACCAGACAACCCGGTCTCCGCTTATATCCGGCTGGGTCTGGTTGCCTTCTGCAGCAGTGACTATGGACTCGGTTCGGTTCATGGCATCGTAGAGGTAGATATCTCCATTGCCTCCTCTCATGTCCTGCCAGACTACTCGTTCGCCGGATACCGCCGGATTGATCTGGAAAAAGGGATTGATGCAAACCCATCTCTCCAGTCCCGTCTCCAGGTCGTACATGAATATGTCGAAGTTCCCACTCCGATTGTCGGACCAGGCCACAATGTGCCCGTCTATCGAGGGCTGAATCTGCTCCGAACCCAGCTGGATGACTACAGGACGCTCTTTGCCGTATTCTACTCCGCCGGCTGCTCCTGCCCAGAGGAGAGCCATGGTGATGATCAAAATAAAGGTTGCCTTGTGCATCATATCACTCTGCAATGAACTCAAGATCTCTCTTTGCTCCGTTCTCTTCTGCTGACTGTGACGAACTGATATAAGGAGTTTTCTCGACGTTTGTCGTTGGCTGTCCGGTGCAAGAAAGCTATATCAATTCTGGCGCCCTGCCGGAGATCATGAGAATAGGCGAGGGGCAGTTCGCTGAGCATATCCGTCGGTTTAAGCAAGTGCTGTACCTATGCCACCGCAATGCCGATCCCGATGCCATCGGCAGCAGCTTTGCCCTGGCCCGGGCCTTCGGGGGGAGCATAGGAGCGGTGGACGACCTGAGCCGCATAGGCGCGTCACTGGCCCATGCCATAGGGGCTCCTCTGCTCATCGATCCGCCATTGGATGATTATGATCTGGTGGTACTGGTGGACACGTCGGTGGCCATGCAGGCCGGCCAGCGGCTGCCTGACCTCTACGGCTTGGTGGATCATCATCTCGATGCCGGGCTCTTGGATCGGGCCATCTTCTACATCCAGAGGCCAGCCAGGTCCACGGCGGAGATCGTCTGGAATATTCTAAAAGCGAGCGGCATAAAGCCGGGCCGGGAGGCGGCCCTGGGCCTTATGGCCGGCATGATCTCCGATACCGGGCGCTTCAAGAGGGCCAGCCCGGAGGCCTTTGCTGCGGCATCGGAACTTCTGGCGGTGGGAGGATTCGACTATGAGGAGGCCTTGGAGGCGCTGGCCGTACCGACAAGCCTGTCCCAGAGGATAGCCGTCCTCAAGGCCGCCTCCCGCTGCAATGTGGAGCGCCAGGGCGACTGGCTCATAGCCTGGACATATGTCAACTCCTTCGAGGGCTCCGCTTCAATGGCCCTGGTGGAATTGGGGGCGGATGTGGCTCTGGTGGCGGGAAGACATGGCGGTAAGGCGCGCATCAGCGGCCGGTCCGGCCGGGAAGCAGCCAGAAGAGGCCTGAATCTGGCCGAGATCTTAAGCCGAACAGCAAGGGAGTTCGGGGGGGAGGGAGGAGGCCACCGGTCTGCTGCCGCCCTGGAGGCAGCCGGGGACCCTTATGCTATTCTGGACTCCTGTCGCAAGAGGGTGGCCTCCAGCCTGCTCTGAAAGCCAGAGCCTTGATGAGAAGCCTTGCCCCGGCCTCAAGCAGGAGAAATCCGCTGACTGCTTCTCTTTTTTATCATCAGCTCCGTCGGGAGCGAGCCGCCGCCTTTTTCAGGGCTTCGATGCCCGGCAAGGGCTCGCCGGAGAGGTAGGTGATGGAGGCTCCACCGCCCATGCTCACATGGGAGAACTTGGACTCCAGGTCAAGCTGTTCTATGGCCGCCACGCTGTGTCCTCCACCGGCGATGGAATAGCCAGAGAGGGTGGCTGCCTTAAGGAGTTCCGATGTCCCCAGCTTGAACTTCTCCTGCTCGAATATCCCCGTGGGACCGTTGAGCACAGTAACCCGGGCCTCTTTCATGTACTTAGAGTAGCTGACTATGGTCTCCAGGCCGATGTCGGCTATGGGCAGAGTCGTTGGCAGCTTGTCCACCGAGACCTCCACCCTCTCTCCGTTCTGGTTCAATGCCACATCAACCGGCAGGACGATCTTGTCTGGATACTCCTGGAGCAGCTTTGCAGCAATGGGGATCTGCTCCAGGTACTCCTGATCCTCCACGAACTTGCGGTTGGCTTCGCCCACATCGATCCCTTTCGCCATCATGAATACCGTAGCCACTACACCCGAGGTCAATATCTTGTCTGCTCCGCCTCGGGAGAGGACATTCTGGGTCACCTTGATGGAGTCGTCGGCCTTGGTGCCGCCCAGAGAAAAGACAGTGGGATGCTCATTGCCCTTGAGGCCCCGGTCAAGAGCAGTGATCTCCCGATCCATGAGAATTCCGGCTATGCTCGGCAGAAGCTCGGTGAAACCCACCACGGAGCAGTGAGAGCGATGGGACACGGCGAAGGCATCGTTAACAAAGAGGTCGAAGAGCGGCGCCAGCTTCCTGACCATATGGCTCTTGGCATGGTCGGCTGGGCTGCGGTTCATATTCTCTTCGGCATAAAAGCGGGTGTTCTCCAGAAGAAGGACCTCCCCCGGCCGGAGAGATTTTATGGAGTTCTGAGCATGAGAGCCGAAGATGTCGTCGATATAAGAGACATCCCGGCGCAGCAGTCTGGTTAAGAGCCGGGCATGAGCCTCGAGGGTGGTGTAATCCTTCTTTCCCGCCCGGCTCTGATGGGCCATGATTGCCACCCGGCAGTCCTCCAGAGCCCTGAGCGTCTCCAAGTGGCTCTTGATTCGCTTATCGTCCAGGATACTTCCGCTGGGGTCCATGGGCGAATTGAAGTCCACCCTTAGCAGAACCCGCTTATTGTCGAGCCCGACATCATCCAATGTGAGATAATCCTTCAAATCGAATCCTCCCGGTTGAAAAAGAGGTTGACACAAGCAATATATAGCCATTGCTAATTTGAAAAATCAGGGGCAAGATCGATGCTCTGGAGAGACGGTGCAGAAATTGCTCTTCATCCATCACTCAGGCTCCTGCTAGGGCCAGGTATAGGTTCCAGGCACCAGTGGCCACAAAGCTCACTGCCACCGCTCCCAGGATCAGCCCCATGATCCTGGTCATGACCATGATTCCTGTGATTCCCAAAGCCTGGTCGATGTGCTCTGAGGATTTCAGGATCATATATGTAGCCAGGAAGGTGAAGGATATGGCCAGGAGCACCAGAGCCTTCTCGACATACTCCGCTGCTGCGCCCATCAATACCACCACGGTGGTTATGGCCCCCGGGCCGGTGAGAAGGGGTATGGCCAGGGGAAATATGGAGATGTCATCCCTTTGATTGGCGTCCCTCAGCTCGGCCTGGGTGACCTTCTTATCCTGGTGCACCCCTCGCAGCATATCCATAGCCACCAGAAAGAGCAACACTCCTCCCGCCACTCTCAGGCTGTCCACGGTGATGCCGAACAGCCGCAGCACGGCATCACCGGCTACAGAGAAGAGGATGGCAATGGCAAAGGCGACCAAGGTGGTGCGCCTGCATATTCGTCTCCTCTCTGAGGGAGTCAGGGAGGCGGTGAGGCTGACATATACCAGGGTGGCCTCGATGGGATTGACTATCACAAATATGGTGGTGAAGGCATAAACAAAGTAAAGCAGCAGATCATTGGACGGCATTTTCCCAGGAGACCTCTATTCTGTCATTTCCACTCTGCTACCTCCGGCCATAAATAGCTCCTGGGTGAGGTTGACTTTTCCCGGAAGGGAAAAAAGCGGGGCAGTTCCGGCGGAGAGCGGCATGGAAACAGTCAACGGCCAAGAAGGTCATGGCCGAGCCGGCCCAGGCTCTTATTTTTTATCGAGGATCATGGATTTATGGAAAGAGAGCCAACCCCCGAGCATGGATCTTGAGAGCAAGGCCAGGCTCATCGCTGTGGGCACGGTGCGGCTGGAGGAGCCGCATCCCGGAGAGCGGGCCTCCACCGCCGGGCCCGGCGCAGGCGGCCAGTCCATTTTTTTCCAGTCCGGGCCGCATATGGTGAGGCTATCGGTGACCGAGGACTCGCCACTGTGCCTGGAGAGCCGCCCAGATGGAGCGGCCATACTCCAGGACGGTCGGGAAGTGGCCCGTGGCCGGCTGGTGCAGCCTCTTCTGCACTGCCCCGGCCAGGCTTACCTCACAATCTCGGAGAGGTGCATCTACGACTGCAAGTTCTGCGCCGTGCCCCGGCTGAAGGGGGGAATCAAGTCTCAGGAGACGGTTTCCCGGATGGTAGAGCAGGCAGCGGAGACGGGGGATATGCAGGCCATCTCCCTGACAAGCGGGGTGGAGGTCTCGCCAGAGCATGAAGGGGAGAGGGTGGCGGCTATGGTGCGGGAGCTGTGCCGTTTCGGCGTTCCCATAGGGGTCTCCATCTGCCCCTATCCGGGGGTCAACCGCCTGCTCCGGGAGGCGGGGGCAGTGGAGGTCAAGTACAACCTGGAATGCGCCGATAGGGAGCTTTTCCGACGCGTCTGCCCGGGCATGTCCTATGAGGCGATCATGGATGCCCTGGTGGAAGCGGTGGAGATCTTCGGCAGGAACCATGCCTTTTCCAATATCATCGTAGGCCTGGGTGAGTCGGAAGAGACCCTGCACCGCACCATTGACGATCTCACAAAGAAGGGGATCATCCCCGTGCTGCGGGCGGTCTATCCCCATCCCCTGCGAGCGGGCGAGGCGGTGATGGAGCGGCCCTCAGCGGAGAGGCTGTTGGATCTGGCTCGATATCTAAGGGATGCCTTGAAGAAGAACTGTCTGGATGGGGCGGCGGCGCTGACGGGATGCTATCGCTGCACGGGGTGCGACCTCATCCCCGGACGGGATCTTTAGGGCGCTCAGAACTCAATATCCTCATCATGCAGTCAGACAGGCCAGATCATCATTGCGCCGGGGGAAGGATGGAAGGGCGAGGGTAAAAAGGTAGCTACTACAGTTTTTCGGCGGAATAGGCAAAAATAATTATACAGGCTTGCAGCTCTTCCTCCTCGATTAAATCATGAGCATACTGGTCACCGGCGGCGCAGGATTCATCGGCTCCAATCTGGTGGAGGCCCTACTGAAGGATGGAGAAGAGGTCGTGGTTGTGGACAACATGCACACGGGAAGCCCGGCCAACCTGGAGGGCCTGCGGGGCAGCCTCCGTCTGATCCAAGGCAGCTGCAATGATCTGCCCGGCCTGGATCTGGAGCCCCAGCAGATCTACCACCTGGGCATTCCATCCTCCTCTCCCATGTACAAGGCCAATCCCTTACTGGTGGGCGAGGCCAT
>Ga0208197_1001936_pt1 | contig 19230 bp, 12 predicted proteins | sample AD_JPNNA4_MetaG_FD_184444 | JGI IMG/M metagenome (GOLD analysis project Ga0208197, IMG submission 184444) | Active sludge microbial communities of municipal wastewater-treating anaerobic digesters from Japan - AD_JPNNA4_MetaG (SPAdes) (version 2) | ecosystem: Engineered > Bioreactor > Anaerobic...
AAATGTTTATGGTTCGCTCGAAAACTTAAAAGGGAAAAAAATAGCCATGACATGGGCATATTCGCCCAGTTATGGGAAACCACTTTCTGTCCCTCAGGGCATTATCGGTTTGATGACGCGTTTTGGAATGGAAGTAGAATTAGCCTATCCCGAAGGATACGACTTAATTCCCGATGTTATTGAACTGGCAAAGAAAAATGCAGCAGCCAGTGGCGGAAAATTTACCGTTTCAAATAGCATGGAAGACGCATTCAGAAATGCCGATATTGTTTATCCTAAGAGTTGGGCACCGTACAATGTTATGGAGCGAAGAACCCAATTATTGCAAAAAGGCGATAAAGATGGCTTAAAGGAACTCGAAAAAGAAGCTCTTGCCAACAATGCAAAATACAAAAACTGGGAATGTACCGAAGATAAGATGAAACTTACTAAAGGCGGAAAAGCATTATATATGCATTGTCTTCCTGCCGACATTACCGATGTTTCGTGTTCTGCCGGTGAGGTAGCGGCTTCGGTTTTTGAACGTTATCGCATAGACACATACAAAGAAGCAGGATTTAAGCCTTATATCATAGCAGCGATGATTTTAAACAGTAAATACAACCATGCTGCCGAAATTTTACAAAAACTATACGATTTAAAACGCCCAAGGTTTTTATAGTAGAACAAAACATAAAAGAGGCTGTCGCAAAAGGCAGCCTTTTTTTATTTGCCTTATCGCACTTCGCAGGCATATGCTCTTTTCTTATACTCCACGATACGTTGATTCACTTCGCAATGACTGTAAACAGCAAATATTTGTATTGTAATGAAAGTAATCGGAATACAGATGTTTAAAAATTTTACAAAAAAAATCATGATTTGTGAAATTTGTTTTATATTTGCTTATGGAAATAAAGCGCAACTTTATAACGCCAACACCCCCCAAAATTGGAAATAAGACGCAATAGAGTAGCGTGTATAAACGAGTTGGCAGCAAGCGTAGAGAACCGACACGACAACAAAAAACAGACTCGAAAACAACCAAGCAGACGAATTCAAACAAATCTTTTGGACGACTTTTATTCGGTTGACATTTTCGCTGTTCCTTGACACTAAACCAAACTTTTGCGACACACAAGCCGACCCAAAAAAAATTAAAACACCCCCACCGCACAAAAAAATAAAATTCTTTGCTTACCCACATTGGCACATTTGGGTTTTGCCCCTACTCACAAACCCATTCCACAGGCAAAACCCAAAAGAGCCAATTTTTCCCACCCGCATTAAAAAAATTATCGTAACTTTGGACAATTATTGACAAGTCAAATTTAAGTCCATTGAATACATTAGGTCAAATACTAAGAGAACACCGTGAATCAAAGGGTTTGCTGCTTCGACAAGTGGCAGCAGCTATGGAAATGGACACGGCATTGCTAAGCAAGTTTGAGCGGGACGAAAGAAAACCGAACAAAGAACAGGTGCTTGCTTTTGCAAAGTATTACAACGTGAATGCTGACGAATTGCTTTTGGCTTGGTTAAGCGACAAAATAGCTGGAGAAGTTCAAAATGAAGACCTTGCTAAAGAGGCTTTGAAAGCTGCCGAAAAAAAAGTTGAACTTTTTAAAAGGAAGAAAAAATGAACGGAGAATCATTAAACATACTACAAGATAGATTAGAAAAACTGAAATCTGATTTTCCTGAAATTTTCACGGAAGGAAAAATTGACATTGAAAAGTTCAAAGCAACTTTTACTGACGACATTAATTTTAATAATGAACGCTATGTTCTCAATTGGGCGGGGAAAAGCGATGCTTTCAAAGTATTACAAATTCCAACAACAGCAACGCTGAAACCCCAACAGGAAGAATCGGTAAACTTTGACACGACTGAGAATATTTTTATAGAAGGAGAAAACCTTGAAGTGCTGAAAGTGTTGCAAAAAAGCTATTATGGAAAAGTAAAGTGCATCATTATAGACCCGCCATACAATACCGGTAACGACAGTTTTATTTACCCAGACAGTTTTAAAGAGAACAAAGAAGAATACCAAAAACGTATTGGCGAAAAAGACGAAGAAGGCTACCTGATGAAAGAAGGTATGCTCCGCAAAAACAGTAAAGACAGCGGACATTACCACAGCAACTGGCTGAGCATGATGTATCCCCGATTGTTTTTGGCTAAAAACTTACTGCGTGAAGATGGCGTAATCTTCGTTCATATTGACGACAACGAAGTGCATAATCTGAGAATGATTATGAATGAAATTTTCGGAGAGGAAAATTTTATCGAATGCATTAACTGGAATAAACGAGTTCCCAAAAACGATAAAGGTATTGGTAGTATTCATGAATATATTCTTGTATTTGTCAAAGACAGTTCATTGAAACATGAATTTTTAATGGGCAAGGAAGGCATTGAGGAAATTGAAGAATTACTTTCCAAACTAAAAAAGAAAAAGACTCCTATTCCCGAAGCAGAAAATGAAGTTCGAAAACTGTATAATAAAAAAGGATATGATAGAGGTATTACGCTTTATAATTCTTTAGACAGCGATTATAGACTTTGGGGTAAAATTAATATGAGCTGGCCAAATGCCAATACATTTGGTCCGAGGTATGAGGTTAAACATCCAAAAACCGGTAAAGCAGTAAAAATCCCAGATAGAGGCTGGAGATGGAAAGAAGAAAGTTTTAATGAAGCTGCAAAAATCGTAGAAGGCAAATATCAAAGCATCGTTGAATTACATGATGGTTCGTTTGTATGTGGGCGCATTTGGTTTGACAAAGATGAAAATACTCAACCGAGTTCAATAAATTATTTAGATGAACTCGACAAACTTTTATTGAGGTCTATCATTTCATTAAAGAGTGATGGAGGGATTGAAGTAGAAAAATTGTTTGAAGGTAAAAGCTATTTTTCTTATCCTAAACCAACTTCATTGACTAAGTTGCTCCTTAATTCAATAGAAACTAAGCAAGATGACATAATACTTGACTTCTTTGCCGGCTCAGGCACCACAGCACATGCAGTGTTAGAACTCAACAAAGAAGATGGCGGTACCCGTAAATTTATTTTGGTGCAGCTGCCCGAACCTTGCGATGAAAACAGCGAAGCCTACAAAGCCGGTTATAAAACCATTGCCGACATTAGTAGGGAGCGTATCCGCAGGGTCATTAAAAAAATTGAAGCAGAGCAAGCCGAAGAAAGAAAGAAAAAATCTGAACAATTTGACTTTGGCGATAAAGAAGAAAAAAACTTTGAATTAGGCTTTAAATCCTTCAAACTTTCTCCTTCCAATTTCAAAATCTGGCGTGGCAGCGAAATTAACGAAGAAAATTTAGTGCAGCAGTTAGATGCCTTTACCAATCCTGTGAGAGAAGGCAGCGAAAAGGATAATATGCTGTATGAATTGATGCTAAAAGCAGGTTATTTATTAACCGATAAGGTAGAGAAGATAGAAAACCTTTATAGCATCAAAAATGGTGAACTGCTCATTGCTATCGAAAGCATCAATCAGGCAACCGTTGACAAGATGATTACCTTACGACCCAAAAAAGTAATTTCCCTCGACATACTTTTCAAAGACAACGACCAGTTGAAAACCAACACCGTATTGCAAATGAAAGATGCAGGGATAGATTTTAAAACGATATAAGACAAGCAAAATGGAAAACGAAACCAAAAACATATTTGAAAATGGAGCGACCTGGCTTCGGGCTGATTTCCATTTGCACACCATTAAAGACAAGGAATTTCAGCCAATTGAAAATCCTAATGACTTTTTTAATCAATACATTGAACGGCTAAAATCCGAACAAATAAACATTGGGGTAATTACCAATCATAACAAGTTTGACAAAGACGAATATGTCAATCTTCGCAAGAAAGCCATAAAAGAACAGATTTGGATTTTGCCCGGAGTTGAACTTTCTGTAAATGACGGTGCAAACGGTATTCATTGTCTGATTGTATTTGACAACGAACAATGGATAACTAACGGAGAAGATTATATTAATCAGTTTTTGACCTCTGCCTTTGAGGGCATTGCCAACCGTGAAAACGAAAATACACGTTGTAACTACAACTTGACAGAAACGCTTAAAAAACTGAACGAACACCGTATAAACGGAAGAAATTCATTTATTGTAATGGCTCATGTAGAGCAAAACAGCGGTTTCCTGAAAGAACTTGACGGAGGCAGAATCCAACAATTTGCAGACAACGAGATTTTCAGAAGTTTTGTCTTGGGTTTTCAAAAATTCAGAACATATGACCAGTTAGCAAATCTTAATAACTGGTTTGGTAATAAGCTGCCTGCATTTGTTGAAGGGTCAGACTGCAAAAGCATTGCTAATGTTGGCAAAGCTCACGAACAAAACGGCATCGCAAAGAAAACATTTATAAAAATTGGGGCGTTTAATTTTGATGCTTTAATGTATGCTTTGCTTGATGCCGAAAACAGAATTTCCGACACCTTGCCAACAATTAATAAAGCGTGGTTAAAATCAATTTCATTTACTACAAGCAAATGGAAAGGTAAAAAATTATCATTCAATCAGGGAATGAATAACTTCATCGGGATAAGAGGAAGCGGAAAATCAACCTTGCTTGAAACGGTACGCTATGCCTTGGATATTCCGTTAGGTACAAATGCTCACGAACCCAAATACAAGGAAAGATTAGTTCAGAATTTTTTGGGCAGTGGCGGGAAAATAGAAGTTGAACTAATTGACCAACATCAGACAACCTATATTGCAGAACGTATTTACGGTGAAACTCCGACCGTGTATCAATTGAAAAATGACGGAGAAAAAGAATTGCAGTATAATCTTAAAATAAATGCCATAGTAAACAAACCACTTTATTATGGGCAAAAAGACTTGTCAGACATTGGTGGCGAAACTTCTACCGAAGATTTGATAAACAAATTAATGGGTGATAAGCTCACGTCAGTAAAACGAGAAATAGAAGAACAAGGCAGTAAAATCATCGGCATAATTGCGGACATTAAAAAGGTTGATAAGCAATTAGCACAGGAAGAAGAAATAAAAGCAAAAAAGGCATCTATTGAAAAGGATATGAAAGTTTTCATTGACAACAAAATCAATGAAAAACTGAACAAGCAAATTGAATTTAACAAAGACAGCAACCGTTTAGACAACTTGCTTGAATTTGAAAGAATCGTTATTGATGCTGTTCAAAGTGTTTTCAATGACTATCAAGGCTCATTTAAAAGCTATACCGCTTACGAATCCAAAGAAAACGGAGAGTTATTTAAGCAGGTGTTTGAATCTTTTGACAAGTTTCAACTAACTTTTCAACGTCTTTCGGAAATTGTAAAGCAACTTCAAACAGAAAAAGGGAATCTGGAAGCACTTCAAAAAAACTTTATTTCAAAGTATGAAGAACTGAAAGAGGAATTTTCTGAAATCAAGCGAACTATCAACCTGCCAAACATTGAAGCCGATACTTATGTAAAACTTTCCAAAGACCTTGACCTTCAAATAGCCAAGCTAAATGAAATTCAAAAGTTGGGAGAAAGAAAAGTTACACTTCGTAAAAACCTGAATCAGGCTCTGACAACGTTGAAAGATTTATGGCATAAAGAATTTCGGTTAATTCATGAAGAAATTGAAAAGCTGAATAACGAACAGCCAAAAGATGCAGAAGGGAAACCTGCAATTAACATAGTTGCAGAATTTAAAGGCAACAAAGAACGGTTTAAAGAATTTCTAAAAACGTATTGTCGTGGCAGTGGGCTAAGAGACGACCACTACGACCAAATTGTTGCCTATCCTGATTTGATTGAAGTGTATAACGATTTTGGTGTTGAAGGCAGTAACATCATCAGCGCTTTGTCTGGCGGTAACAACTTGCAAAATTTCAAAGCGAAATTCTCGGAATTTATCAATGAATTTCTTCTGTATCGAGTGCCTGATAAATTTACCATTTATTACAAAGGTCGCCCGTTGCAAGAACACTCATTAGGACAAAGAGCATCAGCCTTAATCATTTTCATTCTGACATTAAAAGAGAACGATTTGATAATTATTGACCAGCCCGAAGATGATTTAGACAACCAAACCATTTACACGGATGTTATCACCGAACTAAAAAAATTAAAAACAAAAACACAGTTCATTTTTGCAACACACAATCCCAATATTCCTGTTTTAGGTGACTGCGAACAAATAATCAGTTGTACTTACAATAACAATCTGATAGACATAAAATCGGCAAGTATTGACAATAGAGAAATACAACAAAACATTGTTGATATTATGGAAGGTGGCAATGAAGCTTTTGAACAACGTAAAATGATATATGAATTATGGAAGCATTAGAATTACTTGAAATTATCAGTAACGGTGAAACGACAAAAGTTCAGTTTAAAAGCGATGTAAACAATGTGATAAGCATTTCACAAGAAATGGTTGCTTTTGCAAACACAAAAGGAGGACAGATTATTATTGGTGTAGATGATAAAACAGGGAATATTCTTGGCCTTTCTTTTCAAGACATACAAAGAATAAACAACCTGCTTTCAACAGCAGCACAAGACCACGTCAAATCGCCAATCTTCATTAGTACAGAAACCGTGAATGTAAACAATAACAGGGTAATTGTTGTGACTGTTCCGGAAGGTACAGACAAACCACATACCGATAAAGACGGTGTTGTGTGGGTAAAAAATGGTTCTGATAAAAGAAAAGTAACCAGTAAGGAAGAATTATCAAGGCTTTTGCAAAACAGTGGTAATCTTTATGCAGAAGAAATGCTTTTACAGCATAGCTCATTGGACGATTTTAATTGGGATAAATTCCAGTCATTTTATGAAGAAAAATATAAAGAGCCTTGCGATAAAGAAGAAATACTAAAGTACTTGGAAAATTTAAGATTGGGAGCAAAGGGCAAGTTGAATGTTGCAGGTGCCTTGCTGTTCGGTAGAAATGTGCAAAAACTAACGCCTTCTTTCTTTATTACTGCTATATGGTTTAGAGGAAATACGATAGCTGACACTGAATACAGAAGTAGTGAAAACATAATTGGAACATTGGACGAGTTGTACAAAAAAGGTTATGATTTCGTTTTATCAAAACTGCATAAGGTTCAGGCAGGACAATCATTCAACAGTTTAGGTAAATCTGAAATCCCTGAAATTGTCATTACAGAATTACTTGTAAATGCTTTAATCCACAGAGATTATTTCATACACGATTCCATAAAGTTATTTGTGTTTGATGACCGCATTGAAATAATCAGTCCGGGAAAATTACCTAACAGTTTGACGGCAGAGCAGATTACGAAAGGCGTAAGAAGGTCAAGAAATAATATTATCGCTTCTCTTGCTCCAGATTTATTAGAGTACAGAGGTGCGGGCAGCGGGATTTTGCGTGCTTTACAAGCATATCCCGAAATTCAGTTTATTAATGATACCAAAGGCGAGCAATTCAAAGTAATAATCAAAAGGCCAGAAATTAAATGAAACTCCATTTTGATAGCAATCAGGATTATCAGTTAGATGCTATAAAAGCTATAACCGACATCTTTGAAGGGCAACCTTTGAGTGGAGGTGATTTTGAGTTTTCGGTTTCTTCTGCTGGTGCATTGCTTTCTGAAAATGGTTTAGGTAACCGTTTAACGCTTTCAGAAGAACAAATTCTAGAAAATGTAAAATTTATTCAACAACGCAACGAAATAAAAGAAAAAGTTTCCGAATTACAGGGAATGAACTTTTCTGTGGAAATGGAAACAGGCACAGGGAAGACATATGTTTATCTGCGAACCATTTATGAACTCAACAAGCTGTATGGTTTTAAAAAGTTTGTTATTGTCGTTCCTTCTATTGCTATCCGTGAAGGTGTACTGAAAAACTTAGAAATAACACATGAGCATTTTCAGTCTCTTTACGATAAAGCAGCCATCAATTTTGATGTTTACGACAGTAAAAAAGTTTCCCATCTTAGGGGCTTTGCTTCTGCTAACACCATTCAAATTTTGATTCTCAATATTGATGCCTTTGCAAAAGACGAGAATATCATCAATAAACCAAATGATAAACTAACAGGTAAGAGGCCAATTGAATTCATTCAAAGCACCCGACCCATTGTGATTGTGGATGAACCACAAAACATGGAAACGGAAATTCGCAAAAAAGCCATTGAAAATCTTAATCCCCTTTGCACACTTCGTTATTCCGCTACACATACTAATCTTTATAACCTGATGTATTCGCTTAATCCCGTTAAGGCATACGATTTAGGTTTAGTAAAGCAGATTGAAGTGGACTCTGTAGTGAGTGAGAATGCCATGAATGATGCTTTTGTTCAGGTCGAAAAAATTCAACCAAGCGGTAAAAATAAAATTATTGCGAAGTTGAAAATTGATGTGAACACCCCAAAAGGAGTAACAAGAAAATCAGTAACAGTTGACCGTGATAAATACGACTTATACAAACTTTCTGGTGAACGGGATATTTATCAGGATTTAAAAGTGACCGAAATTGATTTAAGCAATCAGGTTGTTTCCTTATCCAACGGACAAATGCTGACAGTTGGAGAAACACAAGGTGGTTTAAACGATGAAGTGCTTCGCTATATGATTCAAAAAACGGTAGAAGAACATTTAAAGAAAGAGAAGTTTTACAAACCCAAAGGCATAAAGGTTTTGACTTTGTTTTTTATTGACAAGGTGAAAAATTACCGTGATTATGATGCAAGTGGAAATCCGTTGAAAGGTAAGTTTGCAGAATGGTTTGAAGAAATATATCAAAATGAAATCCGTAAACCAGCTTATGCAGGTTTAATCCCTTACTCCGTAGATGAAATTCATAACGGATATTTTTCGCAGGATAATAAAGGGAGAATAAAGGACACAGGCGGTGAAACTCAGGCTGATGATGATACTTACAAACTCATCATGCAGGATAAAGAAAAATTGCTGGACATCAATACGCCTTTACGTTTTATATTCAGTCATTCTGCACTTCGTGAAGGTTGGGACAACCCCAATGTATTTCAAATCTGCACTTTAAATGAAACAAAGTCGGAAATCAAAAAACGACAAGAAATCGGAAGGGGTTTACGATTGTGCGTAAATCAAGAGGGGCAAAGAATACATGACCGAAACACCAACAAACTGACTGTTATTGCAAATGAAAAGTATGAAGACTTTGCAAAAGCATTACAAAAGGAAATAGAAGATGATTGTGGTGTAAAGTTTGAAAATAGGATTAAGAACAAAGCGGAACGTAAAAAAGTAAATTATAGAAAGGGATTTGAAGCCGATCCTAAATTTTTACAGATATGGGAGAAGATAAAGCATAAAACAAAATACAGTGTTTCTTACCAAACTCCCGACCTGATTGCCCTTGCAGGCAAAGCAGTTAAAGAAATGCCGGAAACTATTAAGCCGACTGTAAGAAGCACAAAACAAAAGGTTCTGATAACTGATGAAGGTGTTTCTGGACAGCTTTTAAGCGACAGTGCTTTGAATGATTATGGAAGTAGAATCGAAATCCCAGACTTACTCGCCTACATACAAAGTAAGACGGAGTTAACAAGGGACACAATCCTTCAAATTTTGAAAAAGTCAGGGAGAATTAGCGAAGTGCTTATCAATCCGCAAATGTTTATGGACAATACAACAAATGCAATAAAGAGCGTATTGTATGAACTGATGATTGACGGCATTAAATATGAACGTATAGGCAGCAAAATGTATGAAATGACTTTGTTTGACGATGCGGATTTTGAAATCTATCTTGACAATTTCACGCATTCAGTAACCAACCCCAACAAGACCATTTATGAAAACTATATCCCACTTGACAGTGGCGTAGAAAATCAATTTGCCAAAGACTGCGAAACAAGTGAGAATATTGAATTTTATTTTAAACTTCCAAACTGGTTTAAAATCCCGACACCAATAGGGAACTATAATCCTGACTGGGCAGTGGTTTTTAAAGGTGAAAAGAAAATATACTTTGTTGCGGAAACTAAGAGTGAAGGACAGGAACTTCTAAAAAGTGAAAAACAGAAAATCAAATGTGGTAAAGAGCACTTTAAAGAATTTACAGAAGTAGTTTATAAGCAAGTTTCATCTGTCAAAGACCTTACAACATGACCCACGCACAAAAACACACACATTTGCAAACCGCTCCAACCCCACCCGCAGACCAAAGTTTGCAAAAGAGCGTGTTTTTAACGACCCAAAAAAGAATTTTATTTTTTTTCTCCTTCCCTTCGGTGTTTTAATTTTTTTGCCACGCTCGACCGACACATAAATAATTCGATACAGACAGCGAAAGTGTTTATAAATAAGCATTTTCAGACACGGTGGACAAGAACGCCAGCTGCCAACAGCGTGTTGCCGCAATTGGCGGTGACGTGCAAAATTGAAGCTGAGTGCTCCTATCAAACTTTTGTGCAGGTTGACAGTGAACTGCTCCGAAATCGCCAACTGCGGCAACACGCAAACCGTTGTGTGCCATTTTATAGAGACGACAGAGAAATTAATAATATTATAAACTATGCTGACAGACTTTTTCAAATTGAATGAACCATATCAGACTTTCAAGACTGAAAAAGACCTTGCTGACCATCTAAAAAGAAGTAAGGACTTAAGGAATGTTTTATATGAACCTGACATTCTAAAGCCTTCACCGCCATATGCAAAATTTAAGATTCGAGACACTTATTTCAACAATGTAAGTTTCAGCAAAACGAAACTCGACAAAGTCGTATTCATTAATTGCTCGTTTGAAGATTGTCTTTTCATTGGGACAGAAATAGAAAATTGCGAATTCCACAATTGCAAGTTTAAAAATTGCAATACTCATAAAATCAAAATTTCTAAGACTTATGTTAATCCAAGTAGTTTTTCAAATTGCTTTAGCAACATAGGTCAATCAAATGTTGCTGTTCATTTATTTCAGCAACTAATAAACAATTCAATTGATGAAGGACAATCTGAATTCAGACGATTTGCAGAATACAATTTCAAAAAATGGCAAGACAGATTAGTTATAAATAAATTTTGGAACAAAGAGCCATATGAAATATCTCTTGGTGAGTTCATTAAACAATATCCTCCCAGTTGGTTATATCGTTATTTTTTTGGCTACGGGTTAAGACTAAGAAACTTTATTTTGTCATTTGCCGGCATTTTTATTTTGTTTTTTGCAATCAACTATTGCAATTGGTCAAAATATGAATTAACCCAAAAGGACTTAGCAATAAATGTATATGATAAAGATTCAGTAAATATGGCATCTAATTTTTATTATACTTTAGATGCAACAACAAAACTTGTGGACTCCCAATTTCAAGCAACAACTAATTATGGAATGGTTTGGCTTACACTTCAAAGTGTTGTTGGCTTTATTTTTTTGAGTGCCTTAGTAACAATCATATTAAACCGATTTGTAAAATGAAAACTTACAGTATTGCAATATTTGGGTCATCACTTAGACCAAACTTTGACAAATACAGTGACAAGGATTTGTTAATCGTATCAGACTCCTATTCCATACTTAATGCATTAAAGGCTAAGTATGAAAGAGATGGATATTCCGTCAGCACTTACACTTATGAAAAACTAAAATATCTTTCAGACAAGGGAAGTTTATTTATTCAACATCTAAAACTTGAATCTCAAATTTTAACTGACTACAAAGGACTGTTGACTGAAATCTTAGAGAATCATAAGAAATCTAGACCATCATCAGAACAAATCAAAGAGTCTATTGAGTATTTTGACTTTCTAAAAAATATACCAGATAGTAAAATTGGCTACGCTTGGTTTTGCGACTGTTGCTATGTTGGTATAAGGAATTACTTAATTCTAAAAAGTGCAGAAAGAAGAAAATACAAGTTTTCTTTCCTTAATCTTATAGACGACTTATTAAAATCAAAGGATATTGACGCAAGTGATTTTGAAATACTAAGACAATTAAGAGTTCTAAAGAAAAACTACAGGGAGAGAATAAATGATGAGCTTCCTTCAAAAGACTTCATAATATCATTGATAAAGGTTGGACAAAAATTGAATCTTTTGCCTACTGTAAATTTTCAACATATAGACAGTTTTAATGCCAATTTATTAGACTATGTGAGAGCAAAAGAAACAAACCACTATTTCAAGTTAAGACTTGTTGAAATTTTCTATTTGCTTTCAGGACAAAGATTTGACGAGATAGACAGAATAATTTGCAACCCACAACTGTATGCAATGAAATTTAAAAACAATGAATTTGTAAATAAGATAATAGCGGACCTAGAAGAGAAAAACGGCACACAACAGCCGTTTGCCACAATGGGGGCTGACGTGGTTAAATCAAGTCCAGTGCTTCAATCAAAGTTTGTGCTTGGTTGACAGTGAGGTGCTCTAAAATCCCCCACTGCGGCAACACGCAAACCGTTGTGCTTCATGCATAAAAAGAAAAACTAAACAATAAAATTTTGTTAGCAAATAAGGAGAAATACCAACGCACAAAACAGCACATTTGCAAATCGCACAAGCCGACACACGACCAAAATTTGCAAAAGAGCTGTTTTTTTCCACCGCACCGAAGAAAAAAGCAATAGTACGACATGGATTGGCTGACGTTAAATTTATTTTTGACCCAAAAAAGGAATGCCGAAAACATAGAATAGATATAATTTAAAACTAAAAAAAGATGGTTAATTTTTATTACGAGTATTGCAGACAAAAATACTCAAGTGTATCAAGTTTAACAGTTTTAAGTTGTTCGAGACACTTAGATGATTCAAATAAAGATAAACATATATTATAATTATAAATAATATGGATTGTTTTACTGCCATTGATTTTGAAACTGCACAAGGTTATCGTTGGAGTATTTGTCAAGTTGGACTTGTTAGAGTAGAGTATGGAAAAATAACAAACGAAGTAAATCTATTAGTGCAACCACCTAATAATTACTATTGGGATAAGTTTATTGATATTCATGGAATTACACCTGATGATACAGCTAACGCACCAACTTTTGATAAAGTTTGGCATAAAATAGAGCCATTTATTAAAGAGCAAAATGTTGTTGCTCACAACGGTTTTTCTTTTGATTTTCAGGTATTAGAAAAAACACTTGAATATTACGGAATGCAAGCGCCTGATTATGAGAAATATTGTACTTACCGCATTTTTAAAGATAATCTTGCATCCCTTTGCAAATATTATAAAATCCCATTAAATCATCATGACGCATTGAGCGATGCTAAGGCATGTGCGGAATTGTTTTTATTACATTTAAACAATATTACATCATGAAAGATACGAAGGCTGAATTTTCAATAAATGCCAAAACTTGTACTCTATAAATCAATTTTCAAAGAGTATTATAAAACTTCGTTTCATGAAAAAATTGAAAATTTAAAAAATCTTTATGGGAAATACCTATAGATATTGAACATATTCAGTATTATCATGACAAAGATGGTGAAAAACCTGAAGATATTTGGGAAGAATGGCAAGAAGATATAAACTCAATTGGGAACTTAATGATTTTAGAACAGGAAATTAATCGTTCAATTAGCAATAATACGTACGAAAAAAAAGTACAATTTTATACTGAAAGTTTATTCTCGATAGTGAAAAAACAGGTAAAACAATTTCCTGAATGGTCGCTTGGATAATATATGGTAAGAAAGCAATACGAAACAAGAAAAATATTGCAATATCTTTTTGATTAATCACAAAGGTGCGACATCTATTGTCGTACTCTGCGCATATCTTTGTTCAAAATATTACAGATATGGAAAAGAATATAAAATTTAGATTATTGGAAAGTATAGGCAAAGTATATGAGCAATCAAAATATTGCAAGCTTGATTCAGCATTTTTTGAAGAAGTTGATGCGGAATTAAAATACCTTTCCGATTATTTTAACGTTTCCCGAAGTCAGTCGCTAATTATAGCAATAGTTTTTGTTCTAAATTACAAAGATGATGCTGTTGATTTGAAAGACCTGATAGAGCATTTCGACTGTAATCCCATGAAAATATTAGAATTAAGTGATGATTTTGAAACGTTATACTCAAGGGAAATTTTAAAAAAACAAAAATCTTTTTTCAGAGTTAGATTATTCCTATCAAACGATTCGTTTATTATAAATGAGAAAATTACCGAGGCAATCCTGAGTAATAAACCTATGCCCGTAATTGAGCGAGAAGGGATTAAAGATGTGATAGAACTTCTTGAAAAATTTCACAAGTTAGGAGAACAACGAAAGACAGATGAATTAGCTACTTTTGAGCTATTCAAACAAACAAAAGAGCTTATTTCTTCAAATTTACATTTTCCACTAATCAAGAAAATTAATGATTTACAGTTTAGCATTGAAGATACATATTTATTCCTTTACTTGATTTGGAAAACCATTACGGGCAGTGAAGCTACTGATGTTGAACATGCTACAGAAGTGATTTTTGACAATTCTTCAGAAAGGGTTAGCTATGTTCAAAAGATTTTGTCGAATGAAAATGTGTTAGTCAGTCGAAATTATATAGAATTAGTAGAATCTTTTTTCTTTAACGATGCTGAAATGAAGCTTTCTGAATCTTCAGTTAAAATGCTACAAGAATTTGGGTTAAAACTTTATGCTAATAAAAAGAAACGAGATAATATTATTGAACCAGCTAAAATAAACTCTAAAACACTATATTTTAATGAATTTGAGAGTAAACAGCTTGATTTGTTAAAAACATTGTTGCAGGAAGATAATTTCAACGAAACGCAAAACAGATTACAAAGTAAAGGATTACCGAAAGGTATAACTGCTTTATTGCATGGTTCGCCTGGTACAGGGAAAACAGAAACGGTTTATCAAATTGCTAAGGATACAAATAGGGAAATTGTGAAAGTTGATATTAGTCAATCAAAATCAATGTGGTATGGAGAGAGTGAGAAGATTATTAAACGTATTTTTACAGATTACAATGCATATGCAAAAGATTGTGAACGCATGCCTATTTTATTGTTTAACGAAGCCGATGCAATTATTTCAAAACGGAAAGAAAATAGTTTTTCGAATGTCTTACAAACCGAAAATACAATTCAAAACATTATCCTTGAAGAACTTGAAAATTTTGAAGGAATATTTTTTGCCACTACCAACCTTGCAAAAAATCTAGATTCAGCATTTGAAAGACGTTTTTTATTTAAAATTGAATTTCAAATACCCGATATTTCTGTAAAAGCCAAAATATGGAAATCAAAATTACCAAGTCTTACTGAGTCTGAATGTGAGACCCTTGCAAAACGCTTTGATTTCTCCGGGGGTCAAATAGATAATATTGTCAGAAAGAGTGAGATTCATGAAATAATTTATGGTAATTTTGTCGATTTCAGCAATATTATCGAATTTTGCAAAACAGAGCTATTGTCAAAAAATAGTGGAATTAAAATAGGTTTTACAAAAACATAAAATTATGTCAAAAAGAGAATCAATTGCACGATATAATTTGATAATAAAAAAACTAAGGAAACAACCTTCTACGTTTTCTGAGATTTCTGACTACCTCGCTTTTGAATCAGATTTGCAGGAATACAATTTCAATGTATCGAAACGAACATTTCAACGGGACATTGAAGATATTCGTTCGATTTACAATATTGATATTCAATATGATTTTTCGAGAAAGGTTTATTATATTGAATTTGACGAACAACAGGAAATAAACGAAAGGATATTAGAAGCATTTGATACATTCAATGCCTTGAATATAACCGACAGGCTTTCAAACTACATTCACTTTGAAAAAAGGCGACCTCAAGGAACCGAAAATCTTTATGATTTGCTACATGCCATAAAAAATAAGGTTCAAATATCATTTTCATATCAAAAATTCTGGGAGGATGAAATTACACATCGCATTACTGAGCCTTACGCACTTAAAGAATTTAAAAACCGTTGGTATTTACTTGCAAATGATTTGAAAGACAAGAAAGTAAAAAGCTTTGCATTAGACAGGCTATCTGAATTGGAGATAACTAGAAAAAAATTTCAGCTGCCACATGATTTTAATGTAAATGAGCATTTTAAATATTGCTTTGGGATTATAAACCCGAATGATCATAAACCACAGGAAATAATTTTATCTTTCGACCCTTTTCAAGGAAAATATATAAAAACACTCCCACTTCATGAATCACAAGTAATTCTAAAAGACAACGAAGACGAACTACTTATACAACTTACATTATTTGTTACGCATGATTTATTAATGGAAATTTTATCGTTTGGCGATAGTGTTAAGGTTATTCAACCAGTGAGTTTGATTGCAGAAATTAAGAAAACGTATGAAAATGCATTAAGACTTTATTGATGTGTCGATAACTAAAAAATGAAATTAGCGGTTGAATTAATTTTTGGAATCGGATAGTTTTGATTTTGTGGAAATTTTCTGTTGAACTACGTCTTATTACATATTACTTGCTTTTCTCGATGAAGGAATAAAAAAAGGCTGACTCGATGTTGAGACAGCCTTTATGGGTTGGAATAATTTATCTTTAGTTGTTTGCAGAGAAAAATGGAACGGTTTCCTTATTGTATTTTCCTGCTTTTAGGTTTTCTTGAATAATGCTAAACGCATCGATGGTGTATTTAACATCTTCTAACGTATGAACAGCGGTGGGGATAATTCTAAGCATAATGACATCCTTTGGAACAACCGGATAAACAACAATTGAACAGAAAATATTATATACTTCGCGTAGTTCAAATACAATATTGGTGGCTTCTAATACGCCCCCTTTTAAGAAGATGGGTGTAACAGGTGATTGTGTGTTTCCGATGTTGAAACCTTTTTCTTTTAGCCCGCTTTGTAACGCTTTTACTATTGTCCAAAGTTTTTCGCGAAGTTCCGGTTTTGTTTGCAATAACTCTAAACGTTTTAACGCTCCTAAAACCATGGGCATCGGCAACGATTTGGCATATATCTGAGAGCGTAGGTTATAGCGAAGATAATCGATAACTTCTTGAGTTGAGGCAACAAAACCGCCAATACCGGCCATTGATTTTGCAAAAGTGGCAAAGTAAACGTCCACTTCGTCCATAACGCCAAAATGTTCCGATGTACCGGCTCCAGTAGCTCCCATTGTGCCAAATCCGTGAGCATCGTCAATCATGAGGCGGAAATCAAATTCTTTTTTCAATTTCACAATTTCGTCTAGTTTCCCTAAATCTCCGGCCATTCCATAAACACCTTCGGTAATAACAAGAATTCCACCACCGGTTTTAGCTGCTAATGCCTCGGCATGTTTTAGTTGAAGTTTGAGTTTTTCCATGTTGTTGTGTGGATAAACAAAACGTTTGCCCATATGTAGGCGTAAACCGTCCATTATACAAGCATGTGCTTCGCTATCGTAAACAATAACATCGTTTCGGTTACAAAGAGCATCAATAATGCTAACCATGCCTTGGTATCCGTAGTTGAGTAAGTAGGCATCTTCTTTCTTTTCAAAAGCTGCTAATTTGCGTTCTAATTCTTCGTGTATGGAAGTATGCCCCGACATCATACGTGCACCCATAGGATATGCCATGCCATATTTTTGAGCTCCTTCGGCGTCAGCTTTGCGTACTTCGGGATGATTGGCTAATCCCAAATAATTATTTAAACTCCATGTTAAAACTTCCTTGCCTCTGAACATCATTCTGGGTGCTATTTCACCCTCTAATTTTGGGAATGCAAAATATCCATGAGCAAAAGATTGATATTGTCCTAAAGGACCTTTTTGTTTTTTAATTTTATCAAAAATATCCATTGTGTATGTTTTTTAAAATTTTGGCAAAGTTAAGCATTTAGTTTATAAAGTGTTTCTCTGAGGAATGAAAAATCATTTAACGATGTTTCCGGCTTTATAAATATACTGATTGGTTTTATTTCCTCCTTCGTCAAATTCTATCCACGTACCTTCTTTAAGGTCGAGGTTATAGGCTCCTTCAATTTGTTTGGTTCCGTTTTCGTAAAAGCATGTCCACATTCCTTGTCGTTTGTCGTTTTTGTATTGACCTTCGCAGGCTTTAGTTCCCGATTCGTAATATTCAATCCATAAGCCGTTTTTCAATCCTTTTAAATAGCTGCCTTCGGATGCTTTTTTGCCGTTCGATTCGTGGTATTCAATCCATCTGCCTTCTTGTTTATCATCTTTAAATGTTCCGCTCATTTTGTCTTTTCCGCTTTCGTAATAATAATTGGCTTGTCCGTTTAATTTGCCGTTTGCCCATGTTTCAACCGATTGTCTGTTACCGCTTTCGTACCACGATAATGATTGTCCGCTTTTTTGTCCGAGGTTGTAATATTCTTCTCGTTCTTTTTTACCATTTGCATAGTAAGTAATACGTTTGCCAGATAATTTTCCTTCTTTGTATTGTTCTTCGCACTGTACTTTTCCGTCTTCATAAAAATATTGCCATTTTCCTTCTTTTTGACCGGCGAGGTAAGAGCCTTCGGTTTTTTTCTGTTGATTGTCGAACCATTCTGTCCATGTTCCTTGTCTTTTACCTGTTTTAGCAAATCCTTCCGATTTTTTTTGTCCATTTTTGTACCATTCGCTTATTGTACCATCTTCTTTATCTTTTATGTAACTTGTTTCGGATGCTTTTTGTCCGTTGTCGTAATACGTTCTAAATGTTCCGTCTTTTAAGCCATCTACAAACATCCCTTCGGCTTTAATTTGACCGTTTTCGTACCATTCTTTATACTCTCCGACTTGTACTCCTTTTTCCCAGTTTTCGATAAGCATGGGTTGGCGACTTTGATACCATGCCTGAATGAGTCCGTTTTTTTTGCCGTTCACATAGTTCCCTACAAAAGCTTCGCGTCCGTCTTCGTACCATGATTTACTTTCGCCTTCAAGCTTGCCCATGATATAATTTTCGATGGCTTTGAGTTGTCCGTTTTCGTACCACCATTGCCACAATCCGTCTTTCTTTTCATTGCATGTAGTGCCTTCGAGTTTTGGTTTTCCGTTAGAATAGGTTTCTCGGATGGTTTTAAAGATAAGGTCTGTTGTAGCAACACCATTTTTATCCCAGCTTTTCCAAATTCCTTCTCTTCTGTCGTTGACAAACTTGCCTTCTTGAGCTTTTTTGCCGTTATCATGATAGTAAACAGCACTACCATTTAACTTACCGTTATTGCAAATGCCCTCAAATGCCTTTACACCGTTTTCGTGATATTCAATTTGTGAACCTACTTTTTTCCCATTTTCGTAAGTAACTTCCGA
>Ga0208197_1001939_pt1 | contig 19221 bp, 19 predicted proteins | sample AD_JPNNA4_MetaG_FD_184444 | JGI IMG/M metagenome (GOLD analysis project Ga0208197, IMG submission 184444) | Active sludge microbial communities of municipal wastewater-treating anaerobic digesters from Japan - AD_JPNNA4_MetaG (SPAdes) (version 2) | ecosystem: Engineered > Bioreactor > Anaerobic...
GGGGGGGGGGGGGGGTGACGGGATTCGATGCAACGGCCGGAAAGGAACAGCCAAGGAACCGGTCCGTTTCTCAAGACTGGAGCGAAACCATTTTCAAGGGACGGCCGTAAATTTCCTGGCCGAGTTGCACAGCCACCTCCTTGACGGATGAAATTTCTTTTGATGAAAATTTCAATTTCGCATCTGTTTTTTCGGCCGTCACTGAAAAACCGGTGGCCGCGTTGCAGCCGTGCATCCTGCGGGAGGCGGGAAAACGCCGCTCGGGTTTGCTGTCGTATTCCGGCGAGGTCGTATCCACCAGCCCGTCGAGCGATGAAAGCTTGATCGTGTATCCCCTCTTTTTCAGGCCTTCGGTCAGGTGATCCAGCATGCGGGAAACCTTGTCGTACGGCCGGATTTTTTCAAACATGAACCAGAGGGTGACTCTTTGATGCGTCGTCATGGGAGGAATATCCGGATCCGTAAGGATTTCGCTGAAGGTTCCACCGTGTCCCACTCTGCCGTCGAAATCCCCGAAAAAACGTATTCCAAATGCGTCCACTCTGTCGCCGCTGGCCCCGAATTTAAATTTTAATACTTGCATGCCCTCTCTTTTCCGGCGGTAACCTCAAAGCGTCTTTTTTCCCGCCGCTGCACGCTCATATCACATGTCATAGTCAATCACAGCAGTTTTTTTGTCCCCGTTACGGTTTTTTTGCTGCCGCCCAAGGTAGGCCAACCGACCGGCCAGCACAGGAAGGAAACAGATCAAACGCGCGAAAAAATTTGAAATATCAAAACAATAATCCTGCGTTTGGCGCGAGGCCGCATCGTCGCGTTCAAAATGACGCGCCCGCAGGGATTCCATCATCGGGCCGCGATCTTCCGTGAGCCGGTTCAACATGTCAATATCTTCCGGCTTCCCGGAAGAAACCGCTTCTCCGGCCGTCACCAGAAGAAATTCAAGGCTTTCAAATAAGACGGTCTCGTAAAAAGTCTTTTTCGCGCTCTTTTCGTCATACCGACGAAGGCCGGTATCCAGTAATTACAATGAGTTATGGACCCCGGCTTTCGCCGGGGTGACGGTGTGGGTTGCTTTTTACGAGTTCATCAAATAAGGAGTTGACCAGATCAACCGAAGCGGCGGCAGGCCTCGCGCAAAAAAGGTCTTCAAACTGACGTACGCCTTCTTCCAGCAGAACAGCGGTTTCCGACCTATCCGCGAGGGGCTGCGCCTCCTCCACCAGATTAACGTGAATGTCCGCGTGCGCCCGGGACAGCATCTGTTGGGTTTTTGCTCAGCCGCCCGGACGGAAAATACCATACCGACCAGAATCAGAACCACAACAAACCACTGCGACGTTTGTATCGGATATTGCTTTTGCCGCGCAAACCATAAAAAACTCGGTTTAGGATGTCAAGAAAATCCTGAGCGCGGCTAAGCAAGGGATACAGCGCAAAGTTGGCATCCGATATTCTTGCGGAAAGAATACGCGCAAGAAAGAAATGACCGGCGCGGGGTTGTCCCCGAAGACTATTACCCATTGCTTGTCGTTAATTCGGGCCATGTATAACTTTTGGGCAAGCCGGGGACCGTACAACGGGGAAAACCCCATTAAGAAAAAGAGCGGTCAACCGAGCCGGAATGAAATTGAGCAATCTTGACCCTTCCCATATTTTGGTATAGGTAGAAACATGAATTGGATGGCAACACTGAACCGGAAGGAAAGACAAATTGAGGTGATTTATGTTGGGGCCCACGAAGGCGCGCCATACCAAAAACATTAAACTTCATCTGATAGGCCCCGCGCATAGAAAAGACAAGGCGATGGAAATCCTTAAAGGCATTTAAGCGAAATGGAACACGGCAAGCGCACCATTGGCAAGAAAAACGCAAAGCTCTTTGCCGAATTATTGAACACGGATTACCGAGTTTTTCTCTAACCGGATGCGGCATGCTTTTGAGGAAGGAAACGGGATGAAAGACATACTCAAGAAAATTGATTCGATCAAAACAAAGATTGACGCACACAGGCCGTTGGATTCGCACATGGTCAGAGAGCTACGGGAATATTTCCGAATCGGCATGACCTATTCAAGCAATGCTCTGGAAGGAAACTCTTTGACCGAAACGGAAACGAAAATCGTCATTGAAGACGGAATCACCATTGGCGGTAAGCCGGTCAAAGATCATCTGGAAGCTTTGGGACATTCAGAAGCCTATGATTTGCTTTTCCGGCTGGCTAAACATCAAGACATTTCAGAAGCGAATATCAAAGAACTGCATCGGCTGTTTTATTATCGGATTGATGAAGATCAGGCCGGAAAATACCGGAAACAGAAAGTTATCATTACCGGCACAACCTTCATTCCCCCCGCTCCTGAACAGATACCGGATTTGATGAAGTCATTTGTTGCCAGGATACCCGATGACCGGTCAAAGCATCATCCCGTTGAATACGCGGCAATCCTGCATCGAAAGCTTGTAACCGTTCATCCGTTCATTGACGGAAACGGAAGGGCGGCGCGCCTCTTGATGAACCTTGCGCTATTGCAGGCAGGCTATCCTGTGGCAATTATTCCCCCGGTCCTGCGGCGCGACTATCTGGACACTTTGAACAAAACCCATAAGGGCGATGACAAGGCGTTCAACAAATTTATTGCCGGCGTCTGCTACGAATCATCAAAAGAATATTTAAGGCTTCTGGAAGGATAAGTTTTCATAATCGGGAATAGGCAGGCCAGTCGACAAGCGGGAGAACCCCTTCCCGCTTAGCATAGGGGATCTTGTGAGAGGGAAAGCATGGAGCAAGGCAGTCATGACTTGATGAAACAAAGCGTCGGGTTAAGGCTGGATAATATAACTCAGTTAGGTGTAATCAATAAACCAACAAAAATAAATCGGAAATCCAAAATAAAACCTTTTACCGAATGGACTGAACAAGAACGTCGAACGCGGGTTTATGTGATGAGATACTTTAAAAAGTGGTAGCATCGTGGTAGCGCAGAAAAAAAGAGGGTTTAGAAAAACTCTCTAAACCCTTGATTTTATTTGGTAGCGGGGGATGGATTTGAACCATCGACCTTTGGGTTATGAGCCCAACGAGCTACCAAGCTGCTCCACCCCGCGATAAGTCCTTTGTAAGTTGGTGGCTTTAAAACATTATCTCCTGTGTTTGTCAAGCGGTTATTTGGCCACAAAGGCCGCGTGCCGCTTGCATAAAGACTCCGGCTGCAATGAACGCCATCCCCCGGTTGATTCAGAACGCCGCCTTTCCATCCATTGTCCCTCCGATACCAAACGGATCAATCCCCGCAGCGCGTCGAAGCAAAATTATTTTTTTCGGCTTTCCGTAATATACCCCATCAACCGATAGATCAGCTTTGCCGCCATGAAATCGGGCGCGACGATGCCGGGCAGCGGAGCCAGTTCCACCACGTCAAACCCGCGCACGATGCATTTGCGGGACACCAGCCGAAGCAGACTGAGCACATCGCGCCAGAAAAGGCCGCCCGGCTCGGGTGTTCCGGTAGCGGGCATGACCGAAGGATCAAAAACATCCAGATCGATCGTCACATAAACGTCACCCTTGATTTGCCCGGCAACTTTTTCGGCCCAGTTTGCATGATCGAAAACATCATCCGCCGAATAGGATTTGACCTTGCTCGTGTGAAGGAAGTCCCCTTCTTCCCTGCTCATGCTGCGGATGCCGACCTGAACCAGATCGCAAAATCCGGCAATCTGCCTGGCCACGCAGGCATGATTATAAGGCGTGCCCTGATAGCTGTCGCGCAAATCCGCATGTGCGTCAAATTGCAGAACCGTCAACTTCGGATATTTCTCCGCGACTGCCTGCACAGCTCCCAGCGTAATGCTGTGCTCGCCGCCCAGCATAACCGGAATCTTGTCCTGCGCGACGATCCGGCTGATTTTTTTGCGCACGGCGGCAATCATCGTTTTCGGTCCGCGGGCGTCAACGGCAACCGGTTCGGCGGTATGGATTCCGGCCAGATACGTTTCTTTCTTCAGTTCCTCATCGTAGAGCTCCATATTGGTTGACGCTTCAATGATGGCTGCCGGTCCGCGGCGGCTGCCGGTCTGATAGGTCGAGGTCAGATCATAGGGAACGGGAACGACGACAAACCGAGCGTTGCCGAGTGAACATTCGGGATATATTCCGCCAAAATTCATAATGTTGTCCCTCTTTTTCTGAAAAAGTGAGGCTTCCTAGCACGAAGAAGCGGAGATGTCCAGTTTTTCACCGAACACCGCCTTCACCCCGGTTCAGCCGGGTAATACTCCATGAAGAATTTGCCGTCTTCGTAGTACAAAAATGATTTGTGGACGATCCAGTCGCCAAGCGCCACAAAGGTTTTCCTTCGGCCTTCCCTGTCCGAAGATCGCAGCACGGGCTTGTGGCAATGCCCTAGGATCACCGTATCATATTCCCGGAACAGCTTTTCTTCAGCGCAGGCATACAATTTTTCAACCAGGACATCCCCGTCTTCAACGGTTACGGTTTTGCTGGTCGCTGAACTTAAGGCCGCAATCGCCCATAAGGCGGATGCGGGCATCAAGCGCTGAAAATGATAAAAAATCCGGCTTCGCAAAACTTTCCGCAGCGTGAGATAAAACACATTGGTCCGGTCCAGCGTGTCACCGTGGGCCACAAAAACACGACTGGAATCCAATTCAATCGCCGCCGATTCCTCGATGACGTCCATTCCCAGAATTCCGTTAAAATATTCCCGCATGAAAAAGTCATGATTTCCCTCAAACAAATGGATGCGGACGCCGCTTTGTCGCAATTGAACCAGTTGGCGGATGACCGGCTGGAATTCCGGATAAATGCGGTCGGGACGGCAAAACCAAAAATCAAAAAAATCGCCAAGAATATACAAATCATCGATGGCCGCGTTTACACGAACCGTTTTTTCGTCGCCGGCCAGTGACCTGATCCTGCCTTCCCCAAGCTCCGTCAGGAAACGGACCAGCAGGCCGTATCGCTCGTCTGTCGAACGCTTCAAATGGGCATCGGATAGAAAAACAACTTTCATTGTCAAATTCTCAAAAAATCTCCAATCGGCCTTCTTGTGCGCAACCATGATGGATTTTACAGCGTCTGTCAAATAAAATTCGTGAGTAATTGATTCTTGTTTTGTCCGGTGTTTTTTGCTAACTTTCCCAAAACGTGGATTTACGGGCCTAAAAGGAAATACCGTGCAGAACAAAAACATGAGCAGCAGCCGAACCGCCGTTTCACGCGCCAGAGAAGTTCTGAAAATCGAAGCGCAGAGCATTTTGAGTCTGGTTCATAAGATTAACGGGAACTTTTCCCGCGCCGTCGATTTGATCTTTCAGTGCAAGGGGCGCGTCATCATCACGGGCATCGGCAAATCCGGCCTGATCGGGCGGAAAATCGTCGCCACGCTGACCAGCACGGGCACACAGGCGCTTTTCCTCCATCCGGTGGAAGGCATTCACGGCGACCTGGGCATCGTCACCAAAAAAGACATTCTGCTGGCCATTTCCAACAGCGGCGAAACGCGGGAGCTGCTGCCGATCATCAGCTCCGTCAGAAAAATCGGCGCGCCGATCATCTCCTTCACCGGCGTTCTCAAATCCACCCTGGCCCAAAACAGCGACATCGTCATTGACGTGTCCGTGGAAAAGGAAGCCTGCCCTTTCGGCCTGGCGCCGACCTCCAGCTCCACCGCCGCGCTGGCCATGGGAGACGCGCTGGCCATCGCGCTCATCGACAAAAGGAAATTCAGGGAAAAGGATTTTTACAAGTTCCACCCCGGCGGTTCCCTGGGCGCAAGACTTCGGGCAACGGTCCGGGACGCCATGATCACGGGGGACAGAATCCCGCGTGTGATCACCGGAACACCGGCCCGGCAGGCGATCGAAGTGATCGACCGGATGAATGTCGGATTCGTGCTGGTGACGGATAAAAAGAACCACCTGATCGGAATTCTGACCGACGGCGACGTACGCCGGATGGTCAGCCGGGGTTCGTCCTTTGACGGGCTTACGATTGACCGGGTCATGACGGCAAATCCCAAAACCATCGATGAAAAAGCGTCCCTGGCGGAAACCGTCGAGTTCATGCAGAAAAAAGAAATCACCTCTCTGGCCGTGGTCAATGAAAAGAAAGCATTAAAAGGCTACGTCCACCTGCACGATATTTTCGGCCGGGGCGGCTCGGTCAATATATCCCTGGCCTGAACGGTTTTAAGTAAAGCATGCCGGCCGGTCCCACAAAAACAGCCGGCCGGTTTATTTAAGGGAGAACTTTGCATCATTACACTTTTGTCATCCCGAGGAGCGAAGCGACGTGGCGATCTCTTCCAATATCAAACGCTTATGAGATCGCCTCACTTTGTTCGCAATGACTTAAGAGACATTATGCAAAGGGTTCTAACGGATTGCTGCTTTTTGATGAGGATGTCTTTTTATGGCCCTGTACGAATTTGAAGGGAAAAAACCACGGGTTCCGTCCGATTCTTTTGTTCACCCCACGGCCGTTTTAATCGGCGACGTCCGCCTCGGGCACGAATGTCTGATCGCGCCGGGCGTTTCCATCCGTGCGGACTTCGGCCCGGTCATCATCGGCGACCGATCCAGCGTGCAGGACAATTCCGTCATTCATGTCTATCCCGGTTCCGAGTCCGTCATCGGCAATGACGTCACCGTGGCGCACGGCGTCATCCTGCATGACGTCCACATCCACGATCGATGCATGATCGGCATCGGCGCCATTATCCTCTTCAATGTTGTTTGCGAGGAAGACGTTTTCGTCTCCGTGGGATCGATGGTTCCACGGGGCATGCGCGTTCCCGCCGGCAAAATCGTCGCCGGCAATCCCGCCAAAATCACGCGGGATGTGACGGACAAAGACAAAGCGGCCGCGAAAGACGGCATCGAAGCCTACCGTTACCTCTGCCGGCAATACCTGGCCACCATGAAAACCATCTCGGAATCGCTATAAGAGATTCTTTTTCCTGGCCTTGATCAGCAAAACGGTTGACAACAAGCGGGGCATCAGCCTCGCATCCAGCCAGGCCAAAACCGCGTAGAACCGGTTCATTACCTGAGAGCTTTGAATAACGGCCATTTTTGTCATTTCGACCGAAGGGAGAAATCTTCAACAAACGGCCATCCTTAAGATTTCTCGTCCCTCACGCTCCTCGAAATGACATTTTTCAAAGCTCTCTACCTGAAAGAGACGGATCAGAAACTCCGGAGACGCACACATCGGTTTTTTGTTTTTTGTCTCAATAACCGACGGTCTCGTAAAAAGTAATTCAAACCGTCACTCCGGCGAAAGCCGGAGTCCAGAACTTATTGTAATTACTGGATACCGGCCTTTGCCGGTATGACGAAAAGGGTGCGAAATTGGCTTTTTACGAGTTCATCAATAACCAGTTGTCTAAGAAAAAAGGTTCGAACGAAACAGTCCGGCTTTTGCCAAACGAAAACTCATGGCCGTCGCGAGGCAGCCGATACCGTAACGAACGCTGCGCCTGAAGTTGATGGACGAGGCTCCACCAAAATATTTGGTCGGACAGCTCACTTCGGCAATGGTATATCCCTGCCAGATAATCTGCGCCAGCATCTGATTGTCAAAAACAAAATCGTCGGAATTCCGTTCCAGCGGCAGTTTTTCCAAAAGCTCCCGTGAAAAGGCGCGATAGCCGGTATGATACTCGGAGAGCTTCGCGCCCAGCATCACGTTTTCAGCAAGCGTGAGAAATCGATTAGCGATGTACTTCCAGACCGGCATTCCGTCCTTCACTGCGTGCCCTCCCAGAATTCTGGATCCAAGAACACAGTGATAAAGGCCATTGCCGATCATGGAAGCCATGGCCGGAATCAGCTTCGGCGTGTATTGGTAATCAGGGTGAACCATGATAACGATGTCTGCGCCCACCTCCAGAGCCATCCGGTAGCAGGTTTTCTGGTTGGCGCCGTAGCCGCTGTTCTTTTCATGAATGTGCACCCTGGTTTTGAGCAGTCCGCGGGCGATCGCAGACGTCTGATCGGAACTGGCGTCGTCCACAAGAATCACCAGATCAACAATCTCCTGCGCCATCACCTCATCGTACGTCATTTTCAGCGTCTGCTCCGCGTTATAAGCGGGCATGACCACTATGACTTTTTTCCCTTTAAACACCGGATCTCCACAAAAGCGTTGGCCTTGAGAAGTCAGGCCGTTTCTCAGGAAGGATGGCCTGAAATTTATACATGATGTTGGCGACAAATGGAATATGTAATAATGAAATGATTTTCCGGTGAAAGGGGAAATGAACCTGCTCGGAAAAGCAAAGGCCCTGTATGCTCATGGAGTTCTTTTTCTTTAAGGGGTTATCTTGCCGTTTTTGTCTATGGTATATGTAACATTGCCCGCGTCATGTTTTGCCGTTGCCGTCCAGTTATCAAGAGAGGAATCGGTAATTTCGAGCGTCACATCGTTGGAATTATAAAATTTCTGGGCATGCATGCCGTCTGTTCCGCAAAAAGTCGAACCTTCAGTGGAAAAATAAACCTGGCAGGCTGTATAAGCGCTTCTCAATTCAGCGCTTGCTTTGGTATTATAAGATTTAACTCTGTAGGAAGAAAACTGCGGGATGGCGATGGCTGCCAGAATGCCGATGATCGCCACAACAATCATCAACTCGATCAGGGTGAAACCTTTCTTATTCATTGTTCGACCCCTTGTCTGAATTTTTATGATGTTTTCAGCAACTACCCAGCTTCAATTTTGACGACTGCTTTTTTCGTTCGGGATTTAATCAAAATTTACAAATAAATTCAAGAACAAAGAAAGAACGGAAAAAAACACCTTCAAAAGACACAAAAACTTTTTCACACAGAAAGGTGATTTTCAACCGATTAAGCTATTTTGACCATAACTCCTTGTTATTCCTGTCTTTTTCGAATAAAGCGCCCCAGAAAAATACCAAGGATCACCCCCAACATGTTGGCGAGAATATCGGGAACTGAAAACATTCTCCCAGGAACAAAATACTGCCCCACTTCCAGCAGTATGCCCAGAAGAATCGCGGAGAGCGCGGCGTAAAGCGCTGTTCGCCGATCGGCAAAACCAATTACCGGCAGCAGCGCCAGCCATCCGTATGCGGCGCAATGATAGAGTTTGTCCGCGTTCCAGAAATCGACCGGCAACTCCACCCGGGGCACAAGCGATAGAAAAACGACCGCGCCAATCGAGACGCCCCAGAGAATTAGGATCGGGCGGGACCATTTGTCTGATTTTGATTCATGATCAGATTTCATCTGCATATAAAAGAAAAGGGATTAACCGTGAATGGATAATCCCTGTTTTTTTGAATGGTAGGCGGTGCTGGGATTGAACCAGCGACTTCTACCGTGTGAAGGTAGCACTCTCCCGCTGAGTTAACCGCCCAAGTGCCGTCTGCTATAGCTTAAAGTTTCCCCTGTTTCAAGCAAAAATGCTTCTTTTTGAAAAAGAGTTTCTTAAAGACTCAACAAAGAAATGCCGCCCGCCCTTCCGCCATGAATGTTTCTATGGCGGAAGGGTTCGAGCGACGTTTTCAGCTTGGCGCTGGAGGGGTTTTAACTACAGCATTTCATAAATACCGGCTGCGCCCATGCCGCCGCCGATACACATGGAAACGATGCCGCGTTTTGCATTGCGGCGTTTCAGCTCATGCAGCAACTGAGCGGTCAATTTTGCGCCGGTGCATCCCAGCGGATGGCCGATGGCAATCGCGCCGCCGTTCGGGTTGATGTCACCCGCCCAGTAGCGATCCTCGATGCCGACCGTGCGGCAGGAATAAATCGCCTGCGACGCAAAAGCTTCATTGATTTCAAACACATCAATGTCTTTCGTCGTCAAACCGGCCATTTTCAGAACCTTCGGAATCGCGTAAGCGGGACCGACGCCCATTTCTTCCGCCAAACATCCGGCGACTGCATAATAGGCCAGCCTGGCAAGGGGTTTCAACCCATATTCCTTTGCTTTTTCCGGCGTCATCAGCATACAGAAAGCAGCGCCGTCGGTCATCTGAGAGGAGTTGGCCGCCGTCACGCTGCCGCCGAGCTTGAAGGGCGATTTCAATTTGGCCATGTTTTCGATCGTTGTCGGCCAACGCACACCGTCATCCGTGTCAAACGTCACGTATTCGCGAATGCGTTTGCCGTTCTTTTTGACATACTTCGCGGCCTTAATAGGAATAATTTCTTCCTTGAATTTTCCGGCCTTGATGGCTTCATACGCGCGGCGGTTGCTTTCCACGCCCATCTTATCCTGATCTTCACGCGAAATATTATGATTCGCCGCGACGTTCTCAGCCGTGTTGCCCATGTTGATATAGACATTGGGCATGCTGCCGTCGAATTTCCAATCCGGATGCGGACGCATGGCGGAGCCGCCCATCGGAATATGCGTCATGCTCTCGCAGCCGCCGGCAATGATAACATCCGACCAGCCGGCGCGAATCTTGGCCGTCGCATCGGCAATGGCCTGGAGACCGGAAGCACAAAAGCGGTTTACGGTCATACCGGAAACGGAAATCGGAAGACCCGCTCCCATCGCCAGAATTCTACCCAAGTTCATCCCCGTTTCGGCTTCCGGGAAAGAACAACCGACAATCAAATCATCTATTTCTTCAGGCTTTACCTGCGGGACTCTGGCAAGCAAACCTTTGAGTACCTGGATACCATACTCATCCGCTCGGGTAGCGGCAAGACCACCCTTTCTGCGAGCGCCTGGACTTCTTACGGCTTCAACAATTACAGCATCACTCATGATTTTCCTCCTTCATTTCTAGAAGGCGCGGAGGTTTTTTAGCTGTTTTTTCAAACCGCCGCGCACGTTGTTTCATTCAAATTAGTTGCGCAGAGGCTTGCCCTTGGTCAGCATGTGCATAATGCGCTCGTGCGTTTTTGTTTCGCCCATCAGGCTGAGGAAACCTTCTCTTTCCAGATCCAGGATTTCCTGCTCGGACACAAACGTTCCTTCCGCGCAGTCACCGCCGGAGAGAACATAGGCCACTTTTCTGGACACGACCAGATCGAAATCGGAAATAAAGTTGCCGTAACGCATATTCATCAGAATAGCGTCCGCCAAACCGCGGAAGTTCTCGCCCATCACGGGGATCAAGGCGGGTCTGGGAGGTTTGTATCCGGCCATCACCAGGGATTTCACCAACTGCTTGGCCTCATAAATCTGCTGATCGCGGTTCATGTTGATGGCCTCCGTCTTACGGATGTAGCCCAGTTCCATCGCTTCCATCGCGCTGGTGGCAACCTTTGCCATCGCGATATTTTCAAACGCTTTGGCCATATGGTACTGCAGATTCAGACCGGCTTCCACAACGCCATCCGGAATGCCTTCCGTCACGCGCAGCAGAATTTCCTTGCAGCCGCCGCCCGCGGGCAGCACGCCGACGCCGACTTCCACCAGACCCATATAGGTCTCGCCGTTCGGCAGACAGCGGGCGCCGTGCATGGCGATTTCACAGCCGCCGCCCAGCGCCAGACCGGCCGGAGCCGTTATAACCGGCTTGGAGAGGTACTTCATTTTCATATTGCCGTTCTGCAGGGCTTCGATGCTCTTTTCCAGCAGATCCCACTCGCCCTTCTGCGCGGCAACCAGAACTGCAAAGACGTTTGCGCCCGCGGAGAATGCCCGCTCGTCGTGATTGGCGACCACCATGCCTTCAAAATCTTTCTCGACGATGTCGCAGGAATCGTTGAGCATCTGATTCAGACCTTCGTCGATCGAATTCATCTTGGTATGGAATTCCAGGCAGACCACGCCGTCACCGATGTCAATGAGGCTGGCGCTTTCGTTTTCTTTGACAATCTTGTTGCGGCTCTTGAAATCCGGCAGCAGGATGATTTTGGGATTTGCGTCAATCTTGGCGTATCCCTTCTTTTCAAAATCGTAGTAGTATTTGCCGTCTGCTTTGGTGACATAGAAAGATTCGCAACCTTTCTTCAGCATCTCTTCGACTTTCTTCGGGACTTTCAATTTCAGCTTCTTCATGACTTCGACGGCTTCTTTGACGCCGACGGCATCCCAGGCCTCGAAGGGACCCAGCTTGTTGTTGTAGCCCCATTTCATGGCGTTATCGATGGCCATAATGTCGTCGCAGATTTCACCGACCCGGTTGGCCGAATAGATGAAGGTTTTGCACAGATACGCGCGCGTGAAATCACCGGCCTTGTCGTCTGCATTGAAGACGAGCTTAATGGAGTCCGCGACGTTTTCCAGCTTTTTCGCGGCGCTGATGGAATCGAATTTCGGTTTGCCTGCCGGCACATATTCCATCGTATCAATGTCGAGCATCAACTTGACTTTCTTGCCGGCGGCATCCTTGGTTTTCTTGTAATAGCCCTGCTTGGATTTGTTGCCCAGCCATTTGTTCGCGATCATTTTTTCCAGGAAAGGCTCCGCCTTGAAGGTATCGCGGGCTTCATCATCGGGAACGGCATCATACAGGTTTTTGGCGACATGGTATCCGACATCGAGACCGACGAGGTCCATCGTTCCGAAAACGGCCGTGCCGGGATGGCCGAGGGCCTTGCCGACGATGGCGTCCACTTCATCAATCTTCATCTTCTTTTCCAACATGATCTTGATGCAGTCGGACAGATCAAAGACGCCGATGCGGTTGCCGACAAAGTTCGGTCTGTCTTTGCAGATGACCACGCCCTTGCCCAGGGTTTCCTCGCTGAATTTCACCATGTAATCTACGACTTCTTTTTCGGTTTCCTCGCCGGGAATGATTTCCATGAGTTTCATGTAGCGGGGAGGATTGAAGAAGTGGGTTCCCAGAAAACGTTTTTTCAGCGCGGGGCCGAACTTCGCGCTGATGTCTTTAATGGGAATACCGGAGGTATTGGTGGAAACGATGCAGGTCGGTTTGACGACTTTTTCCACTTTGGCAAAAAGTTCCTGCTTGATCTTGAGGTTTTCGACGACGACCTCGCAGATCCAGTCCACATCGGCCAGCCAGTTCAAATTGTCCTCAAAGTTCCCGATCTTGATCATGGATGCGTTCTTCTTGCTGAAGAAGCTGGCCGGCTTGGACTTGGTTACGGCAGCCAGACCGTTTGCCGCAAAGCGATTTCGCCATGCAGGGCTTTTTTCCGTCAAGCCTTTTTTCTTGTCATCTTCCGTCAGTTCGAATGGAATGATATCGAGCAGGTAGCACTCGATACCGGCATTGGTCAGATGAGCCGCGATGCCCGCGCCCATGACTCCCGCACCTAAAACAGCCGCTTTTTTGATCTTAAATGACATTATTCTCCTCCTTCTCTTTCCTTATGAACCGCCAAATTGGGTTTACGGCTCATAAATTTGTTTGGGGCCAAGCTGCGCACCCATATTCACCTGCTTACCGCGTACAATATTTCAAGGACCGCTTACGACCGGCCCATATGTCCCCTTTCTGATTTATAATGGTAGTGATTTCAGACATTTTGTGGATCCTTTTCCACTTTCAAGAAAACATCCAATTGTAGTTGAAATTGATTTTGCCCTGCGAAAACACCCGGGTATCAATTCCGGACACTCGAGGGGGAAAAACGCTGAACCCCGAGGGATGACTTTCATCCGATTACTGACTAAAAGTCACAAAGGTTATTAAACCAAACATAGTGCAATGTCAAGGCAAATTAACAACGATTGGTCAACAAAGATTCAAAACTCGCATAAAATTGATTTCATTGTATTTTTATCGATTTCCGGAAAGCAGGAATTGACGCTGAAGTAAAAAATGCTTATTCCTGTCACTCCCGCGGAAGCGGGAGTCCATAACCCTTTTTAATCACTAGATTCCTGATCTTGAGGGAATGACATCAAGGGAGCAAAATAGACTTTCTACGAGAGCATCAAAATTCCTTGTTTTCGTTCTTTCCTGTTTCGGATTATCAGACGATGCAGGAAAAAGCACTTATGCAGTTTGATTCGAATTCATCATGATCCGGCCTTTATCCGAAACACGGCGTAGTGTCCGTCATAGAAAGGAATCTCAACTGTTTTGGAAAACTGTTCGGAAAATCGCCCGATTTCCTCCGGTGAATAGTTGTCGGTCAGAAACTGTCGCATCAATTCATACCGTACCAGCAGATGCGTGCAGCCCAGCGACCGCAGATACTTTTGAAACGCGATCTCATCCTTGGAGAAAGACACAAATTTGCGAATAACTTCCATTCCAAAAGAAGCGTCATCGTCATAGGGCCTGTCCAGGTGATAGCCGCGCCCCGCCAGAAGAATCAATCGGATCTTTGCATCTGCCCGTGTATGTTCGTTTATATACCGGACAGCCGGATAACTGCCGTCGTATCTGGCAATAAACTGATGCCGGGATTCTTTTTTCAGGATGTAGCCCATCGGTGCGATTTTGGCAAAGTAGTTTTTCGCATAGACCGCGTTGAAACCGATCATGACGACTACCATCAAAATAAAGGCGGCCAGATAGATTTTTTGCAGCGGTTTTTGTTTTTCCATCATCCAGTTGAAGAGATTCACAAAACCGAGCACCGCCAGAATAATGACAAAAGGCACCGCCGGCAGGATATAGCGTATCCGGTGCTGATCCATGAAAAAAGCCAGGAGAATCACAAAGGCCGCAAAACAAAGGAAAAGAAGCTTTTCCGTTTTCAATGTTTTGTTGATGAACGCAAAGGGGGCAATGAAGAGCAACACGGGATTCAAAACCCCGTCAAAATAGCGGGGGTTGTGATCCTGCCCCTGGAGAAAGAAACGAAGGGGGATCAACAGGGTTTCCCACACACTCTCTCCCCAGAACCATTGCCGCGTTTTAAACATACTGCCGCCCGCGTCTCCCGACATTGCGGAATAAACCCCCTCCACATTGATGCCGCCGTCCCCGAAGAAGCTTTTCAATAAAGGATAAAGAGGATTGCCCGTCAAAATGGCGTTTTTGATCAGCCACGGAGAAAAGACCATCAGCGAAATCACAAAAAACAGAAAGCCGTACTGGAGAGCCGGCCACTGTCTTCCGGTTTCTCTAGCGTAAACAAAAACAATAGCCAGCGTAAGAAAAAACCAGACCGGAAGAGCGCTGTATTTTGTGCCCAGCGCCAGACCCATGGCTATTGCGGATACCAACAGCCACCCGTTGCTTTGATATTCCGTGTCCCTCCAATACACATAAGACAGGACGCTGAGCGTGGTAAAAAACACCAGGCCGACATCCACATAAGCGGTCGTGGCCGTTCGTAAAATCGTCGGCAGACTGATAAACATCAGCGCTCCCAGCAGACCGGCAAACTGCCCACACCTTTTATTTAAATAACTGTAAAGCAACACAGCCGTGCCGAGACCAAAGCTTAAGTGGATAAAATTGGGAATAATGTCGTTGCCGAAATACAAAGGCACGAGATAGAGAAGAGACAGATTCATCGGATAGTAAGAAAATCCGGCCCAGGGCGTTTCGTAAAATCCGCCGTGAACAAGCCAGAGCTTGGGAATGGCCAGATGATGAATGAGCGCATCGCGGGAAACGGGCGGCGTAAGCGCCAGAAGAAATTCAGCCAGGATGAAAAGAAAAATAAGGGAAAGGAGAATAAGTTTAATAAAACATTCTTGTTTTGCCGACAAGTTCTTCATTCAGGGCAGGCCATCCTTTTTGCGGCATCAGCAAGCATCATTACGGCGCTTAATATCCAGAAGGAGAACCAATAGCCTCTATCGCAAAAAAATAGTTTCAAAATTAAGCGACCCCATTTTCCACCCGAATTAAATGATTACACCAGAACGATTTTTTCTATTTGTTCAATATGATTAAAATGTTTATCCCGGGTCAGAAGGGTGCCGCCATCAGCCATGCAGCAAGCAGCGATCCAAACATCGTTAACGGGAATTTTACAGCCTTTTTTTTCTAAATATTCATAGATAAGAGAATATTTACGGGAAACATTTTCATCTACTGAAATTATTTCCACATGAAATATATTGATAAATTTCTCTATTTTTTCTTCGTTCAATTTTTTCCGGGAACTTTTGCGAAAACCATAATAAAGTTCTCCTAAAACGATTGCGGGAAAACAAATTTCTCGCGTTTTGCCGGCGATAATATCCACTACCTCTGGTTTTCCTTCGGCAAAATCTGAATATATATTGGTATCCAGGATCAGCCTCATTTCCAGTCGCCTTCCTCTATAGTTTCAAATATTTTTGTAGCATGCCGCAATTCTTCCGCTTCTTTATTGGTAAGCCAACCGGCAAAATTTCGTAATGCACTTTCTCTGTTTCTGACTAATCCCAGCTTTTCATCAATGGCTTCTATGACAAAAGCCGTTTTCGTTTTTTTCTCTTTTAGCGCCGCTTTCTTTATCATGTTTTCTTTTTGTCTGGGTATTCGCAAACTCATCGGCATAGCAACCACCTCCATGTATTCCAATAAACAAACACGTATCGCATTACTTTTTATATGGCAAGTCATTTTTGATGAACTCGTAAAAAGTAACCCAAACCGTCACCCCCGCGAAAGCCGGGGTCCATAACTAATTGTAATTACTGGATACCGGCCTTCGCCGGTAAGACGAAAAAAGTGCGAAATTGACTTTTTACGAGGGCGTCATTTTTGGGCGGTTACACTATTTTTCTTCCATTGCCCGCAGCCGAATACCTGCCCCCACCATCCGCAAGATTTGCATTATTACCATTGCGTAGAGGATCATTTTGAAACCTTGATGCAATGCCATGATGCACAATTTTCACGCTACCATCTCGTCAAACCGGCGGAAATCGCTATCCAGAAACCTTTGATATTACCAGATTCAGATTTTCGTCGGAATTACGAAAGGGCGTGAGGGTTCATCCTTAAAAAAGCAGACTGAACTATCATCTTAAATATTTAAGGGTGTTTCCTTCTCGTTAAAGCGGCTGAGAATTTGTTCCCAGCCGCTTTATGAAAGAAATCAGTCAAAATGGATTTGCTAGGAAGTGATATTGCCTTTATCAAGAGTAAAAGTTTTGTCACCATCGTCATGTTTAGAAGTGGCTTTTTCATTATCTGTTACGGTGATAGTCACTTTATCACTCTTGGTAAATGTACCACCGGCGGTATTATCGCATGTATATGACGGATGATCAACTACATACGCCTGGCAAGCTGTGTACCAGCTTTTCAATTCCGCTTTGGCCTGCGCATCGTACGATTTCTTTCTGTAGCTTGCAAACTGCGGGATGGCGATGGCCGCCAGAATACCGATGATCGCGACGACGATCATCAACTCAATCAACGTAAAACCTTTCTGTCCTCTTTTAGCTCTGAAATACTTTAACATGGGAACCCTCCTCTTTTAAAATGACGTTTCAATTTGGTTTCTTGTTTTGTATCCCTAACATAATGACTATGTTTTTTTCAATGTTAATTTTTTGTCGTTTCACCTCCTCAATGTTTTCTTTAAAAACTACATTCGTTGCGGGTGAAGTAAAAGCAACGGATATGCCAGATAGAAATATTTTTAATTTTCCATATAAATATCATGGTCTTACAAAAATATTCATGATGCAAATCCTCATACAATCAGCAAATCAGGCCAATAAACGGGGCATTTTCACCCGGCATTTGTTATTTTGGCCTATGGACAATAGGCGATGGTGAATGGTGAATGGCGGATAGGGAAAACTCTCATGGCTCACGGCTCGCAGAAGGGGCAGAGGTTATGCGTGGCAAGCAATGAGCGTCGAGTATCCGTAATGAAATATTCACAGACATGACGACGATGCCGGGCTTTTTTACGGTTTCATCTTTTTTGGTGAAACGATATCCTTGACATGGGATAGGAATGATGTATGATTTCACTGAAAGTGTATGCTCAAAGGAGAATATTATGAGGACGACAATTAACATACAAGATGATCTTATGGAAGCACTCTTGGCCCAGACAAAGGCAAAGACGAAAACTAAAGCCATTGAATTATCCATCAGGGAGTATATAGAAAAAAAATCCATTGAAAATATTGTCGCTCTTAGCGGTAAAATTAACATCGATTCAGATTGGCAGAAAATGGAAGAGGATGAGTTGAATGAATGCCGGGATCATCGTTGATACTTGTGTTTGGATTGAGTTTTTTAGGGAGCCGGCATCTGAATTCACTCTTCATCTCAAGAGTCTTTTGCGGGAGCGCAAAGTCATTATGGTCGGTATGGTTATGGCCGAGATATTACAAGGTGTGAAGACTCCAAAAGAAGCGTCTCTTGTGGAACAAAACCTGGCGAAGCTGCCCTATTTGGAAATAACACGGGATATTTGGGTAACCGCCGGTAAAATGTCTTCATCCCTCCGGAGAGCGGAAAGCATCATACCCCTTTCCGATCTGATCATCGCGGCCATAGCTCTTTCCGGGAATCACGAAATTTTTACCGTTGATCAGCACTTCAATAAGATAGATGGGCTAAAGCTTCACAATATTGCTTGAAAAGAAACACAATGTTCCTATGATCACATGACGATGCAAAATGAGGAGAATCAGAACATGGTACGTTCTGTTTCGAAATCTCAATTTAAACCACGATCACTGGAATATTTTCGTCTCATTGAAAAGAGCGGAGAAACAATGATCATTACAGACCGTGGAAAACCGGTGCTGAAGGTTATGCCTTATACTGACAATTCTGAAGATCGATTAAAGGTTTTACGCAATTCTGTTTTGCAGTATGATGATCCCACGCAACCCGTTGCACTGGAAGATTGGAAGGGGCTGCAATGATCGTCTTAGACACTGATTTTTCACGAAAAAAACGACACCTGAAGAAAATACTTGATTTCAAATAAAAACAGGGCGTAATCTTTTCTTAAAAGGTGAGTGCAGTGATAAGATTGATGAACTCGTAAAAAGCAACCCACACCGTCACCCCGGCGAAAGCCGGGGTCCATAACTCATTGTAATTACTGAATACCGGCCTTCGCCGGTATGACGAAAAGAGCGCGAAAAAGACTTTTTACGAGACCGTCAAGATTGATAACTGCCTGAATTTTTAAATGGGCATATTTTGAAATAATACAAGCTCACAGACGCTGCGAGAGAAAATTGGTGTCATGATTGACTTCGAATGGGACATCGCCAAAGCCGCAACTAACCTAAAAAAGCATCGTGTTTCTTTCAGTGAGGCGACCACCGTTTTAAGGAGCAGTTTTAGCATTACGATCCAAGATCCGGATCACTCTTTTGATGAAGAACGCTACATAACAATTGGGAGATCGATTGCCAA
>Ga0208197_1001941_pt1 | contig 19217 bp, 12 predicted proteins | sample AD_JPNNA4_MetaG_FD_184444 | JGI IMG/M metagenome (GOLD analysis project Ga0208197, IMG submission 184444) | Active sludge microbial communities of municipal wastewater-treating anaerobic digesters from Japan - AD_JPNNA4_MetaG (SPAdes) (version 2) | ecosystem: Engineered > Bioreactor > Anaerobic...
AAGAACATCCTGGCAATCAGTCTCTGTATATTTCACCGCAAGTATCGTAGGCCTTTTTGCTATTGTCCCCCCAATATGGTTGTTTATTTCTAGTATATCAACAAGTAGTCAATTAATGGAATTACCATTGAAATGGATTCCACGCGAGCCAACTTTCTTTCGTTATTTCGCCATAATGTTTGAAAAAGGAAATGGATCTGCAGCTATTTTTAGACAATCAGTTTTCAATAGTACGATCGTTGCCGTTATTGTTACTCTTGTGAGCGTGAGTGCTGGGTCATTAGCGGCTTATGCCACTTCGCGTATGCGATTTAAAGGTAGGGTAGAAATTTTGTTTACGATGCTTTTTTCATATATGTTACCACCTATTATTATTCTGATTCCCCTTCATGTGATTATGGGGAACTTAGGGCTTATAGATTCAAGGCTCAGTTTAATAATTATTTACTGTGCATTAATTCTTCCGTTTGCAGTTTGGACACTTCGAGGATTTTTTAATACAATACCTCCTGATTTAGAGGATGCAGCGAGAATCGATGGATGTAGCCGCCTAGGTGCTTTTTTTCGAGTCATGTTACCGCTATCATTACCTGGTTTATCAGCGACAAGTTTGCTATGTTTTATTTTATCTTGGGAGGAATTTTTAATTGCCCTTGTTTTTACATCAAGCCCTGCTTCTAAAACAATTCCTGTTGCAATAGCTGAGTTCACCCATCGATACCAAATTGATTATGGTTTTATGGCAGCTGGAGGAGTCATTGCAGCAATAATTCCAGTCGTCTTAAGTCTTGTTTTTCAGAAGGGTTTGATTACAGGATTAACAGCAGGTGCAGTAAAAGAGTAGAGAGTTGGTATTTAGCAAAAATACCACTGATCATGAAATTAAAAAAGATAATCGCGAGGAGATTCTTCATGACATCAAATATTGACACAAAAAAGCTTTACAACTGGTGCAAAATTCCGACTGGTGAACTTGAAAACCATCCTGAGTCCAAAGTAAAAATAAAAATATTTGATGTTTCAAGGGCAGCAATGGAATATGTTGGTAGCATGTTGGCTGACGAGGTTATTAATAATAACTTGGAAAATAAACCTACACGTTGGATTCTTCCAACAGGCCCAATGGATGAATATACATATTTTATAAAAAGAGTAAATGAAGAACGCATAAGTTTAAAAAATCTATTCGTGTTTCACATGGATGAATATCTGGATTGGCAAGGACGACCGTTTCCACTAGAACATCATTTCAGTCTGGAAGGGATCATGATGCGAGAATTCTATGCAAAAATTGATCCGGACTTGATTGTTCCAATAAATCAAAGATTTTGGCCGAGGATAAATGATATTGATGGTTTGGATAAAGCAATTGAGGAAGTTGGAGGAGTTGATACTGTATTAGCTGGACTCGGATATAAAGGCTTGATTGCATTCTGTGAATCGCCACGTTCCCCTTGGACCACGATATCTATTGATGAGTATCGTAATTCTAAGACTCGGATTGTGACCATTAATGACGATACCATCATTTCGTTAAGTGAACGTGAAACCGGTGGACTTACACATATTATCCCGCCGATGGCTATAACTATAGGATTCAAGTCATTGCTGAACACCAAGAAAGTAGTTTTTCTTAGCACGACTGGTTCATGGAAGCGAACTGCAATTCGAGTGATGATGTTCAGCGATCCAACCCTCGAGTACCCTGCAACATTGATTCCAGCTTACGTACATGACGTGACGATTATCACAGACAAGAACACCGCATCCCCGCCAATTAATACTATGGAGTAACGAGTAGCCGATGAAAACACCCCCGGATGTTATTGTTGTTGGTGCTCATAGCCAAGGGCAGCTTTTTAAAATCGAAAGGATGCCTTATCCAGGTGAAACGATTTCAAGCAAGAATTATGAAATCTTAGATGATGGAGGAAAGGGTTCAAATCAAGCAATTGCATTAGGAAGGCTTGATGTTGAGACTGCGTTTATTGGGAAAATCGGAAATGATCAATTTGGCAATTTGGCTGAAAAATGGCTTAAGGAAGCTGGAGTTAATACTGATGGTCTAATCTGGAGTAACCACCTTCCAACATCCACGGGGATTATCTTCCTTGAAAGAAATGGAATAAACTCCATAATAAATGGTTTGGGAGCAAGTCAAAACTTGACATGTAAAGAGGTTCAATGTGCAATGCGGAAATTCAGTGGAGCAAAGATACTGCTAACTGGATTTGAAATCCCCGTTGATGTGGCATTGTTTGCATCAAAGCTGGGTAAGAAAATGGGGATGACAACTGTCGTCAACCCGGGTCCTGCTCCAGAAGATGGGTTAGGAATTCTTGATTACGTGGATATTTTAATACCTAATGAAACCGAAGCAAAGATCATTGCGTTTGGAGATCCGCTCGCAGACGTACCTATCGATACTCTAGCAACAAAAATCATCGAAAAATATCACGTAGGTTCAGTCGTAATCACATTAGGCGAAAATGGATGTTTTTGTATCAGTAGTAATGGAAGTTGGAGGTTTGACGCAATACCCTCGAAGGTCATTGATACAACAGGTGCAGGGGATGCGTTTTGTGCGGGTATAGTAAGCGGGATTTTCCAGGGATTTGATCTTTATTCAGCTTGTGCTTGGGCTACTTGTGTGGCTTCAATATCGGTAGAAACTTTAGGGACCATTCCCTCATTCCCTAAATTAGAGGAGGTGAAAAAGAAATTTGGTTCTATAGCAAAAAACTTTATCAGAATTAACAAATACCATAATAAACATAAGGAGGATTGTGATGATCTATAAGAGAGTATCGTTTATTTTAGCATTAGTTATGGTGCTAAGTATGTTGGTGGGGTGTGCGACAACCTCTCAAATTACCGCGACTGGTGTCCCTTCAAGTGATACACAAACCCAAGGTGATGGGGTTCAAGCTCCACAAACAGTGAGCGGTGAGAAGACTGTCGTTCGTGGATTGTACATGAAACAAGCGGGGATTCAAATGGAGGATATGGAGGAAATTGCTGCCGCATATGAAGCCAAAAATCCAAATATAGATATTCAATTTGAATATGTAGCGTATGAGGCTCTACATGACAAAATTGTAACTGCTGCTATGGCCAAATCTGGGGCATATGATATTGTTTTGTTGGATGGTATTTGGCCAGGAGAATTTGCAGAAGCCGGTTTTATTCTAGATGTAACTGATATGCTCCCAGAAGACATGAAACAGAATGTGTACCAGGGTGCGCTAGAAATGAATGAGTATAAGGGTCGTTATTATGGGGTTCCATTCCTAAACGACGTCGAATTCTTTTTTTACAATGAGAAAATGTTGAATGAAGCCGGCTATACTAATCCTCCAACAACCTGGGAGGAATTTGCTGAAATCGCAACCGCAGCTAAGGAGAAAGGGATTGTTGAATATCCGATTATCGGTCAATTTGGTCAGACTGAATTACTGGTCTGCGATTACACTATTTACCTTTCAGCAATGGGAGGAAAATTCTTTACCGAGGATGGCCAAATCGCCTTCAATAGTCCTGAAGGGATTGCCGCTCTAACGTATATGGTCGAAGGTATGAAAAACGGTATATACCATCCTGCTTCTCTTGAATCAGCTTCAGAGGAAGCCAGAAGGATTTTCTCGCAAGGGCAATCCATGTTCGTCTTTAACTGGTCGTATGTTGCTAGTCTTGTGGATGTTCCAGAAGAGTCTCTTGTTGTTGGTGATGTAAAAGCGGCATTGATTCCTGGGATTGACGGAGTACGTAAATCAGGAACTGTAAATGGAGGTATGGGTCTTTCCATAATGGCAGATTCAACCCACCCTAAAGAAGCTTGGGATTTCCTAATGTTTGTAACTAATCGAGATGTTATGGCACCTTACTATAATGTTGTATTACCTTTGTGGAAAGATCAAGCTCTTCCTGGTGGGCCTTTTGAGACAGCGATGCCAATGCTTTTCCCTATTGCTGGAGAACAATTAGAATATATGGATAATCGCCCAATAGTTCCATACTACACTCAGATGTCTGAAATATTGCAACGTGAAATCCACGGTGCACTTTTAGGAGAAAAGACTCCGGAACAAGCATTACAAGATGCAGCAACAGCAATAGAGGCTGTGAAAGAACAGTTTGGTGGATAGTTAAATAATGAGGGATAGGTTTCTTACACGACTAGCTTTTTTAATAAAGTTGTTTCGTGTCCCTATTTTCTCATTCTTCAAATATGTGCATCAATCAGTAAGAAGAATTGTATTGTGCAATCCGAGAAAAGTGGTGAGCCAAAAGAATCCTAGTTAATTTGTCATGCCAAAGCAGGATAATTAATTGGCTCACCACAAATTTGTAGATACTCTATACCTATAGACAAACTGAGGGGAATTAGATTTAGAATAATATTTACCAGTAAATAATTATTATTACGAATATTTTTAATTTACCTTATTAGAATGTAAAATTTGGATCACGTAGAGAGAATAATGGTTTACATATATAATTAGTGGAATTATGTGACTCAAGGCTTATGGATGTTTATTTTTTCAAAATTGCATCAACTGTTTGTATAGGATTGCCTAATGACCATTCGAGATGATATTAAGAAAATTGTTGCCGTAGCTGAGTATTACTATTTACAAAAATTATCTAAGAGTGAAATATCCAAAATTATGAGAATTTCCAGACAATCTGTAACCAATCTGCTTCAGATTGCGAATGATGATGGAATCGTAGATATCAAGATAATAAATCCGCTTGCATCCGAACGCCACCTCGCAAACAAATTAATCGAATTGACTGGACTACGTGATGTCGTAGTAGTTCAGAGTAATCCAATTCAGATAAAGAGAAATATTGGGTTGGCTGGTGCAGTATATTTAGGTGATTTAATAAAGCCAAGTCAAGTTATTGGAGTAGGATGGGGAAAAACCCTAGTCGAGACTGTAACAAATATCAAATGTAATGACTCTCCAGGGTCAATTGTAGTACCAATAATGGGAGGATTGGGTCGAGTAGAATACGAACTCCAAGTGAATCGAATATCAAATCTCTTAGCTAACAATATTAAAGGAAATTCGCTCCAATTATTTGCCCCAGGAGTAGTGGGTAGCAGACAAGTGGCAGAATCAATTATGACTACGAATGATGTATTAGAAGTAATAAATTACTGGGACAAGCTTGATTTAGCATTAATAGGTTTAGGAGGATTAAATAATATATCAAGTGGAGATATTGCTCCAAATGGACACATGTCATTTGAGGAGGTTGAAAATCTAAATAAATTAGGCGTAGTAGGGGATGTTTGTTTGCGCTTCTACAATCGGAGTGGAGAGAATGTAAAGGTTACTGATAAGTGGTATGTAATTGGGATCACACTTGAGCAATTACAGAAGGTTCCAACCGTGGTTTGCCTTGCAGGTGGGGCTGAAAAGGTAGATGCCATTCAGGCAGCGATCAAGGGTGGTTTTATTGATATCTTAATCTCAGATGAATTAGTCGTTCAACAAATAATTGCTAATCTAAGTAACAAGTAATTTTTTTTAATTTATATCCAAGGCTAAAATACTGACCAATAAGCGATATAAAAAGTCCTAAACTTTTTATTATTGCCCAAGTATGTGAAACACAAATTTTCGAAAGCTTTAAGAGATTACGCAACCTTTTTTTGGAAATTCGGGATGAAATTATCCTTGGTTCTTAACAACCGAATCACCTGCCAGCACAAGTGTGTTTGCCGAATGGCATTGTTGATCAGTACTTTCACCAGCTCGGGGGTTGTATCCAGCCCTTTTACTGCTATTTCATCTGGCAAGTAATTTTCATTTTACAGATTGAATGTTACATCAACCAGTCCCTCCCCTAAAAAACAACTGCCGGCACGAATAATGCCGGCAGTTGTTCAAATTGATTCTTTTTTTGCAGTGTCTTATTCGGCTTCCACCCTCACCAGCACTGCCCGAACAGCAACACGATACAGGTAGTCTCCCCGCGTCTCACTGTAACCCTTGCAGGTGAACAAGGTCAGCCAGGAGTATTTTTCATGCCTCAGGATGGAAGTATCTCCAGGGAGTATCATTTGGTTCGAGCGCACCTCATAAATATACCGCTGACCCTGATTGTGCAGGATGACCTGGTCACCCCAGCGCAGGTTGCCGAGGTTAACAAACGGACCCGAACTGCCATCCGCTTTATATACGTGAGCGGTCAGCACTGAATTACCAACTGCACCCGGGAAAGCGGTGCCTTCCAGGTAACCCGCCTGATTCGATAACCAGGTCAAGTCCCAGGTGGCTTCCTTTGCTGGAATACCTAAGATGGGAATCTGAACATTAAGCTTGGGTATTTCCAGCCATAAATTCCCCAGGCTGTTGTAGGCCGCCTGTGCGGGTTGCGAAGGGAGCACCGTTACCCGTCCTGGCGCGAAACCGGAAGAAGGCAAGATCTTACGCATGACGGTGATGGTTGCACTGCTGCTGACACCGTACACATTCACCGGGCTGCCCGGGTCGTAATTGCGTTCCACAGAATAATCATTGTACGGAGATTGCGGGTCGGTTACATCTCCAGGCAGGCTGGACCAGCTCAGATAAGCCGTGTTGGTCACTGTTGTCCCGCTTGGAAGGTTGGCGAGCGTTCCCTTGAACTCCAAAATAGTGGGTACCCCGGTGTTCTGGAAGGTAGCCCAAGTGGCTTTCAACGTTGGTGCGCTACTATCATCAAGAACAGGTGCCTGTCCGCTCAAGAATCTAAATGAGCCAGGTTCGTAAGTAATCCCATTCGGCACTTTGTCCATCAGCAGCACATCGTATGCCGGAGATCCATCGCCGACGTAGGATACTTCCAGCCTGAAGGTGATGCTTGAGCCAGGCATCGCCATCGCCACATTTGCGCTTTTATTAAGCGCCAAATGCGGCTCGACAACCTCCAGGGTCGGGTTGTTTGTGGTTAGACTGCCGCCGGTCCAATCCCAGCGCACGTCGTTATTAAGGTTGACTCCTTGGACCACGCTGGCGATATCCAACAACACCACACGGTAGCGGATTGTGATTATCCGCGCTACATTATCGCTGTTCGCCACCGTCCCAAAATTGAAGACAATCTGCCGCCCGGCGTCGCTCGGATCAGAACCAATACCAGTCACAACCGGATTATTACAAACATGGCTGAAATCGCTCGAAAAGTCTCCGGTGATATCTGTCGTCACCGCATCAGTTTCGGGTATGATGCTTTCGCAGTCCACAAAAGCCAGCCCATGATCCAGTTCATCGGTTAGCGTCATGTCAGACATGAACCCACCAGCAGGTATGCTTAAAGTGACAGCGTATGTTACGATCTCGCCGACTGTCGCCTTCGGATTAATTGTGGTCCAAAGGCTGTCTGCCACCAGGTTTTTCGTCAAGTCGGTGAGGATGGAGACTGTAACATCCGCCTCGTCATCATCAGTCACTATCTCTCCCACCGGGGGTGTTCCGGTCACACTTACTGTATTGGTGAACGCTCCCGTTACATTATTCACCGTGCAAGCATAAACCCAGGTTTCAGTGGTCTCGAGAATGTTGTTGCTGTTCTCATCACCCACTGGTCCGCTAAGTGTATCGCAGGTCAGGTCGGTGAGCGTTACATCAGATAGTGGCACATCGCCGGTGTTATTTACGGTCAGGGTGAAGTTCACATCTTCTCCGCTGACCACAGTTTGTGCTTTTGGTGTTTTTGTTACCTCAATGGATGGGTGGATCGCGGTTATCTCTATCTGTTCGTTCACATCCCCGCATTTGGTCGTGAAAGCATTATTGTTTGCGTCACCCGGGTAACTGGCAACCCAGTTATAAATTCCAGGCGCCGTCGGAGTCCAGGTATTAGACCAAGAGGCTGCTCCGTTAGCGATTACCCCGCTGCCGCTCATCCCCGGAACCGGGATGGTGCACTGCGCATCGCTGTACAGCGTGAAAGTTACCGAGCCAGTCGGGTTGTTGGCTCCGCTCAGATTGATGCTATCCCCCGCTGTGATCGTCTCCCCCACTGTGCCTGTGGTTGGGCTGGCAGTCGTTGAGATCACTAAAAGAGCTGCAGTGGCAGGGTCAGGATTGGTAATATTTTGGTCAGAGATGAGCGTGCCTGCTGAGATCAGGTTTGCATAATTTCCGGGCGTTTCACTGGTGACGGGGACGGTGATGAAACAAGATGAGTTTCTCAATAGCGTTGCGCCAGTAAGCTCGATGTGTTGAGTCCCGGGTACCGCAGTGAGCGTCCCAAGGCTGCAGGTAGTGGATGGCGCTGGCGCAGGTGCACCCGCGATCACCAATCCGGTCGGAGGTGTTCCAGGGAGGGTGTCCACCAGTCCCATGCCGGTCAAGTCCAGTCCCGAGGTATTGGTGATCGTAATGGTCAGGGTTGAATAGTTATCATTGCCTGCCAGCACCGGGTTTGGAGAGAACCCTTTGCTGATGCTTGCCCCCGCCAAGTTGGACAAGGTTGCCTGGATGGGGTTGGGATTGGTTACTCCGTTGAATGTAGTTACCGCGCCGGCTGGGATGGTGTTGGTCAGGTTGCCATTAACGTTCATGGTGACCCGCAAGCTCATCACGCAACTCCTGCTTGGAGGTAGTTCGCCATCGCTGAAGGTGAATGAGTCTGAACCTGAAACCCCGGTCAGTTTTGCGTTTGGTCCGCACAACGGGCCCGGATTCAAGTCCGCTGGAGTGGCAATGATCATGCCGGCTGGCAGGAAATCAGTGAAAGTGATTCCGGTAAGGGGAGAACTATTCGGGTTTGAGATCGTGACGCTTAATGTAGACGCCGCACCACCATAGACGAGGATCGGATCAAATTTCTTGTTGATATCGATGGAAAGGCTACCGATGGTCAGGGTGGCAGTCGCTGGAGCCCGTGGACCAACCGTGGTGTTAGAGATCGTCCCGCTCGCATTTGCCACCGGAATGGTATTCGTACGTGTTGCCCCCGCGCCTCTACCCTGCACATCTATGGAGATCGTGCAGGCGCCATCAGTTGTCCCGACCCTTGGAGGGATTGTCCCACCTGTCATGCGGATGGTACGCTCATTGGGGCCGAGAGCGTTATCTGCGCCATCGGGGTAGTCGATCACCCCGCCGGCGCAGGTGACAACAGGGTTGGGATTGTCGGCTATATAGACTCCGCTGGTTGGTGGCGTTCCTCCCATGGTCGAGAGTGAATCAGTCAGTGTTACATTGGTGATCGGTGTTGTGGTGCTGTTCACCAAGGTGATCGTCAGGGTGGAAAAACCATTAGGGTTGACCACATCAGGATAGAACTTTTTGCTCATGGTGAAGCCAGAAACGACCAGTGTCGCAGAAGCTGCGCTGGTGTTCGACCTTAATTCCGCGGTCGTGATGGCTCCTACTGGGATGGTGTTCGTATATGACATGGAATCATCTGCGGTCACATAAACATCAATATTACAAGCAGTATCAGGAGCCGCAATCGCTCCATTTGTCAGGGTGATCTGATTTGTGCCGGTGATTGATGTGAGAGTCCCACCACAGGCGTTGCTGGCAGGTGTGCTGTTCGTGATGCGCATGCCAGCTGGAAGGGTATCAGTGAAATTAATCCCTGAAATACCAATATCCGTGGGAGAGGTGAGTCTGATCCTTAATCTCACATTGGCTCCCGGTGCAATGGGGCTGGTTTGAAAATTCTTGCTTACCCTCACCGGTCCGCCGCCGGTTATGGAACTTAGGTTATTGGAAGTGATGAGAACGTTGCTCGCGCCCTGCCCTGTACTGATATCCCCTGCTGGAATGGTGTTGCTGTACGTGCCATTGGCAGAAGTGGTCACCTGAAAGACGATGGTGCAACTGGAATTCCTTGGGATCGACCCTCCAACCAATGTTACCGTTGTAGCAGTATATGAAACTGTACCTCCGCACTGGGGGGTAGCCGGCACGCCTGAAACAGTCACGTTGGCAGGCAGGGTGTCTGTAAACGTAACATCTGTCAGGTCACCGTTTACATCCGTGCGATTGTTCCTCAGGGTGATAGTGACAGTGGACGTACCGCCTGTTGGTATGGATGCAGGATTGAAAGCCTTTGTACCTGTCAGCCAGCGGGTAATCGCTAGGTTGGCTGTTACAGCAGAAGGGTTGGTGATCCCCTGGTCAGTGGTCAGAGAATTTGGTGGAATGGTGTTCGTCAAGGTCGCTGCCGGGGCATCGGGCAAGGTGGTGACCGCCACCGTGATGGTACAGGTACCGTAAGGTGTTGGCGGAGTAGGGCTGGCGGGGATGGTGCCGCCAGTGAGGCGAATGGTTCTTTCATTGGCACCCAGCGTGTTGTCAGCCCCATCGGGGTAGTCGATAGTCCCCCCCCCGCAGGTGGTAGACCCTCCTGCCGGGGCGATGATCAGCCCTGCCGGCAGGGTGTCTGAAATAGACGCCCCAGTGTAGGCTGTGCCCGTTGGATTGCGCAAGGTGATGGTAAGCGTGCTGGTTGCGCCGGCAACAATAGAAGTCGGTGAGAATGACTTTGCGATACCCACATTTTGAACATATAATGAGGCGCTTGCCGCCGTCGCGTTGGTCACGCCCTCTCGTGTGCTGATCGCCCCGCTTCCTGGCCCTGCAGGAATGGTATTCACATAGGGAGTGTCGCTTTGGGTGCTCGAAGTAACATTGACCGCAACTGAACAAGTGCTGTTCTTGGTAACTGTAGCGTTGTTCAGCGTAATGGTGTTCGTCCCCGAAACGGCGGTCACCGTGCCGGTCCCGCAACCTGTCAGCACCGGGTTCACGGTTGGCGCCAGCACAACTCCTGCAGGCAGGGTATCGGTGAAGGTGGTTTCGTGCAGATCATTGAGAAGATCATTATTGCGGATGGTGATGGTCAGGCGGCTTACTTCGCCCACGAAGATCGTGGTCGGGTTGAAGATTTTGCTCAACGAAGGCGGTTGAACAACGAGCACCTGTAAGGTAGCGCTGGCAGGGTACTCATTATGCAAAACGGGCAGTGCCCGATCCGCGTCCCGGGCTGAGAGATCACCCGCGTGGATTGTATTGATATGGGTACCTGCCACGGTCGAGGTCACGTTCAAGACGAGAGAACATTCCGCCGGGACTGATGTTGTTTTAGGAGGGACAGAACCCCCGCTGATGGAAAATGTATTCGTACCGGGAACAGCGGTGACCGTACCCCCGCAGGAGTTGCTCGCCACTGCCGGGGTCACGATCTTAATATTCGGCGGCATAACATCCGTATAGGCGATATCCACCAGTCCGAATTGGTTTTCATTAAATACTTTCACCGTCAGCTGGGTGGTCACCCCTGGGATAATGACAATATCAGAAAATGTCTTGTTGATCGCCGGCTGGGTGTATGGATCATCCGCATGCGCTGGATTCCATGTAAAGGCTGCCACGATGATGACCAAAATAATTAGAGCAAGGTTCGTTCGAAAAGATGGTCGCATAATTTTCCTCACTATTAAAAGAACTCTTTTATGTAGTATTCTTTCTCATAAACATAGAAGCCTATCAAAGCGGTGAGTCAAAAGTATTTTTCGGCTATTAAAACTTAACAAGGGAACAAGGACTAATTCAAACAATTATATCTATTATGGCGGATTATGCAACTTGTTGTACTCGTTCAATTGTGGGGAGGTCTGCGCGGAGCAACGCAAAAATCGAAGATTCACCTGAAGGATGACCGCTTGAAGGAAATGTTTCTTTACCGAAATTAAAAAGCGCCCTCCATTTCTGGAAGGCGCTGATGCATTCCCAAATCGTTTACGCTCTTACCGCCGGTCGGAACTTATACCCGTACATCCGACTCGGTCCACGCTATTTGGGTACTTATACTATTCTGAGCCAGTTTTCTTTTGACCCAATCCTGCTTCAAGAGCCATGAGCATCAGCTTTGCCCGGTCAGTGGCATGAGTAATGACTCAAAAGAAAAAGTTACTATAGGGGAGACGTTGCCTCAAATAAAAATGTTACCGAACGATTTTCCATAAAAGAGCTACTTTCGAATCGATACTGGATCTCAACGCCACTGGATTCAAGTGGAAGTACTGGTCGGTCAAACGAGCTTTGATCAGAACAGGGATCGAATCCAGTGCCAGGACACGGCGAAAAGGTGTAGTGGCTTGATCATACGAGAGGATGACCTTGCCGTCAACTCGATGTTTGGAAATCAGCTTGAGAACAGGCTGGAAAAAGTTAATATATAAGCGAAGGTCAGAATAAATGGAAGTTAGCAAGGCTAATTCATCCTGGGTTTCCAGGCGATCATAGCCAACGGTATGGCGAACCACAGACCAGTTCTTCTGTTCCACATGCGCCTGGTCGTTCTTCTGGTAAGGGCGGGAACGAGTGAAAGTGATCTGCTCGGAAAGGCAATAGCGGTAAAGAGTGTCATTGATAAATTCGCTGCCATTATCTGAATCAAGGCCAAGAAGAGGAAAAGGTAAGCACTTACGCAATTCACAGATAGCTTGAGAAACCGCAAACTGGGTCTTGTTGGGTAAGGCAAGGCATTCTGTCCAGCCAGTAGCCAAATCAGTGGCTGTAAGGGTGTTCAGGTAGGTTCCTTCGGTCGTTTGACCGCAATGAGCCACAAGATCAATTTCCAAAAAGCCAGGGTGTTCATCCTCCCAGGGAGTGAAAGTGCGAACGGGAATGCCTTTTTTGAGCAAGTATCCCGGTTTTGTCGTGGAAAGACCACGCTGGGGATGGGTAAATCGCGCTTTTCTCAAGCAGCGATCTATCGTGGCAGGACTCATGCTCAATAGTAATTGCTTTGTCTCTGGTGACAAGCTGAGTTCACGGCATCTTTCAAGAATAGCGACCCCTTCAGACAGAAAGGGGTGTAGTCTTTTTGAACAAATTCGGCCGTAGATTTCCCAAACATGTTCCAGAACTTGTACTACTTTGCCCTGGTATTTCTTACGGCGACCCGGCTTTTTCAACCCTTTGGGTTTTGGGCCATGTCTCAATACTCGAATGGCATATTTTCTATGATAACCGGTAGTGGCTACAAATTCATCTAGTATTTGTTCTTTTCCAGCTCTATTAGCTTTCAAATACCGCGGATGAATGGCCTCGATCATCTCGCGTTTACTTCGTTGACTCATCATATTCTCCCTCTGCGGATCTGAATTCCGCTCTAGGGTAACATTCTTTTTGAGTCAACGTTGATTCCTATAGTAAGATTATTTTTGAGTCAATTCGCAAAAGCCGCCTGGGTCTCCCTCGAAGAGTATAATATTTCTCTGCTGATTTGAATAAGGTTGGATGATGATCAAGCTTATCACGACTAAGCGTTTGTATCTGTTGCTCGCTTTCATTCTTTTATTGATGGTGGCTCTATTCTTTGGCAATTTTGCTTTTGTCAAAGCCAATAGTGGCGGTTATGACTTTTTCGCCCACTGGTACGCAACCCGTATTTATATCAAGGATGGTGTGAACCCGTACTCAGAGATCTCGATCGCAAGAACCGCTGAGGCGATAAACCAGGCGCTTGAACCAGCTGATAATGAAGAGTTTCGCTTTACCGCCCCGCTCTTTGCGATCATTCCCCTCACCCCTTTCAGTTTAGTCGGAGAATTCAAAGTCGCGCGTGCTCTGTGGATGACTTTCCAGGAAGTTGCCTGGATAGCGATGGTATGGTTATTATCAGGCCAGCTCAAAATAAAGAAAAAAACCAGCGTCATATTGGTTCTGATCATTTTATGCGGATTTTCGCTACCATCCATTAGTGCAATTCTCAATGGCAGCCAGACTCTTACAGCGTTGTTCTTTTTTGTTCTGGCTGTTTCGTTGATTACCCGACAGTCCGATGAAGCTGCTGGATTATTGCTCAATTTTTCGCTCATTAAAGCTGAATTGTTTTACCCGGGTGTGTTGCTATTGCTTATTTGGGCGGCAATACGGGGAAGAAAGCGGATTGTTGGATGGTTTTTTGGCACTTTTATTTTATTAATGGGTTTTAGTATTCTTTTAATCCCTGATTGGTCCATCTCCTATCTACGGGTGATCATTTCTCATTTCGGGATTAATCCTTTGGAACCGCTGCCATCGTTGGATAACCCTATGACTTTGCGCTTAACCTTGCTGAAAAACCTGGTGATAACCATATTACTGATATTGGAGTGGATTGTGGTGCGATTTCAAGGAAAAAAGAAAATCATCTGGAACATAGGTTTATTATTTACCTTGCTTCCCTGGTTCGGGGTTGGTATGCACATTGAACACACAACTCTGTACCTGCCAGCGATGATTATCATTACTTTATTATTCTTAAGTACGTGGAACGAAAGAATATCCTTTAGCATTCTCCTTCTCCCAATATTTCTTTTTATCCTGAGCTGGATTTTCTCTGGGTTATTCTTTTCGGGAATTTCGATTGTGCTATCAAGAATTATTCTCTATGTGGTACAACCTTTGACCATACTGGTTTTTTATTATTGGGTAAGATGGTGGGTTCTACGCAGCGAGAAGTTTTCGATTCCCAGTGGGATTGAAAATCCGTCTTGACCGGATTATGGGCTTTTATGGTTTCAGAAAACTGGAGCGTTATCAAACGTGTAAAGGAAAATAAAGCGATTATTCAATATGCTATACTTAAGCAGTTAAAAACGGACACCGGTAGGAAATTCGGGAGACGACATGGATAATCCGAATCTTGAGAATGGCGAGGGAGCAATAGATTTCTTAGAAGAAATCGAAAAGCAACTTGACTCAACCAATCAATTGATCAAAGAAGTAACGCAAACCTTGGAACAAAGTCAGACCGAGATCAACCGACTGACCCAACGTGCATCAATGGTAACCTCCCAGCTGCAAAAGGTTACAGACACATTAGAACGATCTACCAAAGAAGAATTACGAGACGCGTATATTGAGGCGATGGATTCACAACAACGCTTCTTGCTGATGCGAGGGCAGGTAGAAAAATTTCAGGAACAACTGAACCACCTCGAATCGAAAAGGGACCTGCTGGAGAAGTTAAAGGTAAGCTCTTTGCAGAACAGCATCGCCGGCTTTGACAGTAAATTCAAGCATAAAAGTATTGAAACACTCGAAATGATGATCACGGCACAGGAGGCAGAGCGGCAGAGATTGTCCCGGCAAATGCATGATGGTCCTGCTCAGGCGTTATCTAACTTTATTGTTCAGGCAGAAATTGCAACAAAATTGTTCGATATCGATCCAGCCAAAGCCAGAGATGAATTGGACAAACTGAAAAGCTCAGCGATGGGCGCTTTTCAAAAAATTCGCAACTTTGTGAGCGAAGTGCGACCGATGATGTTGGATGACCTGGGCCTGACACCAACCTTGCGTAAGTATGTCGCCAACTTACAGGAAACCACTGGAACACAGATCCTTTTAACCTTAAATGGCAGTGAGAAAAAACTGGAACCCTATCTTGAAGTGTTTGTTTTTCGAACGATTCAAGAATTGGTAGCGAATTCGATTAAACGAAACCAGGCTGCAATAGGAGACCTGAAAATCGAGGTAATTCTCACGCTTGATCATTCAAAAATTCTCTTAACCGTGATGGACAATGGGAAAGAGTTCTCTTCGGAAGAATTAAAGGAAGAAGATGGGCTGGGATTGAACTTGATCGAAGAGAGGGTAGGGCTGCTTGGAGGGACTTTCAACATCCAGACAACACCTGAGTTGGGCGTGGAGTGCCTGATCACAATTCCGGTGCTGGAAGCGCCGGCGGCGTAATTATTTCTCTTGCAGGAGTGACTGACCGATGACCAAAATGATTGGCATACTTACTGGTGGAGGTGACGTTCCAGGCCTGAACCCGGCAATTAAATCTTTTGTCATGAGCGCTTTTGACTTAGGCTATAAAGTTGTAGGGATCAGGCGAGGGTGGGGCGGATTGTTAAATTATGACCTGGATGATGATGCCAAGCATAGCCTGTATATTCGTAATCTAACTCGTGAGGATGTGCGTACGGTTGATCGTTCGGGGGGCACTTTCTTGCATACTTCCCGCACGAACCCACAGAAGGTAAAAGCAGCCGATATCCCTGAATTTTTAAAGGATTCTCCTTTAGGCAAAAAAATCGACGAAAATGGTACTACTGATTTTACTCCTCACATATTGCGTGTCCTTGACCACCTTGGAGTGGATGTATTGGTCTCAATTGGAGGAGACGATACGCTCAGTTTTTCAGTCAGATTAAACAAAGAAGGGTTCCCTGTTGTTGGCATACCGAAGACGATGGATAACGACGTTTTTGGTACTGATTACTGCATTGGCTTTTCAACCGCGGTAACCCGAAGCGTTGATATTATTACAAATATGCGCACCAGCGTTGGTTCTCACGAAAGGATCGGCGTTGTTGAATTATTTGGGCGAAACTCAGGCGAAACCAGTCTCATCACAGCCTATTTAAGCTATGTTGATCGGGCGATAATTTCTGAGGTACCTTTTGAAATTCACAAACTTGCTGATTTCCTGATGGAAGACAAACGCAATAATCCATCCAATTATTCCATGATGACCATAAGCGAAGGCGCGATCATGGAAGGTGGAGATGTCATCGAACGTGGTGAGGAAGACGCGTATGGACATCGTAAACTTGGTGGGGTTGGTGAAGAAACTGCCGCGTTGATTAAAAAGATCACTGGTCAGAACATCATGTATCAACAACTGGGCTACTTGATGCGCTCTGGCGCGCCGGACTCGCTTGACCGCATGGTCGCGATGTCTTTTGGTAACTTGGCGGTGCAGTTGATCAGGAGGAATGAAACTGGTAAACTGGTTGCTTTGCATGGCGGGAAGTACACCACCGTCCCAATCAGCATGGTGCTGGCTGGTAAAAAACGTGTGGATGTTCCCAGTTTTTACGATATCGAAAAATATGTCCCCAAGATTCATGATTTCATGGGGGTTCCGATGTTCCTCAGCTGATATTCATTATTGGGGCGTCAGATGGCTTCCAACCCGCAGGTCATTCTCAAGGATCGTTACCAGGTTGTACCAAGATCTATCATCTTTATAGTGCAAAAAGGGAAAGTGCTGCTGCAAAAAGGGCGCTCTGATAAAAAGATTTACCCTGGTTTTTTAAATGGTATCGGAGGTCACATCGAGCGTGGAGAAGATATCCTCGCCGGTGCAAGAAGGGAGCTGGCCGAAGAAAGCGGTCTTTCCTGCCCTGATTTAAGACTCGCTGGTACTGTGGCGATTGATGTAAAAGAAAATGAAGGGATACTTCTTTTTGTCTTTACCGGCTCTCATATTAGCGGTGAGTTAAGAGACTCAAGCGAGGGGTCGCTTGAGTGGATTGATGTTTCGGACCTGGACAAGCTCCTCGTGGTCGAGGATGTACCTGAGCTGGTTGCAAACTCGCTGGCAAGCCTTAAAGGCAGTAGGTTATTCTTTGGCAAGTATGAGTACAACGACATGGGTCAACGAATCACAACCTGGCAATGGGGTTGATTCACTGCCTTCGCTCGTAAAAAACCAGGATGGTTGAGCCATATTTTCGTTGATCAAATTCATAGAGGTTGACCAAATCCAAGGTCTGGTATTCCACCGGGTGTATTTGCGCAATCACCCAGCCGTCTTCACTCAGCAGGTTCAAATTTTGGTCAAGTAATTTAAGCGCGTCGACCCAGATTTCTTTATACTGAGGGGGAGCAATATATACATAATCAAATGCTTCCGTGCAAGGTGAAGATAAGAATTTCAGCGCGTCCATCCTTTTTACCCGCCCCTGGTCAGCAGTGCCTGTTTTTTCCAGGTTGGTTTTAATCGCGGCGATGGCTTTATCATTGATTTCAAGGAACAGGCAGGTTTTTGCTCCTCTGCTCAGCGCTTCAATCCCGACGCTGCCAATGCCGCCGAACAGGTCAAGGAAAGTAGCGCCTTGAATTTCAGCAGAAATGATATTGAATAAGGCTTCTTTTACACGATCAGTGATAGGGCGTGTAACATCTCCTGGAACAGATTCGAGCCGAATCCCGCGGGCTTTCCCACCAATGATGCGGGGTGCACTCATTTTTCTACCGACTTCCGGGCCGCCTGGATGTTGGAACGCGGTGCGATGATTGGCAGCACACAACCTGTGCCAAGGATAAAACGTTCTCCACTGGTGGCCTGAATGGCTTGCTTTCCTTCACTTTCCACATCTTTCGGGCTACTGTAAACAAGCGTTTCCCATTGTTTCAAACCACCGCAAACAGCACCCTGAAAAGAGGACTTCGCGGCCTGAAGAGAAGGGGAGGTTTCCTGGTCGTGCCAGTTCACTACAGAAAAACCTTCCTTGGGGAACAGGTCAAAATAAATGTCCTTGCCATGCAAGTGCAGCACATTCAACCACAAGTGAGAGACAGCATTGATGATTTTTTGATCAAATGGGAGGATGAATTTCTCCAATTCATTCGAGGAAAGCAAAGTGGATTGGGCATGTTGCACAGCGAAAAAAATGCCCTGTATGCCAAGCGGTAAGCAGCACTGTATGAACCTGATGGTGTTTTCTGTGAGAATTTCCAGCCCGGCCAATAACTCCTGTGGATACTGGCGCATATGTACGAAAAGCTGCTCTTTGCCTACCAGGTTCTTGGCTTGAGACAAAGGATTAAAGATTGTTTGGAGAACTGGAGTTGAGTGGTCGAGTTCACACGTTATGACTTGAAGGGCCCGTAATTGCCCTCCCAAAAAACCTTCTGTGGGCAGCAAAGGTTTCAACTTCAACCAATCCCTGGCATGCTTTATTGGATATCGAATGTAATCTCGAGTCCCTTCTGGATTGCCTTTCCATTGATCCACAACGCCGTAGTCTTTCACACAGAATGAGGAAGCTGGTGTTACTTTAACGAAATCAAAATCAAAAGCAGATTGAAATTCCAGCACTGACCGCGCGAAAAATTCTGGATATTGATCATCCACGGGAAAATGACGCCATAAGGCAACTGGAGGGCGGTCGACTGATTTTCCGGTGATACAGGCTTCAAGCCTTTGACGATGATTCATGGTTTACTTCATTCTTCATTGAGGTTGTCTTAAAGGTCCATTTACGGTTGACAAAAAAATTCCATAATAAAACTACCAGGATGACAAATGCCAGTGCCAGGTTGTGTCCGAGGATGGTGGGTGTGAGTACAGCAGGGATCAATTTTTCTGCCAGAGAAATAAATTGTTTTTCAGTGACGGCAAATAATGGGGTGCGAATGGCCAGTCCTGCCACGCTCACAATGGCGAACTGGGTTAATTGCTTGGCGACCGGT
>Ga0208197_1001943_pt1 | contig 19209 bp, 16 predicted proteins | sample AD_JPNNA4_MetaG_FD_184444 | JGI IMG/M metagenome (GOLD analysis project Ga0208197, IMG submission 184444) | Active sludge microbial communities of municipal wastewater-treating anaerobic digesters from Japan - AD_JPNNA4_MetaG (SPAdes) (version 2) | ecosystem: Engineered > Bioreactor > Anaerobic...
CGCGTGAGCGCGGCGGGGTGGGGGTTGGCGTAGGGGCAGGTTTGCATAATGTTTCGTTATGTAAAGGCGACCCCGGCCGGCTCCGGCCGGGCGGAGCCCGAGGACGGGGCGGGGCAAGGGCTGCGTCTGATAATAAATTTATTATCAGACGGCGACGCCGCAAAACCCGTGACAGGACCGGCCAGGGAGGGCCGCGACTGGCGCGGGTTTTGCCTAGCGGAGCGGACAGCCCGGTGCTTTTTTTTACGGAGCGAAGCGGAGTGAAAAAAAGCATGACCCGCCCCGCCCGCAGCCTGCCCCGGAGCTAACCCCCACCCCTTCACCTGGTCGCTTGCGACCAGGTGAACGACCGGACGAACGAAAGGCCACGATCGCGCCTCCCGGAGCAAGCCGGGACCAGGCCCCGCCCGGCCTGGGGGTGGGTTCCTTCTGTTGGTTCTTTCTTTTGGTTCCCCATTCGCCGGGCCGGATCCACCGGAGACATTGCCGGGAAACGAAGGGGAAGCCGCGGTAAACGTCCGGCCGGAGCGCCCCGCGAGGGGTGCGTAGGCGGGCGTTTTCTCGACCTGCGGAAAGGCCCGCTTTCGGAGGCGCGCTTTTCGCGCCGGAGAGGGCCTTTCCGAAAACCGGGCAGGTGGTGAGGCGGAGGAGCGAAGCGACTTGCCGAACCCCTGCCCGGTTTAACAGGACGAGAAGCGGCTTTCCCGAACGCAAGGCCGGCGGCGGGTTCCGGCGAATTCCAAATCAGGAGCGGCAACCGTTCCGGGTTCCCGGTCGGGCCGCTACCGCTGGTTGAGGTAGCGCCGGGCAGGCGATACCTCAACTTCCGAAACGGGCTTGTGCGCGTGTGCCCGGTCGGGGTCGGGCTCCCGATTCCCCGCCCGGGTGCGCTACCGCGTTCTTCCGTCGGTTGCGCCGATCCGAAAAACCCGGCGCAACTCCCGATTCCGCATACGGGCGGCGCTCGCCGTCCGGCGGTTCCGCTTCTTTTGCTTTTGGTTCCCCGTGGTGGGCGTCCGGCGGACGACCGCCACGGCTCCGAATCCCGCGCGGGCCGCGAATAGCGGTCCGCGTTTTGGCGGGTCTTTCGTCGGCGTTCCCCCGTCCATCTTTGGGCCGCTCGGCCGGACGGGGGAACGCTCTTTGTTGTCTGGATGCCGGTTTCCCGGTTCCGGGCTTCCGGTTTTTTGGTCTTTCCCCTTCGTACCCCCAAACAGCCCAAACGCCCAAACGGTCCCTATGTATATCCGCTCCTGTAGCGGTTTAGGACCGTTTGGGCACCGTTTGGGGGGGGGTCTCTAGCCCAAACGGTCCCGTTTGGGGTGTTTGGACCGTTTGGGCTGTTTGGGGCGTTTGCCCTGTTTGGGGCGTTTGCCCTGTTTGGGGTGTTTGGACCGTTTGGGGGGGTATAGGGGGGATTACCTTATTAAGGTGTATTGCCCCTTCTCGTTGTTCCCAAGCTGACCATCCTTCTTCATGGCAAAGAGAAGATACCGGGTCGTCCCGTAGTTCTTCCTCAGGAGATCCGCTATTTCCCTCGGGTAAAGAGGTCCTTCGGTCGCCAGAAGATCCAGGACGGCCTTTCTTTCCCCGCTTACAGCAAGGTCCTTCGCATCCCCGAGCGCGGACCAGATCCCGCTTTCGAACTTCATCGCGATTTCCTGGGTTTCGATGTCCCGGCCGGTGACCTGGAGGATTGCGCTTGCTTCCCCTTTTCCGGTGTCCAGGACCCAAACGGAATCGGCGGCTCCTGTAATGCCAGTTGTTCCCGCCACGCGGTCAAGCGCGTAGTCTGCGCTTTGTTTCCGGATATGGTGAATGACCAGGAGAGCGAAACCACGATCAATAGAGAGTTTCTGAAGTTTGCCGATGAACTGGTAATCATCGACAAACTGGTTATTGTTCCCTTTCCCGCTCGGGAGGATCCTTCCCAGGGTGTCGATAACGACCAGGTGGGTTTTCGGGTGCTTGTCGAGCCAGAGTAAAAGGCTTTGCATCCCTCCCATTTGGAGGGGTAAAAATTCGGTGACCAGGTGAAGCCGGGAAGGTAGGCTTGTTCCCGGGTCCTTCAAGACGGCAAGACGATTTTGCAAACGGCGGGGATTGTCTTCCAGCGCTAGATACAGGGCATCCCCTTTTTCAACGTCGATCTTCCCCAGGGCTTTCCCGCCGCTGGCGACGGCCAGGGCCAACCCCAGACCCATCCAGCTTTTCCCGCGCTTCGGTCTACCGGCAAGAATGGTCAATCCTTCGGGGAGAAGTCCGGGGACCGCCCATTTCGGCTCCGGAAATTCCATCTCTTCCAGGGCTGAGGCGGTGAAGGTCTTCAAGACCGGCTGAGGGGGCTTTGCCCCCGGCGGTCTCCATTCCTTCGCCTCGGCAATCAGCTTCAGAAGCTCGTCTTTGGTCCCACCGTGGGCGAACCAGTCGGAAACGTCCTTGACGTGCGGCTTCTTGGGAAGCTCCAAAATCCTGATGCGGAGGGCGTGACCGTAGAGTTTTTTTCCGACATCGAAGGCGTGTTTTCGGCCTGGCTCGTCGAGATCCGGGATGATGACAACCTCTTTCCCCTCGAAGAGCTTGGACCATTCCGCGTGCCACTTCCCCGCCCCCATCGGGTTACAAGTGGCCGGGAGTCCGTGTTTCCAAAGGTTGTCCGCGTCCTTCTCGCCTTCGACTATACAAATCTGGGAATTTTTCAGGAGATCCGGGAGACGGTAGGGAACCAGGCGAACGCCTTTGAGATTCCATTCCCAACCGCCCCGGCCGTCCGGGCGACGCTGGCGGAAGTCCTTGGGGATGAAGCGGACCGTCTGAAAGAGGGTTTCCCCCTTTTCGTCGGTGTAATCGTAAATGACGGAAATTTCCGGTTTCAGGCCGGAAGGCTTGGAATCAAGGAAAAGGTCCTTGGGCTTCAGGTGCGCGGCCTCAAGGATGGCTTCGAGAGGACAACCCGCATGATCGTAAAGAAGGATCTTCTCTTCCTTTACGGAAATGGAAAGGCTGGCTTTCTTGTCCTCATGGGCCGGACAGCAGGCTTGCCATCCGTTCGCGTTCTTCCGGACGTTCTTGAAGTGCGATAGAAAATCTTCGATCGACATAAAACCCCCAATAATCTGCGGTGCGGGGGTTTTCTCTTGACCGTCCGGGAAGAATTTGGTACGCTAACCCTAGTCATTAAGGACGGTTCGACAAAACCCCTTAATGAAACCGCCTGAGCCGGCAAGCGAGGCGGTTTCATTTTTTTAGGCCATTCAATAGTAGTTACAACATCCTGCACTATTCCCTACTAATCCGTAGCAGTCTGGCTTTCAAAGTATTGAGTGAGAATCATTCTGATGGTGTCAGCCCGGCTGATGGTCAAACCCGGATTCTCTTTTTTGAACTTCTTTATGAAGCGGTCGATTCTTTCCACCAAGACCTTGGGAAAGCGGGCGGTGACCGAAACGGATTCTTCATCAAGTTTATTTCTTGCCATAGTAACACCTCGTGTTGGGATATTAACTCATAGAGTAAAGTAATTACAAGAGATTATGGGTAAATTATCTAATTCTTCTTTTTGCCCCTGAAATAATCTGCTTGATGACCTGGGGGTGCCATTGCCCCCCCTTCTTCGGGGAATACCCTTGACCGGTAAGCTGGTCACCGATCTTTCGTAACGGGATTCCCCGCTTGTGGAGCCGAAGTATGAGCCTCAAGGCGTCTTGCTCCGGTTGATTGGTCACCAGTTTACCGGTCTCGGTAACGTCGAAACCGAAAGGGACGGTTCCGCCGGTTTTCTCGTGTCGTTGGGTCTTCACGGCCAGGGCGGCGGCGGTCCGCTCGGCGATGGCCTCCCGTTCCCATTGGGCGATTGATCCGAGAACATTCAGGACCAGGCGCCCGGCGGCGTTGAGGGTGTTGATTGAATCCTGGACGGCCACAAGTGCGGCCTGGGACTTCTCGAAAAATTCCACCAGGAAACCGAGATCCTTGACCGATCTGGTGAGGCGGTCGAGGCTGAGGACCACCAGGGCTTGAGCCTGTTTTTCCCGGAGCATTTCAAGGGCTTTCTGGATACCGGGCCGGTTCAGGTTCTTGGCACTTTTCCCGGTGTCCTCGATGACTTCGAGGAGCTGCAGGCCGGTTGCCTTGGCGTATGCAACGATCCGGGATTTTTGTTGAGACAAGGAAAGGCCGGAATTTGCCTGCTCCTCGGTGCTGACTCGGATATAACCCACGGCGGGAATGTTCTTCAGTTTGTGCGAAACCATGAACCATTCTACATCTTCCGGTGTTTTTTGTCATCGTTCCGTGGAAGCATGACAAAACCAGGGAAATTTTCCTTCAGGGATCTCTGAAAAAATGTCGATTGACTGGTGACCGGTTTACTTACTGGTGACCGGTCACCGGTGAATTGGTCACCGGTAAAAAGGAGGTCCTGATGGAAACCGCGTTCAAACAACTTCCCGAAGTCGCCCGGCTCCTGGGCGTGACCGTTGACCAGTGCCGATACTGGTTGACGCTGTTGGGAATCGTGATTTCACATCAAGGGCGTGTTCGGGTCATTCCTGAGGACGTCGTTGAAACACTGGGAAAAGTTGCCGAACTGGTAAAGGCTGGTGCTAGTCCGAAAGACGCTTGTATGGCCGTTAAGGGGCAACCTACCGATGCTCAGATTTTACCGGTAACTTTACCGGTCACCGGTTCACCGATAGGTGAACTGGTCAATTTCCGGGGTCAGCTCGAGGAAATCAAAAAGGTCATGCTCATGATGGCCGAACAAAACCAGAAGACCCAGGAAGAGGTAAGGGCGCTCCGGCAAGAAAACCAGGCGCTCCGGGCTTTCCTCATGCCACCTCCCGAACCGGTAACGCCCGTCATACCCTGGAAACCGGAACCGGCAAAAGATCCCCTGGAAGGGATGACCTGGTATCAGAAGACTTACGTGAAACTCTTCGAGCCGCAAAAATTGCGGAGATATGATTCCTGAGCGGGTTTTCAAAAATGCTCGCGCGGATCGCGGCGGCGGTTTTCCCCTCGCCGCGTTTTTCTTTTTGAGTTACCCTGAAGAATGGGTTTTCAAATCAAAGGGGAGGAATTGAAAAATGGCTGAAAAGAAACGGGTTGCCGGCACTGTCGATCGGGTCGAGGGTGAGGTTGTCGTTATCGTGTTCAAGGATCCCAACGACGGTATCAACAAAGAAGTCTACGTAAAAAAGAATCAGTTCAAAAGAATCGAACTCAAAGAAGGGGATCCGGTTTCCATTGAAATGTCCCAGATGATCGAGGAGACCGAATCAAAAAAGGTGACTCTTGTTTTCAACGGCGTCAAAACCGGAGACATGGCAAAGAAGTTTTTCACGTATCTCGTTGACGGCGGTCTGGAAGATATCATCATTCAGGCGATTGCCGGTCATGGTGTCGTGCTTGGAATCAGCGGTTGCAACAAGAAAACCCTGACGGTCAACTTCGAGGTGGGGAAGGACAAACCCGCCAAAAAAGCAGACAAGAAACCGGTTAAAACCGCGAAAGCGGCAAAGAAGCCGGTGAAGAAAACCGTAAAAAAGGCTCCCGCCAAACGCGGCAAAAGGGCCTGAAATGGCCCTGTGGGGATCGTATTTTCCAGATTGAGGGAAACCGCCCGGGATCTGAAAATACGATCCTCTACAGGCTCACTCAAGGCTTGTAGGGCCACCTGGCGGAAGACCAAAACAGGAGGAAGAAGGATGCCAAAACGTGAAGGCGACGTTTCCCAGAAAATTCTCGAGAAATTGACCCTGCTGGAACCGCCTATCAAGCGGTTTCCGGTAACCCCCGCCGATCCGGCCATGGGTATCTACCTGGTGAAGCTGGCGGACGTTTGCTACATCTCCACCAAGTCGGACCAGGGCCGGGAAGAGACCCTTTTCAAAACCGCGACCGGAGACTATTACAGCAATTACGGGTTGGGGGAGATCGAGAAGCAGTTAGCGGAACATCCGCATTTCATGCGGACCAGCAAGTATTACATCGTGAATCTGACAAAGGTTGTCGGCCTGAAGGTCACGGCCGCCCGGGATCTGTGGTTCGAGGGAGTCAAGAACCCGGTTCAGAACGCGGTCACCAATACCTACCTGGCCGAATTTGAAAAAAGGCTGAAATGAAGCTGGACCCGGAAAAACTGGTCAGCCGGCTTACCCTGCCGGAAAGGCACATCATCACGCGGGATGATGAACTTGTACGAATTGGTGAAATTATCTATTTCTACGGGGAAGGCGGGAAAACCTTTGCTATAGCGGAATCCGGCAAGAAGTACAACATTGTACAAAATCTCGCCGTCATACAAAGAGAGTTCGAGGGGTATTTTCTGCAGGTCCACCGGTCCTTTCTGGTGGCTCAGGACCGGATCGCCGGCATTTACAACCGGTTCCCGGAAGAGCCGGGAGAGGACGGCACGCCAACGGCCACGGGCCGGGCGGTGCGGGATCGAGCCGTAGAGGAAGAGTGTGAAATCATCCTGGACGGGGCCGAAAAGCGGATTCCCGTAACCCAAAAATTTTCCGGGGCGTTGAAAGACCTGTTCGGGCTCAAGACGCTTCATCACGTCGTTCCGGAGCACCCGGACGATAGAAAGCTCCGGCTGCTCGGTATCATTGACTTCGGGTGGCGGGAGCTTTTCGACCTGGACCCGAAGAACGCGCCCGCGGTCGATGCCTTCAAGAAAAAATGGGACATCCGGCAATTCCCGAAGGAACGGATGTTGACCTACTTCCGTCAGATCCTGGTGAACCGGATCGACAAGCGGCGGCTCATCAAGAACATCATCTATCAGCTTCAACGCTGGATGAAGAAGGGGATAGAAAAGCTCAGCGACGGCAACATACGGTCCCTGTGGTACAAGATCAAGGCCATTCTGGCGTATCACTCGAACGTTCTCGAACCCGGAGACGTGGACATCTACTACAGCGTCCTTCAAGAGCTGATCGAGGAACAGAAGCTTTTCCGGTACAAGGATTTCGGGTTCATGGACATGAGCGAACCCTACCGGGGGATCGGCCAGAAGCGCCCGGAGATTATCCTTGCATCGGAAAAGGCCGGGCATTTCTTCTTCATCCGGGACCTGGCTAAAGAGGTCGGAACCTCGTTCGTCTGCATGAGGGGCGAACCGTCGGTTATTTCCCTGGAGTATTTTTCGGACGATCTTTTCACGGCCTGCGGGGACGCGGAGAAGGTCATCTTCTGCATTTCGGACATTGACCCGGCCGGCTATTCCATCGAAAGGAACCTGGTCGAGGGGTTGACCTCGCGGGGTCACAAGGTCCGGCAGGTAACCAAACTCGTTGACCCGTCGCTGTTTCCGGGCGGGGATATCGTTTACGCGCTCTATCCGGTTGTCCGCTACCAGCAGAAAGGCGAAGTCATCAAACCCATGAAGCCCGCCACGGTCGGCCAGGTGACGAAGGCTCTGGACTGGTGGAACGCCTATATCAAAGATGAGCGGTTCATCACCGAAAAGCAGCTTGGGAACGGCTGGAAGACGGTTACCATTTCCGGCATCGAGAGCGATTCGGCGGACCGTGAAATTGTCCGGAAGCGCTTCCTTGATGGGCTTTCCGGTCTTTCCCCTCGTGTCCGTCGAAAAACCGGGCGGTAGCCTTCCATCCCCGGCGGAGCCGCCCATCGTCACCCTGGCTGCGATGGGCGGTCGGAGCCGGGGATGGAAGGCGGGGCTTTCCCTTCCATTCCTGGTGGTGAGCCCGGAGTTGCTTTTGGTTCCCCTCGCCGGAGGCGCGGCGGCGGACGGCCGACCGACACCGCCGGAGCCCCCGAACCCGGGGACGGCTCGGCGGCCTGGCTGGCCCATTCCCCCTCACCCGGTAAAGGGAGGGGTAGGTATCGGCTACGGGCTTCCTAGATGCGTCTGGCGGAAAAAGGCTCCAAAACAGGGGTCTAAAGGGGGGATAGGCTAAAATGGCTTCACTCGGCGCTTCCTGGTGCGACTCAGGCCGGTTTCCTGCGGCTCAGCGGCGGAAACCGGGGGTTTGGTGTTCCCCGGGAAACCCTGAAACGGCCCTGCCGGGGCCGTGGTGGGGTGAAACGGCGTTGAGGCAAAGCTACGGGAATCGTAGGTTTTTGGAAATGAGAGGGGAAGCCAAATCTCCTTACCGGCTTTCCTTCCTGACCGGCTCGGGGCCGGAGGGGTTCAAGCGGCGGCGGTAGGACGCCGGGAGGGGGAAGATATGCCAATCGTTCATCAGGACCACGGGTTTGACTTCGTCATCAAGGCGGAAGACAAGGAACCGCCGAAGGTTCACATCACCGGGGCCGGGGGAAAGTATCTGCTGGTGCGGGTCGGGATTCCCGGTCAGGAATACCCGTATATCGAGAAGTATGAAAACGTCGATCAGGACGAAGTGAACTGGGTTTGGGATACGATCTCGAACTACCAGGAAAACTTTCTCCTCGGCTGGAAGCGGATTCACGGCGGGGAGTGGAAGACCACCCGGGGGCCGGTGAAGCTCGGGGCGAGGATCGAACCGGCGGCGGGGGATCGGCTGCGGCTGAAACCGAGGATCAACAAGGACCGGCTCAAGGAGCTTATCGGCGGGATCTCGGATAAGCGGTTCTACCGGCTGCAGAAGCTTCTTATCTGGGACATCGACAAGGCCGATTTCAAGTCAATCAGTCTGGTTCTGTATCTGCGGCTCGGCGGTTGGTCGCATACCGGAAGCACCTATACCGGAACCATGGACCAGGTGCGCGGGCTCTGCAAGGCGATGTTCGGGTATGAGCTTCCCGAGAAGATCGGCAAGTTTTTCCTGAAGGGCTACCGGTACCGGGCCGGGAAAGGGCTTGCCGCTGTGGGGCCGGTCATCAGCCAATATCACGAGGAGCGGTTAAAAAAGGGATAAACCTTATGGGCTGCGAAGCTAGGAAGCGGGCCTTTTTTTTGAGGGTTCGTAAAAAGCCCTGGCCAGAACGATAAACTTGTCGCGGGCCTCTTCAAGGTTGGCGAACGCCGGTTCCCCGTCCAGTTTGGGTTGAGAAAGGCCGGCAAGATAATGAGCGCCGGCTTTATCAACCAGGTAAGACAGCAAGGGAGTGCCGCCGTCGCCGCCCTTCCACCAAAGCTCACAGTAAGCGCCTTTTGGCGTCGTGTAGTTGAGGAAATGCGCCGTTTCCTCGATGTCGGCTGTATCCGTTTCCGGCGGCATGAAAGCCTTTTCCAGAGGATTTTCAAACTGTGAATCGTCCGGGAAAAACCCGGATGTCGACTCCTGAGACTTCTTCGGCTGCTTCATTTCAGACCCCCTTATAAAACATTGGTCAATCCGCTGACCACCTGTATTCAAAGTCCCCGGGCTCCAGTTTCAAAACCTGACTTACCTTTTGCTTGATCTGAGGCCCACCCGGCATCATCGGGAGCATACTGAAATAGTTGCGGATGGCGCTGTTGATGGCGGCTAGACAGGCTTTCGCCTTCACCCAGTTTTGAGGGCTGAACACCCGGTTCGGTGGTAAAGGCTCGTTTGCTGCCGCTTCAAGGGCCATATTCAGACTAAGGCCCGCGACCCTCACGAGGTCCGGCACGTAGTTCTCTCGCTTTGCGGCAAGCAAGGTCTTCTTCGGACTCGGTACTTTTTCCTGGAAATTGTTGGCTATCGAAAAGCACATCCCGATTGCATACAGGTGGTGGTATGGCGCGTAAGCCCGCATGGCAAGAAGGGTTTCATTCAAGCCGATTGGGTTGTCTTTCGTCCAGACCTTGTAAACCTCCGTCATCCAGGTATTCAAGGCGGCGACGTCTTCGGCCTCATACTCTTTGTTTTTGAAAAGGGTCTCAAAGTATTTGTCGAAGATCTTTGTTTCCCCGTATGAAAGGTTCGGCCTTTGGGAATGCCAGGCTATAAGGCACTTTGCGAACTCCGCCAAATCAACCACCTGGTTTTTGTCCCGGTCGGCCGGCGCCTGTTCCCCGCGCTTGGTGACGAAATAGCCTCTCGGGAACTTCGTTTCAAAACTCTTTTTTATCGTGAGAACCCTTTTGTCATTACTGCGTAAATCTCTCGGGCGGACAACGCTTTGTGAGTTGGTTGAAATGCTGATTCTATCGGCCCTGTCCCGCTGGGGGATCTCGTAGAACCTGAACAGGACAAAGGAATCATCCCGCTTTTTTGCAATCTCGCTACAGCTCAGAATGGTATTCAGCGATTGGCAGCCGTTGACAACGCTCAGACCGTGAAGCCGGAGTTGACCATTTTCTATTTTCATTTTGTTGCAAAGAGCCGTGATTCCGTTATGAAAGAAAAAGAAATCCCGGTGCTTATCTTCGCTGACAATCGTTTGTTTGATGCCTTTGTTCACCGCATTACTCAGGCCCAGGCTTTGCCGGACGTTCTTTTGAAAGAGGGTACCATCCTTGATCCCTGGCATTTTGATGCACTCTTTCAAGGGGATAGCGGCAATCACAACCTGGGTTCCCGCGATGGTTTCATTCATGTATTTGCAATGAGTGAGATCAAAAGAAAAGTTGATCGCCGGGTTATCAGCCTCCAGAGCGAAGTCATACCGGCGGGTCAGTTCGTCACGATCAATAACGGCTATGGTTGCATCGAAGTTGTCGGCATCGGAGAGTTCGGACAGTTGGCGTTGAAACGTCTCAAGATCAGCCTTTGCCGCATCTGTTAAAACGCCGGTCGTGATGAGTTCAAAGGAAACCTCGTAGTCCTCTTCCAAAGCGTGAGCGACTTCCGCGAGCTTCCGTTGTAGTTTTTGGTTCCCTACTTCCTGGAGTCTAACCAGGTCGCGGATTTGCAGCCATGACGAAACCGTTTCTCTCAGCGGCTCGGCGTCGACCGATTCACCCGAAAGGTATTTGCCTTGCAGGATGTGAATGATTTGCCGGTCATTATCGACAACAACCGCGTCAATCTGCTTATCATCCGGACCGTCTGTAATGTCGTCCTTGGTTTCGATCATGTCCCGAAACAGGATGTTTCGTAGATACCACGCAACGAAGCGCTGACCATCGTTTGGAAAGTTCTGCTGGAAATAGTCGGCTTCGATTTCCCTTTTGATCTTGTTGTAGATACCCATAGATACCCCCTCAGTAGTATTGACGGATGTAGGCGTAGGCTTTGTCGAAGAGTTCCTGGTCGGTGTGGAGCTTGTATTTAAGCAGGGTTCGGCGGAGTTCCTTTTGGACCAGGCGCTCGCCCTGGGTGGTGTGCTGCCAGTCCGGAAAGCGGACCTTCTTCACGATGTCGTCAATGTCGGTGACGATGCGCTCAACGATGATGTGGGTGTTCCCGTTCTTGGCTTCGTTGAAAAGCTCGGTCAGGACTTCCTTTCCCTTGTCCTTGGCTTCAACCGGGTCTTCCCGCTCGGCTTCAACAACGTCCTTGGCCAGTTGGAGCATTTCCTTCAAAAACTCTAGGCTGGTCAGGAAGCCCTGTTCATGCTTCTCCTTGATCTTTTCGAGGCGTTCCCCCAGGGCTTTGAATTTCGGGTTGTTGATGTGTTTGCGGAGGCGGGCGATGAGCTTGATTTCAACCTCTTTGCCCTTCTTGGCGGGGTCGGCGGTGGTCAGGATGTCTTCTAAAATCTGGGCGTCCATGACCAGGGTTTCAACGTCGTCGCGGACGGTATCAACATGGACGTTCTGGTTGATGAGGTCTACGGTTTTAGCTCCCAGAGCGTGCCAGAGAAGTTTCCCGTTCCCGCTCGGCGGCTTCACCGATTCATAGACCTGGGTCAACCAACGGTAATCCTTTTCGTAGGGGCTGAGGATCGGGTCAGGGGAAAGGGCTTCCCAGATCGTGCCGAGGAGCGAAAATTCGGCGGCGAACTTGTCGCGGGTCTCGTTGTTGGGAAGGCATTGTTGGGCGGCCATGAGCCCTTCATACCCGGTTACGGATCGGTCGATCCCGGCGAAAAATGCCAGACACTTTTGTACCTGCATGGGAAGCGCGGTCCGGAGTTCTTCGATATTGGAGACTACCTGTTGAACGGCCTTTTCATCGAAGTCGAGGGCGCGGGCGACATCATCGAAGATGCCGATGTAATCAACGATCAAGCCATGGGTCTTTTCCTGGCCGAAGGTCCGGTTAGTGCGGCAAATGGCCTGCAGGAGGTTGTGGTCCTTCATCGGCTTGTCGAGATACATCACCTGAAGAATGGGAGCGTCGAACCCGGTTAGAAGTTTGCTGGTGACGATGACGAACTTCAGCGGGTCGGCCGGATCGCGGAACCGGTCGAGCAGTTTTTCTTCGGCGTCTTTTTCCCGAATGTGGGCTTTCCATTCCGGCGGGTCGCCCTGGGCGCTGGTCATGACAACGGCGCTGGTGTCGGGGCCTATCAGCTCGTCCATTACCGCCTTGTAGAGGACGCAACATTCCCGGTCGAAAACGACAACCTGGGCCTTGAAGCCGTTCGGCTCAACCTTGGTCTGGAAGTGCTTCACGATGTGGTTGACCACGGCGCGGACCCGCTCGGGATTCTTCACCAGAACCGCCATTTTGGCGGCGCGTTTGGCCAGGTCGTCGCGGTCCTGTTCGCTCAGGTTTCCGGTGATTTGCTTGTAAGCCTCATCAATCGCGGCTTTGTTGATTTTGAGTTTGATCTCCGGGGCCTCGAAGTGAAGCGGAAGGGTGGCTTTGTCCCGGATGGAATCCTGAAACGAATAGCGGCTCATGTAACCCTTCTCGTCTTCTTCCGCGCCAAACGCCCAGTAGGTGTTTCGATCGGCCCGGTTGATGGGGGTTCCGGTCAGACCAAAAAGAAAGGCGTTCGGGAGGGCTTCACGCATTTTTCGGCCAAGGTCGCCTTCCTGGGTGCGGTGGGCTTCATCGACCAGGACGATAATGTTTGACCGCTCGTTGAGCTTTCCGCCGGCTTCGGCGAATTTGTGAATCGTGGTGATGAGGACCTTTCGGACATCCTGGGAAAGGAGTGTTTGAAGCTCCTGCCGGGATGGAACCCCAATCATGTTCGGCACGTCGGCGGCGTTGAAGGTGGCGGTGATCTGGGTATCGAGGTCGATACGGTCCACAACGATCATCACCGTTGGGTTCCCAAGTTTCGGATGCAGGCGGAGCTTTTGGGCGGCAAAAACCATGAGAAGGGATTTCCCGCTGCCCTGGAAGTGCCAGATAAGGCCCTTCTTCGGAGCCCCTTTCACAACGCGGCTGACGATGCGGTTGGTGGTGAAGTATTGCTGATACCGGCAAATGACCTTGATACGGCGGTGTTTCTTGTCGGTGGCAAAGAGGGTGAAGTTTTGGAGGATGTCGAGAACCACGCCGGGCCGAAGCATGTTGGCGACCGTGGCTTTTACGTGGTGAAGCTGGCCTTCCTCGTGGCTGTCTTCGTCCCGCCAGGGGCCCCACATGTCGATGGGCATACGGATAGAGCCATAGCGAAAGCATTTCCCCTCGGTGGCGAAGGAAAAGGCGTTCGGTACAAACATCGCCGGGACCTGCTTTTCGTAAATCTCGTTGACCTGGAAGGCGCCATCAAACCAGGTCACGGAAGAGCGGGTCGGAGTCTTGGCTTCCGCGATGACCACCGGTAAGCCGTTGATCAGAAACACAATATCGAAGCGCTTTTCCACGGAACCGGCCTGAAAAACCCATTGGTTCGTTACAACGAAGCGATTCTTCTCAGGCTTGGCAGGGTCGACAAGGCGGACGGAAACGTGCTCCCCATGCGGACCGAAAGGCATGGTCTTCTCACCCCGCGCCCAAGCCATGAAATTCTCATTGGCCCGAACCAGGCCGTCAGCCTGAACGGACAAAATGCAGGCCCGGAGGTTGTAAATGACCTCATCGGCGCGGTCAGGCTGGGCGGCTATTTCCGGGTTGAGGGCGATAAGGGCTTCCCTGACCCAGGCTTCAACCATCACATCACCGGCTTGTCGCGGGATCCCGGTAGCGGGGATGTAATCCCAGGTTGACGGGTTAAGGTCGCCACCGAGAGAGTCACCCCAACCGGGTGAATTTTCGCGAGCAACATTCTTGTTGGTTGAAGTATTGTGGGAAATGGCGTCGAGAATCATTTGCTCTACAGTGTTGGATTCATTAAATGTCATTTCGATTCTCCTGAGAAAATGGTCAGGAAAGCGGATATTAGTTGGCGCAGGCTTTTCTGATGTTCGCGCGTTTCGTTTAAGGCTACATCAATATGGTCAAGCTGCTGGCAAAAAGAAGTCTGAACGTTGATATCTGGAATTGGTAAGTGGTATTCGGCAAGTTCGTTACGGTTTATTTTTGGGATACCAGTTCTTACGCATCTTGAAATAGAGAATGAAGTAAAATGTTGGCCAAGGAGAATTGCAAGCAAATATCGAGGATGAATCATCTTCGGCTTACAACGTAGTGCATACATATCCGCACTGCAAAGACCTTTGAATGGGGCGATAACACACTTGCGAAGATTGGGACGAATTTTGCTGTATAGAACATCACCCGTTTCGAACAGATATTTGCCGCTTATTGCGTTCTGCTGCTCAGCGGTTTCTTTGGCAAGAAGTTGCCCATTGGCTTGTTCAATATGATTTGGAGCAATCAGATACATAGAACGATATGGCTCCAATTTAGGGTCAACCTGACCGGAAACAATTTCGATGCAATCTACCAAGCGCCGCATGGGCCATTCATTCGCTGATTTTGAATCTGTCAGGGAAGAAACAAGTGAATCAACCAAGGATGTTAGATTTTGGAGGAGAGAGACCGAACTTTCATTGGCTTCATCCACCATCCAAAGGATTTCAGCAATACGGCGTTGTTGGTCGAGTGGTGGAAGGGCGAACTCTTCGTGTTTGAGCGTGGTCCAGTTAATCGTTGGCGAGAGAGAACCAACGGAAATCTCAACCGCTCTGGTCATGAATCTATCGCTCATCATCAGGAAGGGAAGGAACTCTGGGAGGACCATTGAAGGCTTTGCTCTTACAACCATTGCATGAGCAGAACAGATGCCGTCTACCTCTGCAACCGCCAATTTCCGTTGATAGGCTCGACGGCGGCCGAAGATGATGTCACCTTTTTGAAATCGTAGTTTGGTCCCGATGACATCGCTTCCCTTCCCCCACCGGCGGATATGAAGGTCGCCAGAGTCGAGGTCATCCAAGCCAACATATATTTCATCCGCTGCGTCGGCAGGCTCAACCCGTTCACCAATGCTTTCGGCAAAACTGCCGAAGGGAAGCCGTTTCCATTTGTCGCGATTGAGCCAGGAGGGTAACGCCTTGATGATTGATTCCGGCTCAGGAAGCGTATTACAAGAGATGGCATTCCCAAGGACCTTTTCCACATCGACACGCACCGAGGAAGCAGAATCAAGCCAAGCGGAGAGACTTTCAGAAATGGAAAAGCTCTTGGCTTCTGAAGTCGTCGGTTTGTTTTGGTCTGAGACGCCAACATACAAGGGGATATTGAGATTTCCGTCCTGGTTGCGGACTTCTTCTAAAGGAACAACTCGCGCAAGGCCGGGGTCATCCTTGAAATTGCGATATGCCGCAACGATGCGGTCAATGTGGTCATCGGTAAGGAAGCTCTGAGCGCGTTCCCTGGTGACTTCATTGATGGCGTTGATGAAAAGGATCCGGCCTTTTCGCGCTTTTGGCTTGGCCGTTCGGCAAATGACGATACAGGCTTCCATCGGGGAGTTATAGAAAAGGTTCGGGCCAAGACCGAGAACGCAGTCGATGACATCGGCCTCAATGAGCTTTTTCCGCATATCCGCTTCTTCCTGGCGGAACAAAACCCCATGCGGGTAAAGGATTGCACACCTGCCGGTTTTCGGGGCCAGGCTGCAAAGGATATGCTGCCAGAACGCGTAATCGGCGCGGCCCTGCGGGGGAGTGCCGTAAAGGTTCCGGCCCCAGGGGTCAGAAGCGAACGCCTCCCGATTCCATTGTTTGATGGAATACGGCGGATTGGCGAGAACCACGTCAAACCGCATGAGACGGTCACCCTGAACGAATTTCGGCTCAGAAAGGGTATCACCACGGATGACCTGAAAATCTTCGATGCCGTGAAGGAAACAATTCATGCGGGCAATCGAGGAAGTCATGAGGTTCCGCTCCTGACCGAACAGTTTCACGTTACGCCATTCCTTCTTCTGGCGGCGCAGGTGGGCGATGCAGGAGAGGAGCATCCCACCTGAACCACAGGTGGGATCGTAGATTGAATCGGCCGGTTGAGGTTCGAGGATTTCCGTCATGAGGTGAACGACGGTGCGGTTGGTATAGAACTCGGCCGCGGTATGCCCCGAATCGTCGGCGAACTTCTTGATGAGAAACTCATATCCCTGCCCCAATTCGTCTTCAGGAAGGTTGGCTACGGTAAGGTCGAGGGAACTGAAATGTTCGATGAGATCGCGGAGCATGGTGTCGGAAAGGCGGTCTTTGTTGGTCCATTGGGCATCACCGAAGATGCCGAAGAGCTTGTCAGGGTTGGCCGTCTCGATGGACCGCATAGCGGAGTGGATCGCGGGACCGACATTTCGAGCCGTTTTGCGGACTTCCCGCCAATGGACTTCCGGCGGGATCTGGAAACGGTGGTTTTCCGGGAAGGCGGCAAAGTCTTTATCACCGCCGGATTCCTTCAAGGCAATCCCGGTTTCCTCGTCGTAGACATCGCAAAGGCGCTTATAGAAAAGCAAAGGGAAGATGAACTGCTTGTAATCGCCGGCGTCGATGGTTCCCCGCAAGAGGACGGCCGCGCCCCACAGGTAGGATTCAAGTTGATGCTGGGTTATGCGGGCGCTCATGACAGGAAACCCTCCCGTTTCAAGACGGTAACCAGTTTCTCTTCAGCCGCGAAAGCGACAACGGCGCTTTCCTGGAGGCTCTTCCTGGCCTCTTCTACGGTCGGCGCCTGGTGCTCTGACTGAGGCTCAACGTAGCGCGAGATGTTGAGGTTGAAGTCGTTGGCGGAGAGGTCGTCGAGGGTGACAACCCGGGAAATGCCCGCCACATCTTTGAAATCACGGTACCAGCCGTGAATATGTTCGACATGCTCAAGAAGGAGTTCGTTTTGAGCTCTTCCCGCCTTGAATTCCCGGGAAGCATCAAGGATAAGAAGTTTCTTCTTTCGGTCCTTGGACTTGCGTTGTCGGAAGATAAGAATACAAGCGGCCAAACCAGCACCATAAAAAAGGTTTGGACCAAGACCTATGACAGATTCAAGAATATCCATCTGAAGAAGCTTTTTCCGAATAGCACTTTCCTTCGACATGCGAATAAGGGCACCATGGGGCAATACCACAGCCATCCGGCCGGTTGCCGGAGCCATTGATTTGACCATGTGTTGAACCCAAGCGTAATCACCGTTACTGGCTGGTGGTATTCCAGCAAAGTTCCGGCCGTACGGGTCGGTTGCCCACACCTCATCGCCCCATTTTTCGAGGGAAAATGGGGGATTGGCGATGACACAATCAAAGGTTGCGAGGTTGTCACCAGAGAAAAAGGCCGGTTGGCGGAGGGTGTCACCCCGGACGATCTGAAAGTCAGAGGCCGCGTGAAGGAAAAGGTTCATGCGGGCAATCGCGGATGTGGTGAGGTTTTTCTCCTGGCCGTAGAGCTTCCCCCAGAGGGTGCGGTCGTCGCCGTGGTTTTCCTTTACGTGGTGAATAGCCTCGAGAAGCATACCGCCGGTGCCACAAGCCGGATCGTAGATGGATTCCCCTTCCCGGGGGTCGAGGATTTTTATCATCAGCTTTACTACCGCACGCGGGGTATAGAATTCACCGGCTTTTTTGTTGGTCGCGTCGGCGAATTTTTTGATGAGGTATTCATACGCCTGGCCCAGGATATCCGCTTGCGCGGCCTGGTTCCCCAGCGAATAGCGGGAAAAATGTTCGATCAGGTCGCGGAGAAGCGCGTCAGGAAGGCGTTCTTTGTTCGTCCAGGCGGCGTCACCGAAAATACCGAAAAGGGTTTCCGGGTTCGCTTTTTCAATGCCCCGGATCGCCTTTTGAAGGGCTTGACCGACGTTGACGGTTACAGCGCGGACATCGCGCCAATGACAGCCTTTCGGGATCTGGAAACGGTAGTTCTGGGGAAACAAGGCGTATTCCTCATCACCGCTTGATTCCGCAAGAGCGGAAGCATACTCCTCATCGAAAACATCGGAGATCCGCTTAAAGAAAAGGAGAGGAAAAACGTAGGTCTTGAAATCGGCTGCATCCACGGTTCCGCGAAGGATGTTCGCGGCTTCCCAAAGGTGGGATTCAAGCTGATTGAGCGTTATAAGGTTGTCATTCACAGATTTTCCTTTGGTCTGAAAGCCTCAGTACAAAAGGTTTTTCAAACGATCGTAAAAATTTTCGTGTGTGCCAATGATGTATAAATTCAGCGTTTCGCCTATCACTTCGTAGGAAACCAGGTAAAGTTGACTCTTGAAAGTAAACTTGTGAACGCGGATTCCCCGGAGATCACCCTTCTTTAACTCGCCTATTTCAGGGTCTTCGAGGATCTTCTTTACCTGCTCGTCTATTTCCAGTTGAAGGTTCTTGTGGGATTTTTTCTTGAACCGGATGAAATGATTCGAGGCAATGATTTTCATTTGAGGTGGCCGAACTCGTATTCCTGGCTGATGCCGGCCTTGATCTCTTCTTTCGCTTCAAGGGTTTCCTTGATGAAGGAAAGAGGCACATCGGGGTTTTCCTCGCACAGAAGCGCGTCATAGAGGTATTTCTTGATCTGCTCAGAAATGGAACGGTGTTCAAGATCAGCTCTGATGCGGATTTTCTTACCCAGGATGTCGGGAAGGCGGACGGTATAGACCTTCGGCATAATGGCACCTCTGCTTCATTTGTATTTACAATGAACACAGTTTAGCACCAGGGGGTTTCGGAGGCAAACGGTATTTTCCTTCGGACCGTGGGCAGGGATGCACCGGGGGAAACTCTCTCAGACCACAAAAGCCACGATGACAGCACGAGGCAACCCGCCCCCAACGTCCGGCCGGAGCATCCCGTAGGGGTGCGGAGGCGGGCGTTGCCCGCGAACCTGCGGACGGCGCTTCGCGCCGTCCGTGACGGGGGCCAGGTGGAGCGGCGACAGCCGCGTAACCTGGACCACGGCACCCAGGATCGCGGGGCGGGTTGCCGGGGCCGCTGGACGGTCGGCCGCGCGTGAGCGCGGCGGGGTGGGGGTTGGCGTAGGGGCAGGTTTGCATAATGTTTCGTTATGTAAAGGCGACCCCGGCCGGCTCCGGCCGGGCGGAGCCCGAGGACGGGGCGGGG
>Ga0208197_1001948_pt1 | contig 19171 bp, 18 predicted proteins | sample AD_JPNNA4_MetaG_FD_184444 | JGI IMG/M metagenome (GOLD analysis project Ga0208197, IMG submission 184444) | Active sludge microbial communities of municipal wastewater-treating anaerobic digesters from Japan - AD_JPNNA4_MetaG (SPAdes) (version 2) | ecosystem: Engineered > Bioreactor > Anaerobic...
ACGCCCGCGCCGACCGCCGCCAGCAGTGCCGCGCCGAACGCGCCGCCCTCGGTCGTGTTCACCGTCACCAGCTCGCTGCCGATGACGTCCGCCAGAATCTGCCGCCACAGCGGACTCTTCGCCCCGCCGCCGGAGACGCGGATCTGCTTGATTTCGCCCAGGCCCGCACCCTTCACCAGCTCCATGCTATCGCGCAACCCAAACGCCACGCCTTCGAGCACGGCGCGCGTCATGTGCGGGAGCGTGTGGCGCAGCGTCAGGCCGATGAAGCCCGCGCGCGCCAGCGGGTCGGGATACGGCGTGCGCTCGCCGGTGAGGTACGGCAGGAAGAAGAGGCCCTCCGCGCCCGCCGGGATGGCCGTTGCCGGCGCGAGCAGGTCGTCGAAGGGGACGCCGGGCGCGAGCGTGTCGCGGTGCCATTGCAGGCTGCCCGCCGCCGAGAGCATCACGCCCATGAGGTGCCACGCGCCGGGGACGGCGTGACAGAAGGCGTGCAGCAGCCCGTCCTTCTCGATGTAAGGCGCGTCCGTGGAGGCAAACACCACGCCCGACGTGCCGAGCACCAATCCCACGATGCCCGACTCGACTGCGCCGACGCCCACCGCGCCCGCCGCCTGGTCGCCGCCGCCGCCCACGACGGGCGTGCCCGCCTTAAGGCCGGTCAGGGCTGCCGCTTCCGCGCTGATCACGCCGGTCACTTCCGGGCCTTCGTGCGTCTTGGGCAGCCACTCGCGGGGGATGTCCAGCTTCTCCAGCACCTCCGCCGACCAATCGCGGGCCTTGATGTCGAACAGAATCGTGCCCGCCGCGCCGGCTTTGTCGGTGGCGTAGTCGCCGGTGAGCTTGTAGCGGACGTAGTCTTTGGGCAGCAGGATGTGCGCGGCTTTGGCGTAGACATCCGGCTCGTTCTCGCGCACCCACAGAATCTTGGGCGCGGTGAAGCCGGTGAGCGCGTCGTTGCCGGTGATCTGGATGAAGCGCGCCTTGCCCACGCGCGCGCGGATTTCGTCGCACTGCGCGCCGGTGCGCTGGTCGTTCCAGAGGATGGCGGGGCGCAGCACGTTGCCGTCTTTGTCGAGCAGCGTCAGGCCGTGCATCTGCCCGGTGAGGCCGACGGCGGTCACATCGTCGCCGGTGGCGTTCGCCTGCTTGAGCGCCTGCTGGATGCTCTTGACGATGCCGTTCCACCAGTCGTGTGGGTCCTGCTCGGACCAGAGCGGCTTGGGGGTGGAAAGCGGCAGCGGGGTCGTGGCGGTGGTCACGACGGCGCCGGTCGCGTCCATGAGCAGCGCTTTCGCGCCTGTGGTCGAAATGTCAATGCCGAGAAACAGGTTTTTGGTCATCAGAGTCCTCCTAAAAAAATAGTCACGTAGTTGTTAGTCTTATAGTTGGAGTGGCAATGTGCCGCGTCATTTTCGTACCGGCTATGATTACATGGTATCAGTTTCATAGGCTTCGATCAAAACACCTGAAACCTCCATTATGTTTGCGAGCGGATGTGTTTCATCATCCCGCACAATATCAATCAGATTATCCAATAGTTCGCCGAGTTGATTATACTCAATTTCATGAGTTGGGACAAAGATGAGCGATGCTACTTATTCAAGAGTTTCGAGCACCTGAGGTTGTAGTGTAGTCATTGATTCTCCTTCGAAAATAGCCACCGAGCACACAGAGTTCACAGAGATAGGAAAATAACTCTGTGCTCTCTGTGGCCGAAATTTTCATGCTGGCATGGTGTGCAACAGCACCGGCGTCTCCTTTATCAACGCCGCGATTTCATCCAGACCTGGCGGCTCAAGGATGGAGGGGAAGCGCGTACAACAGACGGCGGCAGCGGCGGCGGCGAAGCGCACGGTGGCCTCGGCGGACATCCCCTTGACGATGCCGTAAACCACGCCCGCGCGGAAGGTGTCGCCAGCGGCGAGGGTGTCCTGCACGATCACGGGGTAGGTGGGCAAGCTGGCCGGGCGGGGCATGTCGGGTGTCTGATACCACATCTCCTTGCTGCCAAAAGTGAAGATGACCAATCCCCGGCACGCGCGGTGATAGCGTTCCAGCAGGTCGCCGTAATCCACACCGGGATATTCGCGCTCCAGAAATTCTTTGGAGCAGACAATTGCCCTGGCGTTTTGCGCGATGGCGTCGTCCAGGTGACAATCAATGGTCACGTAATCGGTGTGATGCTTGACGCACAGTTCCACCACGCGCGCCGACGCGCCACGGAAGAACGGATCGAGCGCCACACAACGCGCCGCGGCGATGGAGGCTTCGCACGGGGCTGTCCACAACGTGCGTTCGCCGAACAGATTTTTGCGGAACCAGCCGAAGACCGTGCGGCTCTCCCCGTCGCAGAAAACGATGTCGCGCCAGCCCTCGAAGCCCGGCAAGATGGGGATCAGCGAGCAGTCCACGCCATAGCGGTCGAAGTAGGCGCGCAGCGGCTCGGCGGTCGTCTCGCTGAAGAAGCAGCCGTCGAGCTGCGTTTTCAGGCCCCAGTAGCCCAAAACGATCGCCGCGTTGCCGGCCTCGCCGCCGGGCATCACGTAGGTTTCGGTGATTTCCTGGTAAGTATCCACCGGCGGGAAGGGGCCTTCCAGGCGATGGATGGTGGAAAGGACGGTCATGCCGTAAACGTACACATCGAGTGATTCGGTCATGGTTGGCTCCGGTAAGATTGTTTTATCAGCAGATTAAGCGGATTGAGCAGATTTTTTGTTGTCAACAAACAGAAATCTGCTTCATCTGCTCAATCTGTTGACCATACCTGATAACGTTTTGCGTAGACTTCGATAAGCGGAATACGCAAGGCTTCCAACGTATCAACAGAATCCAGTTGATCCAGTTTGCGCGCGGCGACTTTTCACAAATACGGTGGACAAACTTGTCGCGCCGCTTTGGTGTTTTTACCGTTACGTTTTCTACTTGGGCAATGCTGTTTCTACTGCCACCATGCCGCTGGTTTCCAGGTTGAACGTCGCCGTCGCCCCCTGACACGTCACCTCATATTCTCCCAGGAATCCCGTTACCTTGACCTTCCCCTCGCCGTCCGTCGTCATCTTTGTCGGCGGGAGCCACCACTCGCCCTTGATCAGGTTGCGCAGCGCGTGGAACGCGGGCTTGGGATGCCCGTCCACCGTGAGGAAGCCGCCGGGCGCTTTGAGCCAGCCGCCGTCGGTCATCCCCCAGTAGGTGATGCCTTCGACGAGCGGATGGGCGAGCAGTGTCTTGTAGTGCGTGACGATTTCCTCGGCCTGGCGGATTTCGCCTTCCGGCGTGGAGGGCCATTCGTCCACCTGCCAGTCGTTGAGGTCAACGATGTGCGCGGGCATCAGGTCGCCGGAGACGATGGTGGTCTCGGTGAAGTGGATCGGCAGCCCGAACCGCTCGAAGTTCGCCAGCACCCACTGCGTTTTCTCCACGCCCCAGTAGCCCTGGTGCATGTGCGACTGGATGCCGATCACGTCAATTTTGATGCCCGCTTCCAGGCAGCCCTCGACAAGAATGTCGTAGGCCGAGGAGACGTCGAAGTCGTTGAGCAGCAAAATCGCGCCGGGATTGGCCTCGCGCGCGGCGTTGAACATCGTGCGCACCATCTTGATGCGCCCCAGCTCCTTGCAGATGCGCGTGATGCCGTTGTCGTACTTGTCGAACACGGGCATGATGACGACTTCGTTGAGCACGTCCCACATATCCACCAGCCCGGCGAAGTCCGCCACGTCGCGGTGGATGCGGGCGATCTGCGCTTCCAGGATTTCGGCGTTGCTCAGCTCAAGCAGCCACGGCGCGGTGACGGTGTGCCAGCACAAGGGATGTCCCTTGAGGACAATGCCGCGCTCGGCCAGCCACTGCGCGCCCTGGCGCATGAACGCCGTGCCCGGCTTGCCGCGTTCCGGCTCGAAGCGTCCCCAGTAGAACGGCAGCGTGGCGAAGTTGAAGAGGTCAAGGAAGGCGTCGGTGACGCGCTCGGCGCGCTCTTTCATCGCGCCCTGGAGGACGCCGTTCGCCAGCGCCAGGCTGTCCCAGGCGGTGTTGCCGAAGAGGAACTTGTGCTTCCGCTGTGCCACCGTCACCTCCTGATGCGCCAGCGGCGTCCCGTCCGGCTTGCGCACGGTCACGGTGGCTTCGGCCATACGATGTGCAAATTGCGTTGATTTGTTCATCTTTTTTCTTCTCCTTAACGTTAATGATGCAAAAATCTGTTTCCTGAACGACTTCTCAAATTACGAATAATTTACATTATACCCGCAGTCTGATCTAACTTGGCGATTAAGTTCATTGTGGTATGATGACGCTGTGTCGTGTTGGCATCCTGAACGGCATAAACTGACAACTGAAAATTGACAACGGCCATGTTACTCTCATTTGAACTACACGCCACCGACGGGCAGGCACGCGCGGGGGTCTTTCATACCGCCCACGGACCGCTGCCCACGCCGATCTACGCGCCGGTCGGCACACAGGCGACCGTCAAAGCTGTGACGCCGCAGCAGTTGCGTGAGGTCGGCGCGGTGCTGCTGCTGGCGAATACCTATCACCTGTACCTGCGACCCGGCGATGAGCGTATCGCCGCGCTGGGCGGCCTGCATCGCTTTATGGGATGGGATGGCCCGCTGCTCACCGATTCGGGCGGCTTCCAGGTCTTCAGCATGGGCGGGGGACGCGGACAAACGCCGCTGCGCGCCATTGATGACGACGGTGTGACCTTCCGCTCCCACATTGACGGGAGCCGGCATCGCTTCACCCCGGAGCGGGTCATCGAGGTCGAGCAGAACCTCGGCGCCGACATCGCAATGGTGTTGGACGAATGTGCACCGCCTACCGATTACGAGTACAATATCCGCGCCCTGGCCCGCACCCACGCCTGGGCCGAGCGCTGTAAGGCCGCGCATACCCGCGCCGACCAGGCCCTTTTCGGCATTGTGCAGGGGGGGATCTTCCCCGACCTGCGTGAACAAAGCGCACGCTTTCTCACCGCACTGGATTTCCCCGGCTATGCCATCGGCGGCCTTTCGGTCGGCGAGACAAAAGCCCAGATGTACGCCACCCTCGACGTGACGACGCCGTTGTTGCCGGAACACAAGCCGCGTTATCTGATGGGGGTGGGCACGCCGGAAGACCTGGTGGAAGGCATTGCACGCGGCATTGACATCTTCGACTGCGTGCTGCCGACCCGCGTGGCCCGCAACGGCCAGGCGCTCTTGCGCACGGGCAAACTGAACATGCGCAACGCCTGTTACGCCGACGATCCCGCCCCATTGGACGCGACGTGCGCCTGTTACGCCTGCCAACACTTCAGCCGGGCCTACATTCGTCATTTGTTCATCGCCAAAGAAATCCTGGGGGCCACGTTGTTGACCATCCACAACTTGCATACGATGTTGACCATCATCCGGGAAAGTCGCACCGCCATTCTGGCCGGTACATTTGCCGATTATCGCGCCGCGTTCTGGGAAGAACGGCAGAAAGTAGACGCCAGACGCTAGACAGGGTATTTACCTATCAAAGAGGACGACAATGCAAAAACGAAGCGGTTTGAGTTGGTTAAGAAACACAAGGAGGTCCGCCGACGAAGCGGCGCAAAGTGTGGCGCAAGCCTATAGTCGCCGCCAGAAGCAGGCGAACAAACGTGAGATCATCATCAAGAACGAGGTACAGATTGCCGGCATCCGCAAAAGCTGCCGCCTGACCCGCGATATTCTGGATGCCCTCACCGAGCGCATCCGCCCCGGCATCACCACCGAGCAGATCAACACCTGGGTTCACGAGATGACCCTTGCCAACGGCGCAATCCCCGCGCCGCTGCACTACCGTGGCTACCCCAAGAGCGTCTGCACTTCGATTAACGAGGTCATCTGCCACGGTATTCCCAGCCCCGACCGCGTGTTGCGTGAGGGTGACATCCTCAATGTGGATGTGACGACCATCCTCAACGGGTATTATGGCGATTCCAGCCGCATGTTCCTCATCGGTGAGGTTTCTCCAGAGGCGCGCAAGCTGGTCGAGGTGACACGCGAATGTCTGGAATTGGGTATCGCCCAGGTGAAGCCCGGCAACCGGCTCGGTGACATCGGCCACGCCATTCAAAAGCATGCCGAAAGCCACGGCTACTCCGTCGTGCGCGCGTTTGTCGGGCACGGGACGGGCATCTACTTCCACGAGGCGCCGGATGTCCTGCACTACGGCGTCCCCCACACCGGCATCGAGCTGGTGCCCGGCATGGTTTTCACCATCGAGCCGATGATCAACATCGGCACTTACGAGGTGCGGACCTTGAGCGATGGTTGGACCGCCGTGACCGCCGACGGTTCGCTTTCGGCGCAGTGGGAACACACCGTTTTGGTCACGGCGGAGGGCGTCGAAGTGCTCACGGCGTAGCGTTTCAACGTTTGAGCGTTTGAGCGTTTGAACGTCAAAATCCTAACTCGCGCAGGCGACCCTCACGGTCACGCCATTGCGGTTGCACTTTGACCCATAGCTCCAGGTAGACTTTCCCGCCGATAAAGCGTTCCAATTCCACGCGGGCCGCCGAGCCGATCTGCTTGAGCCGCTGCCCCTGCTTGCCGATGACGATGGGCTTCTGTGATTCACGCTCTACCCAGATCGTCGCCGAGACGTACAGCACGCCGTTCTCACGTTCGTGGTAATCCTCGACGAAAACCGCCGCCGCATGCGGCACTTCCTGATGGGTGAAGCGCAACATCGCCTCGCGGATCAGTTCGGCGGCAATCTGGTGCTCGGTTTGATCGGTGATCTGGTCGCCGGGGTAATAGCGCGGGCCTTCCGGTAAGAATCTGAGGAGGTGTTCGCGCAGTAGATCGAGGTTCGTCCCCTTGAGCGCGCTGATGGGGATGGAATCGGCATAGTCGGGCAACAATGCCCAGTAACGCTCGATGTTGGCTTTGGCCTGTTCCATGTCGAGCTGATCCATCTTGTTGAGCGCGAAGACGACCGGCCGTTTTTGCGCCTTCGCCTGGAGCAACTGCGCGATGTACGCATCTTCTTCGCGCGGTGCAACGGCGACATCCACCACAAAGAGCACCACATCGGCGTTGGGGATCGAGGCGACGGCTTGCTCGATCATCAGCTCATTGAGCCGGTGCCCCGGCCTGGTGTGGATCCCCGGCGTGTCCACGAAAATCATCTGATAGTCCGGCGCGGTGAGAATCCCGCTGATACGATTGCGCGTCGTTTGCGGTTTGGGCGACACGATGGCGATTTTACGTCCCACCAGGGCATTGACCAACGTGGATTTCCCCACGTTGGGCCGCCCGATGACCGCCACAAAGCCCGATTTGTGGCCCTCCGGCAATGCTTCCTCGCGCCAATCGGCGGCAGGTTCACCTTCCGTCACCACCACACCGCCGCTTTCGGCCAGAAATTGCTCGATCACGGCGAGGGAGGCTATGTCTTCATGGGTGTCTTGTTTCTCCAAAGTTTACTCTTCCTTGAAAATAGGTATTAGGGAATAGGGAGCAGGCTAAAAATGCAAACGGTTAGAGTGGTCGTTCCTCTTTCACCAGGTAAATCCCCGGCAATCCCACCAGCGTCGTCAGCCCCTTGACGAGGACGTTGGCCCAGAAAATTGACCATACCACGGGATTGGGCAACACGCCGCCGAACGCTGCCCAACAAAAGACCAGGCTATCCATTGGCACGCTGAAGCCGTTGCTGATCAGCACGCGCGCCCACTGGTAGCGCCGCGTTATCCGCGTCACCCACAGGTGATAGACTTCTGTATCCAGCAACTCGCTGAGTACCTCGGCGACGATGCTGGCGATCACGATACGCCACACGGGTGTGAGCACCCCCGCGAAGGCTTCTTGCAGCGCCCACGTCGGGTCCGGCGGCAGGGCGCTCAGGAACGCGAAGTACGCCGCCATCACCAGGTTGATGCCGGCCGCCGCCACCACGACCGTCCGCGCGGCAGCGCGTCCGAGCAGCTTGTGAACCATATCGCGCAGCGTGAACGTAAACGGGTAGATGAAGGTGCCGCCGTCAATGCTAAAGCCCGCCACCCACGCGATTTTCAGGCTGCCGATGTCCGCGAGTATTTGCGCCGCGATGTAGGCCGAGACAACCAACACGCCGGCCCGTGTCATCGCGCGCATCGAGATTTGTCGTTGTTCTTGCGTTTCTTCCGTGCTTGGCTTCATAGTTTAGGGTCGCCGGGACCCGGTGAAGATCCCGCTCTGTGTCCTCCTGTCTCTGTGATTCCTAACAGTATACCACATTCGGCCACGTCCGACGATAAATCGTTGGGCTAAAATAGGGCTACCACAAGACTTTTGTGGTTTGGATTTGGTGTTATAATAACCCCCTATGGTCAAGCGCAGAAAATTGTGGATACTTTTGATAACAGGCGTGGCGATTGTGGCACTGCTGTTGTTATCCAGCAGCCTCACCGGTCTGGAATTGCTCCCCGGCAAGCCTTTCCCCTGGGGATTGCTTTCTGGAAAGGCGGACTCTACACCGCCTCCCTACGTGGGGAATCTCTCGGGCATGGTCGCCATCCTCAGAGTTGTGATGGTGATCCTGTTTTTTGTCAGCCTCCTCTACGCTATCTTCACCAAAGAAGGTCGCCGCCGCTTTATCCGCCTTATGATTCAAATCGCGTTGTTCATGCTGTTGATGTCATACGTGCTTGAGCGCCAGAGTGCCGTCATCCGGACGCCTGCCGAGATAACCACCGCCATCTCACCTCTCGAAGAAGTCACGCTCGAACCGGCGCCAGAATTCATCCCCGGCGATATGCGCGACTTGACGAACACCTTGAGCGTGGTGATGGGGGTAGGCCTGACCGTCATCATCCTGAGCACACTTTATGTTTTGTGGCGGCGGAATCGCGCGGCGAAAGACGATGCCCTGGCGGCGCTGGTGCGCGAGGCTCAAGACGCGCTCGATACCATCCAGGCCGGCGGCGATCTCAAAAACGCTGTCATCCGCTGCTATTTCGAGATGAGCCGCGTCATCAGTGAAAAGCGCAACATCCAGCGTGGTGTGACGATGACGCCCCGCGAGTTCGAGGAACAGTTATTCCGCGCCGGCCTGCCCAAAGCGCCGATCCAACAACTTACCCGCCTCTTCGAGGACGCCCGTTATGGTGACCGCGACCCCGGCCCGGCGGAAGAACAACGTGCGGTCGCGTGCCTGTCGGCCATCGTCAGCGCCGCAACGGAGGGTTCGCGGTGAACGAACAGCCCCAGGAATCTACATTCAAAACGCTCCTCAGACGCTTTTGGTGGACGCCGATTGTTGGCATACCGTTGATCGTGTTGTTGACGTTTGCCGTGCGCGATTTTATCCGCAACACGCTGGCGTTGCCGCTGTCGTATATGCTGTGGCTCGCGGAGATCATCATCCAGAGTATTCCCCAGATCTGGTTTTGGGCGGTGGGGCTGATCGTGATGCTCTCTATTGCCATGCGCAGCCTGGACCGTGATCGGCGTCCGGTGCCTGCCGCCCCGCCGGCATCCGGGCACGTTACCCACGGGCGGCTTGCCATTTGGAACGAGCGCATCGCCATGCTGTTGTGCGGCAAATACTCCCGGCAACGTTTTGGCTATTTCATCGGGAAGCTGATTCTGGATGTGCTATCGTATGAAAAACGCCTGAGCATCCGCGATGTCGAGCGGCGTCTCGATCAAGGGGAATTGGAGTTGCCGCCGGCGGTGCAGGATTATCTATTGGCACGTTTGAAGCCGGGGCTTAGCAGTACAAAAATGCCCCTTTTCACACGACTTAAGCGTTTCCTGGGGTTGGAAAAACCGCTGGAAACGCAGTTGAGTACTGAACTTGAAAGTGTCATCAAATTTCTGGAAGAACAATTGGAGGTTTAGGATTATGACCCTCAGTATCGCGCAAGTCGCCGAGCTATCGGACCGCGTCCTCAAGGAAGTCGAACGGGCCATTGTGGGCAAGCGGGAGGTTTTGGAGCAAATCATGGCCGCCATTCTCACCTCCGGTGGGCACGTGTTGCTGGAAGACTATCCCGGCCTGGCAAAGACCCTCATCGCCAACAGTTTTGCCACCGCTCTGGGGCTGTCCTTCAAGCGGATTCAGTTCACGCCTGACCTGCTCCCCGGCGACATCACCGGCGGCTACATTTACGACCGCACGCAGAATCAGTTCTCGCTGCGCAAGGGGCCGTTGTTTGCCAACATCATTCTGTCGGACGAAATCAACCGCGCTTCGCCCAAGACGCAATCGGCGCTGCTCGAAGCGATGCAGGAATACCAGGTCACGCTGGAAGGCGAGACGATGCCCCTGCCGTCGCCTTTCATCGTCATCGCTACCCAGAACCCCATTGAGTACGAAGGCACGTTCCCGCTGCCTGAAGCCCAGCTCGACCGTTTCATCATGAAGCTGGCGATCGGCTATCCTGACCAAAAGGACGAGCAGGAAATCCTGCACCGCCGCCGTGAGCGCCGGCAAGATAACTTCTCGTTGGAGCCGGTGATCAATGCCGAAACGCTGCTGGCGATGCGCGAGGCCATCGAGGATGTGCACGTGGATGCCGACGTGGAGCAGTACATCGTAGATTTGACGCGCGCGACGCGCACCCATCGGTTTGTTGCCGTTGGCGCCAGCCCGCGTGGGGCGCTGGCGCTGCTCAAGCTCTCGCGTACCTGGGCGGCCATGCAGGGGCGCGGCTATGTGCTCCCCGACGATGTGAAGCTGTTCGCGCTGCCCGCGTTGAGCCATCGGCTTATCCTGGAACCCGATCTCTGGACCGAGCGCCATGCCGCCTCCGAGGTGGTCAACGAGGTGTTGCGGATGACGCCGGTGCCGGTGATTCAGAGTTTCATGCAGCGTCCCCAGGCAGCGCGGGCTAATTAACCGCGCTCAAACTGCCATTTTGTCAGCCGGTTAAGCGGATTTAGCAGATGGTGGGGTATGAATCGGCCAAAAATCTGCATCATTTGCTAAATCTGCCGGCAGGATAAATTTATTATGCTGCCGAAACGGGGAGACGATCCCCTCAAAGCCATGTGTGGGTATTCAATATGCGCAGATTGTTGTTTCTGAGCCTTTTGCTCTACGGCGTGCTTCTCGCCGGCTTGACGTCGCTGCGCGGCACGGTGGTGGCGCTCGCCATTCCTCTGGCCGTGTATCTGCTCGCGGCGTTCCTCTATAGCCCGGAGAAACCCCGGCTGGTCATCAGCCGCACGTTGAGCGCCACCACGGTCAACCAGGATGCGCCGGCGGTTGTCACCCTGACGGTGACGAACCAGGGGGCGGCATTGGAGGAAGTGTTGATCGAGGATACGCTGCCGTCAGGGTTGACCATCACCGAAGGTGAACCGTGGCTCCAGACGGCGTTGCCGGCCGACGCGACGGCAACATTCAGCTATACCGTGACGGGAAAACGAGGGCATTATCCTTTCCGTTACCTTCACGTGACGGTTAACGAACGCCTGGGTTTGTTTCGGCGTCGCGGCTGGCTGGAGGTGCCGGGCACCCTGATGGTCTTCCCCGAACCGTTGAAGCTGGAGCACCTCGACATTCGCCCGTTACGCACGCGCGGCTACGCCGGCCCTATTCCCTCGCGGCAGGCTGGCTCCGGCACAGATTTCTTTGGCGTGCGCGAGTACCAGATGGGCGATCCGTTGCGCTGGGTCAACTGGCGCGCGAGCGCGCGGCACCAGCACACGCTTTTCACCAACGAATTCGAGATGGAGCGCATCGCCGATGTGGGGCTGATTCTGGATGCGCGCCAGCACAACAACATCGTTGTGGATCACGATTCGCTCTTCGAGCATGCCATTGAAGCCACGGCAGGACTGGCAGAGACGTTTTTGAACGACGGTGACCGTGTCGGTCTGCTGGTCTACGGGCGCGGATTGGAGATCACTTATCCCGGCTACGGCAAGGTGCAGCGCGAGCGCATCCTGCGCGCGCTGGCGAACGCCCGCACCGGTGACAGCCTGGTTTTTGAGAGCCTGGATTACCTGCCGGTGCGCTTCTTCCCCGCCAAATCGCAGATTGTTTTGATCAGTCCACTGCGCGAGGATGATTTGCCGGTGCTCACGCGCTTGCGCGCGCGTGGCTATCAGATCCTGGTGGTTAGTCCTGACCCGGTGGCCTTCGAGGCTCAAAATCGCGCCCAGGATACGGCTACCGATTTCGCGTTGCGCATCATCCGCGTCGAGCGCGAACTGATGCTGCGCCGGTTGCGGCGGGTGGGCATCCAGGTCGTGGATTGGCAGGTGGATCAGCCTTTTGATAAGGTTATGCGCCTGTCGCTTGTCCGTCCGATGGCTCAAACCCGCATTGTGAGGATCGAACGATGAAGCTATCACCCTACGTTTTGACTTTCAGCACGTTCATCGCTGCCGGTGCGCTGGCATTGGGCTATGCGTTGAACGCGCAGCCGCTCATCGCATTGTTTTTTGTGGCGTTGGGCCTGTTGTGGCTGGTGGCGCAGCGCTACAAGTGGTTGCCGGCGGCTTCTTTGGGATTGTTGGGGGTGACTATCGGCGCAGTGCTCGGTACCTGGTATGGTGTCAAGAGCGGCTGGTTGCTGGTGAGCGTCACGGCGGGGCTGGCGGCCTGGGACTTGCACCACTTTATCCAGCACCTGCAAACGTCCGAAAACCCCGAAAACGTGCGCGCGCTGGAACGGGCGCATGTGTGGCGGCTCGGCGGTGTTGTCGGCGTCGGGTTACTGCTGGGCACATTGGCCTTGACGATCAGGCTCACTTTGCGCTTTGGCGTGATTTTGATTCTCATGTGGCTGGCGTTCTTCGGCCTGAGCCGGCTCATCCATTACCTGCGCCAGGAGAGCGATTGACATCCTTTCGGTTGGCGAAGGGATTGACAGCCTGATCCGGCGCGCCGGGCATATTGACGCCGTAATCAACTGTGCGGGGTTCAGCATCGCCGGCTCGGTTGAAAACACACCGGTTGAGGCGTTCAAATCGCAAACGGTGACCTCCAGGCCATCCCGCCGCCTCACGCTGACTTGGATGTGTAGCGGCCTGGATTCCTCACCGTCGTCACGCCCGTGACGAGCGGCATTACGCACCGCCTCGCGGGCGGCGTAGAATAACACCTCGGCGGTGAGCGTCGGGGTAGCCCGTGCTTCCTGTTCGGCCTCCGGCTCAACCTGCCACGTCACGCCATCGAACGCGCCGCGCAGCTCGTCATCCACGACCTGACGCAATGCGCCGACCAGCTATCTCGCGCCCAATTCGCTCGTCGTCTCGCGCGGCTGCCCGCACCACTGCGATTTCTGTTACAAGGATGCGTTCTTCGCGGGCGGTCCATCGTTCGCTCGGCCTGGGTGCAGAAAGGATGGCGCGAGCGGCTACGCCATCTGGCCTATGCAGGGGGGTGGAAGAAATTCGAGCCGCTGTGGGATGTGGTCATCCGTGCCGGCCAGGTTTCACGGTTTCTTCCGTTGCTGGAGAGGGTGTTGGATGGGACAAGTCAGCAGGTCGGCGAATCAGCGAGTCAGCGAATCAGCGAAGCGGCAAATCAGCGAGTGAGCAAGGAGGTTACTTATGAAATTGCCTTTCAGTAAACAGGTTGGCCCAATGCCTATCGTGCTTGTCGTTGTGATGGGGATACTGAGCGTGAGTTGTGCGCTGACGTCGAGCCGCACACCGCCTGAAGTCGCCACGAGCAAGCAGCCCGCCATCTCGCCGTCGGGCGAGTACGCGCTGGTCGTCGTCTCCGGCTATGATGGCGAGGTACGCTTCCAGAGTTTCCAGATCGTGAGCCGCTACGACATCTCGATGCCGGATCGCAGTTTCTTGCTGGGCGAGACGGTGTACGCCGCGCCGGAGCGCTTTGCCACACGCCACACGACGTATTTCCTGTGGGGGCCGGAGGACCGCGTGTGGGTCTATTCCGGCGACGTGGGCACGTTCTTCTGGGAGTGCGACCCCGATACCGGCGCGTGGGAGAAGCACGTCTGGGCCGAAGGGGATGTGCCGTTGCCGGAATTTCTGCAACAGCGTGAGAAGTAGGCAGGGGGTGGAGCAATCGTGAGGCGAGTCCTCCTGGCGTTCATCGCGCTTGTGATCGCCACGGGTGTGTGGTTGCCTTCGATGCCCCTGCTGTTCCGGCCCGATCTGGACGACCATGTCGTCGCTGAAAGCATCTCCCCGGCGACACGGACGCTGGCAGCGCGGCACCTGGCGCTGTGGTCGGACCCGGCGCTGCGGGAGGTCGAGAGCGCTAAGCTGAAAATCCAGGTCTTTGACGCGCAGGTGGACACATTCCACGTAGGCTTCCTCGGTGCGGGGGGAGTAGTGCTTGACGCGCAGCACATCGCGTACCCGGTCGAGCAGTTTTTGAGGAGGTTGTGTCATTTTCAGCCTCGAATTGCTTGACTCAGAAGAATTTTGTTTGTATACTACTCATAGTATTATACTCCGGTGCGCGGATTTTGAAAAAGGCAGGCAAGGGACGGATGCGGATCGGATTGACGTTGCAACCCGGGCAACGGGGGACGAAGCGGTTAGCGAACCAATATGGCGACCGGCTGGTGTGTGTGCGGTACCGGTATGATGAAGAGAAACAGAAGCGCTACAAGACGGTGGAATTGATTGTCGAGGAGGTGGATTGGCAACCGCCGCCTGCACTGACGGAGAGGGATAGGATGGTGTATGTGCAGGTCAAGTGGGGGGAGGTGGAGGTGGCGCGTCGGGTGAAGGAAGCCGGCGGGACATGGAACAGGCAGAAAAAGGTGTGGGAGTTGCGCTACGATCGAGTGGTGGACTTGGGGCTGGAAGGGCGGATTGTGGGAGAAGTGGGATAGCTGAATCTTGAGCCAGCGGGGGAAGGAAGGTTGTTCTAGACGGGCGGGATATGGAGGTGGCACATCAGAGATACGCAGAAAAGTATATATATCTAGATACAAGCATATAGCAATAGATACAAGTATCCAGGGCTATATGCAGGAGTGATGGTAGGCAAAAAGTATACAAATGTATATAGTAGCATCTAGGGATAGATGCAATTTCCGTCTAATAGTAGTTGGGCAGTTTATTTAAATGCACAAGGATAGTTTTATGCTCCAGGAACTAACAGAACGAGAAAAACACATATTGAAATTGATAGCAGAAGGTCTAAAAAACAAAGATATTGCTCATACGCTATCAATTTCAGAATCAACAGTTGAAAATCATATTCACAAAATTTACCAGAAGCTAAATATATCCAGTAGAGCGCAAGCAACCGCTTATGCCTTTCAAATCGGATTAATTCCGTCTAAAATATATGATGAGAAATGACTAAAAATGGAGGGAATCCTCTATTGCAAGAAGCATGGCAACCAATATAATATAATTGTCGACAACTATTCAACTTTTCCATAGACAAAGGAGACTCACATGAAAAACAAACTTGCGTATCTTTTTCTTGTTACTGTTTCTGCTTTACTTATGTTTGCAGGGGTTGTGTATCAAAGAGCATCGGCTCAAGGTATCTCGCTTAGCGAATTGTTATTTCCTACATCATCTTCAGAAACTACAGTAATTGAAGATATGTCCATATCAAATAATGATTTACAATCCCTGCCCCCAGAAAAAAACTCAACTTCCACTGATACTCAACCACAAGAAACAAACAATGATACTGTTGCTTATGCAAAAACACTTATAGAAAAGGCTGACCAAACATATCTTACCCCTGGCTGGTTACATATTTCGTCTCAAACAGAAACTTTTATTACAGCATCAAACACTTTGCCAGATGGAACGCTAATTCCAACTAAGTCATTTAATGATTTGTGGGCATTAATTAGCACTGACGGGAGCATTATTAATGCAGTTACTATTGATAACACTGGTGATACATTCACCTCGCAAACAACAGTATTTCAAGATGGGCTTTGGACAAATCTGACAATCCCAGAACTGTCATCACAGGAAAAACAAATTTATCAAATTAACACTTTGGACAATGGTTTTCTTGCATCTGCTACAAGGATGAAGGACTCACTGGAGATTCAAAAAGAAGAAGCAGAATTAAACAATCAAAAAGTTGTGGTTTTCTCATTAACAGATAAATTTCCATCACCGATTGCCATCGGCAAGTCTTCGCTAGTTATTGCTGGCATATACAGCAAGTACTATTTCTCGGTAGACTCTGGTTTGTTGCGCATGGTGGAAGATTATCATGTTTATCCAAGCGGAGAAGTTAAGCTTTGGAATCGAATAACCTATCTAACCATCGAAAAAGTTGATGTTCCTCCAAAAGAAATTTTGTCTTATTTCACAAAATAGGGGAGAAGCCATGAAAACACTACACGTTAAGAATTTTGGTCTTGCCTTACTTTTCACTTCAGCAATTTCATTTGTGCTTGTTATAACTGCTTATGCTGCTAGCAAGAACTACTATGGTCTAACAACTGTTTACTACAACAATTATGTAACAGACCAAGGTGGTTGGAATTGGAATGGCAGTTATAGCGACTATACCAGCCCATCTCGTTCTATGGACCAATTTGGATTAACTTTTTGGAGTACTTACTGTAGTTGTAATAATAATATTCAATGGGGAAGTTACATTTCATACGATTCGAGTTATCCGTGGATGATGCAATATAATAAAACCGCTATAGCCGATGGCATGGCTCAACTAAAGGTTCGATGTTCTACGGGACAGACCTTACGTGGACATAACTATATCCAACATTGGTGGCAAGATAGCGGAAAACCAGGCGATGGCGGAACAATAGATTACAAAAAAGTACTCGCAAATCCTTAAGATTTGCCTATTTCAACAGGAGCGATATTTCGCTCCTGTTTTGTTTTTCTATTCCCAATTCCCAAAGCCACCTACCATATAAGCACCGATATAGTGTTGAACAGAAGTGCCCAATTCAAAATCTTCTTGCAAAACCTGCCCAACATTGCGTGCAGGCGGACGGGCGGGGGCGTTCGCCCCGCCCAAAGGGATTCAGCGCCTTCAAGCGTTTTCTACCTTCGGCTTTTCTCTGCCAATTCCCCCGCCCGCCGCTGACGCTTGCCGTTGGGCGGCAATGACCGCCGAAGGAGAAGGGAAAGAAGGATGAAACGCGCGTTTGCTTTGGTCTTGCTGGCAACCCTCGTCCTTTCTGCCTGTACGCCAGTGTCCGCGCCAACCTCTATACCTGCAACATCCGTGGCGCTCCTGCCAACCGACACGCCTGCGCCCACGGCTACATTCACCAGTACGCCGACGCCAACCGCGACTCCTGCCAACACGGCCACACCAACCGTCACTCCCACCGCCACGGCAACGCCAACCGTCACCCCCACCGCTACGCCAACGCCGATCCCTACCCTGCCGCCGGAGCAGGTGGGCGGCTTGACTGGCGTACCCGACCCGCGTTACAGCAACCCCGAACTGTTTGATCTGAACGACCCGGATGCGCCGATACCGCAGTTTGTCCACGCCTTAAACAAGGCCGGGATCGAGATCTCTTCTGAACAAGTCCTTCAAGGATTAACCCATCAAACTCTAGAATTTCCACAAAGAGATCCAGAAACTGGGGAGATAAAAGGAATAGAAACAGTGGCTTTTGCACTTTATAACCTTGATGAAAGCCTTTTCCCTGAGGAATATCATGACCTTGTCGGTCCAGTTCCACTGTTTATTGCAAGACAGAATGAGAATGGCGAGTGGAAGTGGAGTGAGTACACTCCTTTCATTCACCATCAAATCAATGGTGGAATATTAGTAGGATTTAGTTGGGATGGAAGAGAGCACAAGCTTATTTATGATAAGAAAATCCCTGCTGTTGTTATTCCAGGACCACTTTATCGCCACGAAAATGGCGGTGATTCCAGAGTTAGAAGTTTAGCATTGTATCTAGAAAATGAAGGAATATCTTTTATGCCAAATCATTTATTTTGGCATTTTCTTCATTTGCCCTTGCCTACTGGTGAACCTGTTTATTATCCGCCCGAGAATTTTAAATCTAAAGAATATACTCAACAATGGATGGCTGAGAGAGCAGACACTTATTTTAAACAGTTAAGAGGAATAGATTTCTTAACTGTTGTAAATGAACCAATTTATTACTGGAATGGTAAAATTGGGTATGAAAAATCTCCATATTATAATTATATGGGGGAAGATTGGATCTATTATGCTTTTGAGATCACGATACAAAAGGCCATTGAAAATGGCATCGACCCGCAAAGTTTATATTTCGTTTGGAATGACTATGGGGCTGAGACAGTTAATCCTAAATCAGACTACATTAGAAATCAAATTATCTCTTTGCGTAATCGACTTTCAAAAAGGTTCAATATCCCCATAAACATAGCTGTTGGATTGCAGTTTCATATAGGAGCAGATAAAGAAAAAATAATTAAACCGTACCTTCCATATCCTAACGAAGAATTAACATACAAAAAACTATTAGATAATTTTGATAGTTTCAAAAGAGCGGGCATACCAGTATTAATTACGGAATTTGATGTAAATGGATACAATGATTATGAAACAGGAGTGCCAGATTCACTAACTCAATCGCGTACGGTAAAAATGGTAATGGAGGCTGCTTTAGACTCAGAAAATGTATTGAGTTTTACTTGGTGGGGATCAATGCATCAAAACAATGAATTTGATACAAACGGAAACCCTATGCTTCCGTACTATGTTATTAACTCATTACTATATCAAGCGGTTGCAAATACAAGCAACAATCCTTAGCTGCTGAGCCGCCCAACCCGCCGCTGCAGCCGACGCCGCCTTCGGCGGCGCGGCTGAGCGGCAGGCCGTTAGGCGGTTATACGTTCAAGGGATTTAAGGAGGAAACAATATGTCACTCGAAAGTGTAAAAAATGAAGCCGAACGTAAAGTTAAACAAGCAATAGAAGAGGCCCTAAGAGGTATTCAGGATGAAAAGCGCAGGGGAGATATTAGAAGAAAATATCTTGAGTCCTATGGTTTTCCTAAAAGTTTTGTAGTGCATCATTTAATTCCAGTGGAACTTCGATATGAGGAAGTTGTAAAGAGAGCCCAAAGCAAAGGTTGGGACATCAACGATATTTACAAAAACGGAATGCCCTTACCAAGCAACCGAGAAGAAAGTGAGTTATGGTTACTGTCATAAAGTATTCGCCATGAAAGGGCGGTCCAGTTTAGCATGTTCATAGCGTGCGATCATAAAAAACAGTCCCAAGCAGCTGGTTTCATTGGGAAAGGCCCCAATCTCATCGGCGCGCGT
>Ga0208197_1001950_pt1 | contig 19159 bp, 20 predicted proteins | sample AD_JPNNA4_MetaG_FD_184444 | JGI IMG/M metagenome (GOLD analysis project Ga0208197, IMG submission 184444) | Active sludge microbial communities of municipal wastewater-treating anaerobic digesters from Japan - AD_JPNNA4_MetaG (SPAdes) (version 2) | ecosystem: Engineered > Bioreactor > Anaerobic...
AGGTCGCCGCCCTTGACAGAACCCTGATCCTGTTCAAAAAAGCTTTTAAGAGTTGAATCTTTGAGAAAAAAAGATACATTTGAAATGGAAGAAAAAAACGACCGGACAGAGTTCAATTTACAGACCCAAAATAAGATAAAATATTACGATACAAAAAACAGTGAGTGTTCTATAACTAGGGTCTGCTGAAAAAGACTTTTCTATTTGACAATTAATATTTTATCGCTAATTTTAGGCAGATAAAGTGCAAAAATTGATGAATACTACCCGAAAAAAGCGTGCACCTGCACCGGTTTACATCAGCCCTAGCCAGCTAACTTTGGATTGTTTTCAGACACCATTTGATCAGAAACTGTTAAAGACCAACCGGTGGGTTGTTCTTGCCGGGATGATTCCCTGGGATGAGATTTGTGGTGTGTATCTCAATCATGTTGGTATTGCTGAGACGGGTCGGCCCCCATTGAGTCCAAGGCTGGTGCTTGGCTCCATTATGATAAAGCACCTGTGTAATCTTGACGACCGGGAGACAGTAGATCAGATCTCAGAAAACATGTACATGCAGTACTTTCTTGGTTATTCTTCATTTACCCCTTTTGCTCCGTTTGATCCATCGTTATTTGTAGAGTTTCGCAAACGGTTAGGCATAAATAACCTAAATGCGATCAACGAAAAGATCATCTCGATTAAAACAACGCTTGAGTTCAAGGGGCAAAAATCCGATTCAAAATCTGATACCGGTGAATCTGAGGAAAGGAAGGAAGATGGTTCCGGCAAACCGGAAAACAAGGGACGGGTAATCTTTGATGCCACCGTTGGTCCCCAGGATATTGCGTATCCGACGGATCTGGATCTTTTATCAGATGCCAGGGAAAAGACAGAAGAATTGATTGACAAGCTTTACGATCCATCTCTTCATCAGAAGAAACCCCGGACATACCGGCAGATTGCCCGCAGAAGATATTTATTGACGGCAAAGAAAAAAGTAAAATCGAAGAATGAAATCCGCCGGGCAGTCGGGAGTCAATTGCGTTTTGTTAGACGGAACCTCAACTCGATCAACCATCTTCTTGATGCCCATCCGGTTTTCCCTTTGAAACACAAGGATCAAAAGTACCTGCAGGTAATAAATACGCTGTACGACCAACAAAAGCAAATGCATAAAAACCGGCAGCATACGGTAGCAGATCGTATTGTGAGTATTCACCAGCCCCATGTCCGTCCGATTGTGCGGGGAAAGGCGCAGGCAAAGGTTGAATTTGGTGCAAAGATCCACATATCGGTCATTGATGGTATTACTTTTCTGGATGAACTCAGCTGGGATGCTTTCAATGAAGGAAGTCATATGATGGACTACGTTGAAAAATACCGGAATCGTTTTGGATGCTACCCCCGGGAATTACTGGCCGATCAGATTTACTGTACCAGGGCAAATAGAGCTGCTTTGAAAGCGAAAGGGATCAAACTACTAGCCAAGCCACTTGGACGGCCCTCGGCAGTGCCCAATCACGTAAGACCGGGAGAGCGTAATCCGGTTGAAGGTAAGTTCGGACAAGCTAAGACCGCATATGGGTTAGACTGTATAAGGGCAAGGCTTCAGAACACCAGTGAATCATGGATTGCCAGCATCATTTTGGTGCTTAACCTGGTCAAGTTGGCTGGGGTGGCACTCCATTGTCTTATCGAAGAATGGGCGACGAGTTTTTCAGCAAGCGATATGTTGAAACCTGTAAACGTTTTTAAGCAGGATATTTTGACTGGGTTCATGCCTGCATTACAAATATCGTACTGTGATAAAACAATCAGAAATAAATCGGTCTGAGTTTTTCAGCAGACCCTAACTAGTACAGAAGGTGGAAATATCTTATTGAAAGAATATACCAATTATTACGATAATTTGCTTAAGGTTGATTCTTATCGATTTTTTTATGTGGATGATGATATTTAGACTGAACCCTCCCCTTTCTATCTGAAATTTCGCTAATCTCTCAAAGTGCTCCGAATGTTTTGGAGAAACTCTGAAAGTCAAGACGGGGTTTGACGGGTGGTTACCTTAACTTTTGATATAAGACTGATTAAATACGTCAAAATTTAGTAGCATCTTTTTGTTGTTTCTGTTTGTCTTTCTCTATTTCCATTTGAGTATTATTATTTATTGATTCAAAAACCTTGTCAAAAATAGGTTTATAGGTAATATCTGCTTGTACATAATATTTTCCGTTTCTATTCAACATTTTAATCCATATTCTTTTGTCTCCAATATCCCACATATACATTATTATCTGATATTTACTAATAAAATCGAACTCCGTTGGTTGTCTTTTCACTATGTCAACCATTGCTCCTGTAATTGGTTCCGGTTCGCCATATTTTAAAGAAATAACATCATTCAAATTATTTGCATAATTCCACAATTCTGTCTCAATGTACTCAGCAGTTTGTGGATATGTTTTAATTATCACTTTAAACAGAGAATTTTGGTAAAATCTCGCCTCCATTTTGTAAGAATAAATACCAATTGGTATTTCATTTAATGAACTTATATAGTCTTCACCATCATTTACGATATTCCCCCCTTTGAATACTTCAGTTTGCAACACTTCACTCTTAGTCATTCCAAATTTTACATCATTATATGCAATTTTAGATAACTCTTTTATTTCAGCTTGTTTTTGATTTTCAATTATTGCTAAGCTGTCCAAATTTTTATTATTGTTAGATTTTTGTTCGTTCCTTCCTTTACATGACAAAAGAAGAGAAAGAATAATCATAGGTAACAATGCTTTCATAATTTCAAAATTTCAGGTTATTTATTCACTAAATATTATTGTGCTTCTTTCGATTGCAACTTTCACAAAGTAGCTGAATATTCCGTTCAGTATTTGAGCCTCCTTTTGAGAATGGGATTATGTGATCATATTCAAGTTTTTCATTTGATCCGCAATCCACACATCTTCCCTGGTCCCTTCTCCAAACTTCTCTTTTTACATTCTTAGGTATGTGTCTATAAGGAACATTCTTATAATTTTTATTTCCACGAGGATTTAGATCGGATTGGTTTTTACAGTTTTCACAGACTGTAAATTTCTCTCCATTAATTAAAACATCGAAATATTCTCCTTCGTAATCATTTCCGCAAAATTGGCATTTGTTTAATATATCGCATTCACCATTTAGATTATAAACTTGTTTTTGATTGCCTCTAATTTTAATTAACATATTGTTGCAATAACCACAAATTCTTGTTTCATAGCCATCTATTAATACATCTATTCCCTTTTCTTTCATTCTACCTCCACAAACTTGGCAATACTCCATTGTTCTGTTATCATCTATTTGATCATTATTTTGTTCGTGTACTTGTGAAGAAAACCCTGTTGTGCTTTTGCTATTTTCATTTACCAAAACATCCTTCCCTTTAAGAATACCATCAATCTTTTTCTTAAGCCAACCGTATCCGGAAGCATGGAATTTCTTAATTATTCTACCATTTTCTGGTTGTTTATTTTCGAGTTTAATTTCAGGTGGAGAAAATTCAGTTTCGTTTATTTTATTGTCACTGACCGGAACTTCTTTTAACCTATTTTCGAAAACATTGAAATTCTCTAATTTTTTATCTTCTTCTGATGGATTATTGGTTTGTTTTTGAATCAGGATATCATCGCCATACAAGTTTTTACAACTCTGACAGACCGAAACTTTGTTCCCTTCAAAAAAAGTATATAACCTCTTTTCAGTCAATTCTCTCCCACAAATTTGGCATTTACTCTGCGACATGTTCATGACATGTACTTTTAAACGATAATGGTATTAATGCAAAAATAATCCAATTCAACCTTTACCAAAAGTACTGACCAACCGAAACCAATCAACTTTCCTCAAAATAATCTGTATCAATCCTCTTCACCTTGTACTCATTGACAGTTGTCAAACCTACATTATGCTCGACCATGAGATTTGCTAACTGCTCACCGTCAATCAATACAATCCGGTATTCAACCTGTTTCACAAATTCATACACGCTCTGGGGAAATGAAGAAGTCGTGATAAATACGCCCTTTCTTGCTTTTTTAGAAGCCAAAGCGCCGGTAAAATCTCTTATCTCCTTTGCTGGTACGGGGTTCTCCCATTTTTTAGCTTGTAGGTAAATCGTGTCAAGCCCGAGTTTATCCTCTTTAATAATTCCGTCAATTCCTCCATCTCCTGACCTTCCTAAAGCCTGACCGGCATCTATCCTTGAACCGCCATATCCCATTTTGATTAGGAGGTCAACCACCAGCTTCTCAAAGAAAGCCGGAGAGGTGCTTTTTACCATATCCAGGACTTGTTGTGCCAGTTCAGATCGGAGGGTTTGGTAAGCATTTTCCAACGACTCTTCAGGAGTGCTCTTGGTTGAAATTGTTTGGGTCTCAAGCCCAGTGCTGTTGCCATTTTGATCTTTGGACCTGTTATGAGACATAAAATCACCAAATTCCGGATACCGTAATAAAGACTGAGATGTAATCTCCTTTGGATTTTCATTAAGCAAATCCCTCCCCCGGTTGGTAATGAGAAAGTGAGCACGTCTTGGCGAGGTAATAACTCCGGCTTTTTTCATGTAAGTTCTCGCCCAGCCTATCCGATTCCTGAATACTGCTTGACCACTCGGCAATAACTGCCTTCTTTCTTCTTCGGTCAATTTGAATTGTGCTGAGAGTAAATCGTCTGCTTCATTTAATGAATGCTCTTTCCCGTCGCTTAATAAATTCAGCAGGGGAAGCATGATTTCTTCATAAGTAGGTATCATAGAGTTGGATTTGATATTTCGTTTCTGTCTGCCGTACCTTATGGGAGGCAAGCTCTTTTGCAGGTTTTGGTCTTAGCGTTGGCTGATGTCACCTGCAAATGTACTTGACTATTGCATGGGATTATGTTGCTTTAAAGTTTTCTTTTCTTACATAATTCTTTGAACATATAACAGAATGTCCTTAATCACCAATTTGTGAATTGCAGAAATTATTGTTTCCATAATATCATAATCTGGCTCGTCGTCTTTTACTGGTAAAGAAATATATAATTCATCAGCATCCTTTGCATAAAAATTTCTACCATAATTAAATTGTCCATTGTAAGATGACTTGTGAATTGCAGAAGTTACAAAAATGGATGCGTATTTTGGTAACTTGTCAGTGTGTACAACTGCTATATGGTCGTCACCACCATATTTATAATTTCTGTATTTAGCTGAACCAAACATATCAATTGTTGTGGTGTTTTCGGAAAATACAGTCACATTATTTCCGATAAAATCAGAAACACCTTCATCAGCTTCACCTGCTGTTACAAATGGCAAAGTTCCTGAAATTCTGTCGGCACTTTTTAATCTCTTGCCACGTGTGGATTTGCCAAATAATATTTCAAGATTAAAGTTTTGCCATTTTAAGTCTTTAAATTGGTCTAATGCCTTTTTTTCATCTTTTGTTAAACGATATTTGTTTAAGTGTAGTATTGATTGTCCTTTTGCAATATTTGATGATTTTCTTGATTTCAGATTTGCAATCAAGCTTCTTTTTATAAGGTTTGAAACTTCCCAAGCCAAGTAATCACTAACTGTTTTTTTAAAATCATCTAGTAATGGCTTTGTGTCAATTGGTGCTGTTTGGTTCCAGTCTGCACCATGTTTGGGGTCAATAGTTCCTTCATAAACCTCTTTATCAGTAAAAATATTAAGCTTGCTTTTGCCAAAACGCACCAAGTTTACCAATTCTTCGTAGCGTTCTTTTGCTCGGTCTGTATCATGTAAATTACTACTTGACTTTTTTCGGTTTGTTCTCGTGTATCCGTCATTAGTGAAGTCGATAAACTTTACAATGTCGTCTTTGTGATGTTTTTCGTTAACCTTAAAAACATAAATGTTGGTTTGAACACTGGACTTGCCAATAAAAATATCTACTGGCATTTTGATACTTGCCAAAAGTGTATGTTTTTCTAATATTTTTTTGTTGTACTCTTTGGCTTTCCCCGAACCAGCTGAATTTTGAATAATAATAGCAGCATAACCTTTACTCATCAAACCAAGAGCTTTTTCCACAAAGTTCATCCCGTTTCCTTGAGCAGAATACGGAGGATTTAAGACAAAAGCATCAGCAGGGAAATTGTTTTCCGTTTTACCAAAACCGTATTTTCCGTCAAAATCTTTTATAGAGTCTTTATTTAAAATATTCGAGCTTCCATCGCCCATCAAAATCATATTGAGAATTGCTAACATATACACGCTTGATAGCAACTCTAAGCCAAGCAATTGTTCAGCTTTTATTTTGATTTCTTTTTGAGTAAGTTCTTCAGGTGAGGTTATATTATTTTTGGCATCGTTGAGCATTTCATTCATAGCTGCAACCAACAAGCCAGCCGAACCTGTGGCAAAATCCCACACAAAAGAATCTTTGTTTACACGTGCCAATTTTACTAAAAGAGAAGCTATATAAGAAGGTGTCAAAACTACATCATTGAGTTTGTCTTGTGAAAAACCAAGCCAACCATACATTTCGTTAAAGAGTTTTCCTGTAAAATCGGTGGTTAAGCCTATTTTATAATAGATTCCTAAATCATCTACTATTTTAGCAAAGACTCTTTTTAATTGGCTTTCGCCATTTTCAACTTTATTAATATTATCAGTGGTAAGTGTATTTTGTAAGGTTCTAACAATAAGTTCCTTTTTCTCTCTTGGTAGTTCTTTTTCATCTAAAAAGGCGTTTATTTTTCTCACTATTATTTCGCCATCAGTACTGCCAATTTCAGTAGAAGATTTTAAATCAGATTTTTCAAGAGGAGAAACTTTGCCAGGTATTCCAAGTGTTGCAATAATTGAAGCCGCTACGAGATAAACACGGTCATTTTCTCCTAAACCTTTTTCGTTTTGGTAAATATCGTTGTTGAGCTTTACTAAGCTGAAATCAATTTCTTTTTCTCGTTGTTCTTTTAATTTATCTATTTCTTCTTGCGTAAGCTGTAAAGTTTTTACTTGCTCAATAAAAGCATCAAAATTTCTAGGTGCTAAAAAAGAAAAATCAGAAAATTCCCCAACTTTTTGTCCAACACCAAAGTTGCTTTTTGAAACATAATACACGCCAATTTTGTGCTGGATTTTTCCCACTTCATCTTTGTGTCCGGTCATTCCGATAGCGATAATATCGGTATAACTGGTATGATGAAGCAAAGCATTTGCATAATGCACTGCACCGTTTACAGCAAATGAATTGATGTTTTTAAAATTGGGCTCGTTTTTTGCAGTTCTATTTTCAACCTGTCCGTCACTGTCAAGTTTTACTAGTTTATCTTTATAGCCTTTATACTCAATAAGAATTGGATAAAAATCCAAGTTTTTGTCTTGCAATAATAGTTTTACATCGGGACGATTTGCCCCGGCGCCACCGTTTTTTGAAAAGTAATCATAAAGCGCTTTATCTATTTCAGTATTTAAAGACCCTTGTTCTAATTTATAATCTAACTCGTATGATTTAAGCCAGCCATTAGCTAAATCTGCAATATCTGGCTCTATTGATTGAACTATTCCTTTTCTTTTCATTATCCCCAATTTTCTTAGATATATTTAATGTTCAAAGATACAGTTTTTGGTTTTCCTATTTGGTTCGCTTTCCCCAACATTTTAAAGGGTGGTGGGTAGGCTTGCGTGCATTGGCTTTTCATTTTTTTCTACCCTTAAATGGCAAATTGTCTGATGTGCTGTTGACTTTTACACTAGTTGACAATGTTCCCGCGCATTGCGTTCAGGCGGTTTTCGAGTTATTTTGCTATTATAGGCTGGGCTATTACTTACCAATCACATCTTTAACAGCATTCCAATTTACCTCGCCACCGTTTTGTTCATAAATTTTCAGCATTGTCTCTAACATAGCTTGTTGTATTTTAATTTTCTTATTGATCTTGAAGTACCAACAACTTATTTCACGCATAGCTAAAATAATAACTATTGCAATAAAAGGAATCCATAGTAAATAGTCGTTCATTTCACTTGACTTTTAGAATATGTCCTACTCATCAGGCTTTTCGGTACCGCCTCGTTTTTTTTGTGGTTCCTGAACTCCACTTTTTATTATTTTGTAGTTAGTTTATACGACAGTACTGCAAGGTTCATAGGTATAGCCGCTGACTCAAATAACACGTTGTAATTGCATTTACTGTTGAATGGAGGATCATTGTAGAACAAATCAATAAATTCAGATTTGTGTTCCTGATGGCACATCTTCTTCATTATATCCAGGGTAACCCTGGAAAATAGCATGTTCATGGTTTATGGTCTGGTTATTGGCAGTAAATATAAACAAAAAAGGCAGGATCGAACCCGAGACGAAAATGAGTATTGAAATGAGAGTCCCGCATTAATCAAACCTTGCATAATCAATTACGTCTTTGAAGCTCTTGTAAAGTTTGCCTTTATAGATATATTTATCATCTTGTTTAATAATCCCGTATTGAGCCATTAACTCCACTTCAGTCTTAGAATCTTTTACATCCTCTGTCTTTGTATACTTCTCTGAACTCGATACATAATTATTTTGGGCAGACTCCTTTTCGCAAGGACTTGTTTTATTTTGTAAAGACTCATATATTTTACTCAACAAGTCATTCTGCTTCTCTTGCAGTTGAATACGGTAATTAATTTTCCAGTACCACAAATACACTTCTCGCAATACCAGTAAAATAATGATAGATACTACAATAATAATAATCCCAATGTCCATAATGTTTTAAACTTTAAGGTAAAAGGAGACTTCAAAACTCCTTGAAAATTTCACAACGCACCTTTACCACCTGATTATCAAATGACACAAAATCTTTAAAGGATTTTTCTTCATTAGGTCTAAGTTCTTCATTTTCCATAGGAACATATGTAAAGCTCGTTTCGACAACGTTAGAAAAATAATCTAACCCTTCAACCTGTATTTTAACATTTTTAAAAACTAACGTATCCGACATATTTCTGACTGTTCCTTGAATATATGTTCTTCCTTCAGAATCATTCTCTAATCTTACATTTTCAATTCTAATATTACTTTTCTTTTGCCAATATTCGGTTACCGTTGTCATTTCCAAATTTCTCATAAAGTCCTCATAACCATTATCATCCTGAACTGTTTGAATTAAGTATGGCACAAACAAAGTCAACAGAAACAATATGATTCCAAGCCAGATTTTTTTCTTACGTAAAAGAATAATTGACAAAACGAAGGATGTTAAAAGTAGAGGAATGGATATAGATTTAAAATAATACCGAGCGATACATAAAAGAAGAACTCCGGCTAAGAACAATATCCAAGATACGACTCTTTGCTTTGCAGGATTTGAAAATCGTGGATTCTCATTCATAGTCATATGTTTGAGTATTAGCCATCTTGGTGTTTAGCGGTGTAATTATACCTAAAATTCTTTATAATTCACAAATAATATGATTGAAAAATACCTTCTTGAAAAGAAATTCAGTATATTGGATTACTGTTTCTTCAGTACTTAAAGGATTTGTGTACTGAGAGAAAAGCATTCATGAAGAGGGGTTATTGAGCCCCTCTTTTTTTTATTCAAAATAATCTTTGGTTAAAAATAATTCTTTATTAACTTAGAGGTGGAATTCAAAACTCTTTGATATTGAGTTAACAGTTAACCTAAAGACCTTTTCCCGTGAAAGATCGAATCAATAAACCAACCGAACATCAGGCTGATTGCCAAAGACTGGCATTTGAACAGAAAAGAAGAAAAGAACAATTCAAGGTCAATAATCTCAAAACTAAATGAACCAAATTACCATGAGAACCATTGTTGTAATTGTAAGTTGGGTCACTCTTTTCCTCATTGCATCCTGTGGAGTGCCAAAATCAGAACATGAAAAATTAATTGCCGAAAGAGATTCTCTTAAAAAAGTGAATAATAAGCTCATTGTCAGGGTTAATGAACTTCAAAAATCCAATGATGAATTGAAATTTCCTTCTTCAGACCGTCTAAACCAAATTAAATCACTAATAAGTGAAAACAAATTCAGCGAAGCTACCAAGGAAATCGCAGAACTAAAGAGATTGTTTCCATTATCAAATGAATCGAAACTGGTGGAGGAACAGGAACAAATAATCAAAAAAAAGATAGCAGAACAGGAGGCTGAAAAAGCCAGATTAAAAGCACTTGGTTTTAAGGTTTTTCAAGACAATTTATCAATAAGTGTTGGTAATGTGTCTTGCGTGTTTTCTGGCTTTTCTTTCGGAAGAACTTTTGCATTTGATCATGTTTCTGATATTAGTGAGTATTCATATCGAACTGCAGATAAAGACAACGTTTATTTGAGTGCCTCCTTAGCATTATCAACAAAAGATAACGATGCCTCAGTTCCAGATATGGGATTATATGTATTAGAAAATGGCAGATTAGAAAAGACATCATATATTGAAGAAGAATATGCATCATGGGCTACGTATGGTGCGAAAATTGGAAATTATAGTGAAACAAGTCATGATTTCTCCAAAGTAAACACAGTAAGGTATAAAATAGGAGTGGAAATAAGCAAAGAACAATCTCAAAAGCCATTATTCCTGCTCACAAAAAAAGAAGGTACATTAGAGGAAATATTGTCAGTTGAGGATGTAAAGAATGATTATATAGTCATTAAAATAATGAATAAAAATAGGATTTAAGTATGATTGTCCTTAAAATCGTATTACTGGAATTCAACGATGAAATAGAACAGATAAATCTGTCTTAAAAACTTAAATCATGTCACTGATTAATTGTCCTGAATGCGGTAAATCTGTTTCCGACAAAGCAAAAACGTGTCCAAATTGCGGTGTATCAATAAATAAACCATTAGGCGATGGTGCAGCTAAAGGTTGTGCAGATGGCGGATGTGCAAGCATTTCCTGGGTTATTATGGTTTTCATTTTCATTTTCTTTATTATGTTTCTGTTCAGTTGTTAGAATATTAAAAGATTTACTGTTGATAATGAATTACTAAAATACCGTACTCTATCATTAACCTAAAAGAAATCGTTATGAAAATACTTATCACATTTTCATTTGTGGCTTTATGATGAGGTTATTATAAATCAAAAGGAAATTAAAATTTATCTGGAGAATAAACTTATAAAGAAAAAAGAAACCGATGCTTTTAAATGTTGAATACTTCATGTAAGTTAAGAAATCCACTATTAAAGGAAAACAAAAACATATTATGAAGCAAAAGATGATAGTTACCACCACAAACTCAATTGAATCTGCCGAGGTTATTAGGTATATTGACCTTGTAACTTCTAATGTTGTAATTGGAACAAACTTTTTTTCCGATTTGGGTGCATCATTAACAGACTTCTTTGGTGGAGTTTCGGAAACTTACCAAGGAAAACTCCAAAAGCTATATTCAATGGCAATTTATGAAATAAAGGATAGGGCAAAAAAAATCGGAGCGAATGCTGTTATTGGTTTGAAGGTAGATTTTGACGAAATATCCGGTAAAGGGAAATCTATGTTTATGATATCTGCAATTGGTACAGCTGTAGTTCTAAGTTACTCGAAAAGTATCGCGCCAATAGCAGAGAGTAATGAAATATCTAGTATTTCTGCCGATAAATTGGTAAAGGAAATTATTAAAAAAGAGCTCGTAGAAAGAATAAAAAGTAATGAAAGACTCTTAATAGGCAAAGACTATTGGGACTATTTACTCAATAATCCAATTGAGGAAATTTCTAATGAACTACTGAACACATATTTAGCTATATCAAGTAACCAAAGTGGTAAATCTCAGCATGAGCTTTTGTTTTTATCGAATTTCACTATTTATCTAAGTAACTTAAATAGAGAATTTGTCCAGGATTTTCTTTATGCAAGATATTTGGATAATCCTGATACTATATTAGGGTTTATAACACAATTAAATCTATTTAACCCACGGAAAGTTCTGGAATTAGTCGATGATGGCAAGCTTGATGAATCAGTTTCTTGCCTTCAAGTCAATAAGGATTTTTTTACCGAGGATGATTGTTTCATTATGGAAAAAATCATTTCTTCTTTTAATAATCTGCCAGACAAAGGGAAAATTGAAGTTGCTAAAGCATTTATGTTGAAACCAAAAGATATTTACATATGTCCTAAAGGTCATTCTAATAATATTGATGACGTGTATTGTGCTAATTGTGGAAAAAATATAAAAGGCTTAAATAAAACTCAAGTTGGACAAATAGAAAAATTTAAAAAGAAAACAGAAATATTGAAGAATTTAATTAATAATAAGCAAATCTAAGTGGTTGGTATGTAAATAAATTTGTCTCATATACTATTAAAATGTAAGTCATTGAATCTCTCTTTTCTATTAATAAGAATATTTGGGTAAAAATATTTCTTCACTTATTTAGTACAAATATAATCATAAATTTTACCGCTATGAATGCAAATGAGATTAAAGGCAAAGGATCAAGCTTATTAATTGCAATGGGGATAATTTTCTTGATCTTTGGCATACTTGCAGGAATTGGATTAATTATTGAAGGAGGTAATTCGACAGATGCAGTTCCAATAATGTTAATTGTCGGATTCGCCGTATTGTTGAGTTCAATTTTCTATTATGCTTTCGCTAAGAACATTGCTAATATCAACACAAATATTGAAAGGCTTTGTTTCTATAAGGAAATTGAAATAAATAAGCTAAATGCTGAGATTAATCCCAATATCAAGCTTGATGCTGATGGAACTGTGGTTCATTTAGATGAGAAACAAACGATGGAAAAGTATGGTATAACTAAGAATGACAAAGGTTACTATTTGGTTTTTGGAGCGAAACATAAAGACCTTAGTAGTGCTGTAGCCCATGCAAAAAAGGATATTGAAAACATGAATAGGGGTCTTAGAAAATATTGACAAACATATATTCCGAATTATAGTATCGTGATGTTATAATCTATATAAATCGTGTATAAAGTTACGAAGTTGTAACAGCTTGCCACAGCAATCTCAATTTGATAATATCTTTTTGCCACAGAGAAAATTTTACCTTTTTAAAACCCGCTGACAGAATAAATCAGTATATTGTACTGTTTATTCTGCGGTACCATTAGGGGTTTTGGTATCTGACAGATAGGCGTCCAAAGTAAAAGGGGGTTTCAGAACCCCCTTTATGTTTGTATTTTTAATATCCCCTTTCGCAGGCTTATTGAAAATTATAAAAATATCAGAATACGCTTATAATTATCAAATTCATAATCTAATTGAGAAAGAGCAGCATAGTAGAATGAATAGAACTTTTCTTTTATGGTGCCTTCAATTAGATTACATGTTTTAATTGGAGGTAATCCATCAGGCCATATTAATGTGCTTTTATACAACTCAAAGTACTGAACCAACCAGGTTTTCTTTTTGAGATAATTATATTGAGCCAAAGCATTCAAATAATCATTGTCATTATAGAACATTGTAATTTTATTAAAGAATTCACAAAGACAGTTCATATTTAAACTAGATCTCATTTAGTGTAGACTAATAAGCCCCTCACATACGTTTTACCAATTGGTGTAATAAGGTCGATGTTTACAAATATTCATCGGCAAATTTTTCCAGTAGTTCAAATTCTTCTTCATCAATTGAATAATCTTCCTTAATGTGGATATATTGTTTATTGTCATAGTTCATATTAATTTCCGAAAGAAATAAATTTGAAATAAAGCCATAAATAATTGCTCCTTCAATTTCTTCTTCTTCATATTCACCGGGCCAATTTTCCGTAAAATAAGGTTTGTGATTCTTCATCGCATGACCAATGTCTTTTACATATCGGCCAATTTTTGCATAAACTTCCAATGAAATATCTGTTTCATTTAAAGGCTCATTTTGTAAAATATCAAACATCAAAATACCTGAAAGAATATAATCTCTTAAAAAAGGAGAGGTTTTTTTAAAACATATTTTTACAATATCTGAATAAATCTTCTTTAATTCTGTTTCAGATTTTGAATGCTGAATTTTTGAATAATATAATGCTGCTGCTACAATATATGCTTCAAATTCTTTGTAAACGATTAATACAACAGGATTATCCGTCTTAAAGTACTTGTATGTTGTTGAATTAATTATTTGTAGATATAACCTTTCGATCTCATCGTCAAGACGATTTTTATTGAAAATATCAAACATAGCTTCTAATTTTTTGTGATTTTTTATGTATATTAAAGTAAATCAAAAAAATACATCTCAAAATTTTGAAGTGCTTTTTTTACGGTATTTTTGATTAATTCACCTAATTCTGTATCCCTTTCGCTTAAAATACTTGGCATAATCTGCCCAATTCTTACGCCAAAATAATTTCTTACGCTGTTTAATTCGCCATTGTTGTTTACGAAAGAATTAATATCACTAGAAAGTAACGTAATTCTATCTGAAAATAAATTAATATTTTCTAAAGTTTCCAAAACATTATTTTCTGTATCATAAAAATAATTTTCCTCAACCTTGGGATCTGATACAATTTCTTTTCTTATTTTTAAAATATTATGAAATAGTAATTGTTTGATTGCAATCATTAACTCAATATTGTGACTGTTATCCATTTTTTTTCTTAATAGATACTCAACAATTGCAATAGAAATTATTCCTGAACTTAACAAATACCTATTGCTAAATTCTTTTTCTAATGCTACTTCATTTTCTTGGTATTCAATTGGTATATCCCCTTGAACAATATAACCTCCAAAAATTTGTTTTTCAAAATTAATCTTTTCTTTATTAAATATTTGATTAGAAATAGTTATCAAATTCAATATTTGGTCTTTACTCAAACAATAATTTGAAATTTTTTTATTTGTAAAAAATTTATCAAAAAGTCCCATAAATTTAATATTTAATTGATTTTATATTTGTAATCTCAATCTCCTCTCTAATCTCTGAAAAAAACCATTAAATTGATTATACTTAAGTCGTGCACATTTATCGATCAGTTGTGCCATAATTTTGATTACTAAATTCTCCTGATCTTTTTCCGATCCCATAAAATGCATGTTTGACCACTTAAGAATAATACTAAGACCAGCAAGACAAATAGTTTCTTCCTTTGAAAAAAGGAAAAAGTTGTGTGTATTTAATACATACTGAAGGTTATCAGCATTTGGAATGGATTTATTTTCTATCACATTTTGAATATAGATATTAATGTTAACCGAAGAATGTACGATCTCAGCTATTTTCTCAAGTTTGGAATTTCCATGATCAACTACATATTGTTCGGCAAATTCTTCGAACAATTTCTCTGGGCTAAATTTTAATATTAATTCATACATGGGATTAAGTATGTATGTTTGCTGCAATAGTTTAAATATTTAGCTAGTCAATAAACTGTACAGAATATTAATGTCTTTAATTCCGCACATTTTTTCATCTTATTATCTGTCCAACATACCATTGTACTGGTATACTGTATCCTCCCTAATCACGTCCTAAATTGTTTAGTTTTATTATTATAACCAAACTATTCAGGAAAATATTATGCCCTTTTCACGTGTTGTTTGGCATTTTTAATTTACTCTGAAAAAAGAATGGCCACTAACTATACCCGCAGGATCAACCTTTCATATATCTCTGTATATTAGGATAATAATGGATGACTTTACAGGGGAACCCTTGCATAACTTTCTTCTACGCAGACTACAACCTCCTGATGTTTCATGAGGGGAATGGTGAATCTGTTCCAAAAGAGTGCCGGAGAAACTACTGCCACCCTGAGAGTGTTAATTCAGGCTCAAATCATCAGAGGCAACACCTGAGATGGAGGTTGATTCCTTGCTTTCCTCAATTTTGGCGATATCCTCCACATCAAAAATGTAATCATCCATCCATACCTCTAAGACGTTCTCATCAGTTTCATTATCAAACTGGAAGCCCCATACAAGGCCTTCGTATGTTTCATTGTCTTTTGTTGTTATTCTGACCTTCAGGCCAGCAAATTGTGTGTAGTCCATAATCGTTGTTTTTGATTTGTTTCAATATTGTTTCCGGGGTAACCCGGAATTCTCAAGAACGAGGGTTATAAGAATGGCCTTAAAACGGGAGCAAATCCAAATATAAAGAATTAGCATCTTCCCGTACAATGATTGTCAGCCGGGAATGCAAGTGAACAGCGTCATAAAAGCAATATTCCAGTTTATGATCATCTTCTGGGTCTGTATTAATTCTTAACGACAATTCTACTTTTGAAATCATCTTTGTCACACGTACCATGTATTTGAACGATTTGTAGAAAGCCCCCTTGTCCACACTTTCAACTGTCACTTTCTCTGATGCCAGAAATGGTTTGAAAAGGGAAGGCTTCAGTTCCAGACAGGATTTTACCAGGGCTTCTTTTAATGTTTGGATTGTCAGGGAGGATTCCATGTGTGTAATTTTGTTGTTCCGAAAAGTAGAAAGCTAAACTGTTTATTCCAAATTTGGAACAGGGAAGATATCAACCGATACCGGGAAATTGATGTCTTTGAAAAATGCAATTTATAGCCATATTATCCCTGCTTTGGTACCATCCCTAATCTTCAGCAGGCCATAAATACACCCATCAGCCTATTTTAAACAACTTTAATTATTCCTGGCCATCCTCAAATTGAAGAAATAACCAGTTTTGTTATTGTCGGAAATTCTATTTGTCCAGTATGTGGACGAGTGGAATTTATAACGAAGATCGTTAATTTTTATTTTGCTATAAAACAGCTGTTCAATATATTGGGCGATTTTTCAAATTACCTTTGTGACAAGAGTGCTTATTCTCGTTCTCAAGAAGCAGGAATTATGAAATCTGGTTTAAAGCAATGTAATAAATATCATATGTGCGCTATAATGGTGACAGTTCTTCAAAAAAGTGTGACAGAAAGTGTCACCCGATAGTGTTGATTATTAATATTATAACGTTTTTGGTCTGTAAAATAGTGTATATAAGAAAGGGACCGGACATGCTTAAAGTGTATAATTAATTTGTCACGAATGAATATATTCCTGCTCAAGAGTGATGCTGTCACACACATGATGACAATATAATGCACCAGGAGCAGATGTCCGAAGGTCACCTATGAATCTGAAACTATTGAAGAATCAGACTTGCGAGTCTGTTACTGAACATCGGCAAGTTCCCTCTTCTTTCTAAAGTGGCTAATAATAAACAAAATGCCTGCCAGGACAAAGGGAGAAGCAACTATAATTGCATTCTGTATACATTGCCCAATGGAAAATTGAGGCCTTTGATGATTGAGAACAAATACAAAAATGCCTAATGCCAATCCAATAATGGTCAATAGTATTCCGCCGATGTCTTCCCATTTCCATGCAACAACAAGTGTAGCAAGCAGGACAAACGTTGGAATAAGATGCATTAAGAAAGCTGCAGCATTTTGCCAGAAGGTGCGTTCTGGGGAAAATGAATCCAACGCAAACAGACTTATAAAAAGAATAGCCAAGATACAAAGTATCCTTGCTGTCCATGAAAGTGCTTTTGTGGATGTTTTCATAATGAACGGTATTAATGTCTCATCAAGGTACGAAATATTTCCCATCGTGAAGCCATACCTGGTTTTTGTTGCCAGGGGAATGAAGAAGAATTTTACGTTTTAGCCAGTATTGAAATTTATTCCCTTCAAGAGAAAATCTGTCGCACATAAATCTCAAGAAGGGAAATGATAAGTTTTATTTTTCTTCTTTTTATAATGATTGAAGATAATAGTGAAAAACCAAACAAACATTAAAAAGATATTTTTATCTTTAAATAGATGTTTTCATCCCGAATTCTTTATATTTTTATTCTTCAAATATATATTATTAAAAGTACCTAAATAATAATATAAAGGGAGAAATATTATAATATTGATATACAGTACTTTAACATTTTTTTCATGAATTTATAGTTTCATATTTCTACTCTATTTGAAACTATAATTTCATATTTACTATCTTTGTACATAAATACAAAAGCAATGAAAGTTAATTATAAGCAAAATGATTACAATATTGATCAGTGGGCACTGATAAACAAAGAAACAAGTGAAATAATGAACCTAGAAAAAGGAAAGATAACAGTCATTGCTCCCACAGGCCAGGTGAGGGTAAACTCCAAGTTTTATGTATATCTCGATACTGAGCGCTTAAAGATTTTAAGGGAAAACGGTATGACGGATGTTGAACTGGGCATGCTGGTCTTCATGACAGCCAACCTGTCGTTTGATAGTAATATCTGCATGAAGGACGACAAACAGCCTCATACATCACTATCTATAAGCCAGATGATGGGACAAACGCAGCAGGCTGTCCTAAAGAAGCTTAAAAGACTAATTGAGCTGGATGTATTGGTAAAGGGCACATTAGCCAACATGAAGCACCTGGGGACTGTGTACTTGGTAAATCCCCATTTCATTCGCAGGGGAAAGAACTTCAGCGGGCATCTGTCAAATATCTTCAATGACTTCGTGATTAAGAATAGCTCCCCTATTCCTGGGAAGCTGCTATAATCGCTCTTCCCCATGTATACAAACAGGCTGGTTTGGAGAAAACTGCCAGATATACTGACTTATACCAATTTAGCAAATTTAGCGAAACAAGAAATCGCTATGGAAGGCTGATCACTATCATAAAGTATAATTCCATTTGAGCATATAATATGGCTTTCCGATTGAATCCGGAGTAAATAATGTCACCCTGAGCTAAAAAACAGCACATCGTTTTCATTCTCTACATTCTTCAGCTCAATCCAGAGAAATTCACCTCCCCTAGGCAACAATGAACGTTCATTGCAGGCAAAAAAGAAAAAAGGGGAGAGTTTAATATTGCATTCATAAAGACATTTATATCTTTAAATGCTATATTTAATATATAAGTGATACAGAATAATGTTTTTGCTTCAGGACAGGTGAAAAAGGGAGGATGTGGATACACCTTTTCTTTTGTTCATAAAGAGAAAAAAAGGGAAAAGTTTCAGTAATGTTTCAGTAGGGGTATGAAAAAACCTCTGTAATCTCCTTTAAATTAGTTGATTGCAGAGGTTATTCAGTGCCCGGGGCGGGAATCGAACCCGCACGATATTGCTATCACTGGATTTTGAGTCCAGCGCGTCTACCAATTCCGCCACCCGGGCCGGCAGTGGTGCAAAACTACTACTTTTTTTAAATTAAAAATT
>Ga0208197_1001954_pt1 | contig 19145 bp, 20 predicted proteins | sample AD_JPNNA4_MetaG_FD_184444 | JGI IMG/M metagenome (GOLD analysis project Ga0208197, IMG submission 184444) | Active sludge microbial communities of municipal wastewater-treating anaerobic digesters from Japan - AD_JPNNA4_MetaG (SPAdes) (version 2) | ecosystem: Engineered > Bioreactor > Anaerobic...
CCAGCGACTCGCCATTCTCAAGTTCCGCGCGAAGAACATATAACCGGGGATGATCGGGACTCCAAAGCTCGACACCGGAAATCTCAAACTCGGCGGAGAATGATTCTCCCGAACATGAGATTGTACCGGGCGCAGCAATTTCCGTACCATCAGTGTCCATCAAGGATATGCGTATCGAGTGTTCAGCATTCCTGACGCCGGTTGCGCTCCCCGCGCCGCCCAGTCGCCCGTCTATTCGGAGGCGTTTCTTTTCATCAAGAATACGGTCGGTTCGTATGTAACTATCTTCTATATATACGGGTCGTGTTATATCGAGAAAGACTTCACGATAGAGTCCGCCGTACGTCATGTAATCGATGACATGACCGAATGGTGGAATGTTCAGGGACTCGCGGCTGTCGAGTTTTACCGCAATCAAATGATCTTTTCCCGGAAAAACGCGGCCGGTCAAATCCACCGTAAATGCCGTGTAACCGCCGAAGTGTTCACCAACTTTTTCACCGTCAAGATACACTTCGGCCGCGTGTGCGGCACCCTCAAAGGTAAGACGAACCGCCTGGCGAGGATACACATCATCCAGGACTATGTGCCGGCGGTATGTCATCACCATCTGATACACGGATTCGTCGAAACAATTGAAGGGAGTCTCCACCGCGGTGTGGGGCAGACGAACCCGCTCAAAACCGGAATCGTCAAACGCCGGACTCACTTGTTCGTCGGTAAAGGCAGGCGAAAACGCCCACCCGTCATTCAGGGGAATCTTCATACGCTGCCTCAAGACTCTCGTCGGTTTGCCAGCTCGCCGGTAATTTCAGTGAGCTGGTCGTCGCCAAGTTTGTAGAAACGCACAAAATAGATGATGGCGAAAGCAAGACCGATCATGGGGACGACCACCATGAGGAACCGCAGACCAAGAAGCGTCGCGTCAGTCTGGACCGCGGCGTCAACATCGAGTCCCACTAGATCAAGACCAACACCCGCGATGAGGACGGAGAACGCGGAGGCAAGCTTGACCACGAATGTCTGCAGGGAAAAGATGACGCTTTCCGTACGCTGTCCATTTTTCCACTCGCCGTAGTCAACGGTATTCGCGAGGAATACAGTAGTCAACACGGTCGCAATACCGAAGCCCATGAAGATGATGATCGCGGCAACGCTTAACAGTGCCATATTCGTGATACTCAAACTTCCCATCACAAACAGGAGCGCATAACCGGTCATGGTAGTGAGAATACCGCCGACAAGGATGCTTTTGCTCGAAAACTTTTTACGCAAAAGAGGAATGGTGAGCATGGCGAGTATTTGCGCGGCGCCGCCGACCGTTCCAAAGACACCGAAGAGCGCGGCGTTCCCTATGTCAAACCTGAAAAAATACAGGGCAAGCTGGTTCGTCAGATAGAGTGACGCATTAAATACGACGATACTGACGACAACCACCAGCGCCTGGTCATTCTTCACGAGTGCCCGGAAGAGATCCCGTACCCGCGGACTCTTGCCAGCGGCCGGATTTTTCTCCTTCACCTGTATCGTCGTTATCAGAATACCGATGACAAAAACAACCGCGACAATCAACGCAACCCGGCTGAATCCCGCGCGTTCGCTTCCTCCCCCGAGCAGGGGCACAAGCACCATCGTCAGTCCGACCGGTAAAGCGAAACCAAAACCGGCCGCGCTCCGGGCGATGACCGAAAGATTCTCCCGCCCGCGCCCGGGTTCGGTAAGCGCGGGAATCATGGACCAGTAGGGAATGTCCATCATCGTATAGGTGATTCCCCAGGCGAGATACGCGACCGACGCATAGATCAACAAACTGTTTCCCGCGAGATTGGCGGGAATGGAAAACATCAAGTACAGCACAATAGCGTTTGTGGCGGTCCCGACAAGAAGCCAGGGCCGGAACTTGCCGATAGGACTTTTTGTCTTGTCGATGATGACGCCCATGACCGGATCGTTGATCGCGTCAAAAAGACGCGCGGCCATGAAGAGTACGCCGATGAACGACGCGGAAATTCCCAGCACCGTGTTGTAGTAATACATGAGGAATCCCGCGACCAGGGAATACACCATGTCCTTCGCAACCGCCCCCGCGCCATACGACGCTTTCTCTTTTCCCGTTAACGTAATCATGCCATGTCCTCCCGCGCAAGTAGTCCTTTCATGAAAATTTCCATCATGAGATCAAGTGCCTGTTCATATTCAATATCATCCGGGTACTTCCCCAACAGGAAAGCCTCCATCGAAGACTCTATCATCGCCTTAACGAGCGGCAGCGGAAAACGCCGCAACGTTCCTTCACGCATTCCCTTTTCGAACAGTTCCAGCGTCCGGTCCCATCCGGTCTCCAGGTGCTGGACAATTTGCGCATAAACCGCGGGGTACCCGTCCCGTAGCGATGCGAACTTTCTGAAATCAAGACGACGGAATGACTCGGGAATGACGATTACAATCCGTCGTATCTTCTCGGCGGTAGACATTGTTCCATCGAGATAAATTAGTTCCTCTTCTTCCTTTACCCGCCGGAATCCTTCGTCGATCATCGCGCAAAGAAGCGCTTCTTTTCCGGGAAAGACCGTGTAAATAGTCTTCTTGCTGATGCGGAGCGGACGGCACACATCATTGAGCGTAAAACGCGCCCCGGCCGCGTTGAACGCGCCGATGGCCGCAGTGAGAATCTCCCCGCGGAGTACTTCGTTGGTTACATCTGCCGAATCACTCATTCACACATCCTGCCTTATCTCCTTGCTGCCGGATCAACACCCCGGTGGACTGTTGTGTTCCCCGGCGGGGTGTTTAGCACGGCGGAAACCAGGAAACCCGTTACAGTTTCCCGGTTTCCTCATTACAATGCTAACTCCGCTTACGTGAAAACGCAAGTTATTTCTGAGAAAAAGTTTTTGTATCAGGAAACAAGGGGAGATAGGGATCACAACACTTCACGGCCAGCCAGCAACCCGGCGGGGTGCCAGCACTTCGCGGGCAGCCAACCACCCCGGCGGGGTTACCAGCATATCGCAGGGTACATTCTTACCCTATCGCTTCGGAGCCGGTTTCGCCGGTGCGGATGCGGATGCAGCGTTCAAGATTGGTGACGAAGATTTTGCCGTCGCCGATCTTGCCGGTGCGGGCGGCCTTGATGATGGCGTCGATGGTCGGGTCAACAAACTCGTCATTGACCGCGATATCGAGGCGGATTTTCTTGTGGAGGTTAACTTCGGTAATCGTACCGCGATATTCCTCGGTGTAGCCTGCCTGTTGGCCGCAGCCGTGGGCCGGGCTCACCGTCATCTTTGATATCTTGGCGTCAACAAGCGCCTGCTTTACATCTTCAAGCTTGTACGGCTGTATAAGTGCGACAATAAGTTTCATAATGGTCTCCTTCCTCAGTCGATAATCTGGAATCCGGCGTAGGCTTCAGCGCCGTGTTCGCCCCGGTCCAGTCCGCCGATTTCTTCTTCACGGGACACTCTGATGCCGATCACTGCTTTGAGAACAAACCAGATCACGAAGGACAGGGTGAAAACAAAGCCGCCAACCGCGACAACGCCGAGAGCCTGTGCACCGAGGAGGCCAGCACCGCCGCCGGTAAACAGTCCGTTTCCGGTCGCCGAGCCGGTTATGCCGTCCACGGCAAAGAGGCCTACCGCGAGGGTTCCCCAGATACCGTTGGCAAGATGCACCGAGAGCGCGCCGACGGGATCGTCAATTTTTTTACGGTCAAAGAAGGGAACGGCAAACACAACAAGGGCCCCGGCAACAAGACCGATAATGGCAGCACTGCCCACGCTCACGAAGGCGCATCCGGCGGTAATGGCCACAAGCCCCGCGAGCGCACCGTTCACGATCATGGAAAGGTCCGGTTTGCCGAGCGTAATCCAGGCAACAATCGTGGAAGAAAGGATCGCGGCGGCCGCGGCGGTGTTGGTGGTAACCACAATGTGCGCGATAGCCGAGCCGTCGCCAACGGCCATGGTCGAACCGGGGTTGAAGCCGAACCAACCGAACCAGAGGATGAGACCGCCGAGGGTAACGAGGGACATGTTGTGCCCGATTATGGGAATGACGGTACCGTCTTTACGGTACTTGCCGAGTCGCGGCCCGAGGAGGATGACACCGGCAAGCGCTGCCCAGCCGCCGACCGAATGAACGACCGTGGAACCGGCGAAATCCCAGAACCCGAGTGACTGCAGCCAACCGCCGCCCCATATCCAGTGACCGGTTACCGGATACACGAATGCAACGAGGAGCGAGGCAAAGGCGATGAACGCGGGGAACTTGATTCGTTCAGCCACGGCACCGGAAACGATGGTCGCCGCGGTTCCGGCAAAGACCAGCTGAAAAATGAACTTTGCCCAGAATGGAACCTGCGTCCAGGAGATGGCGTCGTACCCTTCGTCAACACCGCCGTTCGCAAAGAACAAACCTTGCAGACCGACAAAGGGATTGCCGTTTCCGAACATGAGTCCCCACCCGATAATCCAGAACGAAAGGGACGCGATAGCAAAAACGATGAAGTTCTTTGAAAGAATGTTCACCGCGTTTTTGCTGCGGCACAGCCCGGTTTCAACCATGGCAAAACCGAGATTCATGAAAAAAACAAGGAATGCGGATAACAGCACCCAGACGGTATCGAGACCTACGGAAAATGTGGTGAGAATTGCAGCATCGCTGACCGGATCCATAGGAACCTCCTTGGTAGAAAGTAATCCTACGTCTTTGTAGTCAGCGCAGCTGTTCAGGACAGTGGTACGCTTTTACGGGAATACTATACGATAGTACTGATTTGGGTCAATGGGGAAAGGACCGCACCGGTTCTTCCTCCCCGCGGGGAGGAAGACGGCACGGTTTCGTTCAGCAGGTTCGGGATCCCGCCTTGTTCTTGCGATAGGCGAGGATCACGCTTTGCAGCAGGATGAAGAAACAGAGCATGAGTCCGGTGGTAATGCTCTGCCAGTATGGCTCCCGCAACCCCGACGCGACGACAATGTTGCTTATCGTCTTCAATGACATCACGCCGAAGAGGGTTCCGATAACACTACCGACACCACCGGACAAGAGGGTGCCTCCGATGATCGATGAAGCGATCGCCTGAATTTCCGCCTGGGTCGCGTTCGCGGCATTACCGGCACCGGTGTGGAGGAGATACACATATCCGGCGATTCCGGCAAGTATGCCGCTGAGGACGTAGGCAAAAAACTGTGTCCGCTTCACATTAATACCAAGCATCAGTGCGCTCTCGCTATTACCCCCCACGGCATAGAGATTGCGCCCGAAACGGGTCCATTTGAGCATTGCCCAGATGGCAAGCACGAGCAGAAGAGCAATAATAACACCCGGCTCAATCCGCGCCGGAATGAAGTTTCCGGTTCTTCCGTACGAGCCAATACCCGGCACAACGATACGGAAGTTTTTGATGGCGAGAAAAATCTCGTTCGCGGCGGTTCGGGGTTCCTTGCTCACGATTGTCGTCATGCCCTTGGTAAAGAACATTCCGGCAAGCGTAACGATAAAGGGCTGTATCCTGAGATAGGCGACCAAAAATCCCTGCAGCAAGCCCATGGCAAGCCCGATTCCCAGGGCAACCAGGAGTGATCCCCAAACTCCGAATCCGAAGTCTTCCATGAGGACAACGCAGGTCATGGTTATGAGCGCGACCGTACCACCGACCGAAATGTCGATCCCGGCCGTAATCATGACGATGGTGAGACCGCACGCGCATATAATGAGATACGCGTTGTTGTTGAAGATATCCAGGAACTGCTGCGGATTCAGGAATCCGCCGCCCCAGATGAGCATGGCGAGCAGGTACATCGCGAAGAACCCGCACACGGTAATCGTCAACAGGAGGGTTGTATTTGAAACCGGTTCCTTGATGGCGTTTGTTTTCTTTCCGATGAATGTCATATCAGTTACTCTCCGCAATCGTTACCGGTTTCTTCACCAGCCTGTCGCGAAGCTGGAAAAGCCATTGTTTTACTACGGGCGATCCGAGCACCACGATGGTGATGATTACAATCGCCTTGTACGCCTTTACCGCCGTAGAGGAAACCTTCATGGAATACAGCGTTATCGTAAGCGCCTGGATAATGTACGCGCCGATAACCGAACCGGCGAGCCGGAACTTGCCGCCGCTCAGCGCGTTACCGCCGATAGCGACCGCCAGGATCGCGTCCATCTCAATGTCGATCAGTATGGTCTCATGATTGATCAAACCGATCCGGCACACGTTCATGGATCCCGCGATGGTCACGCAAACACCGAGGATCATGAACACAAGAAGCTTCATGAACACCGGGTTGATACCGTTAAGCCGTGCCGCCCGTTCATTGATACCGACGGACTGGATGTACAGCCCGAGATTGGTAAACTTGAGAACGAGTACCATGAGAATAACAAACCCGATAACTATCAATATCGGACTCGGTATCGCGATACCCGGAATGAAACTTCCCAGATAACTCAACAGGGGACTGTCCACATTCGGAGTCGCGCCGCCGTTTATCCAGTACGCGATCGGCCGCCCTGCCGTAAACAAAATGAGCGAGGCGATCATCGGCTGGATATTGAACTTCGCGACGAGCATGCCGTTAAACAGTCCGAAGAAAATCGCGATCACACAGGCGGTCAAAAGCGCCACGAGAATGATCGGCAGGGTAATCTCGTTCGCGCGGAGCACCTTTACAAAAACGCTCCCCGCTATGGCCGCCGCGGCGCCCACACTGATATCCTGCCCCTTTGTCGCGGACGTTACGAGGGTCATGCCGATCGCCAGAATCGCAAGCTCGGAAGCGCCGCTCAAAATGCTGATCAGGTTTCCGGAAAGAACGGCGTTACCGAAGTTGTTCGTTCTGATCGAGACCTCAAAAAAGCTGAGATCCCGGAACACATTGAAAATGACGATGAGAAACAGCGCGAACAGGGGAATCGCAAGCTGTGACTGCGTCAGTTTCTTTACCCATGTCCGCATTACGTTGGTATCAATCATTGTGAGAACCCTCCCCCGCGATCGTGTGCATGATGGTGCTCTGCGTCAGCTGGTCACCGGTCAGTTCGCCTACAATGTTCCGGTCCCGCATAACGATGAGCCGGGAACAAGTGTTCAGCATTTCTTCAATTTCCGAAGAAATGAAGGTAACGCTCACGCCTTCCGCGGCAAGCTTGAGCACGAGCTTTTGAATTTCAACTTTCGTACCAACATCGATTCCCCGCGTGGGTTCATCGAGAATCAGATACTGCGGATTGGTCAACAACCAGCGCGCAAGAATTACCTTTTGCTGGTTGCCGCCCGAAAGGGACTTGATGGGCGTATCCGTAGACGCGGTCTTTATCCCGAGCAGTTTGATGTACTCGTCCGCGAACGCTTCAGCCTCGCTCCGCGAGAACGGCCGGAAAAATCCCTTGAGCACCTGCAGGGCGAGAATGATGTTCTCGCGCACGGAAAGATCCTCGATGATTCCGTCGCCCTTCCGGTCTTCGGGAAGATACCCCATCCCGTGCTTCATGGAATCGATCGGACTGGTTATCTTCGTTTCCTTGCCGTTAATCTTCATCGTGCCGCCGGTAATGCGGTCCGCCCCGAAAATTGCCCGAACGCTTTCACTGCGGCCCGATCCGAGAAGACCGGTGAATCCGTTTACCTCACCCTTGTGAATCGTGAAGTCGAACGGCTTGGTGCCTTCCGCGGTCGAGAGACACGCCGCTTCATACACAACCTCGGCATTCTGCGCGCGGTCCTTTTTCTGTTGCATCAACTCGGAAAGATCGTCAAGATCCTTTCCCATCATGGCGGAAATGAGCTTGACCCGCGGCAAATCCTGTATATCATACGCGCCAACCAGCTCGCCGTTGCGTAAAACGGTTATCCGGTCGCTTATTTCATAAACCTGTTCAAGAAAGTGCGTAATGAAAATGATCCCTACCCCGCGCGCCTTGAGATCACGCATGAGCGAGAACAGAAGCTCCACCTCGCGTTCATCAAGCGACGAGGTCGGCTCATCGAGAATGAGCACCTTGCATTCCATATCGACGGCACGGGCAACCGCAACCATCTGCTGAACCGCGAGCGAACACGCGCCGAGCTGGCGGGTTGCCGTTGTCGGAATTTTCAACTTCCTGAGTATGTCCGTCGCCTTTTTTTCCTGCGCCTTCCAGTTCACGAAGCGATAACCGCCCCGTCCGATAAACATGTTTTCGGCAACGGTAAGATTCGGACACAGGGTTATTTCCTGATAAACGGTACTGATACCCAAATGCTGGGCATCCTGGGGAGATCGAATGGAAAGATCATTACCCACGCCGGCAATACTGATCTCGCCGGAATCTTTCGGGTACACACCGGTCAACACCTTTACAAGGGTGGACTTCCCGGCGCCGTTCTCTCCCATAAGCGCGTGAATTTCGCCCTTCTTCAGGGTGAAATCAACATTGTTCAGGGCACGAACTCCCGGAAACGACTTTGAAATTCCGCGCATTGTTAACACTGTTTCATTGTTCATTGAAAAGAACCACCTGCACTACAATAACGATTGGAAGAAAAGACGGCGCGGATCACGCGGGAATTACGTGTCCCGCGCCGTCAAATTTTTTTTGCTACGCTATGTTGTCTTACTCACCAAGACCGTATTTGTCAATGTCAGCCTGGGTAATGGTCTTTGCATCAAATCCCTTTTCTTCGGAGATGACCTTCTTCTGGGTGATTGTTCCACCGGCTTCGATCTTCTTGATCATGGTGTCAATAACGGCCGCCTGGAAGGGGCTGCACTGACCATCATAGTTCCAGTTACCGGCGAGCAGTTCACGGAGCGCCCATCTGTTGCAGTCGAATCCCATCACGACAACGGAACCCTTAACACCATGGGTAATACCGGCTTCGTCGAGCGCGGCAACGGCACCTTTGGCCATACCGTCGTTTTCGGCATAGATAACGTTGAACTTCTGCTTGGAGTTGATAACGGATTCAACGATTTTCTTTGCTTCGGCTTCGTCCCAGGTAGCGGTCTGCTGGGCAACTTTCTTCATCCGTCCGGCCTTGAATTCGGCTTCGAGCGCATTGGTGCGTCCGATCTGGGCATCGCTACCCATGGCGCCCTGAATGTGGATTACATTGTATTCGGGGAGCTTCTGTGCCTTGAGCCATGCAACAGCGGTGTTACCCTGATTGGCCATGTCGGAAACAACAGCTGCTTCGTAGAGGCTCGGGTCCGCGTTGAGCATGCGGTCAAAGAGGAATACCTTGATACCGGCTTCTTTGGCGTTGCGGAGAACGGAATCCCAACCGTCGGTTGCGGCGGCTGAAAGAAGGATGTAGTCAACACCATCAGTGATGAACTGTGAAGCGGCATTGAGCTGCTCGTCGTTCTTCAGGCTATAGAAGGTAGAAACTTCATAACCGTTATCTGCGGTGAATACTTTTTCGAAGTCTGCAACGTTCGCAGCGCGGTATCCGGATTCGGACGGGGGATTGTTAACAATACCGACCTTGATAAGACCGGAATCCTTCTGTCCACCGGCAAATACTACCAGCGGAGCCACTGCGAGAAGAACGAGCAGCATGCATAAAATTTTTTTCATGGAACCCTCCTTAAGGGAACGAACAAAATAGTGATTAAAAGTCATTCCAGGCCAGGGTTTCCACTGAGAGCTTTCCCTTCACTCACGCAGGTACAATCCGGTACCGCTGGCTGAAACGGTTTCAATCTTTCCGTTAAACGGCAACGCCGCCTATAGTACGTGCATGGTACATCCGCCCTGTTCGGAAGTACATGAAGTATTTTATCCATTTGGTATGAAAATTTACTGATGTTACCACTCCGGAGAGATTCGACGGAGAAAAAGTTGGATTTTTTATGATCGATGGGGGAAGAATTTACGATTCACACCGGGACCGAGGCACAACGCGTGTTCCGGCGCGCACTGGCCCTGCTCACAGCCGTTCGAAGAGGGGGCCACGCGAGGCGAAGCACGGGGACAAAAAAAACGGTACCTTCGCGAGCAACCGCCCGCGAAAGTACCGCCCTTCAGTCAGAACAGTGATTACCAGGTCAAACTGTCAAGGTAGACAGCCTGTCCCGGTGCATTTGCACTGGCGCCGTTTATTATCGCGACAACCTTTACAATTTCTACGTTTGTGATATCAAAATCAGTCGTGGTATAGTCCGTAGGGTCCCCAAACTTGTAACTCACGGTTGTCCAGTCATCCTTGGTTACCGGAACTTCTTTTCCCTGTGACTGCTCGCCACCATGCTGGAACACCAGTTTGACCGACTGGATAGTACTACCATCCGGTAAACGGGCCTTGAGAGATACGGTCTTACCGGTAAGATCCACCGGATTTCCAAGACCTGCTTTGTTGAGATCTATCCGGAATACCCACTGAGCAGTGGTATAATTGGGTCCGGCATATTTATTCTGTAATGCCGTCGCCGTTACCTTGAGACTCGCGGAACCAGACACGTATTCGGAAGTATCCGCGCTGAAGACCATGTCGCTTACGGCACTATTGTCGGTAGCAGAATCATCCCAGGCCGCACGGACATCACCCACATCGGCATAGAGCGCGCCATCGGCGACGAGCGTCGCGATGTTCGCGCTTTCGAAATCGAGTAGAGGCGCGGGGGGAGCAGCGGGATCGTTAGCGGGATCGTTAGCGGGATCGTCGGCCGGATCATCGGCGGGATCATCAGCGGGATCATCAGCGGGATCATCAGCAGGATCGTCAGCCGGATCGTCAGCGGGATCATTGGCCGGATCATCGACGGGATTTTCGATCGGAGTTTCCGTATCGTCGGAATCTCCGGAGGTTCCCGTATCGCATGCGGCGAAAAGAACGAGAGAGAAACACAGCAGTACGCTTAACAGTACCGCGCCATTAAAAATTGTTTTCTTCATATACACACTCCTGGAATTGAATTGGATTTCCTTCCAGTCACAGTGTACGGGGAGGTGTGCAGACGCGGTCATCCCTGGAGTAGTGTTTTGACCAGTACCAAAAGTACTGGTTTTTCCGGTTGCGCGCCAATTTCATCGGTAGGAAACCTTGACCCGTGGATTTTCATGCGGTAGGATTACCATATTCCGCGAAAAAGAGGACCTATGGTAAAACACCTGCTGATAGCATTGATCCTTGCGCACCTCGCTGTACCGGACCTGTCCGCCACAGAAGCGAAAGACCCCTCACCGGTTACCGGATTTCTCACAAACACCATCAACAGCCATATCGGGGAAAACGCGTTTTGGCATCTCGGAGCGGTTGGCGCCACCGCCCTTATGATCATGACTCCGGTTGACCAGAACATAGTTGACACCGACAAGAACTACCTGGGCGACGCGTTCGATACCGGCGCGCTGCTGGTAGGAAACGTATGGCACATACTTCCCGCGGCAATCATGTACTGGGTAACCGATACTCCGGAATACAAATACGCATCCGGCGCGGTTGTGCAGGCAGTCGGAATATCCTTCCTTGTTACGACAACGGAAAAATTCGTATTCGGGCGCGCCTTTATCGACAAGGATGACGATGTACCCGGCTTTCTTCCCTTCCGGCGGAGCCGCGACGCACGGGACTTTTATCCGTTCCAGAATCTTGGCGGCCTCTGGCCCTCCGGCCACACGGCAACCGCCTTCGCCGCGGCCTCCGCCCTCACCGCGTTTTACAAAGATGACCCGTCATTCCGGAAATTCGCGGTACTCACCTATGCCGCGGCAGCCCTCATGGGCTACGCCATGGTGGACGGAAACATCCACTGGGCTTCGGATGTGGTCGCCGGAGTCCTCATAGGCCACGCCATCGGCTGGACCGTCGGCACCGATTTCCGTACACGCTACCGGGGCAGCACCACGGCTAAAGCACACCCCCGCCCGTCGTTCATACCGGTGCTGGCAAACGGAAACTACGGGTTCCAGATGCGGGTAAGGTATTAAGGATCTACCGAATATGGTCTGACTTTGATACATAGTTTTCCATTTTTTGGCTTTACTTTATAACAAGTACAACCGATAATTGCATTGACTTTATTACAATCGAGGATGCAATGGCTTTTTCCCGTATGCTATGCAAAGAATTGCAGGAATGGAAAAACTCCCCGTTTCGCAAACCCCTGGTTATTCGAGGCGCACGTCAGGTGGGAAAAACAACCGCAATTACTGAATTCGGCAAAGAGTTCGATACATTCATATATCTCAACCTTGAACTGGCCGCGGACCGGAGAATTTTTGAATCGAATTTACCGGCAGCATCGGTATTACAGCGAATCTATCTGGAGAAAGGGACACAAAAACAGGGCGACACCCTGATTTTTATCGACGAAATTCAAAACTCTCCGAAAGCAGTAGAACTGATGCGCTATTTCTACGAAGATTTCCCGGACTTGTTTGTTATCAGCGCCGGATCGCTTCTTGAAATCATGATTGATACCCATAAAATCAGCTTTCCTGTCGGGAGAGTTGAATATCGGTATCTCTTTCCGCTTTCTTTCCTGGAATATCTTGGCGCACTTGATGAACAGAAGGCAATAACAGCGTTCAGCACCCTTCCTGTTCCGGATTGGGCCCAGGATCGTCTGTTCGAATTATTCCATCAGTATACCCTCACCGGAGGAATGCCCGAGACAGTTGACCGGTACAGCAAGACTCGGGATATTACGTCAATTTCCGCCGTCTATCAGGGTCTTATCAGCGCGTATAAAGATGACGTGAGCAAGTACGCAAAAACGACTACTGAAGTTACGGTAATCAGGCATATCATCGAAACAGCGGCAACCGAAGCGGGAGGGAGAATCACCTTCGAGCGTTTCGGAAATTCTCCATACCGATCGAGGGAAGTCGGCAATGCGCTTCGTACCCTGGAACGGGCAATGCTCATGTATCTGGTATATCCATCAACGAACACCATGCCGCCGGTAATCGCCGACCTCAAACGAAAACCGCGACTTCAGTTCATTGATACCGGACTTATGAACTTCTGCGCAAACATCCAGGCACAGTACTTTACGGTTGATGATCTGAACGCACTCTATCGCGGGAAACTCACTGAACATATCGTTGCACAGGAATTCATGGCAATGGAAACGACATACATAAAAAAACCGGTATTCTGGGTTCGTGAACTAAAACAATCAAGCGCTGAAGTTGATTTTCTTGTACCATACCGAAACAAGATTATTCCCGTGGAAGTAAAATCCGGAAAAGAAGGAACACTGCGGTCTCTTCATTCTTTCATTGATATATCCGGCTGTTCTCTTGCTGTCCGGTTATACCGGGGTCCATACACCGTGAGCAAAACCGCCACTCCGAAGGGAACGCCCTACACACTGGTGAATGTCCCCTACTTTCACTGCTCGAAAATAGCAGACTATCTGAACCTCCAGAACTGACCGTTTCGCCGGTACCATAGGCATGCAGAATATACTTGTCCTGTTATCGGGAATGTAACGGCGTAGCGCGAATATAAACCGGTGCCCTACTTCATCAATGACACGACAAGCTGCTTCTTGCCATTGACTATTGAGCTCCTGAGAACATTGCTGAATTCAATATCGATGGAATCGCGCCGTTCCAGATTGACGGTCGTGGAAAACGGACAGGGCTCACCGTTCACATACGAACTGTACGCGAGTACGGTTGCCGTATCCTGAAGATCGTTCTCCACGGTGAATGTCAGGGCAAGATCATTCCAGTCGAACGTCTGGAAATATTCGCTCTCCAGATAGTCGGAGATTGCAGCCAGAACTGCGTCATTGTACTTGCAATACAAATCGATCTGTTTCCCGTTTTCATCCGCGTAAATAAACAGCAAGTCCTTTGATGAATCGAATGTCCCCTGATACCGCTCATTGACGATGGGTACCTTTATGGTGAATGAAAGAGCCTCACCATAATCCTGCTCGATCATCCGTTCATTGCCGAACGAGTTCAGCGTATTGCGCAGGAACTCAATATCCTTGTCCTCATTCAATCCCGAAGCAACAACGGTGGCATTGGTATACAGAACGGTATCCGCTTTTTTCGCAACGGCAATCATGTCACTGGTATAGATACTGACAAGCAGCGAACCATTACACCCAAAGACCAGGAAAAGGCAGAACAGAAAAATCAGTCCCTGAAAAAACCGCTTCTTTTTCATGACAACCTCCGCGTTCACCGTACACGGGTATTGTACCATCGTTTTCCCCGGCGCACAAACGCATAACGCGGCGCCCCGGACTACGCAAGCGGCGTGGCGAAACCGAGCACTGTGGCGCAGCGGTTCATGGCTTCGTCATACGAGAACATGAGCAGTATGTCAGATGATCTTTTTTCGGAAAATACGATGGCAGTCGCAAGATGCAATGCATCAAGCGTCTTGACCACTACGGGGAACGCTTCCATTGCGCGCTTCTTTACCGGAGAAGAGAGAGACAAAAAACCGATACCCGCAAGAAAGGCATCAAGGCGCTTCACCGCGGTCACATACGTTGTATCGGAAAGTTCCCCGACCATACGGCACTGCTGAAGAACCCGCCGGCACTCAATCTCAAGGAGTTCGCTCGAAAGTATTGTTTCACAGGCAAGCGCGTGCCGTATTGCCGGGTCTCCCTTGAGAACGTATCGGAGCACTACGGATGAATCGAGGTACGCTACCATGATTCCCCGCGCTCCTCGTCCAGAAGCGTTGCCGAATCTCGTTCAATCAGCGGTGTAAGCGGCTCATATTCATACCTCGTCGACGCTTCCCGCAAAAATAGTGCGTCTTCCTGAACGGGCGAGAGAGTCGCAACCGGGCGTTTGTGGTCTACCACGGTAAGCACAAGCCCACCTTCGATACGCTTGAGTTCCGCGCTTAAATGAGCCTTCAACTTTGATACGGAAATAGTCTCCATATGACCAATGTAAGACCTTTTTTTATGCGCTGTCAAGAAAGATTGACTGCTACAGTATTCCTGTGGACGACCTCGACAACGGCAAAGTTGCTCCCAAAGTAAATTATGCCAATGCAACGTTTACCCTTACTCCTCATCCTCCGCGAACGTGTCGAAATAGCCCTGGATATGGACAACCGGCGTACCCTTGTCGCCACTGCCGGAGGTAAGATCGCAGAGCGAGCCCACAAGATCGGACAGCTGCCGCGGGGTCGTGCCCTGGGAGGCCATCGTGCCCTTCAGATCCTGGGCCTTCCCGCTGATGGAAGCCTTGACCGCGTCCGCCAGTTCCTTGCCGGAAAGCTTCGCGAAATCATTGTCGGCCAGATACTTCAGTTTTAACTCATTTGGGGTGCCCGCAAGACCCGCGGTATACGCAGGAGAGACGACCGGATCGGCCAGCTCCCAGATCTTGCCGACCGGGTCCTTGAAAGCGCCGTCTCCGTAGATGAGCACCTCCATGTGTTTCCCGGTCGCTTCCAGAAGTTTCTCCTGAACAGAGTTCACGAATGCCTCACAGTCCCGGGGAAAAAGCTTGATGGACTCCTCCGTCGCCTTGTTGGAACCGAGCAGACCGTACTTTTCATTATACTCGCTTCCGTCCACCGGCTCGTTCAAAATATCGTCCAGCGTAAGCACCGTCCGCGCCCCCGCCTCCAGCAGCTTCCGCTTCGTGCGCGCGCGGGTATGCATGTCGCAGGCAAGCACGTCTTTGGTATGAGAAAGAATACTCTCGCAACGGTTGGAAAAAATCACCTCGATCTCGCAACCGGACTCCCGCACCAGATCGGAATAATACGCCACGTAATCGACACCGGTAAATTGATGCAGCTGAAACCCGAATGCCTCCCGGTACCGCTTCTCGTCCAGCACATCGGACCAGGGATTAATCCCCTTCTCGTCCAGCAAATCCTCGTCAAAAAGATGGTTCCCCACCTCGTCCGAAGGATAGGAAAGCATCAGCACAATCTTCTTCATCCCGCGCGCAATCCCGCGCAGGCACACCGCGAACCGGTTCCGCGACAAAATGGGAAAAATAACCCCGATCGTATCAGTCTTGAATTTGTTCCGTACGTCCTTTGCGATAGCGTCAATCGGCGCGTAATTCCCGTAGGCCCTGGCCACAACCGACTCGGTAATCCCGACAATATCCCGGTCACGGAACTCAAACCCCTCCGCCCCGGCCGCGTCCGTCAGACTCTCAACCGTCATGCCAACCAGGTCATCTCCCCGCCGAATAACCGGGGTACGGATTCCACGAACAACAGCTCCGACTGATCTCATACAAAACTCCTTGGAAAAAAGCAAAACTATAAAGGACGCAGCCGTTATACCATATTTTCCCCAAAAAGTAAGGGATGGCGGAGGAAGACTGAGGCAGCGGGCGAAAGGATGGGCGAGAGTCAACGCGCGGAGCCACCGCGTATGGGAGTCGTAGCGGGGCGAGGGTCCCCTCGACGCACCGGGGAAAGCCGGGTAAGATTGTCTCCATGAACTACACCACGCATATCCCCGACCAGTACGACCTCTATATCTTCGATCTTGACGGAACACTCATCGATTCCCTCGATGACTTGACCACCGCAATGAACGCCACCCTCGTCCGCAACGGCTTCCCCGCGGTTGACCGCGAAACCGTACGCCGCGGGATTGGTAACGGCGCACGCACATTGGTATCCCGTACCCTCGCCACCGCCGCAAACGTGAGCGAAACAGAACTGGTCGCCCTGGTCGAACGAACCCTCCCCGAATACCGCACGGAATACGCCAAACACTGCACCGACAAAACCGCCCTGTATCCGGGAATGCGGGAATGGCTGGAAACACTGAAAAAGCAGGGAAAGCGCCTTACCGTCCTCACCAACAAACCGGAAGACCTCGCAATCCGCATCCTGAAAGCGCTCGATGCCGACAGTTTTTTCACCTGCATCTTCGGTCCCGAATCCGCCGGAACGCTCAAACCGGATCCCGCCGGCCTTTGCCGCATTATGGAAAAAACCGGAGTCGCGGCGGAACGAACAATCATGATTGGCGACTCGTCCGTGGATATACAAACAGCCCGGAACGCGGGCATTGCGTGCTGTGCCATCACCGGGGGTTTTGGGGAGGATGAGGAGCTACGGGAGCTTGGGGCAGATTATTTGGTGGAGCGGGAGTAAAGAGTGTTGATCGTATCTTTCCAGGCTTGTACCAGTTTTTCGGGTTTCTGTGGAACCGCATTCACACCGCAGGAAAGAACATGGGAATGGACCGGTTCAAATTGCCCGCTGGTAAAGGTGACCGTTACGCTACCGTCGACTGTATACGGATACTCTGAGCGTGGAATGATAAACTCATTGATGTATTCCATGAACCCTGATCAAAGGTCAAGATTCATTGCACTACTGACTGGAGACAAACTTCTTCCAGGTGATCACGATCGGCCTGCTTTTTTCAACCCAATTTACAGAAAGAATTGTACACTAACCAAATATGTCTAAATGTACATTATTATTGACTCATAATAGTATATTGACAGAAAGTACACATTATGTTGACTTTGTCTGTACCCAGTCCTATACTTATACATGGAGCAATGGAGGCTATTACTATGATGGGAGTTACCTTCCAGGAAGTTGGGAGCAATATCCAGCGACTATTGAAAGATAAAGGCATGTCCCAACAGGACCTTGCAGGCAAGCTTGGGGTCTCCAAGCAGGTGATGAGCAAAATTATCTCAGGCGCCAAGGCCATTAATGTAGCAGAAATTTCACGTATTGCGACAACTCTTGCGATCTCTGTGGATGACCTTCTGGAAATTAACAACAAGACAGACGATGTGGAAGCATTCAATTTTATGGGTGAAATTCACAGCGAACATACACGTGAGAAAGTGTCACACTTACAGAACGTAATAAGCGAGCTTCTCTTACTGGACGAGATCATGGAGGGACATTGATTTGGCGGAAAATTTTCTGTCCCCAAAAGAATGCCTCCTGGCGCGAGAACAGGCCAACGGAAAGCTTGCATCGTTCAACAAGCAGAATGATATTCTGGGCGAGCAGGTTTTCGAAATTTTAAATCAAAACAGCAGGGTTCTCTTTTATCCTCTCGAAGATGAGGATGTCTGGGGGTTTTTCGAGAAAACACACGGTCAATCATTCATATGCATCAATACGTCTATCGATTTCGACAAACAAGTGTTCACGGCCGCACACGAGTTATATCATCTGTGGTTCAATCATGGGCAGGAGCTTATTCTGGCTTCAGAGCTGGAGGAGAGATCGGCCGATATCCCGAAGCATGAGTTGAAGGCGAACCGTTTTGCCGCAGAGTTTCTGGTTCCCGAACTTTTGCTTCGCCAGGAGATTCGTCAACGCAAGATTGATGATGTTAAAATTGACGTCAATGTTGTCGTCAGGCTCGCCCGCATCTTTCTGGTACCCTATCGTACGATGGCGAAGCGACTTGCAGAAATCAATATGATCTCGGCGGCACAATGCAAAGATTTTCTTGCAGTTCCGGAGGATGAAGTTTCCCTAATACGCAAGCGTCTCGGGATTGAGCTGATAGAACGAAGCAACAAGATTTCTCTTGATACTCTGATAGACAACGCCCTTTCCGCGTATGAGCAGGGACAAATAAGCCGTGTAAAGCTCGAATACCTTCTGTCATTTGCCAATACCACTCCCGAGGAGATGGGTGTTACGAATGAGGAAAGGCAATCTCGGCCTTCCGATGATGAGCTGGATTCATTGATGGAGGAATAAGAGTCGTGCATTATGGGGAAATCATCGTTGATGCGGATTTATGCAACAAACTTGGAGACAGTGCCAAGTATCCGTATCTGCGTATAGTGTTTCCCCTGCTTGCAGATATGGTCTATATCCATCGCATTGTATATGACGAGATCATGATGTCTGCACAGGTCAAGGAGCAGATACATAGCCTTATTTCTGAAGGGCTCATGAGAATTGTAGACGAGAGTGACCTGGACACTGCGGAGTCCATGGTGTACACATCAACATGGGAATTGTTAGCCAAACGTATGATGAATCCGGATAAACCTCGAAAAAACAGAGGTGAAGTAGCCTCGCTTTCTTTTGCAAAAACACGATCCATCCCCATTTTTGCAACAACTGATAGGAACTGTCATTTCCGGATTTTTGCGGGTTTGCGTCGAAAATCGGCTTTTACCCCGAACCACAACTGTTTACCCAGCCCGAACAACTGATCCGACCAGATACTGATAGGAACTGTCATTTCCGGATT
>Ga0208197_1001958_pt1 | contig 19100 bp, 14 predicted proteins | sample AD_JPNNA4_MetaG_FD_184444 | JGI IMG/M metagenome (GOLD analysis project Ga0208197, IMG submission 184444) | Active sludge microbial communities of municipal wastewater-treating anaerobic digesters from Japan - AD_JPNNA4_MetaG (SPAdes) (version 2) | ecosystem: Engineered > Bioreactor > Anaerobic...
GGTCTTTGGGAAGGTTGCTGTTGCGGAACCTATAACCACAATCAACACATTTGTACGTCTGAACTCCTTTATGTTTGCCATATTTTATTGTATGTATTGAACCACATACCTGACATCTGCTCTTGTGCATTTTGCTTGTTTTTGAGGTTTTGAATCTCTCAACAAGTTAGTATTTATATAGGATGTAGCTATGTTACACCACGCAATTTGACCTATAGAGAAGTTACATTGCTCGATTTTGGCTCTGAATGTTTTGAATCTCTCAAACCACCAGCATTTATCGCAGATTAGAGCATGTTGCACCACGCAATTTGACCCATAGGTCACTTTTTTCTTAATCCGAACGAAAGGAATTTGATCAAAAAAGGTAGTGAAATACTCTTTTTTGCCTCTAAAATAGACGTTTTTTTAAATAATCCACATTGTTTTTTTATTTCTCCACATCGATCTTCTGTATTAGCCGTATCATTGTAACACAAAAGAACAATAACAAGTTCGTTTTAAATTTGACCCTATTATATAAATATACTATATCCGCTTAAACTTTAAATTTTGTTTCTACCAGTTTATTTTTGATTATGACATTGTTGAACTATCATAGATAGTAAAGATAATCCGGGACTAAGGTCTCGGATTTTTTTGTCTATATATTTTTGATCATCGATGGATCATCGGATAGGTGGGGTTTGCATAGTAGATCAGTTTCATGAAATATGTGGAATTGATTATGTATCTATAAATCTCTGAAAGAAAGGAAAGGTGTCTGGCTATCTCCCAGTGTGCGGAACGTGCGCTAAGCAATTCGTGCAAATACATGTCCACACCAAACGTCAGATTAGCGAACCTATTATTCCTTATATCAGTGGATCTAAAATAAAATAATTCTTGGTTAAAAGCTGTCATCGGACTTTATCTTTTGATCCGTTTTTCTGACTAAAAAATAACCCTAGGTAATCTAAAGTTCACCTAGGGTATTCGTATGATTGTCCATTATGAAGCTACTGTTTATCTTGTTCGGAATCTCTTGCTTTTTATTCTTCATTTAGACCTGGATCTTCCAATGCTCTTTGCTTTTCCAATGCTTCTCCCTCTTCTGGAGACAGGATCGTTACTTTCCCGTTAGGGTCTACGTTCATGATTTTTGCAAAGGTGTCCCATAAGATATCATTAGGAAGAGGAGCCTCAATCTCAATCAGCTTCTTTGAAACTGGGTGGATAAATTCCAGGTATCTGGCATGTAAACTTATTCCTCCATCCGGATTGGTACGTTGTGAACAGTATTTGATGTCTCCCTTGATAGGGCATCCTATTTTTGAAAGTTGACAACGTATCTGATGGTGACGGCCTGTTTTAAGGTCTATCTCCAATAGATGGTATTTGTTGGAATCTGCAATATGTTTCAGTGAAAGTATGGATTTTTTAGAATTCTCCACACGTTCTTCATAGGCGAAAGTGCGGTTCATTTTTTCGTTTCTGACAAGATAGTGCACCAACGTCATCTCTGGTTCTGGTGGAAGATTCTTGACAATGGCCCAATACTTCTTCTTTAAATTGGTATGGGTTCTGAACATGTCATTGAGTCGAACCAATGCTTTTGATGTTTTGGCAAAGAGCACAGCACCGCTCACAGGCCTATCTATTCTGTGTGCAATGCCTACATAGACATTGCCTGGCTTGTTGTATTTTTCTTTGAGGTATTCACGAACCATATCGCACAAAGGTTTGTCGCCAGTCTTGTCTAGCTGTACAACCTCTGAGCTTGATTTGTTAACAACGATAACATGATTGTCTTCGTAAAGTACTTCCATTTTTTCTTTTTTCCCTTATAGTTTAATTTGTGTATTGGTCTCAATCAATCAGCTAGCGATTCTTGTCTTAGTATCTCATAAATGATGATGCCTGCTGAAACTGATATGTTGAGATTTGAGATGCTTCCTAAAACTGGAATTTGTACATGTTTGTCGCAAAGTCTGTTTATCTCTGGCGATACGCCATATTCCTCGTCGCCTATGACAAGAGCCAACGGCTTTTCGAATTTTTCCTCGTTATACAGCGTTCCGTTTTTAGAGTTGGCTTCGACAATCTGAAGTCCGCTACTCTTAAGATATTTGACAACCTCTACCAAATTATTTTCCTTGCATACAGGAATGGTGTGAAGTGCACCGGCAGATGTGTTGATCGCGTCAGCGTTGACGGGAGCTCCGCCTTTAGACGAAATGATGATTGCATCTACGCCTGCACATTCGCACGTGCGTGCAATGGCACCGAAGTTACGCACGTCTGTGATTCCGTCCAAAACGACAATAAACGGACTCTTTCCTTCCTCATAAAGGGAAGGGATGATGTTGTCGATGTGCTGATAGGTGGTCTGACAGATGAAAGCGATGGCTCCTTGATGGTTCTTCCTCGTATACCTGTTGAGGCGTTCTATCGGAACTCTTTGTACTTGAATGTAGTCATGGCCACGTAAGGCAATGAAAAGTTCGTGAGACAAGTCGCTTTGCATATCTTTCTTGATGATAATCTTGTCTATCTCTTTTCCTGCCTGAATGGCTTCGATGATGGCTCTCATGCCAAATATCATTTCGTTTTCTTTCATATTATTATGTCTATTGTTTCCTGACGATTATAATTCACTTTCTGCCTTTATCTTTTCCAACTCTTCTGATTGGAGTTCCCACTCGTACATCTTTTGTTCCAATTCGTGCTGTTTCTTTTTGTATTCGTCAAAAAGATGGTTGTTTGTGGCGTTTTTTGGGTTCTCCAGCTCTTTTTCTATCTCTTTGATGCGTTTCTCAATCGTATTGATGTTTTTTTCTGCCTCTTCAACATTCTTTTCGGCTTTCTTTATCTTTTTAGAAAGTTCCTTTCTAGCCTCGTAAGAGAGTTTGTTTTCCGATACGGGTTTGTCAGCTTTCTTTTCTGATTCTTTTTCTGCTTTAGTATCCAATTCGTGAAGTGATTCCAACTTCTTACTTTCAAGGAAATTGTAGATGCCACCGAGGTGTTCTTTGATCTTGTGCTTGTTGAACTCGAATGTCTTCTCTACCAATCCATCGAGGAATTCCCTATCGTGCGAAACGACAACGACAGTGCCGTCGAATACTTTGATGGCATCTTTCAAAATGTCTTTTGAACGCATGTCGAGGTGGTTGGTAGGCTCATCGAGCACAAGAAAGTTGACAGGCTCGAGCAACAAACGGATCATAGCCAAACGTGTACGTTCGCCTCCTGAAAGTACCTTTACCTTTTTATCAGAAGCCTCGCCGCCAAACATGAAGGCACCGAGTATATCTTTTATCCTTGTACGTATGTCGCCGGTAGCCACATTGTCTATTGTCTCGAATACGGTCAGATTCTCATCCAATAGCGAAGCTTGGTTCTGTGCGAAGTATCCGATTTTTACGAGATGGCCCAATTGGAGCTTGCCTTGGTATTCAATCTCGTTCATGATACATTTTACGAAAGTAGATTTACCTTCACCGTTCTTTCCTACGAAAGCAACTTTCTCTCCACGGTTGATAGTGATCTCCACATCGTCTAAAATGACCTTTTCTCCGTATTTTTTTGTTAGTCGTTCTGCCAAAACAGTCACGCTACCCGAGTGTTGTGCTGGCGGAAATTTCAAATGCAGAGATGAGTTGTCTTCGTCGTCCACCTCTATACGGTCAATCTTATCCAATTGCTTGATACGGGATTGAACCTGAATGGCTTTTGTAGCCTTGTATCTGAATCTCTCGATGAAATCTTCTGTGTCTTGGATCTGTTTCTGCTGATTCTCGAAAGCGCGTATCTGTTGTTCTCTGCGCTCTTTTCTTAACTCAACATATTTAGAATATGATACCTTATAATCGTAAATTTTCCCGAGTGAAATCTCGATGGTTCTGTTGGTTATGGCATCGATAAAGGCTCTATCGTGCGAAACCAAAATGACAGCTTTGCCGTTTGAAGCAAGGAAGTTTTCCAACCATTGGATAGACTCGATGTCGAGGTGGTTGGTAGGCTCATCCAAAAGAAGGACATCTGGCTTTTGAAGCAAGATTTTAGCCAACTCAATTCTCATTCTCCAACCGCCGCTGAATTCGCTTGTCTGTCTGTCGAAATCAGTTCGTTCGAAACCAAGACCGATAAGCGTCTTCTCTATATCACCTACATAACTGTTGATGCCCATGATATTGAGCTGTTCGTTGGCATGGGTCAAACTGTCTATGAGTTCATGGTAACTTTCTGATTCGTAGTCTGTGCGAGTAGCCAATTCTTCACCCATCTTATTGATCTCTTCCTGAAGCTTGAATAGGATAGAGAAAGCCTTCTCTGCCTCTTCTTTCACCGTGACTCCATCATTGTGAATCATGTGCTGAGGCAAATAACCAATCGTAACGTCTTTAGGAATACTAATGACTCCGCCGGTAGGTTTTTGTATACCAGCAAAAATTTTGAGCATGGTCGATTTACCTGCTCCGTTTTTTCCAACTAATGCGATTTTATCCCGTTGGTTCACAACAAACGAAATGTTATCGAACAGTGTGAATCCTCCAAATTCTACAGAAAGTTTATCAACAGAAATCATTTTGTTTTCGGGTTTCGAATTTCAACTTGCAAATATACGCTAAAAAATCCGTTCTTCCATTTTATAAATTTATAAGCTGTTTAAATTTTCTGCAAACTGTTTTATATAATAACCAAATTGTGGTTTTTGTTCATTTTTTGAACAGCTTCTTATAATGGATCAATTGCAAAACAGGTGGTTATAATAAAGTCATTTGTATTTCCTATTCAGAAATGAAATGTATCTCTGATGGTTACCCAGTGGACGAACGTCGTCCATCTGTGTATTCGTATAATCTGTGATTTCTTGAGAAATTTGTTTTAATTTGCAGCGAAAATAATTTGTGCAAAAGAAACGACAGAACATTATCTGATTTTACTTTTGTTCGTATGGCTGAATTTGTTTAAATTTGTATTTATACATGTCATTTTTTGTAATAAACAAAATGCATGACGAACTGAAAGAACTGTTTCTTTTATCTTATTACGATAGATGATGAAGAAAAAAATATTGATAACTTTTGTTGTGATTTTTATTCTGCTGTTGGCGGCTTTGTGCCTTTTGTATTTTCAGCGTAATTATATTTTAGATAATATAGTGCGTTCTGAAATAGAGAAGGAGGAACACAGCCGTGACGTTATAATAAGGTATACCAAGCTGAATATGGAGGGAATCCGTCGTGTTCAGTTTTCTGATTTATATATAGTGCCTAAAAAAGGAGAGACGTTTGCTCATATCGGTAAGTTGGATTTCGCTTTCAACTTTTGGCAGATAGTAAAGGGGAATGTAGAAATCTCCGATCTGAAATTAGATGGAATGGAGATGAACTTGATAGAGAAGGATGGCCAGCGTAATTTTGATTTTCTTCTTCATTCTAAAAATAAAAAATCATCAAAAGAAAGTCTCGATAAGAATGGTTATGTAGGGAAGTTGTCAAGAGTCTTTTCGGCTTTGTTCCGTTTTTTTCCTGATGCCATTTCTGTGAATGAGATGAAAGTCAATTTGGAGCGTGACAGTTTCCGTTCTACAATCTATTTGCCGGAGCTAAATATCAGTGACCATAAATTCTGTTCTCAGATTTTGGTAAGCGAGAATGGAGAAAACCAACATTTGGTTTTGGATGGTTCGTTCTCTAATGCCGAACGGATGGGTAGTGGTTGTGTCTATGCTTTGAATGGAGACAAACTGAGATTACCATATTTTAAATATAAATATGATACCGATGTTGAGTTTGATACTTTGCGTATCGATTTTCAGTTGAAGGAAGATAATAAGGACAAATTGGTGATTGGAGGAAAAGCCTTCTTTGATAAATTGAGTCTGAAGAATGTCCGCTTGTCTGATACGACAGTCGTTTTGGATAAAGGTGGCATTGATTATGTCGTGAATGTATTTCCGGAAGAGGTGGAGTTGGATAGTACTTCTGTTGTGCGCGTCAATCAGCTCTGTTTCTCTCCTTATATAATAATGAGAAAAGAGCCGAATTGGAAAGTTCGTCTGATGATAAATAAGGAGAACTTTCCGGCTCAAGATCTATTTGCGTCTTTACCTGAGGGTTTGTTTGAAAATCTGAAGGGTATAGAGACAGAAGGAAATCTTTCTTATCATCTGTTCTTTAATTTGGATATGGCGCAGGTTGACAGCCTTAAGTTCCATTCTTCCATGAAAAAAGATGGATTTAAGATTGTAAAATACGGAAAGACCAATTTTGCGAAGATGAATGAACCTTTTATCTATAATGCGTATGAAGATGGAAAATTGGTGAAGTCCTTCATGGTAGGCGAGGAGTATGAGAATTTTTGCCATTTGGATCAGATTTCTCCTTATTTACAAGCTGCCGTTATGTATTCGGAAGATGGTTCATTCTATACCCATGCAGGATTCTTGGAGAGTGCGTTGACCTCTTCTATTATAAAGAATATAAAGGAGGGACGGTTTGCGAGGGGAGGAAGCACAATCTCTATGCAGTTAATAAAGAACCTATATTTAAACAGGGATAAAACTTTGACCCGAAAGTTGGAAGAGGCGTTGATTGTATGGCTGGTAGAAAATAACAGGATAGCGCCGAAAGAGAGGATGTACGAAATCTATTTGAATATCATAGAGTGGGGCCCCGGTATCTATGGGGCCAAGGAGGCTTCTAATTTCTATTTTGGAAAAGATCCATCTAAGTTGACACCTGAGGAATCTATCTATATGTCGAGCATCATACCACGTCCGAAAAAGTTCATGTGGTTCTTTGATGCCGATAATAATCTGAAGCCATTTTTAGAAGGTCACTATCGTTTGGTGGGCAAGCGCATGTTCGACCATCAGTTTATCACTGAGAAGCAATTCAACGAAATGAAACCGAACGTGAAGATAACAGGTCGGGCAAAGGATTATTTGGCTAAAAAATCTGGCGAACAACCCGTCAATATCGAGGAGGATATTGACGATGATGACAGCTGGGGATTTTTCAAAAAAACGAACAGTTTCTTTAAAGGTCTTATGAAAAAGGAGAAGGAGAAAGAAGATTCTTCGAATGAGAAAAAATAGTTTTTTTAGGTTGGAAAATTTATCATAAAAATAAGGATACCCATCATGGTAACCTTGCAGCTATTCTTTGGCACAATGATGATTTGCAAGCCTGGGAAAATTTAATCATTTTCTGAATTTCGACTTTCCATGTTCGAATAGTTTTTTAATGGGCAGTTAATCGTTCCTCTCGTCCATTATGATATGTGCATCTTTGAAAAAGTGTCATTCGAACAATTACCGCAATAAATAGCAGACGCATCATCTATGACTTGATTAGAAGTTCTTTTTATACTATTGTATGAGATGATTTCTAACGCAACTGCCACAAACTTCTTTTTTCCTTTTGCGTGTCTCCGTTTCTGTTTTTCTTCTCCTTCAACATGAAATTCATCAACAGATACTTCTCCTAAATGTTTTTTGCAGCATCGCCGAAAATGTAGCAGTCTTACTTTATAATAGTAGGTGTTACTACATTTTTAGATATATCTTTCCTGCCATTTAATGTCTGCAAAATATCTGTAACGATCCTTTTCTGAATTGAATCTATTATGAAATCTAATGGAATTCACGCCAATAAATTGTTTCCTATATTTCATGATGCAAAGATAGAATTTTCGATTTAATCAAGTGTGCTCAAACCCTCTGTACCTATAGTTATATAAAAAGCGTATAGGGAAAAGTGTAGCTTTTTTTTAATTAATTAGTACATTTGTTCTGTTTTAGAAAAAAATATTTTGAAAAGCATAAATAGTAGGAATTGCTTTGGCATAACCTTTAATTTTATATGCGTGAAAATCAAAATAAGATATGAATAAGAAAATGGAACAAGAAAAAACAAAATATACATTCTCAGGACACGAATCATTTCAATGCAAGTCACTTTGGCTGAAAAAAGGCTATGATTTCATGTCGCAAAATAAAGATTTCAACGCAGCCGATGCAGTAGTGGATTTGGGTGTGGGTAAAAATATGGTTTCGTCCATACGTTTTTGGATGAAAGCCTTTGGATTACGTGATGAAAATGGGCTAACACCAATTGCCAGAGATTTATTAGACAACGAAATCGGGTACGACCAATTTGTGGAAGATATTGCATCCTTATGGTTACTACACTATTTGTTAGTTAGTACAAATGCGGCAAGCCTTTATCGGTTATTCTTCGTGGATTTTCACAAAGAAAAAAACGAATTCACAAAAGAACAAGTTCAAAGTTTCGTAAAACGCAAATGTTTCGAAACGTCTAATCCGAATATTTACAACGAAAATACAGTAGGAAGGGATATTGAAGTACTGTTCAAAAACTACATTGCGTCAAGTTCTAACAAACCAAGCGAAGATTTACTATCGCTGATGACTGGTTTGAATTTAATTCGCGCGATAGATAAAAAAACTTTGGGTTTCAATGTTATTGGCAAACAGAAAATCGTTCCCGAAATATTACTGTATGCTATCATTGATTCAAAAGGAAATGACAAATCCGTTTCATACGATATGCTTTACGACCTGTCATTGCTTTTTTGCCTTTCCTCGTCCGAATTGATAGACACAATTTTATACTTGGAAAATAAATATTCCGACACATTAAAGTTTACAGACGATGGAGGTATAAAACAATTGCTCTTTATTAAGGAGTTGAACAAACAAGATGTATTAAACGAATATTATAATTGAATATGAGTTTCACGCTTTCTACAAATATAAAAAATGGTCTGAGCAAAGATTTTCAATACATTGTTACTGCAAATGCACGCCGTGTGTTGGGCAGTTTGGTGGCTGACTACAATTCTGGCATTCACAGTTTTACTATAATCGGGACGTATGGTACAGGAAAGTCAAGTTTTATTATGGCATTGGAAAGAGATTTGCTCCATTCTACTAATGTGCTTTACAATAATAAAGGCCAATTAAACCATTATACTAAGTTCCATTGTATAAACATTATTGGAGATTATACTACATTATCAAATCTTTTGTGTGATGAATTAAATATAGAGAAAGGCGTTGGTGCTAAAGAAATATTCAAGCATTTGGACAATACGATTGAGGCGTGTAATAAGAAGAAAGAATTTGTGTTGATTGTTGTAGATGAATTTGGAAAAGTACTTGAACATGCAACGAACAACAACCCTGAAAGGGAATTGTATTTTCTTCAACAATTTGCCGAATATATAAACTGTCAGAGCCAAGACAATGTGATGTTTCTTTTTACATTGCAATAGAAATCATTATTAAATTAATTAAACTTGTAATATTATGATTGATAACAATTTCTTTGAAAAGCAAACTGTTTCTTCAAGAGTGAAAGCGAGTATTGTTTCTGAATATTTTCCAAAATATGCGAAAATAATTATAAAAAAACATATCCCTGAAAAAATTAGATACATTGACTTATTTGCAGGACCTGGAAAATACGAAGATGGCAATCCCTCAACACCTATTCTAGTTGCTAGAAATTGTAAATCAGATGACATCCTCAAGAATAAAGTATGGATGGTATTTAATGATGTAGAATATTCAGAACAATTACGAAACAATTTCTACCAAGAATTTAATCAAGATGATTTTCACTTTAAGCCCCATTTTGGACATAGTGCAGTTGGAGAAAATGAGGATATTGATAGATTTATCACAAGGAGTACAATAATTAATAGAATGAATGAAGCACCATCTGTGCTGTTTATTGATCCATTTGGCTATAAAAATATAGAGACTAATGTTCTTGCTCAATTCATGAATTATTGGGGGAATGAATTGTTTATTTTTATCAATTCAAAAAGAATAAATGCAGCATTAGAAAACGAAAAATTTGAAACAATAATGGAATGTTTGTTTCCTACTACATTTAGAAATCTTCAGTCTCAAATACGGTATAAATCAACATTAATGGAACGTCTTCAATTTATTATTAATAATCTTGGAGAGGAGTATAGAAGTTTACTAAAAAGCAATATATACTATACTGCATTTAAATTTCAAGAGGAAGATATTAATACAACTAGTCATTATATTTTACATATTACGAAATCTCACCGTGGCTATGACTTAATTAAACAAATTTACAATGATTTTGCGAATATAGGAACCGTTTTTGATGGGAAAAACACATATACGTTTGATCCTAAGCACGCAGAAAACTCTATTCAGGACTTATTCGACAATGAAGTAACTAATGCGAATATTGAAAAATTAGCAAGTCAATTGGCACAACGGTTCGGCGGGAAAGAAATAGATGCTTTAAGTGTTTTTGATGCGACGCAAAAGGATAATTTATATAGTAGAGCACATTACACGCAGGCTCTTAGAAAATTAGTTGATGATCATAAAGTTTCGGCTACTTTTAATGATAAAAAAAATCATATGGTTTCTGTGCTATTAATAAAAGATTGTATATTAAAATTTGAATGATATGCCAATAACAAAAATTGAATGGACAGATAAATCGTGGAATCCTATAACAGGTTGTACAAAAGTTTCAGAAGGTTGTGTTCATTGTTATGCTGAAACTATGACTCGACGATTAAAATCTATGGGGCAGGTCAAATATGAAAATGGTTTTGATGTTAGAACACACGATAATGCACTTAAAGAACCATTACAATGGAAAAGGCCGTGTACTATTTTTGTTTGTTCAATGAGTGATTTATTTCACAAGGATGTACCTTTCGATTTTATTGATAAAGTAATAAAAACAATAAAATCAACTCCTCAACACAGATATCAACTACTAACCAAAAGGGCAGAGAGAATGGCAGAATATTTTCAAAATCGGGAAATTCCAAAAAATGTTTGGTTGGGCGTTACTGTGGAAGTACAAAAATCGAAAAACAGAATTGATATTCTTCGGGATTTAAATGCACCTATTCGTTTTTTGTCTTGTGAACCATTATTGGAAGATTTAGGAAGTTTAGATTTAACAAATATTGATTGGGTTATTGTTGGTGGCGAAAGTGGAGTTTCCGCACGTCCAATGAAATCAGAATGGGTATTATCTATACAAGAACAGACAGAAAGGCAAGGTTCTACTTTTTTCTTTAAACAATGGGGAACGTGGGGCAGTGATGGTATAAAAAGGGATAAACACAAAAACGGTAAACTCTTAAATGGAGTAGTTTGCCAACAAATGCCACAGGATAATTTTAACTTGTTCAAGAAAAAATAAAATATGCCACTACCTCTTGACCATAATTTAGACATACGTCCGTTATCGCAGATTTTTAAAGAAAAAACTACTGCGTACAAATATTATTGGTTTGCTTCCATTCTTGAAATTATAATAAAAGAAGGGCGGTGGCGTATTTCATTTTGGGAGATCATTGTTGGTATGATAGCCGAAGCATGGTATCCAATACATTATTTCCGTTTGTCATTTGGTGTGTCAGAGTCTTTATACAAACAAGTTATTGCGTTACAAAAAGAGTTAAACATTCCGATTGATGCTCAAAAAAATGAGATTAAGAAGCAGATAATCAATAATCTTGAAAATCTTCAGATCAAAAGTATCTTGCGCGTTTTTACATTGAACGTTCCTTTCCGTTTTTTGTCGCCGTGGATTCGTTATACAACTGATGCTGATGTTTCTATTCAATCAAAAATATATGCAAATAATTGTCTTTACGCCATTGATGGCGAACACATTGACGTAAATCCAGCTTGGCAGCAATATTTGATGGAACACTATGCAATTTTGCGTGAGTTTACCTTTTGGAACTTGACCATTTTTCTTCAAAAACGCAATCCGAATGTGCCAGACATTCCGTCAAAGTTGATAAAACCAATTCAGCGTGATTCTCTTACCAAACAGCACCATTTTTGGGATACTTACATTGATATTGTGGGTTCTGTAAAGTGCATTTATACGGGAAAAATCTTGCATAAAAAGGAGTACGATTTAGACCATTTTATCCCATGGAGCTACGTCTGCCACAATTTGCTTTGGAATTTGCTGCCTGCCGATTCGAGTATCAACTCGTCGAAGAGCAATAATTTGCCGTCGTTGGACGCTTATCTTCGCCCATTTGCACAAATGCACCACAACGCATTGAAAGAACTTTATCCACGCAACCCAAGCAACAAACTTTTAGAAGATTATTTAATATTGCACGATTCAATTTCGGAATTAGTCGGCTATACCGATGAAGATTTTTTTCGTGTATATCAAAAAACGTTTGCTCCGATGTCGCAAATAGCTGCAAATATGGGCTTTTCATATTGGCAAAATCCGCTCGCAAAATGAAAAAAATCAAAAACAATCCGCATTTGACCGCCATTGAGCGAAAATCATTATCCTTCCCAACACGTTGGCTAAAAGGCAAAAACATTTTGTACGGCGAAATGTTGGATTTTGGCTGTGGGTTTGGGTTTGATACTGACGAACTGCAAAAACAAGGATATGATATTGTCGGCTATGACAATTATTATCGTCCCGACTATCCTGAAAAAAGCTTCGACACAATCGTTTGCAATTATGTGCTAAATGTTTTAGAACCCGAAGAACAAGCGGAAGTTTTAATGTCCGTTTCGGAACTTTTGAAGCCGACGGGAATGGCGTATTTCTCCGTACGGCGCGATTTGAAAACAGAGGGATTTCGTACGCACTACGTTCATAAGCAACCAACGTACCAATGCAATGTGATTCTACCATACAAAAGTATTCTTCGAAACGAAAATTGCGAAATATATGAGTATCGGCACTACAATCAAATTGTGCACAAATCAAATTGTCCGTTCTGCAACTTGGCAAAAGATAAAGAGTTAGTTTGCGAAACGGCAACCGCATTTGCTTTCTTCGACGGATTTCCCGTAAGTGAAGGTCATACGCTAATTGTTCCGAAACGCCACGTAGCAAATTATTTTGACCTTTCCACGCACGAGCAACGTGCCCTTTGGTTGTTGGCAAATCGTTGCAAAAAAATTCTTGAAAAACGTTACAATCCAGACGGTTTTAATGTTGGCATAAACGTTGGCGAAGCCGCAGGACAAAGCATTTTTCACGTCCACGTTCATATCATTCCTCGCTACAAAGGCGATGTGGAAAACCCAAAAGGCGGTGTGCGTGGCGTTATTCTGAATAAACAGAAATACTAAAACTCCTTTCGTTTCAAATCGCGCACAGAGTGGGAACCTGTCGGTTTCTTCTCCGAATGTTTGTGCAATGCCACGCAGTTCGATTTGATGTTAGGATTCTTTTCCTCATCGGCGATTAGTGTTCTGTGCGATGGCTTTGCTGCATTTCTGTATAATGGAGGACGTATGCGGCTTATCGTTAATGATATTTTAACAGAACAAGATCGCAACGCCATTGCTATAGGGGCATCAAATGTTGAACTTCCATATTTTGATATTGAAAATCCGGAACAAATCAAGCAAACTCTTTCTGAATATGATATTCATTTTTTTGAATGTTTGGCTTGGCTTATACGCAATAATCGTCTTGATATTCAAATTGTCTCGCCTAAGGAAGGTGTTGGGATTGCACACACAAAATCGGGAATATTCTCAGATGGAATAAATCTAGTCGGTTTTGATGGTTCTTGCAATTTTTCTCGCACAGCATTGGTCGAGAATATAGAAAGTCTTACAGTCTCGTGTGATTGGGACGGACAGATTGAATCTGCAAAAATCAATGAATTGAAAACGGACTTTGAAAAGGTGTTCAAGGGAGAAGATGAAAATGTGGTTTATGTTTCAGCTGAGAATGCAAAAACTCGCATTATTGATAATTTTAAGGATAAGAAATTGATCACTTTACTTGAAGACGAATATAAAATCTTGAAAGAAAAGTCTTCAAAACAATTGTCTCTTTCTGTTAGAAAGGCACTTGAAAAAGCGCGGATTCGGGTTGAAGTTGTGATTGAACGTATAAAACAGAATAAAGAAGAACTTATTGAGCCTGTCGTTGAACCTCAATTTCCATACCCATCAGGGCCTAGAGAATATCAAAAGCAAGCTTTTGAGAATTGGAAGAACAACAAACAAAAGGGCTTGTTTGCAATGGCAACAGGCACAGGTAAAACCATTACTTCGTTAAACTGTCTGCTCGAAATTTACAAACGTTGCGGCTACTATAAGGCACTTATCCTTGTGCCAACCATTACGCTCGTAGAGCAATGGGAAAATGAATGTAGAAAGTTTAATTTCAACAACATAATCAAAGTTTGCTCGAAATATACTTCATGGAAAACATTAGTCGCAAATTTGCGAATTTTGGAAAGACAAAATGGCAGACAATTATCTAATTATATAGTCATCTCAACATACGCTTCATTTGTCCGTTCAAATATTTTTACAGAATTGAACCAATTCTCAACTTCAAAATTGCTTTTGATAGCAGATGAAGCTCACAATATAGGAGGAGGGTTGATGTCTGTTCGTCTTGATGATATTAAATATGCACGTCGTATAGGTTTGTCTGCTACACCAGAAAGACAATTTGACGAGACGGGAAATCAGAAACTAATGGATTTTTTTGCTTGCGATAGCAAATATACATTTGAATATCCAATGCAACAAGCCATTGAAAATGGTGCGCTGTGTAAATATTACTATTATCCACATATTGTACAATTGACTGACGATGAAATGTATGATTATGTGGTTATTTCAAAAAAAATAGCCAAGGTTATAAACAGAAAGGATGCGGAAAGCGAGGATATGCTGTTACGTCTTTTACTCAAGCGCAAACGAATTATACATAAGGCAAGTAACAAAGCAAGCGCATTTGAACAGATAATAAAGGAACGTCTTCAAAATGAAGGTTCATTAAAATATACGATTGTTTATGTACCGGAAGGCAACAAACCAGATGATGCGTCTGCTGATATTTTTGACAAAACAGAAACTATAGAAACAGATGAAGATTCAGAACATATTATCAACCAATTTACTTCAATAGTTAGGGATGTAGATCCTCATATAGTAGTGAGAAAATTTACAAGTGATTCAACCGATCGGGACGAAATACTGAAAGGCTTTGCCAACGGAACTATAGATGTCCTAACTTCCATGAAATGTTTAGATGAGGGTGTCGATGTTCCTCGTAGCGAATTTGCGATTTTCTGTGCAAGTACAGGAAATCCACGTCAGTTTATACAACGTCGAGGTCGTGTACTTCGTATGCATCCTGACAAAAAGTTTGCAATCATTCATGACCTAGTTGTTATTCCTCAACCGAATATAGATGAGGGTTGCTACAATCTTGAAAAAAGTCTTGTAGAAACAGAACTTCGCAGGGTAAAAGATTTTACCTTGCTTAGCGAAAACTGTCACGATACATTAAATGCAATAGACAATATTTTGAATCAATATAGTATATCAATCTTTAATCTATAAACGTATGGCACTCACAAACAGCGACAAAATTTTACAATCAGTGTTATCTAATCCCAAAATAATGGAGCTCTCTCATTATCAAGTTAAAGATGATGAAACGATTGAAAATGTTCTCTATTCCGAAGAAGAGAATGTCATAGCTAGGACTATTGCCAAAATCGTTAAAGGCAAAGACGATGGTAAAAAAGAAAAGGAAATTTATGATGAGATTAACAACTATTTATTCAAAAAAATATGATACTTAAAGAGATTCGCATTAAAAACTTTCGTAGTTACTATGGCGAGAATGTCTTTAAACTATCGGAAGGTCTTACTCTCATTATTGGTGATAATGGAGATGGAAAAACAACTTTTTTTGAAGCATTGGAGTGGTTATTTGATACAGTTAGCAATAACAAAGATATAAAAAATGCTTCTGAAAAACGTAAATCAGAACTTGAATTAGGAGAAAACGATGAAGTATCCGTTTCTCTTTTGTTTGATCATGATGGAGAAAAAGAATTGATTAAAAAATTTGCTTTTCAACGGGAAGAAACATATTTCAGTACTCGTGATTATGTTTTTCATGGATATTTTGTTGATGGAGCAGAACGTCAATTAAGAGACGGAAGATGGTTGTTGGAAAATTTTTTTTCTGCCACATTGCGAAAGTATTGCCTTTTCAAAGGAGAAAGTGAACTCAATGTTTTTGACAACGACACGGCTTTGAATACGCTCGTTGATACTTTTTCTGGCGTACGTGATTATGATGATTATGTAAATCTTACCTCTAGGTTTGCGGAAAAAGCGTCTAATGTTGTCATAAAAGAAAAAAGAAATGATAAAAAAAACGAGCAAGCGGTCAGAGAATATGAATCACAATTGTCGGGTATAGGACGACAAATTCAAGATACAAAAAATGAAATCAATAGAAAACAAGAAGCTGTTGACGACTATACTAAGAAGCTTCGTTTACTAGAGGATAATCAAGATTTGAGTGAAAATTACAAACGTATAGCAGATAGGATTAAAGACAAACAAATTCAATGCAATAAGTTAAAGGCTCAAATTGATATAGACTATAATGCTAAATTGCTCGATGACAGTTGGATTTTGAGGGCTTTTCCGTCGATATTAGATGAGTTTAGGATGAAAGTCCAGAAATTGAGCAAAGAGAAACGCAGACAACAAAGAGAAGACGATCAGCGTATAGCGAGGCAACAAGGAAGGGCGGATGTCTTGAAAGAGATTCAAACCAGCGTAAATGATTTTATTCCACTACCGTGGAATCTTCCCGATGATGCTCACATGCAGGAAATGATTGATGAAGAAGTTTGCAAAGTTTGTGGTACTCCGGCTCCAAAAGGTTCTGAGGCTTACAACTTTATGGTAAAAAAGTTGAATGAATATTTGGCACATATTAAACAAGAGGCAGAAAAGAAAAAACAAGAAGCAGAAATAAAACCGTTGTTTAAAAATTCATTTATTGATGAGTTGCTTAATCGATCAGTTCAATTAAGTGGTGATTCGCAACAAAAAATTGCTCAAATAGCAACGTCAATTAATGATGAAATTGAGTTTGTTCAAGCAAGAACACTTGAATTAGAAAGAGAAAAGAAAAATTTACAGGAAGCTGAAGATGAAAAAGTTCGTTTGTTGGTACAGACAAATGGACTTTCTGAAACAGATTTGCAAAAAGTATTCAGTGATTATAAGGGGATATCAGAAAGCAACAATAGAGCTGCGGTTTCTTTAGTTGAACTGAAACACAGTCTAGAAGGATTACTTGAACAAAAAGAACAGGTTAATCAAAAGCTTTTGGAAATAGAACCAGCAAATAATACTGTTAAAACATATCAACAGATACAAAGTTTATTAGAACGTATATATAAAGCCTTTGTAGATGCAAAAAACGATAACATTAACAAATTCATTCATTTGTTAGAAGAAAAAGCGAATGGCTATCTTATGTGTCTAAATTCAAAAGACTTTCACGGTGAAGTAAAAATAATTAGGACAATGAAAGATAATGCTCGAATTGCTTTATTCAGCAGTAATGGCACTGAGGTTTATAATCCGAGTGGGTCTCAAAAAACAACAATGTATATGTCTGTCCTTTTTGCTATTTCAGACATTACAACATTACGAAGAAACGATGATTATCCATTGATTTTTGATGCTCCAACTTCATCGTTTGGAGAATTGAAATCAACAGATTTCTACAATATTATCAATAGAATTGATAAACAGTGTATTATAATTGCAAAAGACCTATTGACTTTTGATTATAAAACAGCCGAATATATTATTGACCAAAACAAGGTCAATGAACTAAACTGTTCTGTTTATCGAATTAGCAAAGCCAAAGGGTTCAATCCGAAAGATCTTTCTACAATTCAAACGTTAACAACTAAAATTAAGTAATCATGGCTGTTGAAAAATTATATGATATGTGGGCAAAACGCAATCCACAATGGGAAACACGATACGAAGATTCTGTAATTCGTAATTTTTGTGATTACACTAAAGGTCAAACGACAATGCGTGATGATAGGGGTAAAATATTTGGTGCCGGGTACGAGATTTTTATTATTGCTTTTTTCATAGGTTTATATAATGATCAACGCCGACCATTAATCTCTGATAGTTCAAAATGCAAATCGTTTGGTTGGGCAATCGAAAATTGGGGTAATATAAATTCAATAAAAGGGAGACATCCTTATCCCAAACTTCGTGAATTTATATTTACTGCATTGGTTGCTCGAACTGATATCAATTTCATTGATCTTGACAAAGATGAATTTACAGCACGCAAGGCCGTAGATATGCTTATTCAAACTATGGAGGAATACGCAAACTGGGGGTTCCATTATATTGCTGATAAACTTATTGATGATCCAACGTGCTACTATAAAACGACTGCTTTTTTAGAAGAGTTTCAAAAGTTTGATGTTTCTATTGAACAAGTAGGAGAAGAGGAGCCTGATTCTTTAGATTGATTATGATTTCATGTTTCTATATTCTTGATAGGTTTAAATTAACTCTGTTTCTATAAAGAAATGTATTTATATTCACGATAGTTTTATGTGTATTATTTCATTGTTTTACATTTTTATTTTTTATAAAGCTAAATATTTGGGGTTGAATGGTCTTGGACGTGCTATTTTAATAAAATAGTCTATGAGGCTTCTTTTAATGTGCCTATATTGGATAGTGTAAAGAACTGTTTTACCGTTCAAGTGAGGCACGAGCTCGTTTAAAACAGTTTAACCATCCAGTGTGGCCACTGGCGTAAGCCAGTACTCACAGCGGTGGCTCTTTTTCTTGACTTTTTCCCAGCTGAGGAAATAGTAAGTCCCTTCTTGCGAAAACAACGACAAAAAACGAACTCTTTCGGATCTTATGTTCGATAGAAATCCACATACCTCAAACATTTTTCATCATAGGATAGGGCATTAGCACATAAGACTGTGCCCCGAAATGACTGTTTTCGGCAGAATCCGGATGAAACCCTTCCCGAAATCCCCCTTTCAGAAAGAAAAACCGAGCCGGGAAGAAGATTCCCCGGATGTTTTTCCGCGAAAAACCGTCGAAAACCCCTTTCTCCGGAAAGGAATCCCGCCTCATTCCGGTCAAAATCCCCCTCCCGACCATCATGAAACCGCATTCCGCAAAACGGTTTCAAAAACAAGTTTGCATCTAACCCTCTGTGGTTCAGACGCAG